>Ga0123337_10006426_pt1 | contig 11222 bp, 11 predicted proteins | sample frozenSSSSmetaG_FD_89792 | JGI IMG/M metagenome (GOLD analysis project Ga0123337, IMG submission 89792) | Glacier valley bacterial and archeal communities from Borup Fiord, Nunavut, Canada, to study Microbial Dark Matter (Phase II) -... | ecosystem: Environmental > Aquatic > Freshwater > Ice >...
AAGTTTGTGCGCCTAGTTTTGTTGTCGCCAAAGCACCTGCTGCTGCACCCCAAACAACTGCCTGATGTAAAGAAAGTCCTTCAAAAAGTGCTGCCGTTAAGCCGCCATTAAAAGCATCGCCAGCCGCTACTGTATCAACCGCATGAACTGGAAACGCGGGTACAAAAAACTTTTCCTCAGCAGTGGCACAAAAAACACCTTTAGCACCCAGTTTAACGATCGCACATTTCACACCCCGTTGTAATAAAACTCCAGCTGCTTTGGCTGCTTGTTCCTCTCCATCCACCGGAAAACCCACTAACTGCGCTGCTTCAATTTCATTCGGTGTGATAATATCCACTAATGGGTAAAGTTCATCTGGGAAATCAGATTGGGCGGGTGCAGGGTCGAGAATTACGGTTATTTTGGTTTTTCTGGCGGCTTTAGCGGCTGCAACCACGGCAGTAATCGGAATTTCTAATTGTAAAAGCAGTGCTGTAGCTGATGGTAATAAATGGGACAATCGTTCGACATCTTCTTGATTGACACACCCATTTGCACCAGGAATTACAATAATTTGATTTTCACTAGCATGATTTACGGCGATGATGGCAACTCCAGAACTAACAGTCTCATCCACGAAAATATGATCAATCTGCACACCAGATGCTTGCAAATTGTTGACAAGTTCCACACCAAAAGCGTCTGCACCGACACGCCCCACCATTTGGGTAGGAATTCCCAATTTTGCTAATGCTACAGCTTGATTAGCTCCTTTACCTCCCGAAACTTGAAAAAAGTCTTCTCCTAGCAACGTTTCTCCTGGGATTGGCAATCTGGGTGCTGTTGCTACCAAGTCTATATTTATGCTGCCGAAGACGATAATGCTCATGATGCTTATTTTTATTGATCGTCAAGTTATTCAGCCTAATATTACAGGATGCGATCGCAATGGTTGAAACAACCAAATATCACGCGATGTGCGACTTATTTGTAGGGAAGGGGTTGAGGGTTAGGTTTGAGAGAAAGTCGCACACGGCGTAAATATCTATAATATCTATGAAATAATATTGGTATTTTTTTATTTATAAACCCGATTTCCTTGTGAATCGGGTTTCTTAACGCTTGTATTTACGCTCAACTTGCTGAATCAGGGCTTGTGTTTGTTGATAAGCTTGGGTATCGCCTGGTTTAATTTGGTGGAACAAACTCAACAAAGCCGCCTTCATCGCAAAATATTGTCAGTCATTTAATTCCATCAATTCTTTCGTTTTCAAATCAGCCGCTATCGGTAGAGAACATCCTGCAATCTCAGGAGAGATAGAGCAAATCGCATCTGTCGTTGTTTCAAAACAATTTGATAACCCAATTGTTTTTAACAATCCTGAACGTTCTAGTAGTTGTTTGACTTCGGGTTGTAAACCTGTGAGAATTAACCGGCAATTGTGCCGTTCCATGTCGTGATAAATATCCTCTAAGGCTACTAACCCAGTTGTGTCCATATTTGGCACAAACCGCAACCGCAGAATTAAATACTTCACTTCCGGTTCATCGCGGAGGAAGGTAGCAAACCGTTCAGCAGCACCAAAAAATACGGGGCCATCTACCCGATAAACGGCAATTTCTTTACCTAATTCCAGAGGAGTACCAGGGGGAAATACTTCGGTTTCAGGTATTTTAACTAAGCTTAAATCGCTCATCCGTTTGATAAACAAAGCTCCAGCTGCAATCAATCCCACTTCGACAGCCAGAACTAAGTCAAACAAGATTGTCACTAGCCAGGTGAGAATCATCACCGCAAAGTCGGAATAGGTAGCACGCATTAACAAACCAATGCCATCCCACTCAATCATCCGCAGGCTAACTACCATCAGAATCCCAGCAAGTGCCGCTAAAGGAATCTGTGCCGCTAAGGGTGCTAAAGTTAAAACAATAATCGCTAAAGCAACGCCGTGAATTACCCCCGATAGTCGGGTTTTACCGCCAGAACGGACATTGACAACAGTCCGAGCGATCGCGCCTGTTGCGGGAATGCCACCAAAAAATGGCACAATAATATTTGCCAATCCTTGACCAATTAATTCGCGATCGCTATTATGTTTTTCGCTTACCGTCATCCCATCAGCCACCACCGCCGATAGCAACGATTCAATACTTCCCAGTGCTGCTAAAGCCAAAGCGGGATTAATCAGTTCCCGAATCAAGCCGAAATTATTCCAGTGGGGAATACCTTGGGGCATCGGTAAGGATTGTGGAATGTTACCAATTGTCGGTACATCCAGATGGAAATAACTAGCGATCGCTGTTGCCAACACCAACCCCATTAAAGAACCCGGTATTGTAGAATTAATCTTAGGCCACATAACGGTGGTTACAATCACCACTATTGCCAACCCAACAGCAGCCCAATTTAAAGCTTCTACATGAGTTAGACTTTGCCAAAGTCCGGGCGCAAAATGTTCACTACGCGGTAGTTGTAAACCAAAGAAATTATTTAATTGACCACAAAATATAATCACGGCAATACCATTAGTAAAGCCTGCCGTCACTGGATACGGAATAAACTTGACTAGCTGTCCAAGTTTGGCAACCCCCAAGGCAATCTGGATAATCCCAGCCATCACCCCAGCAATCCAAACTTTCTCAATGCCGTACTTGGCGACAATTCCCACCAAAACCACAGCCATTGCGCCTGTTGGCCCTGTAATCTGTACTGACGAACCACCAAAAATTGCCGCGACAATTCCCGCCACAATCGCGGTGTAAAGTCCAGCTTTTGGTTCTACTCCACTTGCCACCGCAAAGGCTAAAGCTAAAGGTAAGGCTACTACTGCTGCTGTCAGCCCTCCCGTCAAATCGCCACGCAATCCGCTAAACAAGCGTCTCAGACGCAAAAGCTGTGGTTCTTCGAGGATATTTGAGATTGCCATATTCAGTTTCAACTCTCATAGACAATTTGCTGATACATACATTGATGTGATATCATACCCGGGCAATTAAGCATAATACCCGGAACCCCAAACAGCCTGCGGGGAAAAGCTCCTTTATTATAAACATCGGGGAAAAAAGTCAAGATTATATTGTTATTAGATTGTTTTTGCGATCGCTCATCTTCAGACTCAGGACTTTGTTCTGTGTTAATATCAACTGCACGAAACCGCAAAAAGCCGTGGCTACTATATTAAAATCTCATCGGGCATCAAGAAGGCGTAAACATTCAACGCATCCTCTCCAGCGCTTGCTTGAGTATGCACACCAGTATAAGAAACAAATTTGGCTGGCGACCACTTATTCTACGCTCAATAAATTTTTCGACTTGGCACCACCTGGCTTAATTGGCGTCGCGGTGGATGTGGTAGTCAAGCAGCAAAATTCCATAATTGCCCAGTTAGGGGTACGCGATGTCTTTCAACAATTTTTGATTATTTCCTTCCTGACTGTAATCATTTGGATATTAGAATCTATTTTTGAGTACGCCTACGCTCGACTTTGGCGGAATTTGGCTCAGAATATTCAGCATGACTTGCGTTTGGATGCATACAAACATTTGCAAGAGTTGGAATTGGCTTATTTTGAAGAACGCAGCACTGGCGGTTTAATGTCTATCCTCAGTGATGATATTAACCAATTAGAGCGGTTTTTGGATGGAGGAGCCAATGATATTATCCAAGTTTCCGCAGCTGTTGTAATTATTGGCGCTGCTTTCTTTATTTTGGCTCCTAGTGTAGCGTGGATGGCTTTATCGCCGATGCCATTTATCCTCTGGGGTTCCTTTGCTTATCAACGACTACTTGCGCCTCGTTACGCCGAAGTACGAGAAAAGGTAGGTTTTCTCAATTCGCGTTTGTCAAACAATATCAGCGGAATTACTACTATTAAAAGTTTCACCGCCGAAACTTATGAAGCCTATCGTTTGGAATTAGATAGTGATGCTTATCGCCACAGTAACTCTAAAGCAATTACTCTTTCTGCTGCTTTTGTCCCGTTAATTCGGATGCTGATTTTGGTGGGTTTCACGGCATTACTTTTATATGGCGGGATGGCAGCAGTTTCTGGTAAAATGTCTGTAGGTACTTACAGCGTATTAGTGTTTTTAATCCAGCGATTGCTGTGGCCTCTAACTAGATTAGGCGAAACATTTGACCAATATCAAAGGGCAATGGCTTCTACTAATCGAGTCATGAATTTGTTAGATACTCCGATCGCTATTCATACAGGTGATGTAGCGTTACCTGTGAATGAAGTGCGCGGTGAAGTGCAATTTAAAAATGTTTATTTTGCCTATAAAGATAGATTTCCAGTTATTAAAAATCTGTCTTTGGATATTCCAGCAGGGAAAACGATCGCAATTGTCGGTTCAACTGGTTCTGGTAAAAGCACTTTAGTAAAACTTTTATTGCGGTTATATGAAGTGCAAACGGGAAGCATTACTCTCGATGGCATTGATTTACAAAGTTTGAATTTACAAGATTTACGCCGTTGCATTGGTTTGGTGAGTCAAGATGTCTTTCTATTTCATGGCACTGTAGCAGAGAATATTGCTTATGGTAGCTTTGAAACTACAGAGCAAGAAATTATCACGGCGGCGAAGGTAGCGGAGGCGCACGAATTTATTATTGAATTGCCCGAAGGTTATGAGACAATTGTGGGGGAAAGAGGACAAAAGTTATCTGGTGGACAAAGACAACGGATTGCGATCGCCCGTGCAGTCTTAAAGAATCCCCCGATTCTGATTTTAGATGAAGCGACCTCGGCAGTGGATAATGAGACAGAAGCGGCAATCCAGCGATCGCTCGAACGGATTACAGTCGATAGAACTACAATTGCGATCGCTCATCGTCTTTCTACCATCCGCAATGCTGATTGCATTTATGTCATGGAACATGGGAAATTAGTAGAATCGGGAACCCATGAGCAATTGCTGGAGAAAGATGAGATTTATTCTAGTCTCTGGCGTGTACAGTCAGGTTTGAGATAACTTTCGCGCAAAGTTTTGTGTCTTCATTACGAACTATTTATGCTTTTTGGTAATAGTCAACCAGAATCAGGTGATACTAAGTGGCGTCGCCAGTTGGATAGATTTGTCAAAGCAAATCAGCAGGAATTGGCGGCGCTATTTTGGGGATTGTGGTTAGCAAATGGTGACAGTCAAGGTACTGTTGGTATTGATTTGCAACCAACGCCGCATTTTGTTTATTGTCCGAAAGAGCAGATAGATAAGTTAAATAATCAAGTTGATAATCGGCTTCAGGAAATTTTGGGAATTGTTGAGAATAATCAGCCGGATGTGGAAGTTGTGATGATTGGGATTGGTAAGGGGGAAATTAAGTTAATTCAGTTTGCACCGTCACCAGCACCACCAAATTGTTTTGAGGAAGTTGGGAAGGATGTGGATGGGTTATTGGATGTGTTGGAAGAGAGGATGAGGGGGGAGATTGTTTTTTAACGCAAAGGGACGCGGAGGGAAGCGCAGAGGAACGCGGAGGAAGAGAAAGAACTCTGCGAGGTGAGCGATATGATTAACTATCAGCTAGACTTCAGAGTTGTATCTCAAGCATTGGAGAATCGATATCTAAAAACCAATTTTCATCAATAAACTCTAAATTTTCATTGTAAATAAGAACCAAATCACCTAGCTTTTGAGCGTTATTACTTGCCGTCTGTGTGCCATCAACAGCAGAAGCTATAAGGAAAAACTTTAGTTGTAGAAAACGTTCTTTGTGGGTAACGCCAATAGAACTACTAACTAATTCGGCTTCTAGGGAACGAGGCAAAGTAATTGTTTCATAATATTTATCTTGTTCATCCCAGTAACCGCATATTTTATAATCAGATAGTTCCAGATGTTGTTTAACAAGAGTATTAGCATCTAAAGTTTCTAATATTTCAGTTAAATCTCGCCAAACTTGATGATTTTTCAATTCAAGTTTTTTCATAGTTCTGCGGGTTTAATGTTCTGTTACCAAACCGGGGAAGTGTAATATACCATCAATAAATTTTGCATGAAATCGGCGCTCGCCACCTTTACCTAATACTTTAGATTTCAAATCGTAGCCGGATTCTTGGGAAGTCACCAGCCCCACATTACCACGAGGAGGTACTTGCCCTTTCTCGATGGCTTTTAAATGTTTGCCATTATGATCGTATTTTAATGCAAACTTTATTTGTTCACTTGCAAATGAAACTAGCAGACCACTGGTTGACAAATATACAGCATTAGGTTGAATATCTTCCCAATTAGTGGGTAAAGCTTCCATTTAATTTACTACTGATATACTAGTCGAATTTAATTCGTAATGGGCTACGCCCCGCTACGCTAACGTAATTCGTAATTATTACCCCATAGTAGGGTAGGCATTTATTTTAATCCCCACCCTAATTGCCTAAACTAGCGCTAGTGTATTTGCACGCTTAACTTGAGGTGTAGCAACCATCCGCATTCCGGCGGGTGCAGCTATAGTTAACCCACGGCGCACAGGACGCACAGAACCCTTATTCACCAGCGATACTTGAAATTCCGACAAAACAGTTGCCAAAACAATTTTCATTTCATACTGGGCAAATGCCATCCCAATACAGCGACGATTACCGCCACCAAAGGGTAAATATTCATAAGGTGAATATTGTCTTTCTAAAAAGCGTTCTGGTTTGAACTGCTTGGATTGTGGGTAAACTTCTTCCCGATGATGCGCTAAATAAATACTGGGGACAATTACCGTTCCCTCTCGCAGTTCGTAGCCCATAATTGTAATTGGGGTCTTGACAATCCGGGGGAAAGCAGTCATGGCGATTGGGTAAATTCGCAATGTTTCTTGGCAAACTGCTGTCAAATAGGGCAATTTAGCCACACTACTCAAATCTGGGTTAACTCCAATGGTGTTGAGTTCTTGTAGCAACTTCTCACGCACCTCTGGTAAATGGTCTATCCAGTAAAAAGCCCATGTCAATGCCGAAGCGGTAGTTTCATGTCCCGCAACTAGCAGCGTCATTAACTCATCGTGTAATTCTTCATCTGACAGCCCTTGACCATCGTCGTAACGAGCAGCCATCATCAAACTTAGGATATCTTGGCGATTTTGCTCAGATTCAGCCCGACGTTCTCGAAGCAAAGCATAAATAAGTTGATCAATTTTTTGCCGTTGTTGCAGAATCCAACCCCAGGGACTCCACGCACCGAAATCTTTTTGGATGAACCGGAAAAAGAAGGCGCTGGACATTATCGGCGAACTGATGAAGTCTAGTAAATCACTTAGCGATCGCCTCAGTGACTCATAAAGCTCTCCTTCATTCAAACCAAATACAACCCGTAGAATAGCACGCAAGGTGATTTCTTGCATCGACTCACGGATATTAAAAGGCTTGCCAATTTGCCATTCATTACTCACCTGTCGGGTTATTTGCCGGATTTCTTGACCATAAGCCCGCATCCTTTCACCATGAAAGGGAGGAGTTAATAATTGCCGTTGACGCTGGTGGCGATCGCCATCTGATAACATAAAGGAGCGATCGCCAAGTAAAAATTTTAGTCCTATGTTCCCCTGCCCAACCTCAAAATGGCTGGAATCAGCAGTAAAAATCTGCTCAAGCGCTTGGGGTTGACTAAAGTACACAAGATGGTTATCAGAGCGACTACTCCTGATCGTAAAAGTGTCACCATAAATTTTCGCAAAATCATCTACATATTTCACTGGCTGACTAATAAACTTGATCATCCGCAGCCAGCGCGGAATTTGAGGACCATCAGGCAAATTGTAAGTTGCTGTCATAGAATTTTCTGGAATTGATCGCTTCTGAATTTTATTGTTACGAGTTTTCATGTTATTTAGGGTTACAAAAAGCGGTATATTCTTGTAAGACAGTCCCGAAAAAAATTCATCACCAGGGGCTGAGAACTAGGGAATAGAGAGCAGGGGGACAAAAAGGAGAATAATAACTCCTAACTTCTAACTCCGCCCTTAGCACTCAAGAGGCAGGATCAAAAGCAAGCAGTGCCAAAAATCATCGCTATTCTCAACGGTAAAGGAGGAGTCGGTAAAACGACTACCGCAGTCAATCTGGCTGCAAACTTTGCGAAGAAAAACAAGGTGCTTTTGATTGATGCAGATATTCAAGGTTCTGCTAGTTGGTGGTTTGGGCGCAGTCAGCAGGGAATGGGGTTTGATTTATCTCAAGAAACTGATCCGACACTTTTAGGTGATTTAGGAAAGATAACAGGTTACGATTTAGTAGTGGTGGATACGCCTCCCGCACTGCGCTCTGAAGCATTAGTAGCGGTAGTTGCGATCGCAAATTATCTAGTTTTGCCTACACCCCCAGCCGCAATGGATTTAGCTATCCTCGTGGAAACAGTCAAGGAAGCCGTCATCCCCTTGGGAACCCCCCATCGGGTATTGCTCACCAAAGTCGATACGCGCAGTCTGGGGGAAGCACAAGAAGCAAAAAACACTCTGACTCGGTTAGGTATTCCTACTTGTAATACCTTTATTCGTGCCTATAAAGCTCATGAACGAGCGGCACTTGAGGGTGTAGCGATTACTCAATGGCGAGGAAGTAACGCGCGGGAGGCGGAATCAGACTATCGCCGCGCAGCTGATGAATTACAGCGTGATTGGAGAAAATAATAATGGCTAGGAAACAAAGTCTCTCTGACTTATTACAAGAAGAAGCGCAAAAATTTACACCCCCAGAAGGTGAATCTGCGATTGAAGTTACAGCAGAAAAAATTGTCGAAGAACAGGCTTCATCTGATGAGGAATCCTCAGAGCAGACACCTGAATCAACTTCTATTAAGCGCACAAGTCCAACTAAGGCCGATTTAGAAGAAACTCTCAAAGAGTTGACAAGTAATCTAGAAACAAGCCACAAAAAAGAAGCATCTCTTGGACAAGAAATTGCTGATTTGCAATCAAAGTTATCTAAACAAAAAATATTAGCATCAGAACAACGATTAATAGCAGAAGAGCTAACAAAAGAACTTGACGAAACCAAAAAAACAGCACTGCAACTTGCACAAGCAAATTCCCAGCTTATAGAAGAAATTAATGCTTTCAAACAAACAGCAGAAGATAAATCTAAACTTGTTGTCAAAGAAACTAGCGCAATAAAACCAGTAAAAGAACAGTACAATCCACTTAACTACAAAAAATCACATCGGTCATCGGAAACATTAGCTCAAAGTCAACCACAAAATCAACCGAATGAGTATCCTGATAGTTCTAATGAGATGTGGTTACTTGACTAGAGTCAGATTAATTCGTAATTCGTAATTCGTAATTCGTAATTAATTACGAATTACGTTAGCGATCTTCACGTAGCAGACGCACCAGAAGGAGCGTCATTATCAATTACGAATTATTTGAAGAACCACCTGTCAAGCCAGCATGACTAATGCAAAATCAAGGGCTTGCGTAACCCACGTACTTCAAAGGAGTACCCGTACCACTTCATGGAAGTAAGCTACGCACAGCGTCCCCTAGTAAAGGAAAGGTGGGTAAAGTCTCGTGTAGCCCTGACTTCTAGTCACCCGGTAGTAATAAATTAGACTTTACAAACATCCTTTTAACTCCTAACTCCTGTACAGACGCGATTAACCGCGTCTCTCCCCACTCCCCCAAAAATTATGGCATCAAAGAAAGTTTTCCAAAATGTCAAAATTTGGACTAAAGCCACGTACAATTAAAGTCGCCTATCCCTTAATCCAGGAGCTAATGCCATGCCAATGGCCGTTGGCGTAATTGAAACTTTAGGTTTTCCTAGTGTCTTAGCAGCAGCAGATGCAATGGTCAAAGCTGCCGGTGTGACAATTGTGTATTATGGTCAAGCCGAAAGCGCTCGCTTGCTAGTCGCTGTCCGGGGACACGTTGCTGAGGTAAAAAGAGCAGTTGAAGCCGGAATCGCAGCCGGAGAGGAAGTAAAGGTTGGTACAGTAATTACCTACTACATCGTTCCTAATCCCCCGGAAAATGTAGAAACCATATTACCAATCCATTTCACTGAAGAATCAGAACCTTTCCGCATTTTCTAAGCAATTTTGCTATCAAAATCTGTAGCAAAGCTTCGGACAATTAACTTGTAGTCCCCATATCGTTTATTCATAGAGGAGATTAATAATGTCATTACAGGCAGTTGGAGCACTTGAAACGAAAGGTTTTCCTGCGGTGCTAGCAGCAGCAGATGCGATGCTAAAAGCTGGTCGAGTCACCCTTGTTGGTTATATCAGAGTAGGTAGCGCCCGTTTTACAGTTAATATTCGTGGCGATGTTTCTGAAGTAAAAGCTGCTATGGCTGCTGGTATTGAAGCCGCAGAAAATGTTTATGGCGGTACCCTAGAATCTTGGGTGATTATTGCTCGTCCCCATGAAAACGTTGAAGCTGTTCTGCCAATTGGTTACACAGAACAAGTCCAAGAGTATCGAGAATCTGTAGAGAATCCCATTGTTAGATCATCGAACAGTAGATAGAGTCAACCCCCTGCGGGGGAATTCAAAATTTCAAACGAAGAATCTCCATAAATGAATACTCGTTCGAGGAGAGAATAGCAGTTCAGGCGGCGCTCTTGTTAGAACAAAGGTAATGCTGTTTTATTAACTAGAGTTAAAATCATGAACATCCAACTTAAACCCGAACACGAGCAATTTATCCAAAGCCGAATCGCTAACGGTAGATATGAGAATGCTGATGATGTTATTGCATTAGCATTAAAACTACTGGAGGAATGGGAAAAGGGTTATCAGGATTGGGAAGAAGAAACCCGTAAAAAAATAGCTGTTGGGCTTGATTAAATCGAACGTGGAGAGGTGCTTGATGGGGAAGTGGTAATAGCGCGACTTGAAAAAAATTGCGTTAAGCAACAATGTCAAGATCGAGATCGATTCCACTAACATTAACCTCTTTGAGATCGATCCCAGTAAAATCTCTTTCCCCAGCAGCGTAACGTTTTCTCAATTCTTCGCCGTCCATAATTTACTTTTATTATTTTCAACACATATAAAATCTTAACCGCTAATTTACGTATATACACTTAATAAAACCAAAATATATTACGGAATTTAACTTAATAGGATTCAGTTAAGGCTCGCTCCTCCCTAACCCTCCTTAAAAAAGAGAGAATTAAGCCCATTTATTTTAAGAGGAGTTGGCGGGATCTTCCGGGGCAAAAATATCAATAACACCAAGCATATTGAGATTTAACTAAGTACACGTCACCCTAAAAGGGGTTTGGAAATATTCAGACTTGATGTTGG
>Ga0123337_10006428_pt1 | contig 11221 bp, 11 predicted proteins | sample frozenSSSSmetaG_FD_89792 | JGI IMG/M metagenome (GOLD analysis project Ga0123337, IMG submission 89792) | Glacier valley bacterial and archeal communities from Borup Fiord, Nunavut, Canada, to study Microbial Dark Matter (Phase II) -... | ecosystem: Environmental > Aquatic > Freshwater > Ice >...
CCCGACCGGGTTCGGTTTAGGCGACGACGCCGTGGTCGGCATCTTGCGCTTGTTTCTTCTCGAACCATCGGGTAGCGTGGTCAGTGAAATGTTACTAAATCAGCCGCCTAGGTTTCATCCCTCTCCGCGCAATCGGGCGTCGATTAACTGGGCAGCTCTTTGTCGTGCCCGGCGTACATGCGCGCGTTGAAATACCACTCCGGCATCGCGCTTGGAAACTTGATGTTCTTGAACGTGTAGTCGACGCTTTTTCCATCGCCCACATACTCGGTACCATTGGACGTTTTGCCGACTTCGCCGTGGATCGTGGTGACGATCGGGTGTCCTTCGAGCGTGCTGACGTGAATGTCGAAGGTCGTATCGTAGATCTCGCGGCCGACGTAGAGCCGGTCGTGCGCGATGAGACGCGTGACTTCGAAGGTCGTCTTATCCGCGTACACTTCGCGCAAACGATTGCGTTCGGGGTCGCGCACCGGCCGCAGCATGAGGTGCACGAGATTGCCCTCGATGGCGAGTGAATCGACGTAGTAATCGTATTCGGAACTCACTTTGATCGTGCCGATCGTCTTGAGCCCTTCGCCCGCGGGCTCAGGGGTCGGCACATCGGAGACCAGCGTCGGCTTCTTCGGGGCGGGCTCGAAGATGTCGGCGGTCGGCGGTCCCGGATCTCGGTCTTCGTTGAAAGCCGGACGCTCGAACTGCGGCGGGCCAAGGCCGCCGTAGGGGAAAACGCGGCGCTTGAGCGCGGCGCGATCGAGATTGCGCACCCAGAGCTCATCGGAATAGCTCTCGGCATAGTCGATGGCGCCGCGGTCCGTCAGTTGCTTGCGTTGGACCGTGTAGCTGATGTACGGCGGCGGCGGTCGGTGCGAGCGGAACACCGCGCGGATCAACCCGAGCACACGCTGGGGCGAGGGAGTCGGCGTCGGTTCGGGGGTCGGCGCTGCAGCCGTGAGGGCAAGCGCGAGCAGCGCCGCTCCGAGTTTCATCATCTCTTGCCTAACGTACGCGGTGCGCCGGGTGTTGCACCTCTCGGTCTTCCGGGAAGCAACGGCAATCGGCAACACTCCGGCCGCAATGCGGAAAGCCCGCCATGCAAGAAGTGAGGGGATGGGGAGATTGCGGAATGCCGGAGAGCGAAAATCTCGATACCGTTCTGAAGTTGCTTGACATGCTATCGGTCCAGGTCGACACGACGCATACGACGCTTCAAACGCATGTCGCGGAGACGCGCTCAGATTTCGCCGGTTTGAACCGGCGCGTTGGGAACAGACAAATGCGATTCGACCATAGCGATCCGCGCATCGCGAATATAGAAAAGAATGTGGCGCAGATCGACGCGACTCTTCGTACGATACTCGAAAGAATAGCTAGCGTATCGGCGCTTCGGCAATCCGTGAGCCGTACGTTGCTGGCTCGAAATACCAAGCCGGCAAGATTGGCGGGAACGTGACCTCGGTATACGTGTAGTCGACTTCGGAATCGTAGCCCTCACCGGTGCCGCCGTGGATGCGATCGAGGATGGGGTGACCCGCGAGCATGCGTAGGTCGATCGTAAATGTTTCCGGGTAGCTCGTTGCGCTCCCGAGGAGATAGAGCCGATCGTGCGCGATGATGCGGCGCAGCTCGAACGTCTGGGCGTCGACCGTCATCGTTTGCGCGCGATTGCGATCGGGATCGCGCCGCGGTTCCACCTCGATCTCGTACGCGTCGCCGACTCGCCGCGCTCTGCGCGCGCGAAAATCCGATTCCGCTACCGCGCGAATGCTGCCGATCGTCGGGATGTTCTCGCCTGCGGGAGCAGCCGTCGGATGCGGCAGAGCCGGCGGCTCGAAAAGGTCAACCGTCACCGGACCGGGATCGATTGCCGCATTGAAACGCGGGTGGAGATTCTCGAGCGGGCCACGCACGCGGCCGTCGGTTCTGTGGCGCGCAAGGCAACTGTTATCGCTCGTGCGACACCACAGCCGCAGCGTATACGTGTCTGCAAAATCGATTAGGCCGTTGGTACGCTCTTTGCGCTGCACCGTGTAGACAACATATGGCGGCACGTCGTGCGCGTGATAGGTAAGCTTGGCCCGTACGAGGATCTGGTCGGGCGTGAGTTCCGGCACCTGTGCATCGACGGACCGACCGGACAGCACGAGGGCCGCTAGGCAGAAAGCACCGCCGAGCCGCTTCCAATGCGCGGGAGCGGCGGCACTGGCACTAGCCGACGAACACAAGATGCGGGAAATCATGGTAGGCAACCGACTTCAACCGGTAGACATCCATCTTCCTACCGTGGTAGGATGCCGTTACAATGGGAGTGACAAAAGTTTCCATATCAGTCGATGATTCGACGTTGCGCGAAGCACGCAAACTTGCCGGCAAAGGTGTGAGCCTATCGTCAATTTTTGATGCGGGCCTTCGGAGTGAAGTCCATCGAATGCGCATGCTCACGCTCTTGAACGACATGGAACGCACCTCGCCCCTTACGCAAGCAGACAGAGAGAACGGAGAACGACTATGGCGCCGTATCGAATCATCCTCGACTCCGGTGCCGTCTCGGCCCTCGCGCAAGAAAAAGGCAGCATCCGCGTAGCGCTTACGACAGCGTTGAGAGAAGGCGCGCACATATTCATTCCCACACCCGTGATAGCTGAGTCGACGACGGGAAACGGCGTTCGCGACGCGCCTACAAACCGCGTCATCAAGGCTGCCGATCTCTTGATACTGGATGAGCCGGTGGCACGTGTTGCTGCGACGCTGCAACATCGAGAGCGATCGGCCGGTACGATCGACGCGATGGTCGTGGCCTTTGGAGATGCCGTCCCCGGATCGACCATACTTACGGGCGACTTCCGTGATCTGCAAGCGTTGGCGACCATCCAGAACAGTACGACAATCATCGATATCGGCGATGTCGTCTAGACCGCGCTAATTTTTCGCCGAGAGCTGCGGAAGAACGAGTTTTATCCCGCGCTTGATTCCGACACGCGCAGCTTCTCCGGCGCCGAGCTCGATCACGTAACGCCCCTCACCGCTACGGCGCGCGATTTCTTCGTTGGGCGCGTCGGGTCTCGTGCGCGGAACGTTTGCCGCGACGCTCGTGACCGTGCCGTTTGTTGCTACCCACACCATGTCGAGCGGAATGCGCGTGTCTTTCATCCAGAAATCGAGTTGACCGGGATTTGGGAAGACGAAGATCATTCCGGAATTCGCTGGGAGTTCGGTGATACACATGAGCCCGCGTTCGCGCGCATCGTAGTTGTCGACGACTTGGATCTTGAGGATTGCCTTCGGTGCGGTAAGCGCGATCGTCTCGTACGAGCCGCCCGTTACCGGGTACGGCGTCGCGCTCGCGCATGCAGCATCTTGTGCAACAGCATAGCTGGTGCAGGCCGGGCCGAGTACGGCGGCTGCCAGAGTAAACCGGAGTATCGACGCAACGAAACTCGACATCGGGGGCGCTGAACTAGCCCTGACCGCGAATGTAGCTGTCGGTACCGTTTAGCCAGTCTTCGCGCGGCGGCGAGAAAATGTCGATATCGATTGTATCCTCGAGAGCGTAGGCCGAGTGCGGCGTGTGCGAGGGGATAACGAGCACTTCGCCGGCCCGCACGATCACTTCGCGATCTTGCGCTTCGCCGAGTTTGAACTGCAGCGCGCCTGACGTGATGTACGTAATCTGTTCGTTATGATGCGAATGCATCGGCACGCTATCGCCTTTGGCAAAACGCACTTCGGCGATCATCATCGAGTCGCCGGTGATCATCCGGCGGGTGATCGTGCCTTTGAGGGTCTCGGCGTGCATATCGTCCCAGCGGTAATGCTTGGGGTCGCTCGTTGAAATCATCGTGTGGCCTCTTTCCAAAAGAGCTAGCTGCTCGTCAATTCGGTAGTATACCGTTATGGGCCCGGTTGCGGGAGACAGTCGCGCTACCGACACCGCCGCGTGTCGAAACTCTCCGGACCCGAAAGCTCCTATACGTGGACGATACGATTTGCGGCATCCAGTGACACGTGCACAGCCCTCCGACCTGTATGTTTATTCCTTAGGCGGTTGCGATTGAGCGGCGGTCGGTTGGGGCGATGAACTCTGCACCGGGCTCGGCGAAGAAGTGAGCCCGGGGTGCCAAGCGGCGAGATGGTCGGGCAATTTGTATTCCTTTGCCGTCCAACTCGTGCCATCGTCAAAGAGTACCGATTGCACCCAAAACGTGTTGAGTGAGATCCCACGCGTTGGATAATGGATCGGCATGCAGTTTTCGAGATTCAGCCTTGCCGTGCGATGGTCGACGCCCTCGTTGACCGCACCTTTCGTAAATGTTCCCGAGCGCGTGAACGTGTCATCGCCCGCAAAATCTCCGAGATCATCATAATAGCGAAACTTAAAAACGATCTGCTTTGCAACGCGGTCATCGGTATTCGAAAAGGTCATACACTTATAGACAACTTGGGCCTTGCGTCCGAGGAAATCGCCAAACGAGCCGCCGTTCGGTGCCTGAATGACATGGATCGGCGCGTTTGTTCGAACTTCGACCGTTTCGAACGGCCTGGTCGGAGAAGCCGCATCCGAAACGGATACCGTTGCGATAAGTATGGCAAGCGCAATCCCCGCCGTTCTTTTGCATGTGATTGATTGAATCATTAGAGCAACTCCCCGGATGAAGTTCGATGTGTCGCGACCGGCTTATGCAAGAAAAGGAGCATGCGCGTAGATCTTGCCGGACCACGAAGAGCCGATGCACGCATACTCATTCCTCCGCGCTACTCGCCCTCATCGAGTGTCGGCTCGAGATTTTGGATGTCGTACCACGTGCTGCCGGTCTTGAGCGTCACTTCGATTGGCACGCTGAGTTCGAGCGCGCCTTCCATTTCCGTCTTGACGATTCGTGCGACGGCATCCACATCGGCGCTTGCGACCTCGAAGATCAGCTCGTCGTGAATCTGGAGGAGCATCTGTGCATCGAGCGATTCGCCTGAAAGGCGGCGGTCGAGACGCACCATTGCGAGTTTCATGAGATCGGCTGCACTGCCTTGCAGTGGCGCGTTGGTTGCTTCGCGTTCTGCTGCGGCACGCAGACCGTAGTTACGTGCGCGCAAGTCTGGCATAAACCGGCGGCGACCAAGGATCGTGCTCACGTAGCCGCGATCGCGACCTTCCTCAAGACAGGCATCGATGTACGCACGCACGCCGGGAAAGCGCGCGAAATAGGCGATGCTGATGGCTTTGGCTTCGCCGCGTTCGATTTCCAGCCGCTGCGCAAGACCGAAATCCGACATGCCGTAGAGCAAGCCGAAGTTTACGGCCTTGGCCATGCGGCGCTGGTTTCCGGTGACTTCGGCAAACGGGCCGATATCAAAAATCTTGCGGCCGGTGAAGTCGTGAATGTCTTGACCTTCGTGAAAGGCTGTTCGCATCGCCTCATCGCCGGAGAGATGTGCCATCAGCCGCAGTTCGATTTGCGAATAGTCCGCCGCCAGCAGTACGCGGCCCGGCGGCGCGACGAATGCGCGGCGTACTTGGCGACCGAGTTCGCTGCGCACCGGGATATTCTGGAGATTCGGATTCGTCGATGAGAGTCGCCCGGTTGCCGTTGAGGTTTGGTTGAAGAACGTGTGGACGCGCGAGTGCGCATCGACGAGCGTCGGCAGCACGTCGATGTAGGTGTTCTTCAGCTTGGTGACTTCACGGTACTCGAGCACTTTTGCGGCGATCGGGTAGATGCGCGCGAGGCTTTGCAGCACTTCCACGCCGGTTGCGTAGCCGGTTTTATTTTTGCCACCGTGCGGAAGACCGAGGCGCTCGAAGAGTATCGTGCCGAGTTGTTGCGGCGAGCCGATGTTGAACGTCTCGCCGGCGATGTCGTAAATCTCGGCAGCGAGCCGCTCGACGGCAGCGTTCACCGTTACCGAGAGATCGTCGAGCGCCGTCGGATCGAGCGCGATGCCGGCGCGTTCGCACTTTGCGAGCACCGTCGCGAGCGGCAATTCGACGTCGGTGTAGAGCGAGAGCTGATCCCGCCGTTCGAGTTCCGCGCGCAGAATATGGCCTAAGCGATAGGTCGCATCGGCGAAGGCCGCGACTTCCGTCGGCAGACCGGCATTGAGAAATTCACGTGCGGCATCATCGAGCTTTGCAAACGAACGCCCATCGAGCAGATGTGCGGCGATCATCACGTCGTCGTCGGCAAACCGAGTCGGCAGATCGAGTTTGATCGTCAGCATCTTCACGTCGTGCGTGACGAGGACGGCATCGGTCCAGACACCCTCGAATGCCGCACGCAGAGGTTCTTGCGCAAGCGCACTTACGAGGAACGAAAAGCCGGTGCCGTCTTGCGCCGACACACCAAGAACTTCATCGTGCATTGCAATTGCGACGCGTTCGGCTTTTGCTGCGGCATCGAGCAGCTCGCGCAAGCGCACGAAGTCCGGCGGATCGGTTGCATTGATGAATGTCGTGTACGTGCCGTGGATAAGCTCTTCGGTCGGGGCGGCCGCAATCGGTCCCGTGACCTCGAGCTTATTCAAGAGCGTCTTGAATTCGAGTTCTTTATACAGATGGTAGAGATCGTCGACCGGAGGCTGCGCGTAAGTCGCATGCTCCCAATCGATCGCGATCGGCAGATCGCGCGCGATCACCGACACGTCGCGGCAGACTTTCGCCTGGGCGCCGTACTCTCGTACGAGATTCGCCAGCTTCTCTTTGCCTGCGAGGTTCGGATCGGCGAGCAGCGCATCGAGCGAACCCGCCGCTTTGATGAGCTTGATCGCCGTCTTCTCACCGACCCCCGGGATGCCGGGTAGGTTGTCCGATGGGTCGCCTTTGAGCCCGCGATAATCGGGCAGTTGCAATGGTTCGAGATCGAACCGCTCGCGCACGGCAGCGGTATCGTATCGGCCCAGATCCGTTATGCCGCGACGGGTCGTGAGCACCGTCGTGCGCTCATCGACGATTTGCAAGAGATCGAGATCGCCCGTCACCACAGCCACATGCTGCTTTGCCTCGCCCGCCAAACGCGCGAGCGTTGCGATCACGTCGTCGGCTTCCTCACCATCAACCTCGATGATCGGAATATTGTAGGTTGCGAGAATCTTGCGCACGAGTGCAAACTGCGGGCGCAGTTCATCGGGTGTCGATTCGCGCTGCGCCTTGTACTCGGGGAAAAGCTTGATACGCGCTGCCGGTAAACCCTTATCGAAGGCCGCGATCACGTGCGTCGGCTTTTCATCGGCGATGATCTTGGTGAGCATCATCGTGAAGCCGTATGCGGCGTTGATCGGCATCCCGGCCTGTGTCGTGAGCATCGGTAAGGCGAAGAACGCGCGATAAACCAGGCCGTACGTATCGATGAGCATGAGCCGCGCGCTCTCGGGCGGCGGAGCGCTCGATCCGCCGAGATTCATCTCTTGCTGCACTATTGCACCACGATCGGAATCGTAGCTGCGCCGACATCGCCATCGTCGGTGAGTTTGAGGATCGAGAGCACGAAACGACCTTTTTCTTTGGGAAGCGCGACTTCGATCGTTTCGAGCGCGCTGCGTTCGATCTTCCAGACGTAGTTGCGCGGAGCCGCGATGGCAAGCGCGCTCTCGATACTTGCCGCCGCACGCGGACGATCGAAGGCGAAGATGTCGCCCGCGGTCGACTTTGCCGGCGCCACGTAGGCGTGCCAGGCCGGATCCTCCGAGGCGATGTTTTGCGATGTCGTTCCGGCGACGGCGAGCAGACCCGGTGCATCATCGAAACTTGCGCTACGCGCCGAGCGTCCATCGGCGACGCGCACCGCGATCGTCGAGGTGCCTTTGAACTCGCCGTCGTGCAAGGTGATCTTCGCATTTTCGCCCGCGGTATAGGTGGACTTGTCCGCGGAGAGCGTGGTCAGGCGCGGGTGGCCGGGTCCATCGATTGCCATCTTCAAGGTGCCGTACGAGAGCGCGCCGTCCTTAACGAATGCCGCGCCGAGGTAACAATCGCCAAAACTCTCCGGCACGGTGAACGTGCCGATCGCGCGTCCATCGCGCACGCTTACCGTGTGCACTTCATAGGGCCGTGCACCTTCCATGGTGAGAATCGCATCGCCCGTAGCTCCCGCGAGGACCGCGCTGACGATGACTTTATCGCCTGGACGATAGCGCACTTTGTCGGGCACGATTGCGATGTCGGCATTGCGATTTGCGACGCGCGCGCCAAGCGCGCTCGGCGACACGGTCACCGAGGCTGCATCGAAGGCATGCTTGCCCTCAACATCGGCATTTGCTGTTGCGAAATTCGTGCCGAGTGCAACGTCGTGAAAGGTCGCCCGGCCACGGCCTTGTGCATCGAGTTTCACGTGTTCTTCTTGTACCGTCACGCCGTGCGTCAGCTTTACATCAACCGTGATATTCGGCATCGGATTGCCATCGAGCGCCTCGAATGCGCGCACGTCGATTGCGGCGACTTCGCCGACGTCGATCGTCTCTTTGAGCGGCTGGATGGCAAGCGCAAACTTCGCCGTCGGGGCGGCGAGCTGGGTTTGCGCGATCGTCGATGAGGTGGATGCCGAGATACCGTACGTCGAGGCTAGGCCATCGGTGTTCATCGGGATCATCACCTTTGCGAGGCCCGATGGCTCGGTGCGCACGGTCTGATCGAACACCGTCGTCGTTCCCCAGTGAATCGTTTCCTCGGGTTCTCCCGGCGGCAAGATGTGCGGCGTACGCACGATCTTCACATGCACGTTTGCCTCACCGACAGCCGCGCCCGCGCGCCGCGCGCTCACCGTAATAGGAAAGGCAACATCCGCCGGACATGTCGTCGTGCACGGCGTTTGAATTGCAAGCGCGAGATCGCCGCCGCCCTCGATCCGCACGGTCGCTCCGCCGGTTGCCGCGCCGCTCGTCGCGAGCACCACCGCTTCGCCCGTTTGCGCTTCCGGCGGAACCGTCACTTCGGCGGTAAACGCGCCTGCCGTATCGAGCTTTGCGAGCGCCGTTGCAATTGCGCGTCCGCGCACGAGTAGCGAGACCTTCGCATCGCCCGTTCCGGGGCGAAACGTTGGTCCGACACGCTTACGCGCAAAGCCGATCACGCGCAGATGATCGCCTGCGCGCACGACACCGCGCTCGACCCGCACGCCCACAAGACTCGCGGGCACCGGCGATTGCGGCAAGAACGAAACGAACGCCCACGATTTTCCCAATTGCGCGAGTGCAAAGCGCGCTCGCGTCCCGCCGGGTAAGCGCGAGATGCCTTGATCGTCGGTCTTCGCCGGCACGAGCGACGTCCCGACGAGATACGAAATCGACATCGCGCGTAGCGCCTTGCCCGAGCGCAGATCCGTTGCGTACACGAACGTGCCGCCCGGCGACTCTTTGGTGAAGAGCGCGATGCGCGAGAGATTCACCCACACTTGCTGCGAGGCATCGCCGCGCCGCGCTTCGATCACGTAGAAGCCTTCGCGATCGTTCAACGGCAGCTCGACGTCGTTTGCCTCGAATTGATAACCCGCCGGCGGCGTGAATTTCCAGCGCGCGATCGGCACTTTATGCGAAACATCGAGCGGACGCGGTTTCGCATACGCTCCGGCCACGAGCACGTCGGCCGGATCGGCAGCGTATGCGGCAAAATCGACCTGCGCGCCGGAGAACGTATCGAGTCGCACCGCGGGATGCTTCCACGGCACGTTTGCATCGCGCGCGTAGAGCGCAAAATACGAATCCCACTGGTGCGAATCGAGCAGCGGTCGCGCCGCGCCCGCGGGCGCGCCCACGAGCAGCAGCAGCACCGCGAGGAGCGCGCCGCGTTTACGGTTCGTAGCCGACCGTTCCGTTGAGCGTCCCGTTCTGACCGCGGAAGGCGATCGCGTAGTCGTGCTTGTCGCCCTTCTTCAGAATACCGGCGTAATTCGAGATTCCGGTAAGGGCGCTCGAGCCTTGATCGGTTGCGCTGTAGCGTCGACCCGAGGTATCGGTCAGAATAAATTTGCTGATCTGCGGCGTCATGTCGACGTTCGAATCGTTCGTGAACGTGATCTTCATGATGATGTAGTTGATACTCGTCCCAGCAAGCGTGGGATTGTTGTCGCTGCTCGACACGATTTGCGTGTCGTTCACAACCGTGTTCCCCTGGCCGACGAAGGCGGCCGGGCCGGGTGTGGTTTGTTTGCAGCCGACGAGCAGAACGGCAAGCGAGAGTGCGAGAGCTACGCGTTTGAACATGGCCTCCGGGTTCGCTTGGAACGTGACGCCGTCCCGCGAGAGGGCAGCCATCCATCGGCGGGAAAACGCACTACCGTGGACGACGAACGGCCAAAAGGGAACTCGACATCGATACCGTGTCGTTACTGCGGTTGCGATGACAAAGATAAAGAAGTTCGAGATGTACGTGCAGCAGCAGCGACGTTCCAAGTGATCGTTGCCTGCGCTTCTTGTGGGGCCGCGTTCGCCGCGATTTCACGCAATTGAAGGCCCTGCGCACTCTTGCCGCGCTCGTGGCGCTCGCTTGCATCGGTACGGCCGCCTCAGCCGCAACGCCGGCGCCGACGCCGCCCGTGCGGATCAATATCACCAAGGCCCAGCCGAAATCGATCTTACCCAAGGTGCCGTTGCATACCGAGTACACCGTTGAGGTGAACAAGCTCGGTCAGGTCACCAAAGTGCGCTCCGTGAAGCCGTGTAGAGACATCAGCTTCAACGCCAAGACCTATGGCAACGTGCTCCAAGCCTTCATCCGCACGGAGAGCGGCGGCGCGATCTCGGGCGTGTATCGGATGAGCTACGACTATTCGCCCGTTCACGGCGGTGTGAAGCGCAGCGTGAATCTGCTGCAAACCGGCGGCGTCGATGCCAATGCCGAGGGCGCGGCGCTCGCAATGGAGCGGAAAGCCGCCCGGCGGGCTGAACTCGATGCCCAGAAGCAGAAAACCACGGCACTCCCCGATCTCAAGGACATCACGAAATCGACACCGAGGCCAAAACCCACGTCATGATCTCCGAGGTTCCCGGTGCGCTCGCGCTCCTGGAACGGACCGCTCACGCGCGTGCATTTGCACCAGGCTCGCTACCGCCGATGGCGCTCCGTCGGGTACTCGATGCCGGCCGCAACGCACCCTCGCTTTTCAATACGCAGCCGTTCCGCTTCGTCGTCGTACGCGATCGCGAGAAATACGAACTGCTGCGAACGGGCGCGAATAAGTCGCGCGATACGTTCATGAAGATGCGCGGGCTCTTCGGTGCGATGAACAAGCGCCTGAAG
>Ga0123337_10006433_pt1 | contig 11216 bp, 9 predicted proteins | sample frozenSSSSmetaG_FD_89792 | JGI IMG/M metagenome (GOLD analysis project Ga0123337, IMG submission 89792) | Glacier valley bacterial and archeal communities from Borup Fiord, Nunavut, Canada, to study Microbial Dark Matter (Phase II) -... | ecosystem: Environmental > Aquatic > Freshwater > Ice >...
AGGGGGCCGTTCCTGCCCTCGGGCCGCAGGGCGGCGTCGACCGGCCACAGGCTCCCCTCCGCCGAGGTGGCCGAGCAGGCCCGCATCAGCGACACGGCCAGGTGGGTGCCGACCTCGACGGCCTCAGCCTCGGTGTGCCCGGTCGCCGGCTCGACGACGAAGATGACGTCGACGTCGGAGACGTAGTTGAGCTCGCCACCTCCCGTCTTGCCCATCCCGATGACGGCGAGTCGGGCCACCTCGTGGCCCGGTCCGCAGTCCTCGCGCGCGATAGCCAGCGCCGCCTCGAGGGCCGCCTCGGCGAGCCAGGCGAGCTGCTCGGCGACGATCGGCAGGTAGGCGACCGGGTCGCTCGAGGTGAGGTCGAGGGCGGTGATCGACAGGAGCTGCCGGCGGTAGGCCACGCGCAGGGCGTCGTACGACGGCAGCTCCCCGCGACCACGGGGTGACACGCACGACAGCAGGTTGTCGCGCAGCCCTTCGGCTGTCGGCATGGCCGCCTCGGCGACCGCACGCCAGTGCTCGGGGTGGCGGGCCAGGTGGTCGACCAGCGCCGTGGACCCGCCCAGCACGGCGACGAGCCGGTCTCGGCCCAGACCTCGGTGGCGCAGCGTCGCCATCACCTGCAGGCGCTCGACGTCGTCGGAGACGCCGGCTGGGGCAGGGATCGCCGCGAGCGACTCGAGCAGCCGGACGAGCCCCAGGAGCGCCAGGTCGGGGTCGGCCGCCCGGCTCAGGGCCTCGACGAGCCCGTCGTCGAAGTGGTCGTCGAGGGGGTCGAGCAACCCAGCGAGGACCGGGTCGGCGAGGAGGCGGTCTGCCCTCTCGGGCTCAGCGAACCCCAGTCGGGCAAACTGCGCGTGGCTGCTGATGCGGGCTGGCACGAGGTGACTCGCCGCCTTCGTCAGAGACTGGGCAGGTAACGGTCGAGCTCGAACTGGGTCACGTCGTGCCGGTAGTCGAGCCACTCCTTGCGCTTGTTGCGCAGGAAGAAGTCGAAGACGTGCTCACCCAGGGTCTCGGCCACCAGGTCACTCCTCTCCATGACCTCGAGAGCCCGCCCCAGCGAGCTCGGCAACGGCTCGACCCCCATGGCCTGACGCTCGGCGTCGGTGAGTCTCCATACGTCGTCCTCGGTCTCGGGCGGCAGCTCGTACTCCCCCTCGATGCCCTTGAGCCCGGCCGTGAGGAGCACGGCGAAGGCGAGGTACGGGTTGCAGGCGGCGTCGAGCGAGCGCACCTCGACCCGGCTGGAGTTGCCCTTGTCGGGCTTGTACATCGGGATGCGCACGAGGGCTGAGCGGTTATTGTGCCCCCACGTCAGGTGCGCGGGAGCTTCTCCACCACCCCACAGGCGCTTGTAGGAGTTGACCCACTGGTTGGTCACCGCCGCGATCTCGGCACCGTGGCGCAGCAGCCCGGCGATGAACTGCCGGCCGACCCGGCTCAGCTGGTACGGAGCGCCCGCCTCGTAGAAGGCGTTGGTGTCACCCTCGAAGAGACTGAGGTGGGTGTGCATGCCCGATCCGGGGTGCTGAGCGAACGGCTTGGGCATGAAGGTCGCGTAGATGCCCTGCTCTAGCGCGACCTCCTTGACGACCGTGCGGAAGGTCATGATGTTGTCGGCCGTGGACAGCGCGTCGGCGTAGCGCAGGTCGATCTCGTTCTGCCCCGGCGCCCCCTCGTGGTGGGAGAACTCGACCGAGATCCCCATGGCCTCGAGCAGCGTGATCGCGGCCCGGCGGAAGTCGTGGCCCGTGCCGTGGGGCACGTGGTCGAAGTAGCCGGCCTCGTCGATGGGCATCGGGTGGTCACCGGCGACGTGCGGCTTCTTGAGCAGGAAGAACTCGATCTCGGGGTGGGTGTAGAAGGTGAACCCCATCTCGCCCGCCTTGGTCAGGGCGCGCTGGAGCACGTGACGGGGGTCGGCGGAGGCCGGGGACCCGTCGGGCAGGAGCAGGTCGCAGAACATCCGCGCGGTGCCGGGGTTCTCACCCCGCCACGGGAGCACCTGGAACGTGCTGGGGTCGGGCTTGGCGAGCATGTCGGCCTCGTAGACGCGGGAGAGGCCCTGGATGGCGGACCCGTCGAAGCCGATGCCTTCGGCGAACGCCCCCTCGAGCTCGGCCGGGGCGACGGCGACGGACTTGAGGGTGCCCAGCACGTCGGTGAACCACAGCCGCACGAAGCGGATGTCACGCTCCTCGATGGTGCGAAGGACGAACTCTTGCTGACGGTCCATGGTCACATCGTGCCGTATGCCGGCAGGTCCGGGCTGCACGGGCGCGCCCCTAGCCGCCGAAGGCCTGCAGGACGGCCCTTGCGGCGTTGTGCCCGGCGATGCCGGACACCCCTCCCCCCCTGCGGGCTCCGGCCCCCGCCAGCGTGATCTGCGGGTGCCGGGTCTCCCCACCCCACTGGCCCACCTCACGCGGGGACTCGGCCCATGGCCACTGCAGGGCGCGGTGGAAGATGTTGCCGCCGGGCAGCGCAAGGTCGTTCTGGAGGTCGAGGGGGGTGCGGACCTCGAGGGCCGCCCGCCCGGCGCTGTCGCGCAGGAACAGGGGCTCGAGCGGCTCACCCAGCACGCCGTCGAGGGCCGACAGGACCACCCTGAGCGCCTCGTCACGGCGGGTCTCGTTGTCCGGGGCGAAGATCCGGGCCGGGCAGTGCAGGCCGAAGAGCGTGAGGGTCTGCGCTCCGGAGGCAGCGAGGTCGGGCCCCAGGACCGAGCGGTCCGACAGGGTGTGGCAGTAGATCTCGCACGGTCCGCCGGGCGGCAGGGTGCCTGAGGCGGCGACGGCATACGCATCCTGCAGCTGCGTGAAGGTCTCGGCGACATGGAACGTGCCGGAGAAGGCAGCCACCGGGTCGATGCGGGGGTCGGCCAGCCGCGGAAGCCGGCTCAGCAGCAGGTTGACCTTGAGCTGTGCGCCCTCCGGCTCGGGCCCGGTGGAGACGGGTTCGGCGCCGGTGACGGCGAGGAGCCTGTCCAGCACGGCCGGCGCGAGGCCGACCACGACCTCCCCGCGGGAGGTGCGGGTGCGACCTTCCTGGGTCCACGTCACCTCCCCGTCCGACGAGACAGCGATGACGTCGGCGCCGGTGACGATCGTGGCTCCGGCGGCCGTTGCCGCCCGGGCCAGGGCATCGGTGACTGCCCCCATCCCGCCGACGGGCACGTCCCAGTGGCCCGTACCGCCGCCGATCAGGTGGTAGAGGAAGCAGGTGTTCTGGGCCAGGGACGGGTCGTCGAGGTCGGCGAAGGTGCCGATCAGCGCGTCGGTGGCCACGACTCCCCGTACGAGGTCGTCGTCGAAGGTGGATCTCAGCAGGTCACCGAGCGGCCTCGTGGTGAGCGCGTCCCAGAGCTCGTCGTCGCCGGCGAGCTCGCGCAGCTCGGCCGAGGGACGCAGCGGCTCGAGGACCGTGGGCCAGACCTGGTGGGCGAGAGCGGCCATGCGCCCATAGAAGCGTTCCCACGACACGAAGTCGCGATCGTCACCGGTGACCGCCACGAACGACGCCCGGGTCGCCTTCGGGTCTTCGGTGTCGATCAGGAGACCACGGGCTGGGTCAGCCGGGTTCGGCGTGTAGCTCGAGTATCGCCGCCTGACCAGCCGCAGGTCGAGGTCGAGGTCATGCACCACCTGCTGCGGCAGGAGCGAGACGAGGTAGGAGTAGCGGGACAGCTGGGCGTCGATGCCGGAAAAGGCCCGGGCCGAGACCGCGGCGCCGCCCACGTGGTCGAGGCACTCGAGGACGAGGACGCGCCGGCCGCCGCGCGCGAGGTAGGCGGCGGCGGTCAGGCCGTTGTGGCCGGCACCAACCACGATGTCGTCGTACGGTCCGTCGAGGGTGCTCACAGCCCACGACCCTACGACGACGGTCCGGCCCCTGGGAGCGGTGTCCCGGGGGCGAGACCGTCAGGTGCAGGCGTCGCGCCCGTGGCCCACCCACCCGCACCGGCCGGCCGCGCGCAGCTACCCGCCGATAGGCTCGGAGGCATGGCACAGCTGCGGCTCGCGATGGCCCAGGTCAACCCCACGGTCGGCGACCTCGAGGGCAACACCGCGATGGTCCGCCAGCGGGTGGCCGAGGCCGCTGCGGCCGGAGCGCACCTCGTGGCCTTCCCCGAGATGGTGCTCACCGGCTACCCCGTCGAGGACCTTGCGCTGCGCGCGTCGTTCGTGCAGGCGTCACAGCGTGCGCTCGGCGAGCTGGCGGGCGCCCTGGCTGCTGACGGGTACGGCGACCTGCCGGTCGTCGTGGGCTACCTCGACACCGCGGTCGACGCCAAGCCGTACGGTGACCGTGACGAGGACCCCAGCCGCACCCTCCCCCAGAACTGCGCGGCGGTGCTGGTCGGCGGTGAGGTCGTCGCCCGCTACGCCAAGCACCACCTGCCCAACTATGGCGTCTTCGACGAGTACCGGATCTTCGCCCCCGGCAAGACCCTGACCGTCGTGCGGGTCCGCGGTGTCGACGTCGCGATCGCCATCTGCGAGGACCTCTGGCAGGAGGGCGGCCCCGTGTCCCAGACCCGCGCCGCCGGCGCCGAGCTGCTCCTCGTGATCAACGGGTCGCCGTACGAGCGGGAGAAGAACGACACCCGCCTCCAGCTGGTGGCGCGCCGCGCCGGCGAGGCGGGCTGCGCGCTGGCCTACCTCAACACCGTCGGCGGGCAGGACGAGCTGGTGTTCGACGGAGACTCCATGGTCGTCGCCCGCGACGGCGGGGTCATCGCCCGGGGGCCGCAGTTCGTCGAGGACCTCCTCGTCGTCGATCTCGAGCTCGACTCCTCGACCGTCGACGACAGCGAGCTGCCCGAGGGTGTCGTCCACGTCGTCGTCAGTGACGAGCCGCTCGCGGCGTACGAGCCCCGGACCCCGCGCATCTACCCACGGCTCGACCCGGTCGAGGAGGTCTGGCGGGCCGTCGGTCTCGGGCTGCACGACTATGTGCGCAAGAACGGCTTCCACAAGGTCCTGCTCGGGGTCTCGGGCGGCATCGACTCCACGGTGGTGGCCACCATCGCGGCCGACGTGCTCGGGGGCGAGAGCGTGATCGGCGTCAGCAACCCCAGCAAGTACTCCTCGCAGGGCAGCAAGGACGACGCGCGGCAGCTGTGCGAGAACCTCGGCGCCGAGTACCGCGTCGTGCCGATCGAGCCGATGGTCGGGCCGTTCGTCGAGGGCCTGTCCCTGACCGGCATCGCCGAGGAGAACCTCCAGGCGCGGGTGCGGGGAGTCATCTGGATGGCGATCAGCAACGCCGAGGGCCCGCTCGTGCTCGCCAACAGCAACAAGTCCGAGGTCTCCGTGGGCTACTCGACGATCTACGGCGACAGCGTCGGCGGCTACGCGCCCATCAAGGACGTGCCGAAGACGCTGGTCTGGGAGCTGGCCAGGTGGCGCAACCGGCACGCGGTCAGCCGGGGTGAGCGCCCGCCGATCCCCGACGAGACCATCACCAAGCCGCCGTCGGCCGAGCTGCGCCCCGACCAGACCGACCAGGACTCCCTCCCTCCCTACGAGGTGCTCGACGCGATCCTCGCCGGCTACGTCGGCGTGGCCCACGGACGCGAGCGGCTGGTCGCCGACGGCTTCGACCCCGAGACGGTCGACCGGGTCATCCAGCTCGTCGACCGGGCCGAGTGGAAGCGTCGGCAGTTCGCCCCCGGCCCCAAGATCTCACCCCTGGCCTTCGGCAAGGACCGACGGCTTCCCATCACGAGCCGCTGGCGAGAGCGCGAGGACGACCACCGATGAGCGAGGCCGAGCAGTCGCCCTACCCCACGCCCCCGACGAGCGGGCGCGTCCGTATCCCGTTGCTGCACAGGTGGAAGTCCGAGGGCCGCCGGTGGGCGATGCTCACCGCGTACGACCGCTACTCGGCCGAGGTCTTCGACGAGGCGGGCATCCCCGTGCTTCTTGTCGGCGACTCGGCCGCCAACACCGTGCTCGGCTACCCGAGCACCGTCCCCGTCACCACCGATGAGCTCATTCCGTTGGTACGAGCGGTCGCTCGCTCCGCGGCCCGCGCGCTCGTCGTCGCCGACCTGCCCTTCGGCTCCTACGGCTCCACCCCGGAGCAAGGGGTCGCCACGGCCGTGCGGTTCATGAAGGAGGGGCTGGCCCACGCGGTCAAGCTGGAGGGCGGCGTCGACATGGTCCCGACCGTCCAGCTCATGGTGCGACTGGGTATCCCGGTCATGGCCCACCTCGGCTTCACCCCGCAGAGCGAGCACACCCTCGGTGGCTACAAGGTCCAGGGTCGCGGCGCAGGGGCCGAGCGGATGGTCGCCGACGCCCGGGCCCTCGAGGCCGCCGGCGCCTTCGCCGTGGTGCTCGAGATGGTGCCCGCCCCGGTAGCCGAGCAGGTCACGGCCGCGCTCGCCATCCCCACGATCGGGATCGGTGCGGGCAACGGCTGCGACGCGCAGGTCCTGGTGTGGCAGGACATGGCGGGCCTCACCGGGCCCGGCGGCCCGCGGTTCGTCAAGCGCTACGCCGACCTGCGCACCACCCTGCGCGAGGCCGCGAGCGCGTATGCGGCGGATGTCGCGTCGGGGTCCTTCCCCGGGCCCGAGCACACGTTCGACTCCTGAGGGAAAGAGCCACCCGCGCTTAGGTAGCCAAAGAATCACCCCAACCACCCGGGGTGGGGGTGATTCTTTGGCTACCGAGAGCCAGGCCCCCACCGTCGCCGGACGTCGCCTCGACCTTCCTGGGAGCTCAGTCGGCTCGGACGACCCGCAGCACCTGCTTCGCCGCGTTCTGCATACCCAGAGCGTTGGGGTGCAGGGGGTAGGCCGGCATGCGGGGGACGATCCCCTCGATCCACTCCTTGCCGGTGGGGGCGCAGGAGTCGTGCCCGACCGTCGACGGCAGGAGGTTGACGTACTCCGCATCGTGGGTCACGGCCTGGTCGCGCATCCGGCGGTCGAGGCGGTTGATCAGGCCCTGGAGGTAGGTGGCGTCCGTCGGCTTGACCGGCTGCGTCGGGAAGCACCCTCCCGGACGAATCGTCGTCGGGTAGCCGACGAGGAGGATCTCGGCCCGGGGCGACCTCGCCCGGATGGCCTCGACCACGTGGCCGTAGGTCGCCGCGAACGCGTCGATCTTCCGTTCATAGGTGCGGCCGTTGGTCTCCTGGCAGGTGGGGCCCGTCGGGTCGGAGGCCGCGATCACGCAGCCGACGGCCAGGCTGATGAGACCGATGTCGTTGCCGCCGATTCCGACAGTGACCAGCGTCGTGTCGCGAGTGAGCGCGCCGTACTGGGGCGGGGCCTTGGGGCCCCCTGGCGTGTTCGACGGCTGAGACCTGGTGAGGTTCGCCGTCGTGGCGCCGCTGCACGTCACGTCCCGGAACACCCGCACCTCGAGGGAGCGCGCGACCAGGCTCGGGTAGTTCACCGCCGAGCGCAGGCACGTCACGGGGTCGGCCTGCGGTGGGATGACGGGGCCCGACGAGTAGGAGTCACCCATCGCGACGTAGACCGTCGGTCGCTCGGGCTCGTGCGCCGCCGACGTGGCCGGCGAGGCCGCCGCTCCCAGCAGGGCGCTCGAGGCCACCAGGGCCGTGGCTGTGCGCCGGGGCGCAGTGGTGAAGTACCGCATGGGTCCTCCGTCTCCGTGAGTGCCATCGGGCACTGCGGCCCTGGTCGCCGTCGACCTGGACGCGATGAGGCTACCGCCGCACGCTGCGCAGCGTCAGGGTTTGCCCTGACACACTTCTCAGGTGCGTGAACTCCTACGTCGGGTGGCCCTCGACGTCACCCCGTGGCGCACCTCACGCGACTTCAGGTTGCTCTTCCTGGCCGGCACCGTCTTCTACCTCGGCGGCATGGTCAGCTACGTCGCGCTGCCGTACCAGCTCTACCGGCTCACCGGCTCCAACCTCGCCGTCGGCGCGGTGGGGCTGGTCGAGCTCGTGCCCCTCGTCGTGTTCGGCCTGTGGGGTGGGGCGCTGGCCGACCACGTCGACCGACGCACCCTCGTGCTCCTAACCGGCGTCGCCCAGGCCGGGCTGACGGCAGTCCTCGTGCTCAACGCCTTGCTGGCTCACCCGCAGATCTGGGTCGTCTTCGTCGTGGCGGCGCTGTTGTCGGCGGCCCAGTCGCTCCAGCGGCCTTCGCGCGAGGCCCTGCTGCCCCGGACGGTGCGCCACGACGAGCTCACTGCGGCGGTCGCGATGTCGTCGGTCGGCATGCAGACGGGCATGCTCGTGGGGCCGGCGGTCGGGGGGATCCTCGTGGCGACGGTGGGTGTCGCCTGGTGCTTCGCCGTCGACGTTGCCGGGCTGGTCTGCGCCTGCGCCCTCTTCGCCATGCTGCGCAGCTACCCACCGGCCCCGGAGTCGGAGCCGCCGAGCCTGCGGGGCATCGGCGAGGGCGTCACGTACGCCGTGGGCCGCCCCGACCTGCTCGGCACCTACGTCATCGACCTCGTGGCGATGTTCCTCGCCCTCCCGACGGTCCTCTTCCCGGCCCTGGCGCAGGACGTGCTCCGCCAGCCGGGGCTGCTGGGGCTGCTCTACTCGGTCGAGACGGTGGGCGGGTTGCTGGCGGCGCTCACGTCCGGGTGGACCACGCGGGTCCACCACCACGGGCGAGCCGTGGTGCTCGCGGCCATGGGCTGGGGGGCGGCCATCGCCCTTGCCGGCGCGACCGACCACGCGGCGGTGGTGCTGCTCGGCTTCGCCCTGGGCGGCGCCTTCGACCAGCTGAGCGGCATCTTCCGCGGCACCATCTGGCACCAGACGATCCCCGACTCGATGCGCGGGCGCCTCGCCGGCATCGAGATGCTGTCCTACTCGCTCGGACCGCTCGGCGGTCAGGTGCGCTCCGGTCTGGTCGCCGACCGCTTCGGCGTCCGGCAGGCCATCGTCTCGGGCGGGGTGCTGTGCGTGGTGGGGGTCGGGGCGACCGCCACCTGGCTGCGGGGCTTCTGGTCGTACGACGAGCGCACCGACCCGCATGCGGTGCACGAGCGGCGCGTTCGGGCCGACCGCGACCACAACCCCACCTGAGGCGACGCGGTCACTTCCTGGCGTCTCCGGCGGCGCCCCACTCCCGGTCCTCGGCGTCCCACTTCTCGGTGCGCTCACGGGCAGTCTGCAGAGCACGACCCGCCTCGTCCGACGACGCGTAGGGACCCATGACCTTCGCCCCCTGGCTCTTGGTCTCGTCGGTCTCGACCTCACCGCTGTCGACGTTGTACCAGTACTGCACGCGGATCTCCTCGGTTGTAGGGGACAGGCTGCTGTCCGGAAGTCGGCTGACACGGCAGGAGGCCGTCGGACCCAGCGCCCCTGTCTCCTAGACTCCACCGTATGCCGGTCACGTACGCAAGCGTCGCCCCCGCCGACGTCTCCCCCCAGCGGCCGGTGCCACGCTCGATCGCCCGCCCGGAGTACGTCGGTCGCTCCGCGCCCATGCCGTACCCGGGGTCGGAGGTCAAGGACGACGAGACCATCGAGAAGATGCGGCTGGCCTGCCGGGTCGCCGCGCAGGCGATGGCAGCCGCTGCGGCCGTCATCGCCCCCGGTGTGACGACCGACGAGATCGACCGCGTCGGCCACGAGTTCCTCCTCGACCACAGTGCCTACCCCTCCACCCTCGGCTACCGGGGCTTTCCCAAGTCGCTGTGCACCTCGGTCAACGAGGTCATCTGCCACGGCATCCCCGACAGCCGTCGGCTGGAGGACGGCGACATCGTCAACATCGACCTCACGGCCTTCATGAACGGCGTGCACGGTGACACCGACGCGACGTACCTGTGCGGCGATGTCGACGACGAGTCGCGGTTGCTGGTGGAGCGCACCCACGAAGCGATGATGCGCGGCATCAAGGCTGCTCGGGCCGGTCGCGAGGTGAACGTCATCGGCCGGGTCATCGAGTCCTACGCCAGGCGCTTCGGATACGGCGTGGTGCGCGACTACACCGGGCATGGCATCGGTACGACGTTCCACAGCGGCCTGATCATCCCTCACTACGACTCGGCGCCGGCCTACGACACCGTCATCGAGGTGGGCATGACCTTCACCGTCGAGCCGATGCTCAACCTCGGCTCCCCCGACTGGGAGATGTGGGAGGACGGGTGGACCGTGGTGACGAAGGATCGCCGGCGGTCAGCGCAGTTCGAGCACACCCTCCTCGTGACCGAGGACGGCCCCGAGATGCTCACCCTCCCCTGATCCTCTCCACCCCACCCGCGGGACCCACGGCAGACAAGGCTGACCTCATGAGCGGCAAGACCACCCACCACAGCTACCCCCTCGGTATCGACGTCGGCGGCAGCGGCATAAAGGCCGCACCGGTCGACCTCGACAAGGGGGTCTTCGCCTCCAAACGCAAGCGGGTCGACACCCCGCAGCCGGCGACTCCCGACTCGGTCATCGAGGTCATCGCCACGCTCGTCGAGCACTTCGCCGACCAGGTCGGTGACGCCCCGATCGGCGTGACCGTGCCTGCGGTGGTCACGCACGGAACAGTCCGGTCCGCGGCCAACATCGACAAGGCCTGGATCGACTTCGAGGGCGAGAAGGCGATGGCGAAGGCCCTCGGGCGCGAGGTCACCCTCATCAACGACGCCGACGCCGCCGGCTACGGCGAGCTCCACTACGGCGCCGCCGTGAACGAGAACGGGCTGGTCATCCTCACGACGCTGGGCACGGGCATCGGGAGCGCGATCCTCTACAACAACCTGCTGGTGCCGAACAGCGAGCTCGGCCACCTCGAGATCGACGGGAAGGACGCCGAGAAGGAGGCGGCCTCCTCGGTCAAGGACCACCTGGGGCTGAGCTACAAGGAGTACGTGGTGCGGCTCCAGCGCTACTACGAGGTCCTGGAGGCGCTCTTCTCGCCCGACCTCTTCGTGATCGGCGGGGGCATCTCCAAGGATGCCGACCAGTTCATTCCGCTGCTCAGGCTGCGGACTCCGATCATCCCGGCCCAGCTCGAGAACAAGGCGGGCATCATCGGTGCCGCCCGCCTGGCGGCCGAGGCCGCCGGCACGATGAAGACGACGAAGCCGACACCGTTGCCGACGGTCAAGGACGACCACCGCTGACCAGCCGACGAGCGGACGGCGTGGTCTCGCCCTCAGACCTCGTGCGCGACGCCGTCCGAGAGGTCGAGCACCTCGAGGTCGTCGCCGCCGTACGTCGTGATGTGGCTGAGGTAGAGGTCGCACCCCGCCGGGCTGAGGAGC
>Ga0123337_10006434_pt1 | contig 11215 bp, 7 predicted proteins | sample frozenSSSSmetaG_FD_89792 | JGI IMG/M metagenome (GOLD analysis project Ga0123337, IMG submission 89792) | Glacier valley bacterial and archeal communities from Borup Fiord, Nunavut, Canada, to study Microbial Dark Matter (Phase II) -... | ecosystem: Environmental > Aquatic > Freshwater > Ice >...
GAGGCCACGGGAACCATCCCCTTTTTCCTGCCGCACCTGCAGGGCGAACGGGCGCCGCTCTGGGACAGTGCCAGCCGTGGCGTCTTCGCGCGGCTCGACCCCAGCGCCGGGGCACCGGAAATGGCCCGTGCTGTGCTCGAGGGCATCGCCTTCTCGGTCCGCCTGGCTTTCGACGCGCTCAAACTGTCCGCTGCGGTCGATCCCGCCATCATCAATATCGGCGGCGGCGGCGCGGCCTCGGACGCCTGGTGCCAGATGCGAGCCGATGTATTGGGCATCCCATTGCGCCGCTGCGCCATCCCGGAGGCCGCCGCCCTCGGCGCCGCGATTCTGGCCGGTCAGTCGCAAGACGCCGCCACGCCTCTGCCCGAGGTGGTGCGGCGACTCGTCCGCTTCGACCGCACCTTCGAACCCAACCTGGGGTTGTCCGCCCACTACACCGACCGCCTCGGCAAATATTCCGCCCTCTATCAAAACCTGCGCGCGTTCAACGCTCGTTTCTGACCGGCAGATGCCGTCCTACTGGAAACGCTAGGTACGGCCATGGCACCCAATGGCAGCTTATGGGAAATACCTGAGATTGGTTAAAGGGCCGAAATGGGGCGCATTGCCGAATGTAGATTACCGACCAGAGGATGTGTGACGAACCACGGCCAACCCCATTCCGGCCCGGCGGATTCGGAGCCGTGGGGATAGGCTGCGCCGTAGCGGAATGGCGTTTGGAGGAGATAGTTGGCCCCTGGCATTCTCCCGGCGCAACGGGTTTGCTCTCGTTGAGGATCTCCTTGAGCAGATACTGCTCTGTCAGGGTGTCGACCTGTCGCAGCGTTCGGACTCAATGCTGCGCCTCGACCAGCCGCCAGGCCGTCCCGGAATAGGAACGGGCGCTAGACGAGAGCGCGGCGGGCGTCCAGATAGGCAAGGACGTCGGTTAATCCGGAGACGGTCTCGAGCTTGTCGACAGGCTTGCCGCCCAAGACAGCGTTGGGGTTAATAAGCCATTGCCGCAAGACCCTGGCGTCACCGCCCACGATCGCGTCGAGCGACCGAAACATGCGGATCAGCAGCACGGCCAGCTCATAGGGTTTGCCCTTGTCGTCGAGCACGAAGGCGCCGGCCTTCATTCGCGACACAGTGGGTCCGCTGGTGCCGATCACCGCGGCCAAGCGCTTGGTGGTCAGACCCATAGCTTCACCCGCGCGGAGCACCGCGATGGTGACGACCTTGCCATTTTGAGGCTGCTTGTCGATCTGGACTACCCAGCGGCTCGTTTGTTCGTCTGGAACTCATCATCACAAAGTTCCAAGAGAAAACCTAGTGTCTCCCGAGGTTAAGGGCAATGGCGAGATTTTCGCGGGGGACGCGCTGCGGAACGATACGCATTGTGGTCATAGCCCGCTAGCTCCGCGGAGCTCGCGAGCGTGTTTGATCCGCTTACCGAGCAGCACGGTCACGCCACGGCCGGCAAGGAGCACGCCCGCCGGGCCCATGACCATTGAGACGCCGGCGGGTCGCGCGGCGGCTGTGCCGCGTGTGCTGGCGCCGATCGCGCGGGCAGGGGCAGCTATGATGGTTATGTCCTTGCCTGCTTCGACGACATCGCCATTGCCAAAGCGTGCCAGGTCCTTACGGTGCTAGTGATCAGCATGCCCGAGGCTGGCATCCGGGCCGCTGCCGGTCATCACCACCGTCCGGGCTGCCGTGCCCACTATCGAAGCGCTGGTGGCCGGCTATGACATGCACTTACGCTGTGCGGTCAGGGCGACGGAATGCGCGTGTCGGAGGCCGCCGCTATGAACGAGTGGGCGGAGACCGCGCTTGCTGCGGCCATTGCCTCGTCGCGACAGGACGGCAGCGAAGCAATCGTGATGGGGTCGGGTGGCTATGCGGGGCGGCGCCAGCAGATTTCTCACGCCCTCGCCATGCCCTTCATCGACGGTCGGGAGGCCGCGTTGCTCTCTTGTGAAACTGCAGCCTTCAATCAGTCTCCAACCACCGGCAGCCTTTGGCTACGCCGGCCTCCCTGGCACAGAGTGAAGCGGCACGATCGCCTCAGTTCGGCCACTTCTCAGAATCGCATTTTCAATTGGGCACCAGCCAGACGAAGAACCGGCCCCCCGTTGTGACTATTGTGGCCCCTCGATAGCCAAGTCATCGGATTTTGAACGCCCCATTCTAGCGAATTCTTCCGGCGTTGGCTTGCCGAACTCCCTCACCTCACCGGACGCCCACACTTGTGTCATGCTGCCGGCGCCGCTTCCACCTGACCGCTTTCGAGCATAGCGCCCGCCAGTCCGGGTCGACGCATGCCCCATAGCTTTCGCTATCTCAACAGGTGACCAACCTGCTTCTTTTAGGTCCGCAGAAAAGCGGTGACGAAGCGTGTACGGGCTGATGGTAAGCGGCAGCTTTGCCCGCGTAGCCGCTGTTTTGATGTCGTCGCGTAACGCGTCGGGGCTGCGGGAAAACAGCAATTTGCCGCCGGCCTTTTTGACCAGAGCCAAAAGCCGTGCGGTGAGGTTCCACTTACGCGCATCATGTCTTTGCGCACGCCGCTCGTGACCGGTGGATTGGGTGTGCTTCACCCCATTTATGTGGATATCGAGCCAGTGTTCCCCCGACACCTCTACCATAATGCCTCGCGCGATTTCTGCCGGACGCACACCTGCAATGGAAAGTACAAGGATCCCCACGAGTCCTGCTTTTTTGGCGGCTGCTGCAAGACGTTCGCGGAAGTCACCCTTCTTGCTTAACGCCTTAAGGCCGACCTTTTTGCTTTTGCCTTTTTGTGAGCGCGCCCCTTTCCGGGTTTCAGCCGCTACGTTTTTGACCAACTCTGCGTAAACACGAGCCTGATCCAGACGCCACCCCAGATTGGTCTCGCCTAGGGCTGAGGCTTCATCAAAGCTGATTAAGCTCTCTGCTAATGAGAATTTCAGGCGCCAAAGGAGTGCGGCTTTCCTTTTATAGAAAGTGCTATCGGGCGCTGAGCGGAGATAGGCGACAAAGTCATCATCGACAGCCCTGATGATGCGCGCGTAGTCAGCCTGGGTGCTGGCCGCCAGGTCGAACTTCATGTCCTTGGTCTGGTCTGCCATAAAATGCCGCAGCTCAATGAGCGTCATAAAACCCCCGGTGCCTGTCCCTGTGGAATCCAGATAACTCCAGATCTCAGACTTTCAAGTTTCTCTGCACATAAATCTGGCTAGACCTAATTCTCTGGTCAGACTGAGAATGAAACAGTCCATCTTACCCGACTGACAAAAGGGCATCTTACCCGACTGGTGAACGGTGTTCCCCCCACTCCAAACCAGGTGTTCTCACTGGCCGTATTGTCGGGGCGGGAACCCCCCGAGAATACGGCCATTACGATGTCAAACGAGCTTCTTCAGCGAGCTTGCCGCCCTGCTACCGAAGGTAGCGAAGGGCGGTTTGACATTGGAATGGACAGCATCTTTCCACCTTCGGAAAGATGCTCGAATGACCGGCATGACGAACGAAGAGAGCTTGCCGCCCTGCATCACTTGTGATGCGAAGGGGGGTCAGGACGGGCATTCGGCGGCTGGCTCGAACCGGCGAAGCTTGCCGCCCTGCGCGCAGCGCGAGGGGCGGCCGGGTCGAACCAGACGCAGACAAGAACACCTCAATCACACAAGAACACCTCCATAGACGAGGCGTCAGCCGTGAGATGGGGATGCCCTCAGTGAGAACCGTAGAAGGCCTAAGCGGCAATGAGCTTGGCGGTTGCAGGGTCGTATCGCATGTCAGCGATTGACCCATCTTTGATACGGTCAACCACCTCATCAATGATGAACAATGGGACAAGAAACCACTCGCGTGGCACCACCTTATTGCCGAAGCGGTCGGGTATTGAGATGTCCAGTCGGGCCGGGCCAAACACCTTGTGGATGATGTTTTCCAACTTCGTTCGATTGATGTTGAACAGGCGGTAGGTGGCAACGATCTCCACGTCGGCCAGCAGGAAGGTCGCATCCAGACGGGCGTTGGCAACGCGTTGCTGTACGTCACCGCCGGTCACGCCGATTTTGTGAAGCAGTTCACGGTGCTGGGCGACATAAGGCTCGTCGGACTTGCTACGCAGGACATAGATTGTGCCACTGGCCAAGTCTTCCTCATCGCTGGTGCTGGCAAAAAGTGGACCAGCATTGGCCTCGGTTATCCGCCGCCCACCATCGTCCTTGTACAGCGCCCGCTGCAAGGAGCGCAGCAGAAGATTGCTTTCAGTGCCGTTGGAATAGACCACGCGAAGGCGCGCGTCCGTTTCGCCATTGGGCGCCTTGATCAGCTCGCCCACCTCGGCAACATAGGCCGTCTGTCCACCCAGCACGAAGAACTGACCCTGTTTGATATCCGCCTTGAGGAAGCCGGCATCCTTGACGAAGGGGCGCGTAACTCGGGCGCCAATCTCGAGATCGTTCTGGACGGCATCGAACAGCGGCGCGAACCGCTCGAAATCCAGACATTTCTCCCGATTGGCAATTTCTTCGGCCGCCTGCTTTTCTGCATTTGAGCGGACAAAACGGAGCTCAGTGACATCATGGTCAGCCGCCACATCGACGCCGAGTTCCGAGAGCAGGGCATCGTCGTCTAGATCATCAACAGCCATCAGCGGGGCAGGGAGGTTTGCCAAGAGCTGCTGACGATCAAGGGGCTCGAGCAGCGCCCGATAGTCCGGCAGTTCCCGCAGACGATCCAGCCGGACCGCATAGAGACGCTCGAAAATATCTCGGTCCTCGCCATGCAGGGGTGCGCGCCCATGCTCGTCAACGAAGCGCTGGATGTCCTCAAACCCCGCGATAATGCGTTCCTCTTTGGGAGAACGGCTGGACGTCTTGACGGGCTCGGCTTCAACGCCAAGTTCGCCCAGCAGGGCATCATCTTCGTCGGTGAATTTAGACACGGGCAGCCTCGGCCTTCATGCGGGCCAGGAATGCGACGCCTTCGGCCATGCGCTTTTCCCATGGATCCTGCGCCGTTATAGATGGCAGCCGGCCGCGCTCCTGTTTGAACCGCAAGGCGCGGCGCGCCAGGTCGCGTGCCTCTTCGGGAGTCAGGTTGGTCTTCTTGCCGGCAATGACGGCCGCAACCTGCTTGAGGCTCTCTTCGTTCATGGCCTTGGCGAGGATCTGATAAGCCTCACCGAACGGATTGATCCGGTCGATGAGATCGATATCCAATTCCTTGACACTCATGGCAAAACGACGGACGCCCTGAATGAAAGCGGTGTTGAGCGTTTCATCCTCGCGGTCTCCACCGGGGCTGCCCCCGATCAGTGCGCCTTTGGCCTGTTGAGTAATGTTCAACGCGGCAATGGCGTGCTGGCGGATGGCTTCCTGGTCTTCCTCGTCGCGTTCTGGATAGAGGTCTTTGATAATCTTGCCCATCCGCAGCTGGGTCAGCTCCTCAGGCACCATGTCGTGGTCAAACAACCCGCGTTCGATATTGCGCTTGTCCTGTACAAAGGTGGCGATGACTTCGTTCAGGTCCTCTCGACAGATGCGCTTGGCCTCTTCGCTCTTCGGCTCCGCAAGGCCCCTGATTTCGACTTGGATGCGGCCGGTTTCTTCATTGAAACCGATATTGGCTTTGTCCGGGTCGTAGCCGCCCTCGCCATAGTCGAAGCCCGGCGCGGCCTGATTGTTGGGGTTCTTGGGCTTGAACTCGAAGCGTGGGGTCAGCACCTGCTCCATGAGCAGGCTGGCGGCGATGGCCTTGAGGGTGTCGTTGACCGCCTCGGTCACGGCCTCGCTGGTGGCGTCGGGTTCGGCGATCAGATTGCTGAAGCGCGCCCGCATCTTTCCCGGCGCATCCCGGGTGGCGCGGCCGATGATTTGGACGATCTCGGTGAGACTTGATCGGTAACCGATGGTCAACGCATGCTCGCACCAGATCCAGTCAAAGCCCTCCTTGGCCATGCCCAGCGCGATGATGATGTCGACATGATCGCGATTTTGCTTCTGGGCTGGGTCCTTGAGCGCCGATGAGACGACGTCGCGCTTGCCCGGATCATCGGTGACCAGGTCGGCAATGCGCAGCAGCTTGCCCTCGGCTGTGCGGACGAGCTGGAAACCGGTCTTGTCGTCGACACCCTCCCAGGTTCCCAACGCGTCGATAATGTGCTCGACTTCGCGGATTTTATCTTTGGTGCTTTCACGCGAATTGACGTTGGGGATATGGATGATGGTCTTTTCGTTCGGGTTCAGCACCTTGAGAATGTCGTCGGCATAGGCGCCCGAATAGAAGAAATAGCCGATGTCGAGATGCTTGAGATACTCGTAGCCGTTGAGCTGCTCGTAATAGGTGTAAGTCACCGTCACGAACTTGTCCTCGTCGGTCGGGGCCATCACCGCCTCGGAGTCGCCCCGGAAGTACGAGCCCGTCATGGCCACCAGGTGCACCTTGCCGCGAGCAATGAACGCGCCAAGATGGGCGCCCAGCTTGTTGTCCGGGTTGGAAGAGACATGGTGGAATTCGTCGACGGCGATTAGCCGGTCGTCAAAGGCCTCGATGCCGAAGCGATCGACCGCGAAGCGGAAAGTGGCGTGGGTGCACACCAGGATGCGGTCATCGCTGTCGAGGAAGGCGCGGACCGAATTGACCTTGCCGCCGTCCTCGCCGGGGGCATTGCACAGGTTCCACTTCGGCACTACCGCCCAGTCGGCCCAGAAGCCATATTGGCTCAGCGGTTCGTCGTTGAAGCTCGAGCCGATGGATTTTTCCGGCACGACGACAATGGCCTGCTTGAGCCCCTGGTTGTGCAGCTTATCGAGCGCGACAAACATCAGCGCCCGGCTCTTGCCAGAGGCGGGCGGCGATTTGATCAACAGATATTGCTCGCCGCGATGGTCATAGGCGCGCTCCTGCATCGGGCGCATGCCGAGCTCATTGGCCTTGGTCGAGGTGCCATTGCGGGCATAGGAGACCGAAACGGAAGGGACGGCTTTGGTCTCGATGCTCATGCCTTATCCTTGCTGAAATGGGCCTCGAAGGCGCGAACACTCCCATAGGTCTCAACCACGCGGGTCTGCACCTTGCGCATCATGTCGGCGCCGCGTTCGGGCCAGCCGTGGTGCTCGAACATTCTGGCATACTCGCCGCTGAAATGGGTTTGGCGATCTCCGAAATGGTCTTGGCATCGCCGCCGGGTTGGTACCTACGGTCAGCCATCGGCGCGTGCCTTTCGGGTTTTGGCCTTCGGCTTGGCTGGGTCGTTGGCCACCATTTTGGTATACAGCTCGAACAGCTTTTCCAGCCGCTCGGTATCGTTGCGGAAGCGACGGCCGATATAGATGCGCTCCAGCACCTCATCATTACGCTCATGGGCGGCGCGCAGGTCGGCGGGCATGTTTCCCGGGTCGTAGAGCTCGGCAATGGTGGCGGGGAAATGCGCCTCACGGGCGAGGAGGATGTCCTCGGCGCAACGGGTCAAGTCGGCTTTATTGCGTTCGGTCAGGGGTGGAACGGGGAAGGTGTTCCAGCCGAGGGTATTGGAGTAGCGAAAGTCTGTGCGTAGCCGGACACACACATTCGCGATCCATTGATGATGCAGCCGACTGGCAATTATCGACAGATGCCAAGGAAGCGCCCCATAGAGAGCAGCTGCGGTGTCGGCAATAATAACATCCGCATCCACAAATCCGACGGGCAGATAAGGACGATTTTCCGACGAAACCCGTGGGATGACGAGAGCCTTCAGGTCACGGTGCGGTGTGTAGACGAACCTGTGTGATCTGTCCGCATGGTCGTTGGATTGCTTCCCTTTACTACCCAACCTCGTGGCCCGAACATTTTCGAGCCTATCTGCAATTTCCGGAATTTTGAGAGCCTGAGAAAGCTCATCATCATTAATCCATAGGCAGTGTCTAAAACTAGAGCTAATGAACTCAATTGACCCTATATACTTCTTGATGAACCTTTTTGATTCCGGGAAACTCCTTATTATATCTCGGTACGCGTCTGTTTCGAAAATTAGATACCCGCCATCTGATGGTTTGTTGCCATAATCCATCGTAGGCAGTGCCGAAAGTGCAGCGGATGACTTAGATATAACCAAATCTGCCATATCAAGAAGATATGGTCCGATGTTGGTGGCGGCAGATTCATGGTCGCCATCAAACAGTCGTCTATTGGCCGGCGGGTTCTTCGTTAAGCCGACAATTACGCAAGTTACCCCAGCATTGTTGGAAGCCAGATTTCTCCAAGAGAACGGGCGATATGCAAATTTTATTTTAAGTCCTGTTGAGAATATAAGGGGCCAAAGCATCGCAACTTGAACGCCCTGACATATCGTTTTTGTAGCCACCAAAGCAGCTTCTGCATTTTCACTAGAACAATAATCTGCGGCCTTCATGTACCAAGCCGCCACATAGTCCAAGTCCCTATAGGAGGAGGTGCGGCTAGCAAAAACCTCACTCATCTCATCCTGTTGCTCAGAGCTTCGCCTTTGGCTACCAAGATACGGCGGGTTCCCGCAAATATACGTCTCCCCACCCTCATTCTCGAAATCGATCTGCGCCTGATCCAGCGGTGTTTCGAACAGATCATCCGCCCGATGCTTCACGCCAGTCCCCGTCGGCGGGCAGACGCTCAGCCAGTCCAGGCGCAGGGCATTGCCCTGGACGATCCAGTTTTCCTGATCAAGCGGCAGGAAGGCCGCGAGCGCTTCCTTCTGCCCGCGGAAGACGACGTCGGCCTGGTATTCTGCGATGATCAGCGCCAACCGCGCAATTTCGGCGGGGAAGTGCCTGAGTTCGATGCCGCGGAAATTGGTCAGAGGGATATCGCTGCGGCGGCCCTGCTCGCCGCGCCGATGGTTGATTTCCGCCTCGATGCCGCGCATTTCCTTATAGGCAATCACCAGGAAGTTGCCCGAGCCGCAGGCTGGGTCGAACACGCGGATGCGCGCCATGCGGTTGCGCATGTTGAGCAGCTTACGGGCATTGTCACCGGCCTCCTCCAGCTTCTCGCGCAGATCGTCGAGGAGCAGCGGGTTGAGTACTTTGAGGATATTGGGCACCGAGGTGTAGTGCATGCCCAGCGCGCCGCGCTCCTCATCGTCAGCCACCGCCTGGATCATTGAGCCGAAAATATCGGGATTGATGCGTGTCCAGTCGAGGCTGCCGATATTGATGAGATAGGAGCGCGCGATGCGCGAAAAGCGCGGCACATCGGTGCTGCCCGAAAACAGCCCGCCATTCACGTAAGGAAAGGCATCGGCCCAAGGCCGAAGACCGGCTTCCCGACGATAACGGCCATCGTGCTGGGTCTGAGTGTTCATGGCGGTGAAGATGGCGCCGATCACCTCATGCGTGTTGCCGCCATCGCGCTGGGTGAACTGCTCCACCGTGGCGGTGAAGAGGCGCTTTCCGTTGAAGATGTCGGTGTCTTCGGCAAAAAAGCAGAAGATCAGCCGGGCCATGAAGTGGTTCATGTCCGGCCGCCGCGCCGCCGTACCCCAATCCGGGTTGTCCTTGAGCAGCTCCACATAGAGCCGGTTGAGACGGCTGGTGGCGCGAATGTCAAAGGTGCTCTCGCGCACCTGCCTGACGGTGGAAATGCCGGCCAGCGCCAGGAAGGAGCCGAAATGGTTGGGGAAATCGGTGAAAGCGCAGATCACCGGCGCTTCGTCCGAGGTCAGGTCCTCGGCATAAAGCTCGACCCCATCGGTGGCGAGCACGAAACGCGCCTTGAACCGCTTGGTGGCCGGGCTGCCCTTGAGCGCCTCGAACGCGGCGGCCACGGCGCCCGGCCCGGCCACCAAGATGTGGATATGATTGGTCTGCAGCACCCCGCCCAGGTCGGACTTGTTGGACTCGCCCGAACGCAGGCGCTTGATCGTGGTGTCCTTGTTGCCAAAGGCGCGAAGGAAGGCGAACGGAAATTCCGCCCCATCAAAAGGCTGCTCGGCCAGCTCGGATACGGCCTGTTCAATCTCGACCGCGTTCATGCTGCAAGAATCCTCAATTACTCAATGTTGGACACCGGACCACGCCCGGCGCCCCGAGGCAAACCGATACTCGAGGGCGCTGAGCACGTACCCCTTGGGGTAACGAATCCCCGTAATCAGGGGAACCGCACCTTCACATAGTCCGTCACGGCGTTACCAGACAACTCGGCAGTCGCATTGGCCCCGCGGACGGGGAGAGTTGGTGCCTGCCGAATACAGCATGTTTTCGACGGTCATTGACCGCAAGTTGGTTGTGTGGAAACTTACACCCAGACTGCCACTCAAACTTCCACACAACGTGTGTCGAGATCGATTTTTTCTTGCATTTTCAGATACTTGCGGCAGCAACCTGATCTCAGGCGAATCCAGGTTCCCCAGCCAAATCTCTCATTAAATGAAATCAGTCGATGAACGACACTCGTAATGCGGGATCGTAACGTCTTGGGGTAGGGCTAAAGCCCGTCGAACGCGCTCGCGCGCTTGCCTCCATCTGCAACTTCCCCGCACCGCACACGCCATCGTCGGGGCAGGGCCGGTCTCCCTCAGCCGACATTCAGTCGTCGCGTCGTCGCCCGCGTGATCAGTTCCCCCGCGACGAACAACGTCTTGTCGCCGAGCGCCCTGTCGCTGGCGAGTTCTCCCAGCGCGCGTTCCGCCATCTCCGCATAGGGCAGGGTGACGGTACTGATCTCGAGGTCCTTGGCAAATTCGCGGTCGTCATAACCGATAACCGCCAGGTCGCCCGGCACCCGCAGCCCCGCCTCCCGCGCCGCCACCATCGCTCCGCGCACGATGATGTCGTTCTGGCCGAAAATGGCGTCGGGCGGTTCGGCTAGCGCGAACAGCTCCCGTGCAGCATCATAGCCGCTGGCATGCCCCCAGTCGCTGGTCCGCTCATAGGCCTTGCCCAGGTTGAGGCCCGCCTTGTTGAGCGTGCGGTGGTAGCCGGCCAGCCGCTCCTTGCTGGCAAACTGCCAGGGCTCCCCGGTAATGGTGGCGATGTGCCGGCAGCCGATATCGAGCAGATGCTGCGCCGCCAAGGCGCCGCCATGGCGTTCTGCCGGCAGCACGGCCAGCCCGGCACTGTCTTCGCGCCGGCAGTTGAGCAGCACGTGGCGAAAGGTCTTGAGCGCCTCGGGCGGCGTGGCGATGGCCGAAAAGCTGCTGGCATAGACGACGCCCTCGACGCCGAACCGGCTGAAATTGTCCAGTGCTGCGAGTTCCCGGTCGAGCGTGCCATCCGATACC
>Ga0123337_10006435_pt1 | contig 11215 bp, 10 predicted proteins | sample frozenSSSSmetaG_FD_89792 | JGI IMG/M metagenome (GOLD analysis project Ga0123337, IMG submission 89792) | Glacier valley bacterial and archeal communities from Borup Fiord, Nunavut, Canada, to study Microbial Dark Matter (Phase II) -... | ecosystem: Environmental > Aquatic > Freshwater > Ice >...
AACTCCCGTCCACTTGGCGACGATCTCAGCGATCTGCTGCTCCCCCACAATCGGCACAAGTTCCTGTTGCGTGATGCGCCAAAGGTACTCATGCTGCTGAAGTTCTCGCCGCAGACGTAGCTCGTGGGTGCGATGCAGCGCGGCCAGCGCGAAGTTACGTTGGCGAATCTCATGCTCTTTGTCGTACTGCACAGATACGATTTCGTCACGCAACCGCCGAATCGTTTCCGGCAATACCGTGCGCTGTACACAGAGTTGGGACGCGGCCTCGTCCATCAGGTCGATTGCCTTGTCAGGCTGGAAACGATTTTGAATGTACCGCGCGGACAGTTGCACCGCCGCCACCAGTGCCGCGTCGCTTAACGTGACATGATGAAACGCTTCATAGCGCAGACGCAGGCCGCGCAGTATCTCTAGCGTCTCCTGCGCGTTCGTCTCGCGTATCTGCACAGGCTGGAAGCGGCGTTCGAGCGCAGGGTCGGCCTCAACCGTTTTGCGGTACTCGTCGTAGGTGGTCGCGCCGATACATTGAAATTCGCCGCGGGCCAGCATCGGCTTGAAAAGATTGGCGGCGTCTATCGAGCCTTCCGCGACTCCGTTACTCATGAGCGTGTGCAGCTCGTCGATCACAATGATGATGCCTTTGTCGGTGAGTATCTCCTGCATAATCTTCTTGAGTCGCTCTTCATAGTCGCCACGAAATTTTGTGCCGACAGTTAGCATCGCAACGTCGAGCGCAAGCACACGCGCGTTTTGCAAATTGTCGGGAACCTTGCCCTCCAGGATGCGTTGCGCCAGCCCCTCGGCAATCGCTGTTTTACCAACACCAGCGGCTCCAAGCAGGACGGGATTGTTTTTTGAGCGACGTGAGAGAATCTGCATGGTGCGCTCTAGCTCGGCTTCACGTCCAATCATTGGGTCTAACGTGCCGGCAATCGCAGCGGCGGTCAGGTCACGACTGACCTGATTCAAGGTTGGCGTCGCGTCATAGCGAGCCTGATACTGTTGCGAATAGGGGCTGACAAGGGTCACACTTTTTATCGTCGCAAGTTGTTCACGGATCGTCGCGGCGGACAGTGTGAAGCTACTCAAGACGCCTGCCGCGACCCCATTTTCTTCCCCAAAGAGGCCAAGCAGAAGATGCTCCACACCGACCAGTTCGTCCGCCGCCCGTGCCGCCTCCGCCTCCGCGTGGGCGATGACGTGACGAGCAGCGATGTTCAGCGCAGGATCACCAAGATAGAGCTTGCTACCGCGTCCCATGACGAATTCCAGTGCCTGCGCCACCCGTAGCGTACTCACGTGGAGCGCGACAAATAATTCAGTGAGCAACATGTCATCAAGTTTGAGTAGTCCCAACAGAATATGTTCCGCCCCAACAGACCTGTGCTTCAGGCGTACCGCCTCCGCTTTGGCATACGCGAACGCTTGCCGCGCCTCGGTTGTGTATTTCGTAATTGCACTCATGTTTCCATTCACTCCTTCTCCATGAACGATGTTTGTTGCTACTATCCTATATCGGGCATGGCGCGTTCTGTGAAAGGGTAAAGGGACGTATGGCGCGAGAATCGGTGCTGAACGTCCCCGTTGGGTGTGCGAGAGCAGGCTCGTACGCTCAAACTAGGACCTAATGGACAATCGTTTCTTCGGGCGTCTCCAGCAATAATGCCGCTCCGACAAGGGGGGCGTTTTCGGCGAGGAGCGCGGCAAGCAGCGTAAGCGTCGCGCCATGCAATTTTTCGGTGACGTAGTGTTGGATGCGCCCCAACAAAAAGGGGCGTGAGAGGACGATGCCACCGCTTACCGCGACGGTCTCAATCTTTGTGAGCTGGGCAAGATTGACAAGACCCAACGCGAGTTTTTCGGCGAAGGTTTCCCAAAACGCAGCATCCGTTACCAGCTCTAATGGTTGCCCCAGGCGTAGCTCTAGCTGACGCCCACCTGTATAGGTTTCCAGGCAGCCCACCTGTCCACACAGGCACGGGCGCGTGTTGCCCGCGAGTAACTGATGCCCGATTTCGATGGAAACAGTGAGGCGCGTTGTCGCTTTTTGCAGATGGATTGCCGCACCAGTTCCCGTTGAGACCGTGAGATAGGCACAACGCTCGTAGTGTTGCAGGACGCCAAATTTCTGCTCGCCCAGCAGCCCACACACGGTATCGTGGGCCAGGCGAACGGGACAACCAAAGCGCGACGCGAGTTCTTGCACAAATGGCTTGCCAATGTAGTCCGGCATGTTTGGACCAAAGACCACCGAGCGGCCATCTTTTGCGATACGCGCGCCAATCGAAACACCGATACCCGCGACAGGCCCCACTGTGTCGAGTGCAAGCGTAAGATGCCGAAGTTGCTGCTTGTATTGCGTGAAGGTAGGGAAGCGCGTAATGATACGACAGTAGGGCGCATCCAGGGTGGGCAAGACGGCGATACGCGTGTTTGTGCCGCCGATATCTACACCGATGTAGGGAGATAGAGCATTCATTGACACACCCCTTGACGGTACGCGATAGAATGATACAGGAAGAAAGAAATAGTTTACCTACCATTCCTTTGGAGAAATATTACACATCATGGATCAACACACAACCCGAACCCCAGGCATCTACGGACAGGAAGAGATCGAGCATAGCCAACTAGAGGCGTGGCCCAACGCAGCCGCAGGACGCGACTATGTAGTACACCTGGAAATTCCAGAGTTCACCTGCCTGTGTCCACGCTCTGGGTTCCCCGATTTCGCGACAATTGTGCTTGACTATGTGCCTGATACCTCGGTTGTCGAGCTAAAAAGTTTGAAGCTGTATATTAACCAATATCGCAATCGTCCTATTAGCCATGAAATCACGGCAAACACCATCCTCGATGACCTGCTCGCCCTGCTCAATCCACGTTGGATGCGCGTTGTCGCGGACTTCACGATACGCGGTAACATCAAAACGATTGTATTCGCGGAACACGCACAACCCAACTACAACGGGCCACATCCAGAGTTCAAACGCTACTTACCTGCCTCCGGCTTGTAAGCGATAGGGTCGGTGCGCCCCGCTTCCGCGAAGCCGTTCAAGCGGAGCAGACAGCTATCACATGTGCCACACGCGAGCGTATCCCCTTCATAGCAACTCCAGGTGAGTTCATAGGGAACGTTAAGCTCTGTCCCTGTTCGCACAATTTGCGCCTTGTCCATATACATCAGTGGCGCGTGTATATGGAAGGTGCGCCCGTCCTGCGTCGTCGCCTTTGTCGCCAGGTTCGCCATCTTCTCAAATGCCGCCAGATACTCCGGGCGACAATCGGGATAACCGCTATAGTCGATGGCGTTAATACCCAGGAAAATGTCATCGGCCCCCGATACCTCGGCATAGGCCAGGGCGAACGAGAGAAAAACGGTGTTGCGGGCGGGTACATAGGTAATTGGAATGTCTTGTGACATATCGACGACGCTGCGATCATGGGGCACAGGAATATTCGCGGTGAGTGCGCTACCACCAAAGGCGCGGAGATCAATGGTGACACGCTGCTGCCGCTCCACGTGGTAGTGTTGGGCGAGCGCGGCGGCGGCTTCAACCTCGCGCTGGTGACGCTGGCCGTAATCAAACGAAAGGGTTTGCAGTGAAAAGCCCTGCTGCTGGGCCAGCGCTAGCGTTGTCGCGGAGTCGAGGCCACCGGATAATAAAACAACTGCCTTCTTTGTCATGCTCAAATACTCGCTTTTTCTGATGTACGCAAGGAAAAAATGGGGATAAACGAAAAAATGCCGGAATGACAGGTGTGCCACTCCGACAAGAGAGAAAGGGTGTACCCGAGAGGGATCGAACCTCCGGCCTATAGATCCGCAATCTATCGCTCTATCCACTGAGCTACGGGTACATACGTGTGAACGTCTTCACGTCCGTCACTGTGGGTACATGATAGCAGAACGCTAGCCATTTGTCAAGTGTTTTTGGGTCTGATAAATCAGACCCGTAAGTGAGCGTCTGTTAAGACTTGACGCGTCACCTTTACTAACACTAGCCACGTCTTGGCACAACCGTTGAGACCTCTTCCTCTTCGTCGTCTTCTAACACTGGACTTGATTGCTGTACCAGCACAACGGTGATGAGCAGCATCGCCAGAATGATGACGTGCAGACCTGTGCACCACGCACAGATAGTATGCAAGCGCACAAGTTCGACATACACGAGGTAGAGAACGGTGAGAATGCCTAGAATAGCCAGGCCCAACTCTGCAAGTAACACACTACGACGTCCAGGGAAGATGCGCCACGCAGTAAACGCGAGGCCCCCCATCGCGAGACACCAGAGCAACCCCGGTACACTGATTGGAATCGTCGTGCCGGGGACAACCGAATAGCTGCTGGCAAGGACACGCGCACAATCTATAAGTCCGCTTGTAGAGCAAACAAGTGGCGCGGTCTCGTAATGAACCGAGGTCAGGTAAATAGAGATACCTATCCCAATTAGGGCTAAAACCAGAAGTGACAATTGTCCCCAAGAGCGGCGTATATCTAACATAATGATGGTCTTTCTCTTATAGTTATGTGTGTCGGAATTATACGGGTTGCTTCTCCATTAATGGTTCGTTATATCTACTATAACGTCAACGTTATCGGCTGTCAATATGGAAAGAAAGAAGTAATGCAGACCACAACCCATACCCTTATGCTTCATGGGTATCGCCTTCACTATCGCGTTATGGGAACGGGTAGTCCGCTTGTACTTGTGCATGGTTTTGGGGTATCAGGCCATGTCTGGCAACGAGTGTTGCCCTATCTTGCTCAAGAGTATCAGGTCTTCGTTGTAGACTTACCAGGGTACGGGCGTAGCACCTATAAGGAAACACGCGCCCCCTGGCAGCTTCGCGCGATGGCCCCATTGCTTGCCGCCTGGCTATGCCACATGCAACTGTCGGCGGTGCATCTCGTTGGACATTCAATGGGTGGGGCAATCGCAATACATCTCGCCACACACGCGCCCGAACGGGTCAAGAGCTTGACGCTTATTGACGCGGCGGGAATGCCGTTTCGCTCGACCTTTCCCGCGCTTGCCCTCCGTTCGGCACGTTCTTTTTCGCAGCGTGGCAACGGGAGCTATCCGGTGGCGTTGTGGCGCGATATCGCACGGCCCCGCCTGCGACTCATCTTATGCAACGCCCGACAGATGGTGACGAGCGATTTTCGCGTAGAACTCACAGAACTTGAGCAACGTGCGCTCCCCACGCTGATCGTATGGGGCGAACAAGACGTACTTGTGCCGCTCCCTCTCGGCTACGAGCTACATCAAGCATTACCTCACGCCACGTTCGTCATCATCCCCACGAGCGGACACCGCCCCATGCTCGCCCAACCCGCGCTCATAAGTGGTATACTACTGGCCTTTCTCGAAGAACAAATATGACACGGAAGGGATAGTATGAGCGATATACAAAGAAGGCGGCCTAGAGCAATCGCGCTCTGTGTTTTTAGCAACAAGGAACGTATTTTGGTTGAAGAGGGATATGACCCACTAAAACAACAGCACTTTTACCGACCCATTGGCGGCGGTATCGAGTACGGCGAGTATAGTAGAGACGCACTCATACGTGAAATACATGAAGAGATTAATGCCGAGGTCCAGCAGGTACGTTACCTCGGCGTACTTGAAAACATCTTCTCTTTCGCAGGAGAACAAGGTCATGAAATCGCGTTTATCTATGATGCGCTCTTTGTTGACCTCGCATTTTATAGGCGAGAGCGTTTTGATGGTGTGGAAGACGACAACACCTCCATTACAGTAGTATGGAAAGCGCTGTCATTCTTTGACGAAGGGAACGTTCCCCTCTATCCCGATGGTCTAATGGAACTATTGAACGCTTCCGGTTGTGGTACACCTAGACAGCGATAAGCAGTTCGCGCTCGGTTACAATCGCGGTGGCGAGTGTTTTGTAGCCTACGCTCTCGAAAAGAACTACCATCTTGTCGCCTTCGTAGCGCAGGACAAGGCCATCACCCCACGTCGCATGGCGCACTTTGGTGTTAATGGGAAATGGCATGTTCTCTGCATCTTCGGTAGACGTAATGCCCGCATCGCAGGTATCACAAAAGCCACACGGGTTGTCAATCTCTTCCCCAAAGTAGTTCAACAGGTATTCGCGCCGACAGTCGCGTACCTCCGCTTAACCAACCATCATCTCGATACGTGATTTGTCGTACTGGCGGTGTGACTCGTGTTCTTTCATAACTTGGACGACGGCTTCGTCCAATATAACCTTTTCATCGCCTGCAACAATTTCGCCCGATGCGAGCGTCTTAACCACGCCGACCTCTTCCAGGCGGCTCAACGCCTCCGCCAGTTTTGAGCGCGAAAGGTGCGTCTTCTCGCTCAAATCCCGCACAACCAACGGCTCCTCGCTCTCTTGCACAACCAGGGCCACCTGCTCCACTTGATCTACGTCGATACGCCCACTACCAGCGAAAAAACGGTGTATCCGCATGTCTTCGGGTCGATAAAACAAGATAGCCTTCGCATCTTCGCCATCCCGCCCTGCACGTCCAATCTCTTGGTAATAGGAATCAATAGAGTCGCTGATATCATAGTGGAAGACAAAGCGCACATTGGGCTTGTCGATGCCCATGCCAAATGCGGTTGTTGCCACAATCACCTCGATGGCATCGGTCATGAACTGTGCTTGCACCTCTTCACGCTCATGTGGTCGCATCCCCGCGTGATAGAACGCCGCTCGCACCCCCTTCCCGCCCAGAGCCTCCGCGATTTCCTCGGCATGTTTGTGCGTTGCGGCATATACAATACCAGGCTTCTCTGTCTCGACGATATGCGAGAGCAATGCCTTTTTCTTTTCATGTTCGTCGTGAAATGCTTCGACGCCGAGCCAAATGTTGGGACGATCAAAGCCCTGCACAATAACCTGTGGCAGACGCATTCCGAGCCGCTCGATAATCTCTTCGCGCACAGTGGGAGCCGCAGTTGCGGTAAGCGCAAGAATGGTAGGCCGCCCAATGGCCTCAACAATCGCTCCAAGTCGTAGATATTCGGGGCGAAAATCATGGCCCCATTCGCTGATACAGTGCGCCTCATCCACCACAAAAAGCGACGGCTTCGCGGCCTTTATGTCCTGTAATACCTCTTGATTGCCAAATTGTTCGGGTGCAAGAAAAATGTAGTTAAGCTGTCCCTGTTCTAACGCTTGAAACACTTCTTCGCGTTCACGCCCACGTAATGTTGAGTTGACCAGGGCCGCGTTACCAACATTGCTTTCCTCGATTGACTGAACTTGATCGCGTTGCAGGGCAATCAAGGGTGAGATAATCACGGTGGGGCCATGTAACACCTGCTCGGCCATCTGATAAATCATCGACTTGCCCAGACCCGTTGGAAGTACCGCGAGGGTGTCATGACCTGTAAGCACCGACTTAATCGTGGCCTCTTGTCCAGGTCGGAAATCCGCAAAGCCAAACTTCTCACGCATAACACGGCGCACCTGCCGTTTATCCATCTTCATCTCTATATCGCATCCATTCTAAACGTCAGGCAAAGAGTGCAACACATACTATATAGACGGCTCCTTCCAGTATATATGTAAGGTATTGCTTGCGTGACGTACTACGTTCTTTTCTGTCCATGACACGGATAGAACTACCGTTTACGCTACATCGCTAGGGGAAAACAGGAAACAGTAAGGGCTTGGTGCTAGTTTCCTGTTTGTGCCCAGCTACCTACTCAAAATGAAAGGTTGAGCAGGTTCCAGAAAGCGATATCTATCACAAAGGCAATCGCAACCAATGTAAACAAAGTGTAGTAGATGCGCGCTCCCCAACTTACGGAGCGTACTCCCCAAAGCAGTATGCTGAATACCAACAGAACAATGGCGAGAAACCCTGCAATCATTGCAATAACGGTAAAAGTAGTTAGTATTGGCGGTTTTGAAAAGGCAATAGCCGCTTGATCGCCTGTAAAGAGCAGAATAAGCCCCATAATAAAGATAAGGTTCAACACACTAATAATCCAACCAAGCCAGAGCGTGGATACGGAGCGTACCCCTTTGGTTAGCGGTTTGCCGTGCCTCTTCGCTAGAATTGCTCGCACGAGATGTACAGGCCCACGCAGGAATGTTACAAGAAAGAACAGGAGACTTACGACAAGCAAAACTATCTGGAATTGTGGCGTCTCATACCACGTATTTTTCGTGAAGCCAGCAATAGGGTCATCGCTAACAAACAGATGTATACCTTCGGCACCGCTACGAAACACAAAGGTTTCTTGTTCGCGCAGCACTTCGCGGAACGTCCAGGGTTTGATTTCTACTGCATCTCTGCCTCCAAGAAGAATATGCCCGTTCCCTTTATCGCTTACAGTGGCGATACTGGAAAGATTGAATATCTTTTGATACGTGGTATCGTTGCGACGGGTAGACCAGTAGGTTCCAACAATTTGACTCACACGATATTCATAGCCCACAAGTGGTTTTGTAGGTACAGCTTCAGGTGTGGATGCTGGAAAGTAGCGATCCAGAAACGCCTGTAAAACTGCGTTGCGAACAGATGCGCCACCATCGCTGTTGAAAGAAAGAAATATGCCAACATTTTGTGCGGGAAGCAGAGACATGAGCGAGTGCATGAAAACAGTGTCTCCGCCATGCTGGATGATTTTTTGCCCATTAAGACTCTGAATCCAAAATCCATAGGCCATGCCATCCACATTTGGATCATTAGCGAAGTGCTGTTTTTGCATATTTAACGCGGTTGCCTCTTGCAAAATACGCGCGTTGCCAAAGCGTCCAAGTTGTAGATGCGCGATCATAAAGTTCGCCATGTCTGTTGCGGTTGTACTAAGCGAGCCAGCAGGTGCAATCTCAACATTCTCAACGGGTTCGGCGGTGTATGCACCAGCCGCGTAAGTGTAGCCTTGTGCTAGCTTCGCCTCCAGGTCTAACGGGAGCGGTTGCAGAAACGAGCTATGTTGCATATTCAGAGGTTGAAAAAGATGTTGCTGAACATACTGATCATAGGGCATACCTGATACTTGCTCTACGATATAACCTGCAAGCGTCGCGCCATAATTGGAATAGGCAGTAACTTGTCCAGGGGGATAGATACGCGCAGGCATGTGGGTGGGAAGCCATGTATTGAGCGGTGTTAGACTGCTACTATTTTTGACGAAAATACCATCCGCGCTATCTTCAAAACCTGCGGTATGGGTAAGCAAGTTTTCTAGTGTAATGGGTTGAGGATACGTGTTAGGAACTTTGAACGTTTTGAGGTAAGTGTTGATATCGGTGTGGAGGTCTACCTTGCCCGCTTCGGCAAGCTGCATAATGGAGGTCCATGTGAACATCTTGCTAATAGAACCAACGCGAAAGAGCGTGGTATCCGCCGCAACGGGCGTGTGCCGTTCAACATTGGCATCGCCGTAGCCCTTCGCTAAGAGCAATTTTCCGTCTTTAACAATAGAGAGCGTCGCCCCTGGAATGTGATTTTCTTTCAACTGAGAGTTTAATAGACCATCTAAAAACGCTTCAAGCTCGTGTGCGTCTCCAAGTATGGGGGTCGGTTGCAGTTGAGTTACAATATTTCTGCTTTGTGCCGCCTGTACGCGCTGCACTGAAAACATTCCTGCAATTGGAACAAGTAGTACCAAAGCTAGGACAATGGCTGTGACAAGTACGCGCACTTGCGTTTCTATGTAACGGAACAATAGCATACTTCCGTCGCTCCTCTAAAATAAGCACATTTTTCAATACGCATCTCACATTCTTATACAGTATTTTTACATGCAAAAACATGAATGTACAAGGATGAGTATAGCAAAGGGTTAGGGTGTATGCAAGAAACAAGACATTTGGGTTATTGCAGCAAAAAAGGGAGCTTTTTACGGTCTCCCCAAATTCTAAGTGTTCCCGACAGGAATCGAACCTGCCCACATGGCTTCGGAGGCCAATGCTCTATCCACTGAGCTACGGGAACGTCACCATGATAATACCATAGATAGCAGGAAGACCGCAAGGGTCTTCCCACGAAACATAGCCTATTCTGAAACCACATCCCCTAAATCAGGGATTTCCCCTTCGTTTTGTACATCGAATATCTTCGCGAAATCAGGGGGTAACTGTGCGCGAACATCGTTCATTTCGCCAACCGATACGGCTTCGCTCAACAGACCACACACGACCCGCGCATGAAACGTTGCCTCTGCAAGCTCAACCTCTTCGCGCTGGCTAATACGCCGGAAGAACTCTTCGAGGTCGTAGCTATCGCCGATACCAGCATAGCCGGGTTGTAGATAGAGTGCCAGCTCTTCTGGCAACTGGGCCGCGAGCTGTGACGCCTCGTTTCCCTGTAAACGCCCTGCTACCGTCTCAAGCGTCGCCCGCGTCGCCTTCTCCGCCGCTTGGCCCGTGGCAAGACGCGCACGATGTCGTACCTGTCCAATAAACTCTTCATATTTCACGATTGTTGTTCTCCGCTCTTAGTAGTGTGTTAACAGTATTTCGTTTAGTAGTACGTTTTGGTACGCCAAAAAGTTTCTTTCGCTTCCCTATTGACAATTGTGAATTGATTTGTTATATTCCCACTTGAGAAGTATAGGTCGGAGGGTGTTACACTAAAATGATGCAACAATCAGCAGGGAAAGGGCAACCCAAGGGTCTGCTACGCCGCCAATATATCGCCCAACAACAGACGATGCCACAACCAATCGCGCTACCCCCGCAACCAGGGACAACATTTTCTAGCAGCGGTGTACCAAACACACCATCTCCTTTTTCGGTTATACCAGCAGTAGCACCCATTGCTCCTAAACAGAGACGCGTTCCGCGCATATTTGCCATTTTCCTTGTACTTGGGTTAAGCTGTGCGGTATATTTTGTCTGGTTTACAACGTCTCCGCAAACAGCAACATCATCAAGTGCGGGGCAGCAAAGTTTTTCGCCGTCTACTTCGTCTTCGCCATCCACGAGTGACGCAATGAAAGTATACGTCGTTGGCGCGGTCAAAAACCCCGGAATGTACGCCTTGCCAGCGGGGGCGCGGGTGTATGACCTTGTACAAGCAGCAGGTGGGCCGTTACCAAAGGCAAACCTTGTAGCAATCAATCTCGCGGCAAAGCTCAATGATGGGCAAGAGGTCTATATAACGCTGGTTGGCGAGACGCCACCGACATATGTAGGCGGCGTTTCGGGGACAGCAGGCGGCACGACACAACTTGTAAATATAAATACCGCGAGCGTC
>Ga0123337_10006436_pt1 | contig 11215 bp, 12 predicted proteins | sample frozenSSSSmetaG_FD_89792 | JGI IMG/M metagenome (GOLD analysis project Ga0123337, IMG submission 89792) | Glacier valley bacterial and archeal communities from Borup Fiord, Nunavut, Canada, to study Microbial Dark Matter (Phase II) -... | ecosystem: Environmental > Aquatic > Freshwater > Ice >...
ATGTTGAACATCCCCCGGAATTAACTGTGGTTGGGTTAGATATTTAAAGTCGAATGCGATTTTGCTTGCGGAAAACAGCGAATTGCATAAGTCGAATGTGATTTTGCTTGCGGAAAACAGCGAATTGAGTAAGTCGAATGCCATTTTGCTTGCGGAAAACACCAAAATGAGTAAGTCAAATGCGATTTTGTGAAAGCAATCAGGTATTTTACAGCTATTTTCAGGTAAATAGACGACGCGGTAGGGGCACAGAAAAAGCTCATGCGTGTCAACTTAACGTAAAACCCATGTCCCACAAGGACAGCGATCGCTTGGCGGCAAAACTGCGAGAATTAATATAGATCCAGATACTATTTAACCTCTGTCCTGTCTTGCTTGTGTTAAGACGAATGCTATGGATCTTCAGGAAAAACCCATTTTGGCGGTTCCGTGATTTTTTTCCGCAGACGTTCTTGTGCCAACTCCAACATTTTGTCTAAGGGAGTCTCTTCAATAAATTTTGCAGTGGCCTCTCTAAACTCGATATTGGGGCATTTATCCCCTAAAATACAACCGTTAACACAGGCTTCGGCACAGTTAATTTTTTGCTCCACAGTAAATTCCTCTCTAAAAGTTATCAGTTACAAGTTAGAAGTTCTGAATTATGATTTTAACCCCTAACTCCTCACTCTTTACTATTAACCTAATTCAACCCTTTGTTTCTTAACTATAAAACAAAGGTTTCATCGGCGAAAAACTTTTGTAGTACTCATGTAATGTTGCTACTCTCAGTTTTCTGTTCCGATGATGATGCTGTTGGCGAAATATTTCTTCACATTGGTTGAACCTCTTTTAGAATTCTAATTAACTTTATAATTACCCTTAAAGAGTGATTCATCTCCCAACAAGAGTATATTTAAATACGTCCTAAGTAGCTTGTGATTTTAGACTTGTCGTGAGCGTTCAGTCGAACGATTTTAGATGCATCAAAGTTCCTGATACAGCCTTAAGTAAAGGAGTGGAGAGTAGGAAAATACTTTTTCACCACTCCCCACTTCCCACTCCCCATTTTCATAACAATTTATCCCAGAGGTTGATTCTCATCACATTGACGTGAATACTGGAATTCCAACTCATTTTGCCGTTCCCTACCTCCTCTATACACAACCGGACAAAACTTAGTATTAGCGCTCATACAATCCATGTGTGGCGTTTTCGCACACACCACAAGTAGTCCACCCAGAACAAACAACAATCCACAAATTGCTAGCGTATTAACCCAATAAATTTCTAACGCACCGTGAACTACTATCTCTCGTAGTAGAGATACAATTGTTACCTCAACTGCCACTCCCACAGAGATACTATGTTCTTGCAAATAGACCATTAATAGTCGGAATAACTCGACTAAAATCAACACAAATAGTATTTTCGCAGTCACATGTTTATAGTCTAATGGCTGCGTGATGGCGATAGCTATCCCCCACAATTGGATCAGCATGACGGCAAACAATCCCAAACACAAGACAATCACAATTAAGTCTTGGAAGGCTTCCATGTTGCGAACAATTGAGTGCCGATCAAGCCAGCGATCGCTAAATAAAAATCGACTTTTCTGGCGCTTTTGCATGTACGTTTTTTCCAATTGGGACAAGTTCAGACAACACCAGCGAGTCAACCCAATACTTTTATGTTATGCAATATTAAGCTTTTGCGCCTCAGCGAGGTTGGTAATTTAAATTTTGTGCTTGTTGCAACAATTGCTCGGTATTTTTTGCCCACTGAGGATTACCCTGAGCATTGTATAAATCTCTAGCAAATTGCAATACTTGTACTGCATTTCCATATTGCTGTAACTGCATAAAAACTAACCCTGCACCATAATAAGCGTTGGGATAGTTGGAGTTAGCTTCGGCTGATTTTCTAAAAGCCTCTAAGGACTCCTCTAATTTGTGTTGAATAAACCAAATTGAGCCGAGATTATAGTAAGCTTCTGGATACTTTGGATTAATTTTTACTGCCTTACGAAATGCATCTTTTGCTTGATCTACTTTACCTTGTTGGAGATAACACATCCCCATATGGTAAGGAGGTTCTGGTGCATTTTTGCTATATTCTATGGCTTTTTTAAAAGATGCGATCGCTCGTTGACAATCTCGTTGCTGTTCTCGTACCAACCCCAAGTTATAATGGGCAAATCCTAGTTTAGGATCAAGTTCTAACGCTCGTTGCAAATAATCGTTAGCTAACTGTAAATTATTCCCTTCTAACAACGCACCACCTAAATTAGCAAAAGCTGGAGCAAATTTAGGATCGGCTTGCGTTGCTCGATAAAATGCATCCGCAGAGGGTTGTAATTTTCCCGTTTGTCGCAATGCTAGCCCTAAATTATAGTGCGCTGGTGCCAATGTTGGATCTAATTGGGCTGCTTTTTTAAAGGCGGCGATCGCATCTTGGACTTTTCCCGCTTGAATTGCCTGTAAACCTTGGTTTAACCAGTCTATGGCAGTTTTAGCATGAGATTGTGCCAACTTTGAGGCGATAGGAAGAGATAGAGAAAGAGAGGGGGAGGAAATAGTCACAACCAGCATCAAACTTACTAACCCTGCTATGCGATATTTAAAGAATGATAATCCCATTGATTTTCTGACTCGGAACACTTTCAGTTAAATTTACTTCATAAAAAGTTTTTACAAAAATTTTTAATTTGCCATGAAAGTTTGTGATACTTAACTTTTCTTAAGCTAAATCTTACGACAGGCTACAATTTATTTAAATTTCGATTAAAGGGAGGATAATAAAAAATTAAAGAAGGGGTAATTTTGACTCCAGAGAACCATTTTTTATCCCTGATATATACAGCAGAATAATGCGGTTACGAAAGACTTACCGCAAGGGAGCTTTTATGAACGAAAATGTAAAATTGGGTTCGCGGAATATTGCAATTGTCGGGACTTATTTAAGTGGAAAAACCACTTTACTAGAAAGCTTGTTATTTGTCACAGGGGGAATTTATCGCAAAGGGAGTGTTAAGGACAGCAATACAGTGGGAGATAGTGCTGCTGAGTCCCGCGATCGCCAGATGAGTGTAGAAGTAAGCGCGGCTAGCACTGAGTATAACGGCATTCGCTTCACTTTTATTGACTGTCCCGGAAGTGTAGAATTTGCCCAAGAAACGTACAATGCTTTAATGGGAGTCGATGCGGCGATTGTAGTTTGCGAACCGATATGCGAGCGAGTCCTGACCCTTGCCCCTCTATTTAAATTCCTAGACGATTGGGAAATTCCCCATCTGGTCTTTGTGAACAAAATGGATCGGGCAAATATTCACGTTTTGGAAACGTTGCACGCCCTGAAAGCAGTATCTAGCCGTCCTTTGGTAGCGCATCAATATCCGATCATGAACGGTGAACAACTCACCGGCTTTATTGATATGGTGACTGAACAGGCATATCAATATCATTCAGGCGCACCTGCTGACCCCATTCCCTTCCCGGAAAGTTTAAAAGAAGAAGAACATACAGCACGGGCCCAAATGCTCGAAGCCTTAGCAAATTTTGACGATCATTTACTCGAAGAACTTTTAGAAGACATTGAGCCACCCCAGGAGGAAATCCTCAAAGATTTAAAAATGGAATTAGGGGCAGATTTAGTAGTGCCCGTTTTCTTTGGTGTGGCAGAACAAGATTATGGTGTTAGACCTCTATTAGAAGCCTTGTTACGGGAAGCACCCGAACCAGAAACCACAGCAGAACGTCGCTTAAAAAACATAAAAGGTGATACACCTCTAGCGCAGGTATTAAAAACTTATTACACTCCCCAAGGTGGCAAACTCTCTCTGGTGCGTGTGTGGCGCGGCAGATTAACTGATGGTATTGTCCTCAATGGTATTCGGACTGGTGGAATTTACCGCCTGATGGGACAACAACAGCAGTTCGTTAACCAAGTTAGTGCTGGTGAAATTGTCGCATTGAGCCGTTTAGAAGGAGTCAAAACAGGCGATACAATCTCTATAGAACAGCAGTCGGCAATAAAATTACCCAAAGCTGCACAGTTGGAACCTGTGTATGCTCTGGCCATTACACCAGAAAAGCGTAACGATGAAGTTAAACTCAGCAGTGCGATTACCAAGCTATTAGAAGAAGACTCCTCACTTGCTTGGGAACAACACGGCGATACCCACGAAGTAATTCTTTGGGGTCAAGGCGAAATTCATTTGCAAGTCACTCTAGACAGACTGCGCCGCAAATATAACTTGCCGATGACAACCCACTTACCGCAAGTGCCTTATAAAGAAACTATCCGCAAAACGGTGGCTTCAGTTCATGGGCGCTACAAGCATCAAAGCGGTGGTCATGGACAGTTTGGTGACGTTTTTCTCGAAATTAAGCCTTTACCACGCGGTACAGGCTTTAACTTTAATGAAACTATTGTCGGGGGCGTGATTCCCAAACAGTACATTTCTGGGGTGGAAATGGGCGTAAGGGAATTTCTGACACATGGACCTTTGGGCTTCCCAATAGTGGATTTGGCGGTAACTCTGACTAATGGTTCATATCACAACGTTGATAGTTCCGAACAAGCCTTTAAGCAAGCTGCTCGATTGGCAATGCAAACGGGGATACCCCAAGGGGAACCTACGCTGTTAGAACCAATTCTGCGGGTGGATGTTACCACACCTAGCGAATTTACCTCGAAAGTGCTGCAACTGGTGAGTGGTAGACGAGGGCAAATTTTAGGCTATGAGGGGAGAAACGATTGGCAAGGCTGGGATAATGTCTCTGCATACTTGCCACAAGCAGAGATGCAAAACTTTATTGTAGAGCTGCGATCGCTCACTTTGGGCGTCGGTTCTTTCCATTGGGAATATGACCATCTCCAAGAGGTGCCGGAAAAACTTGCCGAGCGAGTTATTCAAAGTAATGGCAATGGTGGTAACAGCAACGGCAAATAATTTGGGATTTTGAATTAATGTAGCGTTGCGTAGGCTTTGCCCGCCTTCGGCATCGCTCCAAGGCTCAGATTCCCAACTTATTGAAGAAGTCGGGAATCTTTTTCAATCTATAAAAGGATTTGTAAACAGCACGCCCTCAACCGTCGCACCTGATGCAAAATCTTCAGTATAAATTTCTTCAATTTGGTTGAGTCGCGCCGTTGCCCAAATTTGCGCGTCCCAAAACCCGAAGTGATGGGTTTCCACGCCGCGAATTGCTTCTAAAGAGATGAGTCGTGTAATATCAACGACATGGCAAGCAGCTAAATAGTTACGCATTCGCACCAGCGCCTCAGCAGGAGTTAAAAGCGAACGCCGAGTCCGGGTTGTGGCCATAAAAAACTCTCCCAACACCTGGGTACTAATTACCGCCCTCCCAGAACGAATCAATTGGTCAGTAACTGCGATCGCGCGTTCCTGTTTCGCGGTATCCAGTGGATCGTATATGTAAACGAGAATATTAGTATCCAGTAAAACCCTACCGTTCATAGAGGTCTTCACGCTGCCAATCCCGACCTCCAAGTTGAGCAGGTCGAGTTTTGATTTGGTTAATAAATTTTATTTCGGCTTCCCACATTGCAAGATTGGCTTGAGGTGCAGTTATTTCACCAAGATGAAGATCAATGGCTTGGCGAATAATCTCTGCTTCACTTACACCCGCTTGTTGGGCGATCGCCTTCAGCAGATGCTCTTGACGCGGTTCAATATAAATCTGCTTACGAATTTTGCTGGACACAATTTAGATTGTACATGATGTATACATTACATTGTACATTGTTTTCTAGTAAAGCTGCGTAGGCTTTGCCCGCCTTCGGCATCGCTCACTCTCGGTGTTGGTTCTTTCCACTGGATTAAAGAACTTAGTAAATAGAAAAAATTAAGTATATTTACTAATGCAACCTATAGGATAAACTTCATTAAAATGCAAATAACATGATTGAGGTAAATCTAAAAAACTATGGATATTACAAAACTAAACTGGACAAAAAATATCAAACCTTTCTATCCAACAAAACAAGGAAGATGGGCTTACGATAAAGAGAGTAATACTTTTGAATTAAATTGGCGAAACAAAAATAACCAAGACGAAAAAAACGCCAATAAGCTAGCAGAAGGTGAACTAATTCTTTTAAGACAGCTTGGCAGAGTGACTCACATCGTTAAAATACTTGATAGTCAATTTAGTTATGTTCAAACAAATGCTGAAAATGAATTTAATATTTATCGCTATGTTGAAGTTGTTTGGATAACTGATAATTGGGATAATCCCCCAAGTACTGACGAATTCTTCGAGCCAAAAGTTCACTTTCCAATGGGTGGAACTGCATATAGACTAAAAAGTATCAAAGCATTTAAACAACGTTGGGACGAGCAAGGCTTGCTTGAATTTCAAAAGCACGTTCAAAAAGAATTAAAGATTGGCTAACATTTTTATCCTTTACTGCTACGATAACTTCATACCTGCTTTTATAAACCTAGTCGTAGATTGAAGTAATTAGTAATGGTAACACTTCAATTACAAGAATTAAGTGTTCCGCCGGGACATAGAGTAATACTGCACGATGTTAGCTGGCAAGAATTTGAGGCGATTTTAGAAGAACTTGGCGACCATCGAGCCGCTCGATTGGCTTATAGCCACGGAACTTTGGAGATGAGAATGCCGTTACCGAAGCATGAAAAAGCCAAAGTCATTATTGGGGATTTGGTGAAGATTCTGCTGGAGGAGTTAGAAATTGACTGTGAAACATTTGGCTCAACCACCTTTAAGCGTGAAGATATGGCTTTTGGTGTAGAGCCTGATGACTCTTTCTACATTCAAAATCATGCTCAAATGATTGCTAAAGAGCGAATAGACTTGACAATTTATCCGCCACCTGATTTAGCAATTGAAGTTGATGTTACTTCCAAAACTCAACTAGATGCTTACGAAGCATTAGGAGTTCCTGAACTGTGGCGATATGAAGATGGCAAGCTAGAAATTAATATTCTTCGGAATGGCAAATATATTAAATCTGAAATTAGTTCTACTTTTCCCAACTTGCCTATTGATGAAGTAATTCCCCGGTTTGTCGAACAAAGCCAAACTTTAGGTAGAAGTCCAATGCTGAGAGCATTTCGTCAATGGCTAAGAAAACAAATCAACCCAAACTTAACGTAATCGCTGCTCTTTTAACAACTCATATACCCAAACTGCAAACTGCATCAGCTTCTCCAAGGGGTGGAACTGCTTCACGATTGTAGTCTATAGCCAAATCAAATCCGGCGCGTTCGTATACGCTGTGTAGCAATATTTGTAAGTCTACTAATGGTTCTGTATCACCCCGACGTATGGGTAACAAAAAAGCTGGAATCTGCTCTTGCAGTCCAAAAGGATATAATTCTGCTTTGGGGCGAGATTCACTACGACTTACCAAAATCCGATAGTCTGACTTAATTTGATTAACCAAGATTGGCATGGGTTCGCCACCACGCAGCAAGTCTATTTCTACCAGATGAGTGAAGCTATTTAATACTTGCTGACGTTTACTTTCGTATGCCTTTCTTCCTTCTCCAGTTCGCTTATTTGGTGACAGAATCTCTATCACTGTTACAACTTCTCTTGTTCCCACTTCCCGAACTTCTAGGTATCCTTCTCGCACTTCCTCTAGAATGGGAATGTTGACAGTTATCGGTTTTTTAGGCGGTGCGGCTACTGCAATATTAGAGGGTTCTTTTTCTGTATTTGTTAAAGAACGTCCTACAACCACATCAGGAATACCAACTAGAATAGAATTTTCATCTATTATTTGATATACCCGTTTCTCAACCGCCACTCGATATTTTGGTCGCAGTTGAGGAGCAATTGCATCTGCGATCGCAATAATTAATCGACTATGAACTTCCGGCCAAAATTGAGGATTTTCTAGATAGGGGTTCATCCCTGGAAATGGTGAAGGCATAAGCTTGGCTGATTGCAAATTCTTAATACTGATTTTAGCAATCTGGTTTCACTTACACCCACCTGTTGAGCGTAGGCGTAGCCCGTCGTAGACATCGCTTTTAGCAGATGTTCTTGACGTGGTTCAATATAAATCTGCTTGCGAATTTTGCTCGACACAATTTAAATTCTACATAATATATACATTACGTTATAGATTATTTTTTAAGTTTCTAGCTTCATGCGCTCACAGTTTAGCTTGTCTTTGGAAGCATTTACAGTTATTTGAGCCTGCTTAACCATCTTCTATAACTTGTGTGAAATGGTGTTAGTTTCATAAAAGCATTTGGGAATTATGTGATTAAGTATATTCGTCTTAACCACAGAGAAAAAACTCATGGGCTTTATAGTCTTTTTACTCTACCAAACGCCAAGAAATCGCCCAAAAAATTGATCAACAACTCACCCACGAGATACCCGCTTTGGGTTTCATCGTTGAGGAAGCTCTTTTACGAAACGTTAAAATGCCTGATACTCTACAAGCTGCAATTCAAAACAAACTCAAAACAGAGCAAGAAAATCAGCAGATGAAATTTGTTTTAGAGAAAGAGCGTCAAGAGGCAGAACGAAAGCGTATCGAAGCGCGAGGCATAGCTGATTCCCAAAAAATTATCTCTGGTGGACTTACCAACCAACTGCTACAATTACGAGCGATTGAAGCCACAGAAAAGCTAGCTCAATCTAATAATTCTAAGCTTGTAATTATTGGTTCTGAAAAAGGCGGAGTGCCTATTCTAATCCAGCCAGAAACAGGAACCTCAAAGCCCTAAAATTTTCTTGTCACCGATCGCTAAGATGTTTTCTAGATCAGGTAAAGTTTTTACTATAAAAACCAAATTTTCACTTAACAAGTGTGCTGGCGATACCTACGGTGAGCTACGCTAACGCAACTGACTAATTGGTTGATTCATCTTCAGTTTCTCCATCATCTTTTACTGTTTTTATTGCAGCGTTCAAACGAGAACCAGCCTCTTCGATATAGTATCCAGCAGCGCCAATGTCTTCAAAGACATCATTAAATTGAGGATGATCTATTGTAAAAATCGCTCCTAACCTCTCACCAATTTGCTCAAGCTCTTGTTGAATTGCAAGTAGTTTTTGAGTATCGTTCATACTGTAACTCCGTGCTTTGATATTCACCACAAAGACAAATGCCGTGGCGAAATATTTGATTTTTCACCCCTATGGTAATAAAGATCGCACTTTGGTTATAGCTAGCTAGGGTTAGTGCTGACGCGACTATTTCTTTCCTAATAATAATAATAACTATTGGTGGTACTTTTCTGAGCATTACCAACTATGCCTAATATATTCAACCGAGAAACTTTCAGGTTATCTAAAGCTGCTTTTAGCATTGAGGAATTTGTTTTTTGAATCCTAACTACTATCAAAAGCCCATCAGTGTGGGGTACTATCAGGCTAGCATCGGCTAATCCCACCAAAGGAGGGACATCATAAATCACTAGGTCAAAACTGTTATGTAAATCCGCCATTAGTTGCTTCATTTTTTGAGATGAGAGCAACTTTGTCGGATCGGGTGGTATTGGCCCAGAGGTGATTACAGATAATTGGTTCATGGAAGGTAGTTGTCGGATTACTTCTCCCACTGGCAAGTTTGTAGAAATTAAATTACTTAATCCCCACAGATTATTTAAACCTGATAGGTTGTGAATTGTGGGTTTACGAAGATCAGCATCTACCAGTAAAACTCGTTGCCCCATTGCTGTAGCTATTTGAGCTAGATGCAAGGCAACCGTAGACTTCCCATCACCACTCATAGCTGAACTAATAACTATAGAGCGCATCGGACGATCGGAACTGAGTAGTTGAATATTGGTATAAAGTACCCGTAGCGCTTCTGAAAAGTGGGTAGAAGAGTCACCATACTCTTTATCTAGTAAAACAGCCAACCTAGCAGTTGCCTGAGAAGAAGAGTTTTGGATATTTGCTAAGGGAATTTTTTGATTAAAAGTGCGGTTTTTCTTAGTGTCAATTTGCTTTTCAAAAGGAATATTTCCTAACAATGGTTGTTTGAGCTTCTTTTTCAGTTCATCAACAGTATGGTAGGTATTATCTAGCTTTTCTACAAGTAAGACAACACCAATTGCTGCGAGGATACTTGCAACCAATCCCAGTATAAAATTGCGTTGGGTAGAAAAAGCATCAATAGGAATATCTGGGGTAGTTGGTCTTTGAAGTAATTGCCAGCCAATATCCGCTTGGGATATTTCAATTTGGAGATTTTCGTGAGTTGATAGAAACCGATTTAAACTTTCAGTAGCAATTTGTAATTTGCGCTGTAATTCAGTGTAATGTCGTGCTAAAACTGGCAGTTGGTTGCGTCGTTGTGCAAAGTTCCGTTCTATTTTGGCAAGTTCTTGGCTTTGTACTTCTAAGGTCTGAACCTGTGTCGCTACTTCGGCAAACTTTACACTCAATAAGCGCTCTGACTCTTGACGTAGCAAAGGTAAAAGACTAGCTCGTTTCTCTTTCAATGTTTGCATACTGGGATTGTCTTCTTGCAAACGAGTTGATTCTATAGCAATCTGAACATCAAGTTGGCGTATTTGACTAATTAACTGTTGATATAAAGGAGCATAATTCAGTATTGTCGTTGCTCCATTTCTTCCTTGTAGGATAGCAAAATTAGCACGAGCTTGGGCTAACTGTAGATCAATTGCTTGTTTTTGTCGAGAGAATTCAGCAGTTTGTAAAGCAATTTGCGTTACTTGGGTTTCTGGGTCATTAAAATTGTACTTTTGTCGAAAAAGTTGTAATTCTTTTTGGATCTGATCGACGCGATTTTGGATAAATGGCAGTTGTTTTTCAACAAACTGAAGTCCCTGACGTAACTTGGTTTGCCTCCTTACTTGACTATAGTCTAAGTAATTCTGTGCTATTCGCTCTAGTACAACTTGAGTCTGCTTTGGATTGCTACTTTGATAACGAACTTCTATAATCTTGGTTTCTCCTAACCGATTAATCTTCAGAGATTCTAGAAGAGAATAATAGTCGATTTTTGGATAAAAGACTTGCAACTGTTTAAGAGTACTTTTCATCAGTTCAGGACTCTTAAGAACCTGAATTTGGCTTTCATAATCTAGACTAGACTTTTGTGAGTTCAACTCTTTGACAACATCCACAACTTTGGGGTCATCATTTACAGGTTCTACTAATAGTTGAAAACTGCCTTCATATTCTGGAAACTTCTGCTTTACCACCAAGTTAATCACTACAAGTGTCATCACAGCAATCGTTACACTTGC
>Ga0123337_10006440_pt1 | contig 11212 bp, 5 predicted proteins | sample frozenSSSSmetaG_FD_89792 | JGI IMG/M metagenome (GOLD analysis project Ga0123337, IMG submission 89792) | Glacier valley bacterial and archeal communities from Borup Fiord, Nunavut, Canada, to study Microbial Dark Matter (Phase II) -... | ecosystem: Environmental > Aquatic > Freshwater > Ice >...
GAATGTCGCGAGCTTCGAGCAGCACTGGCGCGGTATCTGGCCGCAACTGGTCGAACACCTGATCCGCGTTGCGGCCTCGTTCGTCGGCTGGGGGTTGGAGCGCGGTTACGCAGTCGGCATCCTCGCCAATGCGACGCTCGTACAAGCGGACCGCGCGCTGCTCGCCCAACCGAGCCGCGACCGTGACCAATTGACGCACCTGCTTGAAATGCTGGCCGGGATTACCAGCTTCATCAGCCGCGAATTCTCAGAATTCCTGCTTGCGGAAAGCGCACGGCTGCCCTGGGGCGCGACCCTGTTGATCATTACTGGCTTCGTCAACGAGCCGATTTTGGGCGCGATCCTGCAACTGCGCGCGAGCGGGAGGCGCGTAGTTCTGGTCGCGGTTGGCAAGGAAGCACCGCCGCAGATTGCGGGTGTCATCACGCATCACAGCCCGCTTGTGGAAGCCGAACCGACCGCCCCACCTGCCGCCACGCTGCGCAATTCATCAGAAACGGCACGCGAGCGCTTTCTGCGCGAACGGATAACCCCTCCCCAGGTAACAAGTTAAGGAAAGTCGCACAGCCAACTCGATCCGCAAGCAGTGCGAAGGCTATGTCAAACTGCGCGGCTTCCCTCATCTATTCCAGCGCCTTCGACGACTTCTTTGAATGGCATCCCTACACCATGCCACACCGCATTTTGTAGGGACAGCATTCTTGCAGTCAGCAAGCCTGGAGCGTGTCTGCACACGGGCGCGCGGGGCTAAAGCCGCCGCGCTCACATTAGGGCGTGCCGGGCGTCATGGCCGAGAGGCGTGTTATGAAATTGGTAAGGTGCGCAAGACGGGAGACAGGGAGAAATGCGTCAGCGGGAAGTACGACGCGGCGCGCTACGGGGAACTTGCCGTAAGTAGTGGCAGATGTCTCGCGCCAGGGAGCGCTCCTCCTTTGTGGTAACCGGGCAAGCCTCACAGACGTTGATCTTGACAGTGTGCAGATGCAGAACCCCACATCGGAAGGTATCTCGAACGTACACCTTCACAGCACCCACGAACATACCAACAGCAAGGACTAAACAACTACCAGAGGAACGGCAGACGATACGCAGTACGACCTATGACACACGGGTTGCACGCTTCACCAGCGCCAACCTCCAAACCGAGAATACGGCATTTGGTCCTGTAGGACACGATAGGGAAAGGACAGAGACGAGAGAGTTGCACAAGCGAATGAGGTAAGAGCGGAACAGAGGAGCTCGCATCGCTTGTAGAAAGCATTTTAAAACAGGTGTTCTAAATTGTCAAGGGGCAATTTGAGAATTGGTAGAATTGGTCGGAAGATGGGTCGGAAGAGGGTCGGGCAAGCCGCGACCCCTACACAAGACGGAGCGTGATTTATGCGGTGAAGACGGGTCGGTCAAGTACGGGAGCGTGAGCTATTTGCAGAGGGTAGAACGTTATTTGGTCGTAGCCGAAGGCAAAGGTGCTTGAGTCTGGTTCGCTCCACGATTGCCCTGTGCGAACTCGACTCGGTAGCCATCTGGATCATAGGCGGCCATGTTGCGCTCCCAAGGCATATCCTGCGGGGGTTGGTAGAACACAATGCCGCGCTCTTGAAGTGTTGCATAGAGCATATCCAGATCGTCGGTACTCAATTCGATATGGATACCCGCGCGAAGCTTAACAGGCCACTCGTCCAGCGTTCCAACGTGAATCAAGCCAATCGTGCTTGAACCCATCCGTAGAAATGCGAAACGTGGCGAAGTTTGCTCGACGTTGAATCCAATCTGTCGATAAAAGTCTGCTGAACGGCTGACATCGGATACGGGGATGCTTACCCCATCGAAGCGTATCGTTTCCATGTGAGTTGTCTGTGCCTTTGCTGGAACTCAATTATGTCTATCGCACACTCATCGTAACGGGCTAATCGACAGGCGTCTATCAAAATCTTGCGGTCTGGTATTGTTTCGGCGTGACGCTGACAAGGCGCTTGAAGTAGATACCGAAATGACTCTGGCTGGTGAAACCTGTTTGTAGTGCGACATCCGAAATGGAGTAGCCTTGCCTGAGCAGCAGCTTGGCGCGCGAGATGCGGATTTGAAGTTGATAGCCGTGTGGTGGAATTCCCGCTTGCAGCCCAAAGACCCGATTGAGATGAAAAGCGCTCATATTTGCGAGGTGCGCTAATTGCTCCAGAGAAATCTGTTCCTGATAGTGGTCGTGGATATAGCTCTTGACTTGGCGAACGATCAGCGTTTCTTTGCCGTAATCCGGTAGATCGAAGGACTGCTTCAAGTGGCACAACATATCAATGACAAATTGATGGATTAAGCCATCCTGCTGCAAACGGGTCACAGCATTTCCAAGCAGTCCGCAGTACAGGCGATACAACTGCGCTCTGAACTTCTCATCCTCGATAGCCATCACTGTCGATGCAAGAAATGTGTGCCTCCCAACAGACATTTCGGCAGCGATGCGAAACACATATTCAGGTTGAAAGCGCAGACCAATATATTTACTGCTGCCGATTTCGGTACTCGATGGTCTGTGCGGTGTGTCCGGGGGTGTAATCAGCACCCTGTCGGACGTGATAGTGTGGACCACGCCTCGCGTTGTCAGGTTCCATGAAGCGTGTGGCTTCCATGCGATTTCAAAGTCTTCGTGCAGGTGCAGCGTCCCCGTGTAGGATAGTGGCGGCGCATCGATGACTTCCAGATAGGGATGCTCATTGGGCGTCCATACGGTAGCACGCGGGTTATCCGGCATTTTTGAATGGCGACTTTATCCCAGGGTGGTTGTACTACGATGATTGTATCAATTCACCCAGTCTTTGAGCGACTCGCGCATCAGTTCGCGGGCGCGATGCAGGCGGCTTTTTACAGTTGCAAGGGTGACGCCTAATGTATCTGCCACTTGCGGCGCGGTGCGGTCTTCGACATCGCGCATGATCAATACTTCGCGCAGGTTCGGCGGCAAATCGGCCAGCGCTGACAACACGTCCTGACGGAGCAACAGGTCACGCTCCGGGACGTGGATGTACAGCAGCGCCTCACCCGCGTGCAGCAGCGCGTAGCATTGATGGCGCACGATGCGGAACACGAATGAGAGGAACGCCGCCGAAACGCGCAACGTGCCGATCTTCTGGGCGGCTACCCACAAAGTTTCCTGTACGGCGTCCTCCACATCTTCGGGGGTCGCGCAATATTTTTGGGCGAAGCGCGTGACGGTCGGCTGATAGGTCGCGAGCAGCGTTTCGAGCGCGGCAGGATCACCCTGCCGCGCTGCTTCAACCAGATTGGAGTCGAGAGTTGTTCGCATCGAATCACTATTTCTTGAGTTTGCGCCCGACCAGCGCGCACATCGGACACCAGCCCACAAAACCCGTCACGACGAGGAACAACGCGGAACCGATGAGCAGGATGGTTCGCAAGGGGGTTGGTGCACCGAGTACAGGGGTGCTGATAAAAGCAGCACCGATGAGGAGTATAGCGATTGCGATGCGGATGATCCGCTCGAAATTTGGGACGTTCTTCGGGTATATCACAGCGAAAATCCTCTTTATAGTGTGGGTTCACTATGTAAGAGTGGTTTGACAGGCAAAAGGATTCACGACAAGCGCGCAAGTTTAGGCTAAAATGTTCGCAAAGGATTCGCTCGCCGTGAAACAATACCCGCCCGTCTCGCCCAAAGCGCCCTACCTCTGGCATGGGGGCGATTACAACCCCGAACAATGGCCGGAGACGATCTGGCCTGTCGATTTCGACCTGATGCAACAGGCGGGTTTCACCTGCGCGACGGTGGGGGTATTCAGTTGGGTTTCCTTACAGCCGGATGAAGAGACTTACACCTTTGAATGGCTGGATCGGATCATGGATGGGCTGCACGCCAACGGATTGCACGCCGTCCTCGCCACGCCGAGCGCCGCACAACCCGCGTGGATGTCCGCGAAGTACCCGGATGTGCTGTACGCGGGCGACGACGGACAGCGCTACGCACACGGCAAGCGCGTCAACTATTGCCCGAATTCGCCCAATTATCGCCGCCTGGCGGTCGCGATGGCGCAGAAACTGGCCGAGCGCTACAAGGATCACCCGGCGCTGCTGTGCTGGCACATCAGCAATGAATACGGTGGCGAACACGGCGCGCATTGCATGTGCGAGACCTGCGCGGCGGGATTTCGCGAATGGCTCAGGGTAAAATATGAGACGCTGGATTGCCTGAATGAGCGCTGGTGGACCAAATTCTGGGGACATACGTATACAGATTGGGAGCAGGTCACGCCGCCTTACGCGAATGGTGAGAACAAAATTCACGGCCTGAATATCGATTATCGACGCTTCATGACGGATAGCTACCTCGATTGCTTCAAACTCGAACGGGATGCGATTCGCCCGCTCACGCCTGACGTTCCGATTACCACGAACATGATGGGGACGTACATGCCGCTCAATTATCGCGTGTGGGCGAAAGAGCTGGACGTGATTGCGTGGGATTGCTACCCCTGGCCGAATGCCGACAGCGCGGAGATTGCCTTTCACCATGACCTCAATCGGGGTCTCAAGGACGGCCAGCCGTTTCTGTTGATGGAGCAGACGCCGAGCAGCCAAAACTGGCAGCCCGTGAACGCGCTCAAGCGTCCTGGTGTGCTGCGTCTGTGGAGCTATCTGGCCGTCGCGCATGGGGCGGATAGCGTGCAATATTTCCAGTGGCGGCGCGGACGCGGTGGCTTCGAGAAATTTCATAGTGCGGTCGTGGAACACAGCGGGCGCTCCGATACGCGCATTTTTCGCGAGGTCGCGGAACTCGGCGCGGAACTGCACGCGCTCGGCGATTCGATCAGTGGCGCAGGGACGGATGCGAAAGTCGCGATCCTCTATGATTGGGAGAACCGCTGGGCAATCGAAAACGGGAGCGGTCCGGTACAGGATAAAAGATACCTCGCGACCGTGATCAAGCACTATCGCGCGTTTTATCGCAAGAACATCGCGGTCGATGTCGTGTTCCCCGACTCGGATCTGAGCGGCTACGCGATCATCGTCGCGCCGATGCTGCATATGGTTCACCCGGCGCTTGGCGGCAAGATCGAGGCGGCGGTGCGCAAGGGCGCAAGCTTCGTCACGACATATTTTTCGGGCGTGGTCGATGATACCGATCTGGCTTATGAAGGCTATCCGGGACCACTGCGCGGCGTGACTGGAATTTGGGCGGAGGAGATCGACGCGCTATATCCCGGCCAGACCAATACGATTATCATGAGCGATGGCAGTGGCGGCTTCACGTGCGACTATCTGGCCGATTTGATCCACACGGAGGGCGCAAAAGTCCTCGCGACGTTTGGCGAGGATTTCTATAAAGGGCGTCCGGCGCTTACCGAAAATGCGTTCGGCGCGGGTAAGGGCTTTTACATTGCCAGTGACCCGGACGACGCCTTCCTCGCGATGTTCTATGGCCGCCTGCTCGATGCGCAGCGCCTCGCACCCCCTTTCGAGCGGGTCCCCGCCGGGCTGGAAGTCGCGACCCGCCTCAAGGACGGCCACCGTATCTACTTCCTGCTCAACCATAATGCGGCGGGTACGGACCTGCAACTTGGCGAGCAGGTTTTGACCGATCTGGTGAGTGGCGAAATATTGCGCGGTTCGGTCGCGCTACATCCGCACGGCGTCCGAATCTTACGCAGCTAAAACTCGATTTGGAGAGGGGTTTGTGATAAGATGAGAATAGAACAGACGTATATTACACGCACTGGATTAGCCTCGTTTTTCATATCGAACGTGAGCAGGTAGCTATGAAACCCCCCTTCAACAACGACGATGAGGATGATGAGGACGACAAGCCGATAGGTAGCAGGTCGGGCAGCGGTCCGACGTTCACGAGCAGTCGGCCTCCTTCATCCAATCCTAATCCCAATCCTAATTCAAATCCTTTCAATAAACCGGCGGGCGGTGGGTCTGCGCCGCGACCCGGCACATTCAGCAATCCGTCGGCAGGCTTCAAACGAAACAACGACGATGAGGACGAGGAGGACGACAAACGCCCCGCGCCGCGCCCTGCCCCGACCAGCACGTTCGGGAATCCTTCGGGCAACCGTCCGGCGGGCAGCAGTAACCCGCCCGGTAGCGGATTTGGCGCAGGTTCGTCGGGCAGTGGATTCGGATCGACGCAGCCACGCCCGGCATCTACATTCAACCCCCAACCAAAATCCATAGCGCGCGACGAAGACGAGGACGATAAAAAGGACGCGCCGCGTCCCGCAGGCGGTGGCATGTTCGGCAACCGACCCGCAGGGAGTGGGACGGGTGGGAGCGGGACAGGTGGGAGCGCTCCAGCCGCGCCGCCACGAGTCAGCACCAGCGCGCCCGGTGGCCTCTCGGCTCCGGGAGGTGCGCCGAAACCGACGTTTGGTGCGCCCGCCGTCAAAGCGCCCGATAAGCCACAGGAAGCACCGCGCACGGGTGGGTTGTTTGGCACTGGCAAAAAGCCGGATGACAAACCCGCGACCCCGAAGGACGCGCCAAAAAAGGAAGACGACAAGGGCGCAAGCAGAGGTTTTAATCCGTTCAACCGGGGTGGTGCGAAACCCGACGATGCGAAGAAGGATGCGCCCAAAGCAGGCGATAAACCTGCGACTCCGAAGAATGCGCCCGCAAAGGATGACGGTAAAAGTGGCGGTGGCTTCCTCGGTCGGCTGACCAATCGTGGCGGCACAGCCGATGATACAAAAAAGGATGCGCCCAAGCCTGCCTCCTCGCCTGTAACGCCTGCCGCCTCGTCGTCATCCTTCGGCGCAAGACCCGCCGCAACGAGCGCGCCTGCGTCACCTTTCGGGGGTACAAGACCCGCCACTTCCGCGCCGCCTGCATTGAATGCACCCGGTGGAGCCGCAAAGCCTGCTGCGCCGAAGACCGCGCAGCCCCCGCCAGAACCAACCGGGCGCGGCTTCCTCGGCAACCTGACGGGGCGCTTCCGGCGTGGCGAGGCTGCCGCCGACGGTCCCAAAGCCTCCGCTGCGGCGGGTGGGCGCAAGGTCCCGGCTCTCGCGCCGCCGACGCGCATCGATGGCAAACAGGCCAGACCGCTTGAAAAGAAGAACGCTGCCGAGATGCAGGTCCGGCACGCCTGGGACCGTAATCGCCAGTTGGATGTGATTGGCGTGGCGTTCGTGATCTTCGGGCTGATCGTCTTCTTCGGAGTGATTGCGCCCGGCGATCCGAAGGGACAGGATGCGTTTATCACGGGCGTGATTGTGCGTATTCTCGGCCAGTTCTTCGGCTATGGACGCTATGTGATGTTCCTGCCCGCGCTGGTAATGGGCGGCTGGCTGATTTACCGCCACTTCGGGGAAGAGCAGCGCGTCTTTCAGGTGACGCGCGTGATTGGCTGGATCGCGGTCTTTTTCGCGCTCGTGACCACCTTTCAGCTTGTCGAATTGCTCAACCCGCCTGTACCATCGCTGGATATTCTGGCGAAACGATCCAGCTTGCTCGTGACTGAATTACGCGGCGGCGGTATGGTCGGGGACAGGCTGTATATGCTGCTGATGCGCGCGATGGGTGACTATCCAACCTTCGTAGTATTGATTGGCTGGTGGCTGATTGCGCTGATGCTGGCCTTCGAGGTGACGTTCGCGGAGATCACGACGTATGTGCAATCGGTCGGGCGCATTTTCGCGGGAATTGGCGCGGGCTATGGCAACAGTCGCCAGCGTGCTATTGCCAATCGTGAATTGAAGCGCGCGGCGGTCGTCGTGAGTGGTGATGCGCCACCCGCGAGAGGCAGAGCGGGACTCGCGATGGCGGCGGCGCTGCCCGCTCCAGCCAAAGACGCGAAACTGGCGCTCCCGGCCAATACAACTACAACGGCTAATATAACTGCTTCAGAGGCTATCGGGGACGCAAAGAAGGGGCTGGCGGTGAGCGGTATGTTCCAGCGTGGGAGCGCTGCGGCTGAACCTGTACCCGTGGCAGAGAAACCCGCCGCGTCGCGCAATCCATTCGCCGCACCTGTGCCGAAAGCCGCTGATACAGAAAAAGCGCCCGCCGCGAAGGTCGAGGAACCTGCAAAGGTCGAGGAACCCGCGAAAGCAGGCGGCTCACGCTTCAACCCGTTCGCCAAACGCGACGAGCCGCCCAAGCCGGACGCCAAGCCTGCCGAATCGGTAAAGCCGTCTGATGCTGCGGCAAAGCCTGCGGTTGCGTCGGGTGGCGGGTTATTCGGGCGTCCGAAAGTGGCTGAAAGTCCTGCGCCTGTCACGAGCAAACCTGCTGAGACGCCTGTCAAAGCAGAGGCTGCACGCAGCGGGTTCAATCCATTCAATCGTGGCGCTCCGAAGAGCGAGCCAGTCAAAGCCGAGCCAGCCAAAGCCGAGGCAATCGCATCCAAACCGGAACCTGTTGCAGCCGCGAGTCCGGTCAACGCTCCAAACCGCGCTATTGTCGAACCCGCCTTGACGCCGGGCGATACGGCGCGCTTGCAGGGAACGGGACCGCTGACGCCTGTTAGCGGGCGTCCTGCGTCGGCGTTCACTGCTCCTAAGCCAGCGGCTACCGTGCCGCTCGATGAGGAGGATGAGAACGAAGACGACGAAAACGAAAGCGACGAAAACGACGAAGATACCGTCAGCCAGGCGGCAGAACGCACGCCCGTTCGTCCGATGCCAGCCGCGCCGTTCGGGATGCGCCCGACACCTGCCAAGCCAGATGATGGGGATGACGATGAAGCAGAGGATAGTCGCGCCGTGCCGCGCCCTGCAACCCCGCCTGGGCGTCCGGGTTTGAGCAGCACCACCGCGCCGCGTCCATCCAGCTTCGGGAGTGCCGCACGCGCGCCGATCATCAATAATGAAGATGAAGATGATGATGACGCGCTACCGATCCGGCGCGAGGACCCCGCACGGACCATGCCGGGCGTGAGCCGTCCGGGGTTTGGGGCGGCAGCATCGAGCGCGCCCGCTGCGGTGAGTATGAGTAGGAGTATGAGTAGCAACGCTCCGCCGCCACTCCTGGACGCGAAGCCGAGCGCGCCGGAACCCGCCAGAGTTGCCGAACAGAAAACAGACGACGCGCCGAAGCCGATGTTTGGCGCAAAAGTGGCTGAGGCTGTCGGAGCGGCAAAGCCTGAAGCGCCGAAGCTGCCGGACGCAACTCCGACTGGGGTTCGTCCACCGGGATCAGGGCTGTTCGGGGGACCGCGCCCCGCCGCCAATGCGCCGTTCAGCATTGCGAAACCGCTCGCGACGAACAACGATGATGCAGAGCCGGACGACAAGGACGACGAGGACAATGAGGACGAGCTACTAAGCCTCAAACCCGCAACGCCAAAATTCGCGACGCCGCCTGTTTCACCGTTCAACCGTCCGGCGTCTACCTTCACGCCGAAGCCTACCCCAAAACCCAGTCCGTCATTAGAAGAAGACGACGATGGTGAAGAAGATAATGAAAATGAGGACGAGGACGCAGCGCGCGATACGAAATACATCCCGCTGGATGACATGCCGGACGACGACCCCAAACCGTTGAGCGTCCCCGCGCCGATGCGTCCCGTCTCCACCGCCTCAGCATCGGCATTCACCGCGCGAACAGCCACGCCCGTCGCGCCGCGCCCATTCAGCGGCGTGAATCCGAGCAAGCCGCTTGAAAACGCTGCGAAGCCGGAAGCGCAAGCTGAGACCGTCAAGCCAGCGGAAGCTAAAATGGAAACAATAGTGCTGGTCGATACCAGCAAGCCCGCTACGTCCGTCGATGCACCAAAACCCGACACGAACCCGAAGCCGGAGTCCGCCGTATCCGAAAGGGGACCCGCCGCACCACAATCTATCACGGCGAAAGCACCGGAACCTTTCAAGCCACCTGCAGCGCTCCCGGCAGCCGCGAGGCCACCCGTATCGCCTGCAACGGCTCCTGCTGCTACGACAGCTACCGCGCCGCTGGATGGCGTGATCGTGCGCAGCAAGCCGCCGGGCGTCTGGCCGATGCCGGATTATTCAGAACTGCTGGAGCGCGGCTCCGAACAGCAGGCCGACCAGGAATACCTGAACGAACGCGCGCGGATCATCGAAGAGACGTTGCAGAGTTTCGGTGCGCCGGGCAAGGTAATCGAGATCAATACCGGACCCGTGATTACGCAGTTCGGCGTCGAGCCGGATTATCTCGTCAGCAGGCAGGGCAAAAAGACGCGCGTGAAGGTCGGCTCTATCGCCAAACTGGATGCCGATCTCGCGTTGGCGCTGGCCGCGCGCACGATCCGTATCGAAGCGCCCGTCCCCGGCAAGGGCTATGTCGGCATCGAAGTCCCAAATTCTAAAACTGCGCTCGTCTCGCTGCGCGACATCATGGACGAGGACGCCTACAAATCGATCAAATCGCAATTGCGTATCGCGCTCGGTCGCAGCGTGGACGGCCACCCCATCGTCGCGGACCTGACGGCCATGCCGCACATGCTCATCGCAGGGACCACCGGGTCGGGTAAATCGGTGTGCGTGAACTCGATCATCTGCTCGCTGCTGCTCGAAAACTCGCCGGAAGACCTGCGCTTCGTCATGGTGGACCCCAAACGCGTGGAACTGACCGGATACAACGGCATCCCGCACCTTGTCGAAGGCACAAGCGTCGTCGTCGATATGGAGCGCATCGTCGGCGTGCTGAAATGGGTCACGCGCGAAATGGAAGAGCGCTACAAGAAGTTCGCGCAGGTCGGCGCGCGGAACATCCTCGACCACAATACGCGGCTGGCGACGGGTGCGACGAAACTCCCATACCTGGTCGTGATCATCGACGAACTTGCGGACCTGATGATGCTCGCGCCCGATGAGACGGAAAAGACGCTCGCGCGATTGGCACAGATGGCGCGCGCGACCGGAATTCACCTGATCGTCAGCACGCAACGGCCAAGCGTGGATGTCGTGACCGGGCTGATCAAGGCCAACTTTCCGGCGCGCATCTCGTTCGCGGTCGCCTCAAGCGTCGATTCGCGCGTCATCCTCGACCAGCCCGGTGCGGAAAAGCTGCTCGGTCGCGGCGACATGCTTTATCAAGCGCCGGATGCTGCCGCGCCTGTGCGCTGCCAGGGTGTCTATCTCTCCGATGCAGAGATCAACAAAATCGTGGCGTATTGGAAATCACAAAAGGTATTCAAGCCGACGCAACCCGGCCTCGCGCCGCCCAATCGCGCGGTCTTCGATGTTCCCCCGGCGGCTCCGGTCCAGTCGCGCTCGGAGAGATTCGGCCTCGCGAA
>Ga0123337_10006442_pt1 | contig 11208 bp, 9 predicted proteins | sample frozenSSSSmetaG_FD_89792 | JGI IMG/M metagenome (GOLD analysis project Ga0123337, IMG submission 89792) | Glacier valley bacterial and archeal communities from Borup Fiord, Nunavut, Canada, to study Microbial Dark Matter (Phase II) -... | ecosystem: Environmental > Aquatic > Freshwater > Ice >...
CAGATGCCCGAGACGTCTCCGGCGTCTCTGGCGTCCTGACGCCGGCTCGCCCGCCCGTCCTGCTTCGTTGTTCGTTCGTCACCGCAGGTCCCCTCAGGTCCCAGCTCCCCTGTCCCAGCCCGGCACGACCCGATTCGGAAGGCTGCACCACATGACCCACCCGTCCACCATCCGCACCACGAGCCGCAACGCTGCTCTCCTGGCGCTCTCCCTGCTCGCCGCGCTCGTGGCGACCTTCGTCGTCGCGGGTCCCGCCCACGCCGACAGCACGACCGCGGGAGCGACCCCGCCGGGCAAGGCCTGGATCCGCGCCGGGCACTTCGTGCCGGGCTTCGGTGCCGCCCGCGTCGACCTGCGCCCCACGACCGGCCAGGCCTCCTCGATCGTCATGTCGCCCAGCGCCACCTACGGTGACGTGACGTCGTACCAGAAGGTGGAGCCGGGCACCTACGTCGTCAACATCCGCTCGTCCGATGCGGGCGAGGCGTCGGCACCGATGCTGTCGCGCTCCTTCACCGTCGCAGCCGGCACCGCGAGCACCGTGGCCGTGCTCGGCGCCGCAACCGCCCCCCGCCTGGCCGTCCTGACCGACGACCTGACCCCGCCGGCGGCCGGCACTGCCCGCGTGCGGGTGCTGTCGGCCTCGGCCAACGCGTCGAGCCTCACGGTGCAGGCCGTGAACGGCCCGCTGATCACCAAGGGCGCCGTGCTCGGCCAGACCACGGCGTACACCACGGTGCCCAAGGGCAGCTGGACCCTCGCTCTCACGGGGACCAGCGGCCCGTCGTCCACTCAGACCGTCAACCTGGCGAGCGGCAGCATCTACACCGCCGTCGCGCTCGACACCGGCACCTCGAGCGTACGGCTGGCGATCGTCACCGACGCGGCCGGAGCCGCCATGACGCCGATGGGCGCCGCCGCCACCGGCATGGGCGGTGCGGCCACCCCGGCTGCGAGCAACCCCGCCCCCGGCGGCCCGCTCAGTCTCGCAGGTCTCGCAGGTCTCGCGGGTCTCGCCGGTCTCGTCGCGCTCGTGCTGATCGGCTTCGCCGCCGTGCAGTACGCCGCGTCACGTCGCACCCGCCACCTGCGCCACGCGGCGCCGGCTGTCGCGAGCGTCACCCGGACGGTCCGCTGACCGATGCTCACCCCGACCCGCTCGACCCCCTCGGCGCGCCCGGCCACCGCCCTCGGCTTCCTGGGCGTCCTGGGTCTCGTCGCGGTCCTCGGCCTCACTGGGTGCTCGCAGGGGTCGTCGGCCGCGGCATCCGCCGAGGGGTCGGGCGGGACGGGGCCGGGCACCACCACCTCGTCGTCACCGACGGCGCGGGCCACCCCGACCCCCGCCACCAGCCGGCCCCCGGCCCGCAGCGGTTCGGCCGCGGCCGGAGAGAAGGTGCCCGCCGGGGGCCCGGTGGCCGCGAGCGTGCCGGTGGCCCAGCGACCGGCCAGCCTGACTATCGCCTCCATCGGTGTGAGCACCCCCCTCGGTGACCTCGGGGTGGCCGCCGACGGCACCGTCGAGGTGCCCTCGAACCCGTCGCTGGCGGGCTGGTTCGACCGGGGCCCGGCTCCCGGCCAGCAGGGCCCGGCCGTCGTGCTCGGCCACGTCGACTCCACCACCGGCCCCGCCGTCTTTGCCAGGCTCGGCCAACTGCGGCAGGGCGATCCCATCGTCATCACCAGGCGCGACGGCACGGTCGTCACCTTCACCGTCGACGCCGTGCAGACCGTGCCGAAGGACCACTTCCCGACCGCGGAGACCTACGGCCCGGTGCCCGGGCCCGCCCTTCGCCTGATCACCTGCGGCGGCAGCTACGACCACTCCCGTGGTGGCTACCAGGCCAACGTCATCGTCTTCGCCTCCTGACGCCCGCTCCTGCTCCTCCCGGCCCCGTCCCGGCCCACCACGCCGGACCCCTCGAGACCAGCCAGCCGCCTCGACTCGACTCGACTCGACTCGACTCGCCGCGCCGCGCCGCGCAACTTCAGACGCCACCGGCCTTTAGCCTCGCAAACCTTCCGCACCAGCCGATCACCTAGGAGCAACCTCATGACCGACATCCTCACCGCCACCCCCGGCCTGCCCCAGTCGCTGCCCGACACCCTGTCGTCGCAGCGTCCGTGGGGGCAGTTCGAGCAGTACACCTTCAACGAGCAGACGACCCTGAAGATCATCTCCGTCGACCCGGGGGCCCGACTCAGCAAGCAGCGCCACGCGCACCGGGCGGAGCGCTGGCTGGTGCTCGACGGCCCGGTCGACGTCGAGATCAACGAGCTGAGCTGGACCGCAGCCCACGGCGAGGTCGTGTGGGTGCCTCTGGGCGCCGTGCACCGGATGGGCAACTCGGGCACGACCCGGGTGCGCATCCTCGAGATCGCCTACGGCGTCTTCGACGAGGGCGACATCGAGCGCCTGCAGGACGACTACCAGCGTTGAGCCGGTCCCCGGCAGTACCGAAAGCACCTGCAGCATGATGAACGAGCACGAGAAAGGAAGGTCCCGATGTCTGTGACGACACCGAACGCGACCCCCGGCAGCACCGCGGGGAGCACGACGGCCGCCGCCCTGACACCGGTCGGCCCCACCCCTGACCTGGCCGGTCGACCGGCCGGTCGACTGGTCGGCGACGGTGCCCACGACCAGACCGGCGAGCAGGCGCCCGACGGGCGCTCGGGCCTGCGCCGGATCGCGGCGATCAGCGCCACGCTGGTCAGTACGTACGCCCTCACCAGCGTGCTGGGCCTGGCCTTCTGGCTGCTGGCCGCTCGTCAGTTCTCCATCGGAGCCGTCGGGGTCGGCGGCGCGGCCGTGTCGATGATGACGCTGGTCGGCACGTTCGGCACGGTTGGCCTCGGCACGCTGCTGATCAGCCGACTGCCCCGCACCGACCAGGGACACCGACGGGTCCTCGTCCGCACCGCGCTCGCTCTTGCGGGCACCGTCGCCGGTGTCCTCGCGGTCGTCGTCCCGGTCGTCGCCATCCACGCCTTCGGGGCGACCAACCTCGAGGCCATCGCCGGGAACCCGTCGACCCTCGCGCTCTTCGCGGTGGGCACGGCGTTGATGGCGGTGGGGCTCGTCGTCGACCAGGCCGTGCTGGTGCTCGGCAGCGGCCGCCTGCAGACGGAGCGCAACCTCGTCGCCAGCGTCACCAAGGTCGTCGTGCTCATCGCGCTCGCCGCCGCCGGACAGCAGGGGGGCATGGCCATCTTCCTCGCCTGGACCGTCGGCACCTTCGCCTCCCTGCCCCTGGTCGCCTGGCGCACCCGTGGAGGGCGCGCCCTCGAGGCCGGGTCGAAGCTCGTCGAACCGCAGCGCCTGCGCGGTCTCGGCCGCTTGGCGCTGTCGCACCACGCGCTCAACACGACGCTGCAGGCACCGCTGCAGATCCTGCCGCTGCTGGTGCTCGTCGTCGTGTCCAGCCGCGAGAACGGCGTCTTCACGACGGCCCTCCAGCTGACGGGTGTGGTCTTCACGCTGCCCTACGCGATCACCGTCGGACTCTTCGCCGCCGCCGAGGGCGACGAGCGCGCCGTGCTCGACCGGATGAAGTTCACCCTGCCGGTGTCGCTCGGCATCAGCGCCCTGTCCAACCTCCTGCTCTTCCCGCTGGCGCCGTACGTGCTCACCGTCTTCGGCTCGCAGTACTCCACCGAGGGCGTGACCATCCTGCGCGTGCTGGCGCTCGCCGGCCTCTTCTTCGTCGTCAAGGACCACTTCGTCGCGCTGCGGCGGGTGCAGGAGCGCACGACGTCGGCGACCATCGTCATGCTCGGCATGACCGTCGCCGAGCTGGTCGCGGCCTACGTCGGGCTGCGGGTCACGGGCACTGCGGCCGGGCTGACCGTCGGCTGGGTGTGCGTCCTGGCGGTCGAGGCGGTCGTCCTGTCTGTTCCGCTCCTCGTCGCCGCACGTCCTCGCCTGTTCGCACGGGTCCCCGCCGCCGCAGGCCACGACAGCGCCGCCGCCGAGCCCGCCACCGCCCCGGGCGCGAGCGTCGTCGGCGACGTCGTCATCCCGGGGACCGGTCGGCCGTCGCCGTCGCCCATGGTGCGCCGCTGGCGCCGTACGCTGCGATTGGTCGGTCCGGGTCCCGGCCTGCTGCTCATGGCAGCCGGCCTGCTCCCGATGGCGTATGCCGTCAGTGACGCGCGCACGTTCGGCAGCAACGGCACCTCCCAGGCCCTCTACGTGCTGGGTCTGCTCGTGGTGTTCGTGCCCGGCGCGATCGGGGTGCTCATGCCCCACGCCCGCACGAGCACCCGGGTCCTGCTGGCCCTCGCCATGGCCCTGCTGCTTCAGCTGACGCGGCTGGTGCTGTACCCGACGCGCTTCATGTTCCACGACGAGCTCATCCACGCCAACGTGCTGCGGCTGCTCGGCGACTCCGGCCAGCTCTTCTCGCCCAACTCGCTGCTGCCGATCACCTCCTTCTACCCCGGCCTCGAGATCGCGACCAACGCCGTGCAGGAGCTGACGGGCGTCGCCCCGCACACGGCGGCCGTCGTCATCCTCCTCGGCGCCCGGCTGGTGCTGGCCCTCGCGCTGCTGCTGCTCGTCGCCCACGTCACCGGCTCGCGACGCATCGGTGCCGCCGCCGTGGTGGTCTACGCCTGCAACCCGCAGATGCTCTTCTTCAACTCGCAGTTCTCCTACCAGACGCTCGCGCTGCCCCTCGCGGTGCTCGCGGTCTACCTGGTGGCCAGCCGCCGGCAGGGCACCCGCACCAGCCTGCTCCCCGGCATCCTCGCCGTGGTGGCCGTCTCGTTCACCCACCACGTGACGACCGTGCTCCTCATCGGGGTCTTCCTGCTCTGGTGGGCTCTCGAGCTGGTGCTGCGACGCGGCCGCAGCAGCAGGGCGGGCTCGCTCGGCGCGATGGTGCTCGCCTCTGTCGCCGCCTTCGTCGTCACGCTGCTCAACCCCGGCAACACCCTCTTCGGCTACCTTGCCGCCATCGGCGAGAGCTCGGTGACGGCGGTCCAGCGGGTGCTCTCGGGCGAGCAGCAGCGCAAGGTCTTCCAGAACAGCGCCGGCGTGCTCACCCAGCCGTGGGAGCGGGTCGCCATCATCGCCTCCCTCGTCCTGACTCTCGTCGTGCTCCTGCCGGCCCTCTGGCGGGCCCGGAGCCTGGCCCGCAGCCGCGTGTCCCTCGTCGTGCTGCTGCTGCTCGTCGCCATGATCTACCCGGTGATCCCCGGCGGCCACCTCACCGTGTCGACGGCCGAGGTGGGCGACCGTGCCGCCGGCTTCGTCTTCATCGGTGTCGGGTTCGTCGTGGGCTGGTGGATCTGGCAGCACCGGGCCCGGGCCTGGCGCACCGCCGCCCTGTCGGTCGGCGCCACCGTCGTCTTCATCGGCAGCGTCGTCCTCGGCGCCGGATCGATCAGCGCCCAGCTGCCCGGCCCGTTCCGGGTCTCGGACGACGCACGCAGCATCGACGCCGACAACCTCGCCGCCGCGAACTGGATGGCGGAGAACCTTCCGGCCGGCAGCGTCGTGTTCGCCGACCGCATCGGGGGACTGCTCGCCGCCTCCGACGGTGGGCAGTACGCTGTCACGCACATCGCCACCGGAGTCGATGCCTCGCGTCTGCTGCTCGACCCCGAGTTCGGCCCCAAGGACGTCGCCCTCATCAAGGCGGCCAGGATCCGCTACCTCGTCGCCGACCGCCGCGACGCGTTCGGTCTGCCCAACCAGGGCGTCTACATCGAGAGCGGCGAGTTCGGTGGCGACAACCGCACGACTCCCGCCCCGGTCGAAGCACTGCGCAAGTTCTCGTCGGTGCCCGGTGTCGACGCCGTCTATGACAACGGCTCGGTCGTCATCTACAACCTCGGCGCCCTCGAAGGAGGCACCCGATGACCACCCTCACCCCTGACGTGCAGGCGGCCCCGTCGCCCGGGCGTCGTGGCGGTCCCCGCACCGACCTGCTGTGGCGCGCCGGTGTCGTCGTCGCCGGCGCCGGGTCGACCCTGCTCGGCGGGCCCGCCCCGCTCACGGGCACCCTCGTGCTGGCCGGTGTCCTGCTCGCCGCCGAGCGCCTGGCCATGATGCGCCGGCTGGGGCGGCTCGACGCCCTGCTGGTGAGCTTCGGTGGCGCCCTGACCGCCCTCGTGCTGGGGGGTCGCGGGCTCGGGTCCACCTCCCTCGGGCTGCACCGCACCACGTGGACCCTCGCCCTCGCCGCCGCCTCGCTGGTGGCGCTGGCGCTCGCGGCCATCGCGCCGCGACCCGTCGGTGCCCGCTCGAACAGGGTCCATACCGTGGTGGCCCTGCGCACCCTGCCCTGGGTCGTGGCCGCCGTCGTCGTCGTCGGCCTCGCCGTGGGGATGTCGGTGCGCTCCGTGACGACGACCGAGACCTCCCCCCTGCGGATGTCCCTCAGCCGTGTCGAGGGCACCAAGGTGGCGGTGGTCATCTCCGGCACCGACGCGGCCGGCCCGGTCGAGCTGCGCACCGCCACGGGCGGCAACGAGGTCAGCTACCCCCTCATCGTCCTCGACCCCGACAAGCCCACGACCATCGACGTCGCGCTCCCGACCAGCGGGCGCTACACCATCTCCCTCAACCGCCCCCACCAGACTCAGCCCCTCCGCACCCTGATCCTCGACCGGTGATCCCATGAGCCCCCAGACCCATCCGCCCCGCATCCTCCACGTCGTGCAGCGGTTCTTCCCCGAGATGGGGGGCACCGAGACACACGTCGCCGAGGTCGCCTCCCGCCTGTCGGCGAGCGGAGACTACGACGTGACCGTGCTCGCCACCGACCGCAGCGGCACCCTGCCCGCCCACGAGTCGATGGGCGACCCGGGGACGATGGGCAGGTATGGCGTGGTCCGTCGACGTTCGTGGCCGCGCGAGCGCGACTACTACCTCTCCCCCGGGCTCGCTCCGGTCATCGCCCGCGGCGACTGGGACCTCGTGCACATCCAGGGGGTCCACACGTTCGTGCCGCCCGTGGCGATGCTCGCCGCCCTCGCGTCGAGGACGCCGTACGTCCTCACCTTCCACAGCGGAGGGCACTCCTCCCCCAGCCGAACCGGGATCCGCGGCGCCCAGTGGACCGCCATCGGGCCGCTGCTGCGTCGGGCCGACCACCTCATCGCGGTGAGCCGCTTCGAGCGCCGCCACTTCGCCGAGGCGATCGGCATCGGCCAGGAGCGCTTCACCGTGGTCCCCAACGGCGGAGCCCTGCCCGCGCCCGAGGTGGAGGTGCTCCCCGAGCCCGGCCGGATCGTCTCCAGTGGCCGGCTGGAGCTCTACAAGGGCCATCACCGGGCGATCGAGGCCCTGCCCCGCATCCGGCAACGGATGCCCGGGGCCAACCTGGTCATCCTCGGCAGCGGTGACTACGAGCCGCAGCTGTGGGCCCTGGCCCGTGAGCTCGGCGTCGAGGACGCCGTCCAGATCCGCAGCCTGCCGCCGGCCGACCGGCTCGGCATGGCTCGCGAGCTCGGCGCGGCCGGCGCGATGGCCGCCCTGTCGATGTACGAAGCCCACCCCGTCGGCATCATGGAGGCCGTCACCCTCGGCCTGCCGGTCGTGGGTCTCGACATCGCCGGCACGGGCGACCTCGTCGAGGACGGGCTCGTGCGCGGCATCCCCGCCGACGCCTCCGTCGAGGTCGTCGCCGACGCCCTCGTCGCCGCCCTCACCAAGACCGCTGCCCACGGGGGCGCGCACCGGCGCCTGCAGATCCCGCTGCCCACGTGGGAGACCACGGCGCAGGGAGTGGCCGAGGTCTACGAGCGCGTGCTCTCCGCGCGCTCGGCCGGCGGTCGCCTGGCGCACCCTGCCTCCCCGACCCCGACCCTGTGATGGCGCCTGCCCACCGACCGCCCCGCGTGGTGCACGTCATCACGTCACTTCCCACCGGCGGCGCCGAGCGCCAGCTCGAGCTGCTGGTCGGCCGCACGGCCACCGACACGGCCACGATCGCGCTCTACGAGGGGGGTCCGGTCGCCGAGAGCATGAGGGCCGCCGGCCAGCGCGTCGACGTGCTCGGTATGGAGGGCTGGCGCCGGTTCGTCGCGCCCCTGCGCCTCGCGCGGCTGCTGCGCCGCTACCGGCCCGACGTCGTGCACGTGCACCTGCTCTCGGCGCAGCTGTGGGGCATCCCTGCCGCGCGGCTCGCGGGCGTACCCGTCGTCGTCTCGAGCGAGCACTCGCTCATGGAGGACACCATCGAGGGCCGCCCGCACACCTGGTGGCTGCACGCCCTCTACCGCGTGCTCGAGCGGCTCACGACCCGCACCGTCGCCGTGTCGACCACGACCGCCGATCGCCTCATTCGGTGGGGGGTCTCGCCGAGTCGGATCACCATCGCCGACAACGGGATCGACTTCGACGCGCTCGCCTTCGACCCGGCCGGGCGGGCCCGGGTGCGATCCGAGCTGGGCCTGGCCGACGACGCGTCCGTCATCGGCGCCATCGGCCGGCTCGACCCGGTCAAACGGCTCGACGTCGTGCTCCGCGCGGTGGCACCGCTGCTGCGTGACGGCGCGGTGCTCGTCGTGGCCGGCACCGGTGTGCTGGGTGCCGACCTGCGGCGTCTCGCCGGTGAGCTCGGGGTCGCAGACTCCGTGCACTGGCTCGGCGCCCGGGGTGACGTGCGCGCCGTGCTCAGCGCCCTGGACGTGCTCGTGAGCGCCTCCGCCGACGAGACCTTCGGGATGGCAGTGGTCGAGGCCGTGGGCAACGGCCTGCCGGTGGCCTACGTCGAGGCTCCAGCCCTCGACGAGCTCGACGAGCTCCCCGACCACGTCATCCACCTGCCCCTGCCCGCAAACCCCGAGACCGACGAGCGCGAGCTGCGCGAGGCCGTCATCAGCCTGAGGAAGCAGCCGCGCAGGGCCGTCATACCGCAGGCCCTGCGCGCACGCTACGGGGTCGTCGCCGCCGCTCGCCGCGTCGACTGGCTCTACGACGAGCTGCTGGGCAACCGTGCCTGAGGCGCGGCGCCCCAGGCGCGACCGGCTCGTCACCGCGGTGGCGGGCCTCGTCGTGCTCGTGCTCCTCGGCGTCGGGCTCGGTGCGTGCAGCCGGTCGCCGTCGTTCGTCACGCGCAGCGGCGCCGGGCTGACGCTCGACGGCGCCCCGTACCGGTTCGTGGGTTTCAACCTCTACGACGCCGCGGCATCCGACGTCTACTCGTGCCAGCCGTTCAGTCGGCTCGACGACAGCGCCCTGGCCGACACCATGAAAGCCATCCACGAGCAGGCCGGCGCGACGGTCGTGCGGTTCTGGGCCTACCAGACCTACACGGCGGGCGGCACCGACTTCGCCGGCGTCGACCGCTTCATCGCGGCAGCCGCGAAGGAAGGGCTGCGGGTCATGCCCGTGCTCGAGGACGGGCCGGGCGACTGCTCGACGGGCGAGAGGAGGGTGTCGCTGGCCAAGGCCGACAACGGCCACTGGTACGGCGAGGGCTACCGGAAGCCGCTGGGGTGGGCCCGGCTGTCCTACCGCGACTACGCGCGGGTCATGGCACAGCACTACAAGGACGACCCGACCATCCTCGCCTGGATGATGGTCAACGAGGCCGAGACCGGCGAGCGCGACGCGCAGGACCGGAGCCAGCTCGTCTCCTTCGCCGGCGACGTGTCCGCGGTGATCAAGGCCGCCGACCCGCACCACCTCGTGACCCTCGGCAGCCAGTCGAACGGCGCGCCCGGTGCCAGCGGCAGCGACTTCCGCGCGGTCTACGCGCAGTCCGGTCTCGACTTCACCGAGGTGCACGACTGGAACAGCTACGGCTCCGACACCGAGGCCCTGCCCGGGAGCGATGAGGGCGCCCTACCCGACCCGACCTCGTCCGGATGCACCGCCCGCGACGCCAAGATCGCCTGCTCCTTCGCCCTCGTCAAGCTGCTCGGCAAACCGATCGTCGTCGGCGAGGTCGGCATCGCGGCCGTCGACGACGCCGGCCGCACCCGCCGGGCCCGGCTCCTCGACGCGAAGGCGCGGGCCGCGTTCGCCTCGGGCGCCTCGGGCTACCTCGTGTGGCACCTCGACCGCACCACGACGGACGACCTGTCGGTGCTGGTGTCGCCCCCCGATCCGCTGCTTCCTGCCCTCGAGGCGATCGCTGCAGAGTCGTCGTGACGTAGCCCCCCATTCGGGGGGGTTGGAACCGGTTAGAAAAGGGCTTGCGGTGGGGGGGACACCTGACCATACTGAGCGCGGGTGGACGCCGGGGGGCGTCGGGGGCACAACTTGGGGAAGGTCAGCATGCTGCATATCACGTTGTTCGGGGGGACGGGAGCGCGGGTCGACGGCCACGCGTCCACCACGACGGGTCGGCTGGGCACGAAGCCCCGCCAGCTCTTCGAGATCCTGGCCCTGCAAGCCGGTCAGGTGCTGTCCAAGGAGCTGCTGGCGGACCGGCTCTGGCAGGGGAGCCCGCCGCGGTCGTACGTCGCCGGTCTGGAGAGCTACGTCTCGGTGCTTCGGCACCAGACGGGGCTGGGCACCGGCCGCACCTCGGTGCTCGCGACGGCCGACAACGGCTACTCGCTCGACACCACGCGGTGCACGGTCGACCTCCTCGAGCTGCGGGCCCTGGTCGACGGTGCCGCCCGGTCGTCCTTCGCCGAGGTGGTGCAGGCGAGCGAGCGGGCCCTCGTGCTCGGCTCCGGTGGTCTGCTGCCCCACGAGCCCTACGCCACGTGGGCGGTGGACGCCCGCGAGGAGGTGGGCGGGCTCCTGACCACGCTACTGACCCGAGGGGCCCAGTCGGCCCTCGCGCTGGGGCACCCCGAACGGGCCGTGCCCCTCGCCGAGGCCGCGATCCGTCACGACCCCCGCCACGAGGAGGCCTGGCAGCACCTCATCAGGGCCCAGTGGTTCTGCGGGCACACGAACCAGGCCCTGCGCACCTACGGCCGGCTGCGGTCCCTGCTCGTCGACGAGCTGGGCCAGGAGCCGGCGGACGAGACGGCCGAGCTGTATCTCGCAGTGCTCACGCACTCGACCCGCAGTGGTCCCGACAGCGACCACAACCCTGAGCTGAGGCTGCTGCTCACGCTCCTGCGGCAGGCCCTCGAGGGGGTCCCCGGAGTGCGGACGCCTGCACTCGACGATGACCTCTCGTCCGCCGCCGTGCGCCTGCTCGCCGCCCGGTAGCTCGTCCCGTCGACCGGGAATCGCCGTTTCGGCCCGACGAGCGGGTGGCACCTCGTACTCTGGTCGAGCGCCGGGCA
>Ga0123337_10006443_pt1 | contig 11207 bp, 9 predicted proteins | sample frozenSSSSmetaG_FD_89792 | JGI IMG/M metagenome (GOLD analysis project Ga0123337, IMG submission 89792) | Glacier valley bacterial and archeal communities from Borup Fiord, Nunavut, Canada, to study Microbial Dark Matter (Phase II) -... | ecosystem: Environmental > Aquatic > Freshwater > Ice >...
GGCTGCCGCAACACCCTCTTCAACGGCAAGGCCCAGACCGGCGCCCGTTACTACGAACACCTCCGCGCCACCGGCCTCTCGCGCTTCCGCGTCGAGCTGTTGGATGAAACCGACGACGCCCCGAAAACCATCCGCGCCTATCAGGATCTGCTTTCCGGAAAAACCGACGCCTTCGACCTCATCGACCAGGTCCAAGCCCTCGAAAAACTCGGCGTCACCGAAGGCACGCTGGCCGAGCGGTGATCACCGGAAACTCATCCAAGTCTCGCAAAAATGGTGAGTATCGGTTCTCTGCGGCGTTTTGGGATAAATTCCGGTTGACCTCCGCAGCCTTTTCGTGGAGAGTCCGCGTCACTTCGTCGGAAGGCGAGGTGGAGAGGGGGCGGAGTTCAATCCGTCCCCCTCTCGTAAACCATCCATCGCCAATATCGGCAGTGAGCGGCCAGACACCTCACTCTCTGCCGGTGCGGGCGATGGGTTCAAGACCAAAATCGGGCCGTGAGGCCCTTCCTTTGAAAATATGAACCGTACCACACACGCGCCGCCGGCGCCTCGTTTGAATCCACGCCTCAGTATCAACAAACTGGGAGAATATGTGACCGCCAAACCCGGCCGTCAGCTCACCATCCTCAAAACCCAGAAGTATCCAGAGGACTTCATGGGCCCGAGGTATCAAGAAGCCACGAATTCCATCGTGGATTTCCTCTTCGATCCGAATCGCAACCCAGTTCCGGTCCGTCAGCTGATCACCCAGCTCCGCGCCCGGCACGGAGCCACCGATCAGGAAACTGCCCGCTATGTGAACAATGCCGAGGCGCTCGAAGCCTTTCTGGCCGCATATCCGGGACTTGCCCTCGCGGCCTTCACGTTTCGTCGCCCGGCCACTCCCGCGCGCACTCTCTCGATGAGGGGCGTCGAGGTCAGCATCCGGCCTGAGTTGGAAATCGTCGCCCAGACTCGTCAGGGCCAGAAGATTGGATCGCTCAAGCTTCACTTCCCGAAGTCCAACGAATTGGATCAGGAGGCAGGAGACTACATCGCCACCATCGTTCATCAGCACGCCGAGCTAACGCACGGACCGGCCAATGTATCGCGGGATCACTGCATGGTGCTCGATATCATGCGGGGAAATCTTTTCACTGCACCTAAGAGCAATACCAGGCGGAGGAACGATCTCGCGGCAGCCTGCGATGTGATCGCCCGCCTCTGGCCCACCATCTGAGCCATGTCAGTCTCCCTCGGAAACATTGCGGCTCTCCGCACGGGCTTCACTTTCCGCGGCCCCGGAGGAGTTCCGGTGGTTTCCGAGGGAGATCTTCTCGTCATTCAGGGGAAAGACGTCGATCCCACCTCCCCGCTCCTTCACCTGCGGTACGATGGAGGAACCCCGGTTCACCAGACCGACGTGCCTGATTGGCAAAACGAAGAGCTTCGATGGGGAGAAATCCTGGTCATGGCTCGCGGTCCAAAAAACTACGCCGCAGCCGTGCAGGAAACACCCGAGCGTCCATTGATTGCCTCGGCCAGCTTCCATGTCGTGACGCCGGATCGCTCCAAGGTCGATCCGTTCTTCCTCGCGTGGCAGCTCAATGAAGACGCCGCCCAGAACTACCTCCGCCAAAACAACAGCGGCACCACTATTCCCATGATTCGCCAGAGTGTGCTTGCTGCCACCCCGATTCACCTTCCTCCTCTTCATGTTCAGCGGGAGATCGCCGGTCTCCTCGCTCTCGTGGAAGAAGAAAAGCGACTCCAACTCCAAATCGACGAATGCCGCCGACAGGCCCTCCGCGCCGCCGCATACTCCCACCATTGAAACTCATGCCCGCACCATCAGCTGCCGACCGCAAGGACGAGATCAACCGCGTCGCGTGGAAAGCCTGCGACACCTTCCGAGGTGTCCTCGATTCCTCGACCTACAAGGATTACGTCCTCACCATGCTGTTCCTCAAATACCTCAGCGATGTCCGTCGCCAGCGCATCGAGGAACTCCACAAACAATTCGGCGCCGACAAGGCTATGATCGCCCGCCGCCTTGGCCGCGAACGCTTCATCATCCCGGAAAGCGCCACCTTCGACGAACTCTACTGCCAGCGCGACGAGGACAACATCGGCGAACTCATCAACAACGCCCTCGACCGCATCGAGGATGAAAACAAGGCCAGGCTCGACGGCGTGTTCCGCAAAATCGACTTCAACTCCGAAGTCCACCTCGGCGAGACCCGCGACCGCAACCGGCGGCTGAAGCACCTCCTCCATGACTTCGCCAAGCTCGACCTGCGCCCGCGCACGCTCGGCAATGCCGACATCATCGGCGATTGCTACGAATACCTGATTTCCCGTTTCGCCTCGGATGCCGGGAAAAAGGGCGGCGAATTTTACACACCCGGCGAGGTTGCCGCCTTGTTGGCAAAGCTTCTGGACCCCCAGCCCGGGCAACGGATCTGCGATCCCGCGTGCGGCTCCGGCTCCCTACTCGTGAAAGTCGCCCGCGAGGTACCGTCGGGAAATGTTTCCGTCTTCGGCATGGAGGTGAACAACCAGACCTACGCGCTGGCCCGCATGAACATGTTCCTGCACGGCCTCGACAGCGCCCGCATCGAGTGGTGCAACACGCTCACCGCACCGAAGCTCCAGGACGATGGCAGGCTGCTGCGCTTCGACATCGTGGTCGCGAATCCGCCCTTCTCCCTCGACAAGTGGGGTGCGGAAACCGCCGCCAGCGACAAATTCGGCCGCTATCATCGGGGCATCCCGCCGAAGAGCCGCGGCGACTACGCCTTCATTTCCCACATGGTGGAAACCGCCGTCGAACCTGGCGGAAAGGTCGGGGTCATCGTGCCGCACGGCGTGCTTTTCCGCAGCGGGGCGGAAGGGAAAATCCGCGAATCCCTGATCCGCGACAACCTGCTGGAAGCCGTCATCGGCCTGCCCGCGAATCTCTTCTTCGGCACCGGCATCCCGGCGGCCATCCTCATCTTCCACAAGGGCAAGCCCCACCGCGACACGATCTTCATCGATGCCAAGGACGGCTTCGCCCAAGGCACCAATCAGAACCGCCTCCGCCCGGAAGACCTCGACCGCATCTCCGCCACCTACCGAGATTTCAAGCCGGTCGGGAAATACGCCGCCGTGGTCTCCATCGACCGTCTGGAGGAGGAAGGCTTCAATCTCAACCTGCCCCGCTACGTCGATAGCTTCGAGGAGGAAGCCCCCATCGATCTCGCCGCGGTGCAGAAGGACATCTCCCGTCTGGAAAACGAACTCGCCGCCGTCCGCACGAAAATGCACGCCCACCTTGCCGCGCTCGGGCTCGGCGGGAAACCTTGACACCGCCATGAATGCCGACTTCACCACCCTAGAATCCCTGAAGACCGAGTGGGACGCGCTCCAACCGCTTGCCGCCGACCACGAACGTCGCCTCTGGCTGAAGTTCCGCCTGGAATGGAACTATCACTCGAACCACATCGAGGGAAACACCCTGACTTACGGCGAGACCGAGCTGCTGCTCATCCACGACCAGACCACCGGCAACCACGCGCTGCGGGAGTATGAGGAAATGAAAGCGCACGACGTCGGCATCTTCCATCTCGTCGCGCTCGCCGCGGACAAGGAGCGCCCCTTGAGCGAGTCCGACATTCGCGGCCTCAACAAGATCATCCTCAAGGAGCTCTTCTGGAAAGCGGCGATCACGCCGGACGGAGGCGACAGCCGGAAGCAGATCATCCCCGGCGAGTACAAGAGCATGCCGAACAACGTCCGCACGGCGACCCAGGATATTTTCGAATTCGCCTCGCCCATCGAGACGCCGGTGAAAATGCAGGCTCTCGTCGGCTGGCTGACCGACAACCTCCACGGCCCGCTGCACCCGGTCGCCCTGGCGGCGAAGCTGCATTATGACTTCGTCCGCATCCATCCCTTTGACGATGGCAACGGCCGCGTCGCCCGGATGTTGGCGAACTACGTCCTGCTCTATCATGGCTACCCGCCGCTGATCATTCCGACGGGCGAAAAGGCGCAATATCTCAACGCCCTGCGTCTGGCCGACGCCGGTGATTTGGTGCCTTTCGTCGATTACCTCGCCCGCCGTGTGGCGTGGTCTTTGGAACTCGGCATCCGCGCGGCGAAAGGTGAAAGCGTCGAAGAGCCTGGAGATATCGAAAAGGAAATCGCGCTGTTAGTGCGCCAACAGGGCAACCAACGGGAGCGGGTGAAACCGAGGTCCCCTGAAGCGCTTCGAGAACTCTACAATCTGGGCTTCAAGCGTTTGTTCTCGGTGCTGACCGAAAAAATGCGGGTGTTTGATGCGCTGTTCGTTAATTCGCGGACCGTAATCGATCCTCACTACCCGGGAGGCTCCGAAAGTCCCACGGCCGCATTCGAATACCAGATGTCGCACCGATTTGAAGGCATCAACCGCTTCGTGGTTTCATACCTTTTGGAAGGTTACATGTGCGAGGCAACCCACCCCTTCAACGTGATGAAAAGCATGGTAATCGAGTTCGGGGATTTCTCCTACACGATCGCCATCGAGGGCGAAAGAGTTGCAGAGAAGCTCTACTCTGAACCCATTCTCGCGGAACTGGCGAACTCCATCACGGAGCGTCTGCTCAAGTCCATCTTGAATCAGATTAAGGCGAACCTGGGACAGGAGTAAGCACGAACGAAAAGTAAGGCTCAATGACTGCACTAGCGACCAAACGAGGAAAGCGGAAGATCGCCACTCCCGCTGGAGAACTCCCGGCGGATTGGGGATGGGATCGCATCGATAATCTCGGAGATGTCGTGGGAGGCATCCAGAAAGGCCCTCACCGCAAGGCTGCCTTGAATCCCACTCGTTATTTGACGGTTGCCCACGTCCACGCAAACAGGCTGGAACTGGAAGATGTCCGTTTCTTCGAAGTCACTGCGGACGAGCTGTTACGCTGGAAACTGCTTCCGGACGATCTGCTCATCGTGGAGGGAAATGGGAGCATAGAGCATGTTGGCCGGACGGCGCTCTTCCGGGGGGTGATTGGGGACTGCGTTCATCAGAATCATGTAATTCGGGTTCGGGCCGACGCTGGTCGTGCCTTCGCGCCATTTCTCAATGCGTTTCTCAACAGTCGAAGAGGCCGCAAGATTATCCAGTCTGTCAGCTCAACGAGCAGCGGATTGAGAACATTGAGCGTGGGTAAGATCCGAAACTTGCCTGTTCCGGTTCCACCGCTCTCCGAGCAACGCAAGATCTCCGACATCCTCGGCACTTGGGACGATGCCTTAAACAAGCTCGATGCTCTAATCGCCGCGAAGCAACAGGCCAAGCAGGGACTGATGCAGCAGCTTCTCTCGGGCAAACGGCGACTGCCTGGATTTAAGGCGAAGTGGGTCAAGTCCCGGCTGGGTCTGCTGGCGGAAAATGTAAGCGTGCGAAACAGCGGCGATTTGGGATGGGATCGGCTCTATGCCGTCACCAAAGCATCGGGAATGATCCCGATGCGAGCGCATGTCATGGGCATCACGACGGATCGATGCAAACGGGTTGAGAAAGATTGGTTCGCCTACAATCCGATGCGCTTGAACATCGGCTCCATCGCGCGATGGAGCGAAGCGAATGCCGTGATGGTAAGCCCCGACTACGTCGTCTTCCGCTGCAAGGAAGGCGAACTTTCACCCCGCTATTTCGAGCATCTCCGCCAAGCGGATCGATGGACTCAATTCGTCACTGGCAGCGGCAACGGCAGTGTCCGCGTGAGGCTCTATTTCAGCGACATCGCCCGCTTCGATATCCTCAAGCCACCCTTCGGAGAGCAAGAGGCCATCGCCGCCGTCCTAGGCACCTTCGACGACGAACTCCGCCTGCTGCGCGCCCGCCGCGATGCGCTCGATCTTCAAAAGCAGGGGCTGATGGAACGTCTCCTAACCGGAACCCTCCGCGTTTCCCCCTGACCACTACCCGAACCGATGAGCGAGACCACCCCAGAAACTCCGGACACGCTGGAGAAGCTCGTCTCGCAGATTCCCGCCGTGGAGCTGCTGATGAAGCTCGGCTACCGCTACCTGAAACCGGAGGAAACGAAGGCGTTGCGTGGCGGGCGCACTTCGGAGGTGTTGCTGCTGCCGGTGCTGGCGGAGCAGCTCGCCAAGCTGAACCGCGTCTCATGGAAAGGCCTCGAACGGCCATTCACCGAAGACGCGATCCAGACAGCCGTGGCCGCATTGCGCGATTTGCCGGATGAGGGCCTGATCCCGACCAGCGAGAAGGTTTTCGACCTGATTTCCCTCGGCAAGAGCCTGCCGCAAACGATTGAAGGCGACACCCGGAGCTTCTCGCTGCGCTACATCGACTGGCAGGTGCCGGAGAACAATGTCTTCCACGTGACGGAAGAATTTTCAGTGGCGGCGAACCGGCCCGATGGCGCGCGCCGTCGGCCGCGGCCGGATATCGTGCTTTTCATCAACGGCATCCCCTTCGGAGTGATCGAGTGCAAGAAGCGCGGGCGGGACACCCTCGCCGAGGCGATCTCGGACCTGCGCACCTATCAGCGCGACGAGGAGATTCCCCGCCTTTTCTGGTATGCCCAGCTCCTGCTCGCCGCCAACGGCGAAAGCGCCCGCTACGGCACCGCACGCACGCCTGCGGAATTCTTTGCCGTGTGGCATGAGATGGTTCCGGCTGACGAGCTACGCGAGGTGCTTTCCCGGACGATCCCGGTGGACGAGCGGATGAAGCTTTTCTGGCGAAGGGAGGAAACGTCGAAGCTCGGCGAGGAACAAACCACCGCGCAGGATCACGCCGTGTATTGCCTGCTGCGGCCGGAGCGGTTGCTGGAGCTTGTCCGCGGATTCATCGTCTATGATGCCGGGCAGAAAAAAGTGGCGCGGCACCAGCAATACGCCGCCGTGAAGAAAGCGATCACCCGCGTCCTCCAGCCATTCGTCGATGGCAGCCGCCACGGGGGCCTCATCTGGCACACTCAGGGAACCGGCAAATCTTTAACCATGGTGATGCTGGCCAAGGCGCTCGCCCTGCACCCCGAGATCCAGCATCCCCGCCTGATCCTGGTGACCGACCGGGTGGAACTCGACAAACAGATCGCGGAAATCTTCCACTACTGCGGCTACGATCCGGTGCGGGCGACCGATGGCAAGCATTTGCGCGAGCTCATCACCGGTGGTGAGGCGGTGGTGATCACGACCATCGTGAACAAATTCGAGAGCGCGCTGCGCGGCACCAAGGTCCTTTCGGATGACCCCAATCTTTTCATTCTCGTGGACGAGGCGCATCGCTCCCATTTCGGGGCCTTCCACGCGAGGATGAAGAAGGGATTGCCGCGAGCCTGTTATCTGGGCTTCACCGGCACGCCGGTGGTGAGGGACGAGAAGAGGAACAACCTCGAACGTTTCGGAGAATTCATCCACACCTACACGCTGCGGCACGCGGTGGAGGATGCCGCGGTGGTTCCACTGCTTTACGAAGGCCGTCACGTGGAACAGACGGTGGACCGGGAGCAGCTCGACCTGTGGTTCGAACGGCTGACCCGCGACAAGACCGAGGACCAGAAAGCGGACTTCAAGCGCAAGTTCGCCAATGCCGATCACATCAATCGCGCCGAGCAGCGGCTGCGGATGGTCGCGTGGGATCTACTCGACCATTTCACCCAGAACTTCGGCTATCGCGGATGCAAGGGACAGCTCGTGACTTCGCGCAAGGACGTGGCCCTTCGTTATCGCGAGATTTTTGAGGAGATTGGCCGCCTCGATCCCTCACTGCGGGTCAGCGCCGAAGTGCTGATTTCCGGCCCCGCTTCCATCGACGAGGAAACCGGAACCGGCGAGGAGGAGCTGACCCGCGTGGAGAAATTCTGGAAGGAAATGATGGGGCGTTTCGGCAACGAGGAGCGCTACAACGAAAGTGTCACCAACCGTTTCAAGGGCGATGGCGATCCGCAGATCGTGATCGTGGTGAACAAGCTGCTCACCGGATTCGACGCGCCGGCCAACACGGTTCTGTATATCGACCGCAAGCTCGGCAATCACACCCTGCTCCAAGCCATCGCCCGGGTGAATCGCAAGGCTCCGGGCAAGGACTTCGGCTACGTGATCGACTACCATGGAATCCTCGGCGAGTTGAATGAGGCCCTCGATCACTACGATGCGCTCGCCGCCTTCGAGCCCGGTGACGTCAAAGACTCCCTGCTGCCTATCACCAGCGAACTGGAACTGCTGCCGGGCGCCTACACGGATCTCTGGGCCTGCTTTGGCCGGGTGAAAAACCAAAAGGACAACGCGGCCTTCGAAGCCTGCCTGGAGTATCAGGATGACCGCGACCGGTTTTACGAGCGCCTCGGCAAATTCGCCCGCCTGCTCCAGCTTGCGCTGTCATCGGTGCGTTGGCACGAGACCACACCGCTTGAACTGATAGATCGCTACAAGAAAGACCTCCGCTATTTCATGGAGCTGCGGACGCGGACGAAGCACCGCTATGCCGAGTCGGTCGATTACGGCGAATACGAGGTCCGCATTCAGCACCTGATCGACCGCCACGTTGGAGCGGGAGCCGTCACCCGGCTGACGCCGCTTACTAACATTTTCGACAAGGAGACGTTCGACGCCGAAGTGGCGAAGCTGGAGAACCCCGCCTCCAAGGCGGACACCATCGCACACCGGATGCAGAAGACAGTGCGCGAGAAATGGGACGAGGATCCGTCGTTTTTCCGGCGCTTTTCGGAAGTGCTCCAACAGGTGATCGATGAATACCGGCTGCGTCGTATTTCCGAAACCGAGTATCTGGCGAAGGTTCAGGCACAGCAGACCAATCTGAGAGACCGCGAGCGCACTGACGTTCCGGAAAGCGCAAGGCGTGAGCCCGCGACCAGGGCACTTTACGGCACCTTGAGCGAGACCCTCGCCCCCCTGTTGACCCCAGACCGGGTCGCTGAAGTTTGCGCGCAATTGGCCAATGAAATCCGTGACCGGATCGAAGAACACGCGGTGGTTGATTGGCACAACAACCCCGACGCCAGAAACGCAATCCTCAACGCGACCGAGGATAGAATCATCGCCGTTGCCGCCTCGAACGGCATTTCGTTCGAAGGGCGGTTCGATCTTTTGGACGCTCTACTTGAGCAAACGTTGAAGATCGCAAAGGCACACTTCCCCGGAGGTGGGAGATGGTGATGCATTCCATCCGCTATGGCAGGCAGGAAATCCACTTCAGTTTGATCAGAAGGGATGTCTCCGCTCTATCCGTAACGGTGCATCCCGATGGCAAGGTCGCCGTAGTAGCGCCCTTTCATGCGGAAGAAGTCAAAGTCCTGAATCGGGTAGCCAAGCGGGCGCGTTGGATCAATCGCCAGCAAGCCCGCTTCGGGTTGTTTCTCCCCAAAGTCACGAAAAGGCCGGAGCGTACGGGTCAATCGATACGTTATCTGGGACGGCAGTATCGGGTGAGGGTGGTGACGCTCGAAGCCTCCCATCGCAAGACGGTCGCCCGGAACCGGAATGTGCTGGAAGTGCGGTTGCTGGATCCCAATCAAGCCGGTGCATTGGGACGCGAGATTGATCGATGGTGGCTTTCGATGGCCAACGCGGTAATCGCCGAACGTTTCGAGCGTTGCTTGGCATTGATTCCCGGAATCAAGCGCCCCGGCTTTTCACTCCGCAAGATGCAAAAGCGCTGGGGCAGCTTCACCCCTTCCGGCCGGATCCTGCTGAACACCGAACTATTGGCCACGCCGGTGGATTGCATCGACTACGTCATCATCCACGAGTTGTGCCATGTGAAGCATCCGAACCATCAGCGGGCTTTCTATCGGCTGCTGGAAACCGTGCTCCCTGATTGGAAAAAGAGGAAGGAACGGCTGGAGAACTGTGAGATTTGAGTTTCCTGCAGAGAGTTGGGAAAAAATGGAGAAAATTTGAACCGAAAAAAATGGATTACATCACCAGCTGTCCGATTGCTCTGGCGACCTTGCGGCTGATGTTTCTCGTTTGGCTCACCGCCGGAACGGATAGGCACTTCTGGAGAGCCTTCAGGTCATCGAACAGGTCCAAGCCCTCGAAAAACTCGGCGTCACCGAAGGCACGCTGGCCGAGCGGTGATTCAGTTCAGCAAAGCGATGAGAGAGGAAGAAACAGCCTCATTGAATCGTCGCCGATGCGATTGAATCCATATTTTTCATAAAATCCGATGAGTTCTTCATCAGCCGCATCGACGGCCATACCGATTCCGCCAGTGCCATGCATGGAAGCTGCGGAAATTTCACGGGCGGCGGCCAGCAGCAGCCGGGCGATGCCTTTGCCTTGCCAATCCAAAGCGACCGCCAGGCGGCCCAACAAGACGATGGGAACGGGTGTTTTAGGCAATCCTTTCGCCGCTCCCGGCCAGTCCGCGGCTTCGGCCAGGATGGTGGTCAGGGTAAAGTAGCCGAGTATGGGTATCGGAACACCGGCACCTTGTTCGACTAAAACCCGGGTCACGCTAACACCTTTCAAGAGGTGGCCTTTCGCCGTCTCCCGCAGATAGCGCTCCACGGATTCCTTACCGCAGTGAAAACCCTTTCTGTTGTGCCGGTCCGACAGCAATTCAAGATCGTATGCGGACATGGATGGCGAGATCTTTGGCTGCTTTTTTGGCGGCGGCGTTTACCGCAGGCGGTTTGGCGAGCAATTGTTGGATTTTTGCGGATTCCGCGAGGCTCATTTTCCAGCGGGTTTCCTCTTCGAGGACGCGCTCCGCCTCGCGGGAGACGACTTCCAGCACAAAGGCGGCCACCGACTGTCCGCGGATCGCCGAGGCTTCCTTCAGCTTCTCAGCCGTGGCTTCCGGAAAGCGGGGATTGATTCTGACGATGCGCTGGCCGGTCCGGTTTCGAGCGGTCGCTTTTGGGGCTGCCTTCATGGGGCGAGACTACCACCATCATTCCCCACCTCAAATCAAAAGTGACACCGTTTTGGCACCGTCAGTTTTGCCCCACACCATTGGGACCATAGAAGACGCAGAAGAGTACCGGCATGCTCAGCTACCTTCGGAAAAAGGGATGAACTCTTTGCCATCCATCCGTCCGCGGGTTTCGCTGCCGTCGGGGTTGGTTCGAACCACGATGCCGTCCTCACGGCTGTAGGTGGTTTTTCCATTCAGAAATCGGGATGCCAGGGCGAGTTCCGTGGCTTTTCCCGGTAGCGACAATTGAGCGAGGTAGGACCTGATCTCCTGCTGATCCTGA
>Ga0123337_10006446_pt1 | contig 11203 bp, 8 predicted proteins | sample frozenSSSSmetaG_FD_89792 | JGI IMG/M metagenome (GOLD analysis project Ga0123337, IMG submission 89792) | Glacier valley bacterial and archeal communities from Borup Fiord, Nunavut, Canada, to study Microbial Dark Matter (Phase II) -... | ecosystem: Environmental > Aquatic > Freshwater > Ice >...
CGTGGCCACCGCCTTGAGTGAAGGAGAGGTGGTCTTCCTTGCCGTCGCCGCCATAGACGCCGCCGGTGGTGAAGGCTTGGATTTCCTGCGGCAGGTAGTGCGCGAAGTCCGGGCAGGTCACCTTTTGGGGGATCTCCGGCTCGGGAAGTTTCGCCGTGTGGATCACCAGCGGATCATGCTCGATGAGCGGCCATTCGACGGATTTCTTGGTGCCGTAAACTTCGAAGGACTCCCGGTATTGGCGAGCGACGTCGAAGAGCGAGCGATGAAGCTGCGCGGAAAGGTCGCTGTCCTTGAATTTGATGTGGCAGGACTCCACTGCGAAGGTCGAGCCGTAGCAGGCATGCATTTCCTCCGCGATGGTGCCGGATCCAAAACAGGACACATACTCCGCCTCGCCGCGGGTGAGACCGAGGATCGGCCCGACGCAGTGGGTGGCGTAGAACATCGGCGGCAGGCCCGGCCAGTAGCCCGGCCAACCTTCCATGTCTTGCTGGTGCGATGCCTTGAGGAACTGCACTTTCCCGAGCTCGCCCTTGTCATACATTTCCTTCATGAAAAGGAACTCACGGGCATAGACCACGGTTTCCATCATCATGTATTTCAAACCGGTCTGCTTTACGAGCTCCACGATCTCGCGGCACTCCTCGACGGTGGTCGCCATCGGCACGGTGCAGGCCACGTGCTTGCCGGCCTTGAGCGCCTGGATCGCCTGGCGGCCGTGGTCGGGGATCGGCGAGTTGATGTGGACCGCGTGCACGTCCGGATCGGCGAGCAGATCCTCATAGGAGGTGTAGCGTTTTTCGATCCCGTATTTGTCGCCGATTTCATCGAGCTTCGACTGGGTCCGCTGGCAAATGGCCACCAGGTTCGCATCCGGATGGCGCTGATAGATTGGGATGAATTCGGCTCCGAAGCCGAGGCCGACGATGGCAATGTTGGTTCCTGACATGACTGGTATGAGTTGGGGTTTGAATTAAGGCTGGGAAAAAAGCTGTTGGAGAAATGCCAGACCACGCGCGGCGAACTCGTCCTGAGTCGGCGTGAATCGCTTCCAGATGCAGACCGCTCCCGCCAAGTCGCGGTTGTCCGGGGTGAACGACTCGATGACGACGGAGCCCTCGTAATGAATCTCCCGCAGCGCGTTGCGGAATACATTCCACGGCGTCAGTCCGGTGCCCGTCACCCCACGGTGGTTTTCACTCACTTGCACATGAATCAGATCCTTGCCCGCAGCGCGGATCGCGGCACCGAGATCGGCCTCCTCCAAGGTCATGTGGAAGCTGTCGATCATGACCTTCGCCGCCGGGTGGTCGATGTCGCGGATCATCCGCAACGAGTCAGCGGTGGTGTTGACGAGATCGGTTTCAAAACGGTTGATCGGTTCAAGCGCGATTGCCAGCCCGCGCGCGGCGGCTTCCACGGACATTTGCCGCAGCTCGGACACGGCGAGATCCCATTCCCGCTCCCGTTCGTCATCCGGCAGTTGGCGGGCTTTCCCGACTTCCGAATACATCGGCCCGGCGAAAAATCCGGCACCGAGCTCTGCCGCGATATCCAGACAGGCGGTGATGTAAGCCCGCCCTGAAGCACGCACCGCAGCGTCCGAATGCGTCAGATCGCGCCCCGGACCGAAGGCCCCGCAGACGTGGACTTTCAAATCCAGTGCTTTCAAAACCGGACGCAAAGCCGCGGCGTCGATCAACGCCGGATCCTCGATCGGCAACTCCACCGCCTTGAATCCAAGCGCGGCGATATTCTCTAGCAGTTCCACATTCGCGGAGCGATACGGTGAGGTCCAAAGCCAGGTGCTGGCGCCAAAAATCGGGGTCATGAATGCAGTTCGGAAGGAAGGAGTGTCGGATGGCCGGGCTGTCCATCAACAGGCCGAAGGTTAGCCCAATCTCTCCTCACGGCTTGTAGCTTCGCGGCGACCTTGTGTAAGATCCCGACTATGGCTCAGCGCGGCGTCACTGCCTGGGCCTGGATCTCCTGCCGCCGCTCCTGACGGTATTGGCTCGCAGTCTGTCCCATCTGCCGGCGGAACTGGCGGGCGAAGTCGCTGTGATCATAGAAACCGGCTTCCAGCGCCACCGTCGTCACCGGCTGATTCGTGCGGGCCAGGAGCTCGCACGCTTCGATCACGCGCATCCGGATCATGTAATCTTGCGGCGTCATTTGGAAAGTCACCCGGAACTTACGCTCGAACTGCCTGACCGACATGTGCGCCATCTTCGCCAAAGACGGCACATCGAGTTTTTCGCGGAAATGAAGCTTCAAATGGTCCGCCACCGTGGCGAGTTCCAAGTAAGGCTGCATTGCCGCGCGCTGCGCCTCATAACTGCGGACCGTCCCGCAGAGGCCGCAGATTTTGCCGTCCGCGTCGAAAAGTGGCAATTTATCCGTGACGAACCACTCCGGCTTTCCCGCTTGGTTAGGAAATAATTCGATGAGTCCGAGCAAGGGCTTCCCCGCAGCGATGACCAGCTCGTCATCCTTGCGATATTTTTCCGCCAAACGGGGCGAGAAAATCGCGCTGTCCGTGAGGCCGATGATTTCATCCTCGGTCTGAAAGCCGCAGCGTTTCACGAATGCCGGGTTTCCAGCCATCAAACGGCCCTCGCGGTCTTTTGCGAAGAAAAGCGTCCCCGGCAGATGGTCGAACAAGTGTCGGAATTGCCCGGACGGCAGCCCGTCCGCCCAGCGTTTGCGTTTTTCCTCTGCCGTCATCTGGCGCAATCCTACACAATAAATCCGTGATGTTACAAGCAACGCTTGCGTGAAATGAATCACATTGAATTCCGCTTCCTCCTGTAACATTGTCTCCTAAATCCTCGTAGCTCCATCGCATGAAAAAACTTTTCCTCCTCCCGCTCGGGATCCTGGCCTTGGCCATCGGCTTTTCACAAAATGTGAAACAACCCGCCCAAGAAGCCCGCCACGTGGAAATTCTTTTTTTCGGAGCGCCCACCGCGAACGGCCCTCACCACGATCCCATCGAGCGCTACCGCGTGCTCAAGAAAGCCCTCGGCGTCGACGGTATCAATCTCACTTACACCGAAGACCTCGCCGACATCCGCCGCGATGTGCTCGATCGCTATGACGGCCTGATGCTCTACGGGAATTGGAAACAAAACGAAGCCATGGACCCAGCGCAGGAAAAGGCCTTGCTCGGCTACGTCAATGACGGCGGCGCATTCCTGCCTATCCACTGCGCGTCCGCCTGCTTCGGCGGCTCCGAGGCCTTCGTCAACCTCGTCGGCGGCCGTTTCAAATCCCATGAAACCGGAGTCTTCCGCACCACCATCGCCGCAAAGGACCACCCGATCATGCGCGGCTTCGAAGGCTTTGAAACCTGGGATGAAACCTACGTCCACGACCGCTTGACCGATGACCGCACCGTCCTCCAAGTCCGTGACGCCGAGCCGTGGACCTGGGTCCGCAGCCAAGGCAAGGGCAAGGTGTTTTACACGGCTTACGGCCACGACATGCGCTGCTGGGACCAGAGCGGATTCCAAGAGCTGATGCGGCGCGCCATCCTCTGGAGCGTCGGCTCGGAAGTCCGCGGCAAGGTCGCCGCCATGCAGCTCCCCAAGCTCGAGAGCGAGGAAATGATCCTGCCCGGCTACCGCGAGCACAAGACGATCACGCAAGGCCAGAAACCCCTCTCACCCAGCGAGTCCCTCAAACTCGCACAAGTGCCTAACGGCTTCACGATTTCCCTCTTCGCCAACGAACCCGAAATCGTCAACCCCATCCACATCACCTGGGACCACCGCGGCCGCGCCTACGTCATTGAGACTGTGGACTACCCGAACAATCTCCAGGCAGGAAACATCGGGCACGACCGCATCCACATCTGCGAAGACACCAATGGCGACGGCAAGGCCGACAAGTTCACCCTCTTCGCCGACAAGCTTTCCATCCCCACCTCCGCAGTTTGCGTCAACGGCGGCCTGATCTGTACCAACGGTTCGGACATGATCTTCCTCAAGGACACCGACGGCGACGACAAGGCCGATGTCCGGCAAGTCCTTTTCACCGGCTTCAAAACTCACGACACCCACGCCGGCGTCTCGAACCTCCGCTACGGCTTCGACAACTGGATCTACGCCACCGACGGCTACGCCGGCTTCGACGGAGTGGTCGGCGGGCAGCCCATGAAGTTCGACACCGGGCTGTTCCGCTTCAAGCCGGATGGCAGCCGCCTCGAGTTCCTCCAAACCACCACGAACAATACCTGGGGCCTCGGCTTCACCTCCGACTTTGACATCCTCGGCTCCACCGCGAACGGCAACCCTTCGTGGTTCTACACCTTCGCCAAAGAACTCTACGCCGGCGCTGGCCTCACTCAACCGCGCACCCCCGCCGGCGATAACAACCCCAAGTTTTTCCCCGCCTCCATGGACATCCGCCAGGTGGACCAACTGGACCGCTACACCGCCGCCGCCGGTCATGGATTCTACACATCGAACCGCTTCCCGGAAAACTACCGCGACCGCATCGCCTTCGTTTGCGAACCCACGGGAAAGCTCGTCGGCCAGTTCGAAGTCACCGCGCAGGGCGCCGACTTCGTCTCCCGCCAGCTTCCGAACAATCTCTACTCGAGTGCCGACGGTTGGTCCGGCCCCGTCTTCGCGGAAACCGGTCCCGACGGCGCGGTCTGGATCGCGGATTGGTATAACCTCATCATCCAGCACAACCCGACGCCTAACAAGATCTCCGCCGGCTACGACGCCAAGACCGGACAGGGAAATGCCTACGAGACCCCGCTCCGCGACACCTCCCTCGGCCGCGTTTTCCGAGTCTATCCCACAGGCACTCCAGACGACGCCAATCCGAAACTCATCCCCACCGACCTCGGCTCCCTGCTTGCGGGTCTGGGCCACCCGAACCTCTTCTGGAGACTCCAGGCCCAGCGCCTGATCGTCGAATCCGGATCACCCACCGCTGCCGCGAAATTGAAGGAAATCGTCAAGATTCCCGGCCATGCCGCGATCCATGCCTTTTACGCCCTGCAAGGTCTCAGCGCGCTCGATGCCGACACCGTCAAGACCGCCCTCGCCTCCACCAGCCGTGGCCTGCGCCGTGCCGCTATTGCGAATGCCCCGCTCGACGACACTCTCGCTGCCGCTGTCATCAAGAATGATCTCATCACCGCCGCGAATTCCCGCGAGCTGGCAGAGATCTTCGTCGGACTCACCCGCATTCCCCCTTCCGAGTCCATCGGCAGAGCCCTCCACGCCACGCTGCTTGCCGGCAAGGACATGATTCTGGGAGACTCCACCCTCAACGATGCGTGGCAAATGGCCGCACGCCATCACGCGCCCGGCGTGATTCTAGCAGCCTCTACCGCCCTAGTCCCGGACACCACCAAGCCCTCGCCCAATATCCTCCCTGATCCCGGCTTCTCCGGACCCGGACTGGGCCCGTGGAGTCTGCGCTCTTATCAGGTCGAGCGCCCCGGCACCGTGGAGGTCAGCATCACCCCCGGTGGCAGAAATGGGGGCACCGCCCTCAAGATCAGCTCCCCTTTCCCCGCCGACTGCGGCGCGGGAGTCACCTTCCCAGTGAAGCCACACACCCGTTACCGCTTCGGCGGTTGGGTGCGCACCGAGAAGCTCGAAAACCGCGGTGGAAGGGGAGCACTCTTGAACATCCACGCCGGTGCCACCAGCCAAGCCGTCAGCGGCACTAACGATTGGCAGGAACTCAGCCTCGAGTTCGACAGCGGGGCCCAACAGGAAGTCCTTCTCCACTGCCTCTTCGGCGGCTATGGCGGGGGCATTGGCACCGCATGGTATGACGACCTCTACCTCGTCGAGATCGGCACCGCCGACATCTCAGCCCCGATCGAAGCCGTGGCCAAGAACTTCACCGCCAAGGGCGAGCCCGCCGCCCGCAAGGCTCTGGCCGCCGCCCTCGCGTCACGCACCGACGCCTTCTCCAAGTCCCTCGTCGCAGCCCTCGGCACCGCCCCGGTCGAGGTCAAGGCCCTCGTCCGCAAGAATCTTCCAATCCCCGCCGTCCACGAGCGTGGCCTCGCCGTTTACGGGCGCACCTGCATCGCCTGCCACGGCCCCGAGGGCAAAGGCGTCCCCGGCGCGTTTCCCCCGCTCGACGGCTCCAGCTGGGCCACTGGCGATCCCAGCATCCCCGCCCGCATCCTTCTGCTAGGGCTGCAGGGCCCCATCGAAGTCTCCGGCCAAAAGTTCGAGAACATCATGCCTCCCCACACCGATCTCAAGGACGGTGAAATCGCCGATGTCCTCACCTACGTCCGCCAAAACTGGGGCAACGACGCCACTCCCGTCACCGAGGACCTCGTCAAACAAACTCGCGCCAAGTTCGCCAGTCGTGGCAAGCCATGGACCGCTGCGGAGCTGAAATGAGTTATTTACGGACTGCCTCGTTTCCCGCTTACTCCAAACCATGTTCGCCACCACCCTTCTCGCGTTCTCCGCCTTACTCATCCCCACCGCTCTAGCAGCCGACGCGATGTCGCCCGTGGCCCCCGCCGCTTACAAGGCTCCCGTCCGCGTCGCCTGCATCGGTGACAGCATCACCCAGGGTTCCGGAGCAGCGAAAGGGAAGTCCTATCCATCCCAACTCCAGGAACTGCTCGGTGCCTCGTGGCAGGTTGGAAATTTCGGCGTGAGCGGCCGCACCCTTTTGAAAAACGGCGATTTCCCCTACTGGAAGGAAAACGCCTATCAGCAAGCGCTCCGGTTCAAGCCGGACGTCGTCATCATCATGCTCGGCACCAACGACACCAAGCCGCAGAATTGGAAGCACGAAGCGGAGTTCGTGGCCGACTACACCGAGCTCGTGAAATCCTTCCATGCCCTGGAAAGCAAGCCGCGAATTTACGTTTGCCGCCCCTGCCCCGTGCCCGAGCCCGGCAATTACGGGATCAATGAAGCCAACGTGAAAGAGGAAATCAAACGGATCGACGCTCTCGCCACCGGGATGAAACTCGGAACCATCGACATGCATGCCGCCCTCGCCGACAAGCCCCGGCTTCTGCCCGACCGGGTCCACCCTAACACCGAAGGCGCGGCTGAAATGGCCGAGGCCGCATTTACCGTCCTCACGGGAAAGCAAGCCGCCGTCGTCAAGTAGCCTCGCACTCTAGCGGGATCCATTAGTTCCGCTTGCGCACCACCTGCCCGCCCGACATTTCCGCCAGAGTCGCAAGCAAGGGTGGCACCCGCTTCCCCAGCGTGTGGACATAGAACTTCGCCTTCCGGGCGACAACTTTACGCGCCAATTCCTTGATGACGCGCTCGTCGGTCGGATCGTCAAAATCGCAGAACCAGTAGATCGCATCCGTCCGCATCAAATCCACCATGCATTCCAACGCCGACGGGGCATCGCGCGTCCAGCCGATGAACGCGGAATGCGGCCGCTCCGCCAAGGTCGGGACTTGCGGAATGTGTCTTTCCGGGCTGAAGGGATTCACCCGCGACGACGGGGCACAGTAAAACCACGGGCAAGCGGCCACCCGATCCATCGAGCAGCCGTTCACTTCCACAAAGTAGGCCGCAGAGAAATCACGGGTGATTTCCGCCCGCAAGGCAGCCAGATAGGGAGTCATGCTCCGACTATTATCCAGCACCACCGTGAGTCGCGCCGCGGTGACGGTGGAGTCGTAGATCTTGCCCTCTTTCTGCGCCTCGCCCTCATCGCTGGATTTCCACGTGCCCATCGCGACAGCTTCTGCGGCGGCGAGCGATTTGCGAACCCGCTCAAACTCTGCTAGACAGGTCTCGATGTGTTTCTCGCCAGCCTTGTCCGCCAACTTGCCTGCGCGAAATTTCTCGAACACCCGGAGCCGGGCCCTGTCCGTAGTGAGGGCCATGTAGTCATACTCCAAGGTGAATCCGGCGCCGGTCTCGCCGACGACGGCGCTTGCCCGTTGCGCGAAGTCTGCCTTTAACCAATCGAAGAGCTTCTGGGTATATTCCGCGATGCTCTGGTCATCCCAGCGGCCAGTGCCTTCCGCAGCTACGGATCGCCCCGCCAAGCCAGCCGCCGCGGCCCCGCACGCGAGGCGCAGCCATTCACGGCGAGGATAGAGCGCCGGCCCATTTCTAAGAATCATGATCGATGAATGTCACCCCCTTCATTCTGGCCAGTCAAGGCTCGGATGAAACCGATCACTCCGGCCAGACGATGACCGGCGGCTTGCCGCCCCAGATCGGATGCGCGGGATCTAGCAAATCCTTCCCTTCAAACATCACCTTCCCTGACTGCCCGTCGATCGGCAGGGATTTCACACTGTTGTCCGTGAACAGGATCACGGCTTTCCCACCGAATGGCAGCGGATCAAAACGCATGGCACCCGGAATCAGCGGTGTCATGGCGAGCGGACGAGCCACCTTGTCGGCGGTGAGTAAATTCTCCACATACGCGAACCCGCACTCGCCGGGTTCTAGGGCGTGAGCCCCTTGGAAATCGTTGTCCGGCTTATGGGCGCCTTTGATATGCGCGTAGAAAGCCGTTTCCGACTGGACGATTCCGGCACGGATGAGCTGGCGAAAGCGGGCGTTGGACGAGTTCCCGGAGACGATCTCAGTGTCAGTCGCCTCGGCCACAGCCTTCGCGGTGGCATCGGTTGGAAAGCTGTCGTATTCCGTCTCGAATTCGAAAAGCGCCAACCCGAAGGATCGCGCATTGCTCACCGCCTCCGTTTGATCCGCCTTCTTGCGCTGGCGGATCACCATGGGAGCGGCGAGCCCGCTGAGCATGGCAATGGCCATGATCGCGAACCCGAGATAGCCCGCGATCAATCCCGCCAGCGCCAGCCCACCACCGGTCTTGGCGCCGCCGGAGCGTTTAATTTCTCCTAACGAAAGGTGACCACAAATCACGGCCGGAATGGCCGTAAACCCGCAGGTGACAAACGTGAGAATCCCCAATACCAAACTCCAAACCCCCAGCGTGGAAGTGCTCGCAACCGGAACCGCCCCGGGAATCTGTGGCGGAGCATTGCCAGCGATCCCCGGAACCGCAGCCAAGGGCAACCACCCGGCTGCGCCCTCATACCACGCCATGTCCGTCGGTTGATAGCTGCCGTTCGCGAGGCCCGCGCGCACTTGATCAATGGCGAATGGCCCGCATTGCTTGCCGTTTTGTTGGATGAAAATCTGCATGGCTGGAGTGGGAGGGATTCCACCCTTCCGGTCGTTAGAATGCGAGGTTTTTCCGGACTCCACAAGGTGAAATCCGCCACCGCGGATCGAGCGGCCGGGAAATCACCCGGCCATTCTTTTGCTTGCTTTGGCCGCGCTGTCGCGGATGGTCTTCAAATCATGCGCAATTCCTCTATTCTCGCTCTCGCTCTCGCCGCGAATCTCTCGGCCGCTCCGATCCCGGATGCGGCTTTCCAAAACGGCTTGGCCATTGGCTGTCAGGCATACTCCTTCAAGGAGTTCAGCGCCTTTGAGGCCATCGCCAAAACCAAGGAAGCGGGCGGCACGATCATCGAATTCTACCCCGGTCAAAAGCTCCATCCGGACTCGCCCAAGGACGAGGTCGTTTCGCACAACGCCGGCGCCGCCGTCATCAAGTCACTCAAGGACGAGTGCACACGCCAGGGGATTTACCCGGTCAACTACGGCGTCGTCGCTGCCAAGAACGCCGCCGAGATCCGGAAAATCATGGAATTCGCCAAGGAAATGGGCCTCTACAGCGTCTGCTCGGAGTCCACCGAACTGGTCGCCGACTGGGAGACCGCGGTGAAGGAATTCGACATCAAGGTCGCCTTCCACGAGCACGGCGGATCGATGGAGAAGCCGGAATACAAGGTCTGGCACCCGCTTTACATTCTCGGAGTCGTCGAGAGCCGCGATCCGCGGATCGGTGCCTGCGCCGACCTCGGCCACTGGTGCACCTCGGGACTGAAGCCCATCGACTGCCTGCGCATCCTCAAGGGCCACATCATCAGCGTGCATCTCAAGGACAAGTCCGAAATGGGACCGTCCGGAGTCGTCGTTTCCGCCGGTAAGGGCGTGGTCGATGTCTCCGCCTGCATCGCCGAGCTGAAGAAGCAGGACTTCAAAGGCCACTTTTCCATCGAGCATGAAAACGATTGGAACGACAGCGTCCCTCAGATCCGCGAGAGCGTGTCCTTCGCCAAAGCCGCGTGGGCTAAATAGTCCGGAGGCGCTCTGAAAATAGCGCGTTTTATTTCAACGAAAGCGCAGCCGGGCAACGCTGGGTGATAGGGAGAGGTCCATCCGGGCCGACTCCCTAACGATTTCGGCCTCCCGCCAACCTGCACGATGGATATTGACCCGATGGAGTCCGCGACAGCGGCGGATCTTGAGACTGGCGAGAAGGCCGCCGCGGGTCGCCTCGGCTCGTGGGTCGCCATCACCGTGGCCCTGCTCGCCACCTTCCTCGGCGTGTGCAAGGTGAAGGATGACAATCTCGTCCAGGCGATGCAGCAGGCCCAAGCGGACAAGCTCGACCACTGGGCATTCTATCAAACCCGCAACATCCGCGAGGAAATCGCCCAAGTAGCGCTCGATCAACTCAAACTCGCCGAACTTGGCGCCCCTGTCGAGCAACAGTCGAAATACCGCGAGGCGGAAGCGAACTATCAGCGCCTTGTCGCCGACCAAAGCCGGAAAAAAGACGAGCTGCGCCAACAGGCGGAACAGGACCAGAAAACCTATGACGGCCTGAACTACCACGACGATCAATTCGACCTCTCCGACGCGCTGGTCGCGCTGGCGATTTCAATGCTCGCGCTCACCGCTCTGACTCACAAAACGTGGCTCTACTGGGCGGCGATGGTGCCCACGGCGTTCGGCGTGGTGATGGGTCTGGCCGGCCTCTGCGGCTGGCACCTCCACTCCGCGGCCTTCGCCCGCCTGCTTTCGTAATCCGATTTTCCGCATGCATTCTCAATTTGCCTCGGGCGAATTTTGGTTCATGGTAGCGGCATGACTGAAAATTTCCACGGATGGGCCGCCACGCAAGCAGGCCAAGCACTTGCACCCATCGATTACAACCCCGGCGAGATGCACCCGGAGCAGGTCCAAGTGAAAGTCGAATCCTGCGGGATTTGTCACTCGGACCTCTCGATGCTCGATAACGACTGGGGAAATGCCACCTACCCGCTCGTCCCCGGTCATGAGGTCATCGGCACCATCGAGAAAGTCGGCCATCAGGCGAAAGGCCTCGCCGTCGGCGA
>Ga0123337_10006449_pt1 | contig 11200 bp, 9 predicted proteins | sample frozenSSSSmetaG_FD_89792 | JGI IMG/M metagenome (GOLD analysis project Ga0123337, IMG submission 89792) | Glacier valley bacterial and archeal communities from Borup Fiord, Nunavut, Canada, to study Microbial Dark Matter (Phase II) -... | ecosystem: Environmental > Aquatic > Freshwater > Ice >...
AGCCGGACAAGCGCGCCCGCGTAGGGATTGTCATTCCCGTAAAGCGCCAGTAGGCCTGCTCCGTTATCGGCTTTCAGGTTTAACGTAGCATTCAGGGTTTGGAGGGCTGGGGCGGAACCGGTAGCAGCTTTTTGGTTGATGGATTGGAGGACGCCGGCAGCCGTGGCGAATTTGAAATACGTGTATAGTTCCGAGGGTTTCAGAGTGTAGCTCAATCCGGAGAAATTCAGGTAGAAATCAGCAGGCGCAAGGTTGATTTGCGCCACCAGTTGAAGCGCGCACAGCTTTTTGACATCGGCTGGTTCCAAGTAGGACGAGACCAGAGGACTGCCCACGGGAAGAGCCTGAGTGGAATCCGGTGAGAGGCCCAGGGGCAAAACGTTATAGACGTCGGCAAAACTGATAGGCACACCGGACGGCAGTTTGCCGCGCAAGACGCCTGTTGCGACAACGCCCACTTGAACCGGCGTGAAATCGTAAGATGGCAGGTTGGCGGGGTTACCGCCAGATGCGGCTAATGCCTGGGCGATTATGCTGTTGGGAACGTTGCGGACAGAATCCGCCGCAAGGTCGCCAAGGCCATTGGGCGAGGGCACCGGGTTGATCAGGTTGGAGACCATCTCCTGGGCGCTGTTTCCGACGGGGTGATAGATACCTTTGGCCAGACTTGCACTGTCATAGTCAGGAAAAATCTGAGTGAGAATTGGGGCGAGCGTTTTGTTCAGTTGCTGGTCGGTGGCCGCCACCGTAGCGGCGATTGCGGAATCAGGCACCAAGCCCGGCTGGATGGCATTGAGGTTGGCGTCTGTCATGGCGGGGTTTGCGGAAGCATCAGGAGAACTGGATTTAGTGACTGAGTTATAAGTGAGGTCGAGGCGGGAAACGTTGGTGCCAAATGCGCCGGCGTCAATGATTTGAGTGCTCCACTTCCCATTTACAACGGTACGGGCGAAAGCGAGGGCGGTGTGGGTGTGGCCCGATGCAATTACGTCGATGCCGGTTACACGCCGCGCAAGTTCCACGTCTTCGCCACTCATGCCACTCTGGTCCGTTCCGGCGTGAGAGAGGGCGATCACGATATTGGCACCTGCGCTCCGCAGCCCATTCACTAAATCCTGAATGGAAGAGTACCGGGTTGAATAGTCGAGGAAGGTTACCGGTGAGGAGGCGGGGGCGTCAAGCGCAGCGGACTTCCCCATCAGGCCGATGTAGCCCACCTTCAGCCCGTTCGGCAAATCCTGAATCCGGGTAGACTGAATGGCCTTGCCTTCGCCGAAAAAGGGCAAGAGATCTGTGTTGCCGCCGAGGTCCATATTGGAGGCCACGATGGGTGTCCGGAATGCGAAAGAACTCTGGGCAGACCCCAGGATCTGGGCGAGGCCCTTGGGCGTGTAATCGAATTCATGGTTGCCCAGCGTGACGCAGTCATAACGCAGGGAATCGAGGAAGGAGAGAGCGAGAGGGCGGCTGGCGAGCGTAAGGTCATAGAGAGTGCCCATGGTCCAATCGCCTGAATCCACAAGGATTACGGGATGGCCGGCGCTGGCGCGGACGTAAGTTACATAGGCGGCAATTCTGGCGTATGCACCAGTGATGCTGGTGGCGGTGGCAGGGTTTACATCGAGCCCGGTGTGATCCGCGCCGTTTGCGTGATGGTGAAGATCGGTGGTTTGGAGGATGGTGACTTTCTTGTCGCTAGCGGTTTGGGCATTGGCGCTAACGGAAACAGTGAGGGCGGCCAATAAGAATACGCGGCCAACGGAAACAGTGTTTACGGTACTCATGCGTTGCCTTTGTGAGTTGGGCGAAGTCTGTTGGGCGAAGCTAACTCAAAGTTACTTTTGCTTCTCAGTGCCGCATGATATCACCAAGTTAATCAGGGCACAAAGCGGACTCTGCCCCAACGCTCCGGAATATGCATGTTGATGGTGCCTTGAGGGCTCCACACCCAGTTATCTTCTTTGGTGCCGGGGATAACATGGTAGGTCCCGTTTGTGATTTCGTGCTTCCATTCCACGCGCGAGAAATTGATGCGCCAAGTGTCACTGGGGTTCGGCGGCGCAGGGGTTCCGGCGTGTTCGGCGAACGCCTTCCACGGGAAAGCAATTTCGATTGTCCAACCTTTGTCCGTATCGGCCGGATTGTTGAGAGTGCCGATTACGGCGATGGCTGTTTTCAGGCCCGGGATGTTCCATGAGTTGTCGGCTTTGCCGCCGAAACGGTAGGGCTTATCGAGAAATAGATCCCAACTGGTGTTCAGTGCGTTGATTTCGAATTCGTAGTAATTGAGTGTGTCGCCATCGGGGTCGAGGAAAACCTCGAAATCGTTGTCGTGGAAAATAACGGAATCGTGGGCGGTGAGCGTCGCCCAGACATGCGGATCCTGAAGTTCGGCGGCGATATAAAGATATTGATCGTCCCAGAGCATTTTGACGCGGGTTTGGAAGCGGGGCTTCGGTTTGTCGGAACCTTCGATGTCGATGAAGTTGTGGGTCCACGGCGCACGTTGCCAAAGGGGATCGTTTAGGTTGCCGTCAATCTGGATTGGAGTGCCGGCACGGTGGCAGGTGTAGGAATTCGGGGGTTGGGCTGAGAGCGCAGTGGTGACGAACAATGCGACGATCGGGAACATTATGGGCATGGGTTTCTATTTGACCCTGGGCCGTGGGCCGCGAACATCAAAAGCTAACCGGTTTATCGTAGCCGGTCATTTCCAGATAGCCGCGTCCTTTGTGAGTGCCTGTGTAAGTGACTGCTCCTTCCCAATATGTTGTCGCGCTCTTGGCAGCGACTAACTCCTGGTTGGGGATGGCCGCTTTGCAAGTGGTTTCGAACTTGAGCGACGGAATGCGGATTTGCCACTCGATGGGGTAGCGCTTCCAGTAGGCGACGGGGCGGAGTGAGAAATCGGCGGCAGTCAGGTGGTGGGGCTTGCCTGCTTTATCGATATATGTTCCGGCTGAGTAAGCATCGGGCTTGCCGTCTTTACGGCGCAGATCGAAGAGCATGAGTTCCGTGCCGTCATCGAACTGGGCGCTGAACCAGTCCCAGCCCGATTGGGCTTTGTCGAGTTGCTCGGAGAACCATTCGTGATCCATCCACGCATCGCCCTGGACCGGCTCGCGGTCGAGAGTGCCGCTTACTTTCAGACGGGGGAACGTGACGTAATGAGATGCCCTGCCCGCCCCTTCCGCCTTTTGACTGATGCCATTGACTCCGTGGATCACGAAAGGTTTTGCCGGTTCCAGAGTCAGGTTAAAGCGGAAGTCTTCGGCTGTGACCGAGAGGAGCTGGCGTTGACCGTTCCATTGCGTTTGCCAGTTGCCGTTCCAGATGCGTTGTTCGGCGAAACTGGCTCCAGCCAAACCGGGACCGGCGCGGTTCAAGCGTTCTGTGTAATAGAACTGGTTCGCGTCAATCTTTGTAACTGCCGCGTGCGCCAGATACAGGTCATTAATGCGCCAAGCCGACTGGTTCCCGCTGCCGCTGGTATCGCGTTCGCCTTGACGGAAGAACACGAGCTCAAATCCATAGCGCTTGCCCTTCTGGTCCTGCAGGTTGCCGGTGTAATACCACCATTCGGTCCGGTAATCGGGGTGTTCGAAATGGTCACGCGGGAACTCATAGGCTTGGTTAGGGAGTGCCTGGCGATAGGGAAACATTCCCAATAGCAGGAGCGCAATCGGCAGCAAGGCGTACGTTACCATGTGAGTGGAAATGATTGTCCAGAAGCAGTCCGCGCGCTTCGAGACGGTTGCGCTTGAGAGCGGAGCGGTGCTTTCTCCAGTGGAGATTGCTTACGAAACTTACGGTGAATTGAACGACTTGCGCTCCAACGCGATTCTGATTTTGCACGCATTCTCAGGGGATGCGCACGCGGCGGGAATGGGTGCGGAAAATGGCAAGCCGGGGTGGTGGGACAGCATGGTGGGCCCGGGCAAGGCGTTCGATACGGATCAGTATTTCGTGATTTGTTCGAACGTGCTGGGTGGATGCCAGGGGACGACGGGCCCGCAATCGATCAACCCACAAACAGGGGCGCCTTATGCGATGACATTTCCGGTGATTACGATTGCCGATATGGTGCGTGTGCAGAAGATGTTGATCGATGAGCTTGGGATTGAGAAGTTGCTTGCGGTGGCGGGCGGGTCGATGGGCGGGATGCAGGCACTGCAGTGGGCGGCTTCGTATCCTGAATCCACGCGGGCGGTGATTCCGATTGCGACCACGGCACGGCATAGCGCGCAACAGATTGCATTTAATGAGGTGGCGCGGCAATCGATTATGGCGGACGCGGATTGGAAGGGCGGCGATTATTATGCCGGCAAGCCCCCAGCGCGCGGGTTGGCTATTGCGCGCATGGTGGGGCACATCACTTATATGAGCGATGAATCCATGCGTGAGAAGTTCGGGCGGCGCTTGCGGGAAAAGGATAAATTCGGTTTCGATTTCTCAGTGGATTTCGAAGTGGAAAGTTATCTGCGTTACCGGGGATCGCAGTTCGTGGGGCGCTTCGATGCGAACTCTTATCTTTATATAACGAAGGCGGAAGATTATTTCGATCTGTTGAGCACCCCGAGCTTTGCTCCGGAAACGGCGGCGGTGCGCTTTCTGGTAATCAGCTTTACTTCCGACTGGTTGTACCCCAGTTATCAATCGCAGGAGATTGTGCGTGTGTTGCGAAGACGCAATCTGGATGTGGCGTATTGCGACCTGCAATCGAACTACGGCCACGATGCATTTCTGGTGGATGTGGCCGAGCAGACCGACGTGATGCGCGGTTTCCTGGCCAGCACTTATAAGGAGAAGCCAGCCGTTGCCGCACGCATCTGAGACTGAGAGTAGTTCGCTGGTGGGGGAACTGCTGGGGCGGAGAGACTTCGCCATCATCAGTGAAATTGTGGAGCCAGGTTCGCGCGTGCTGGATCTGGGTTGCGGGGAAGCGGAGTTGCTGGCGTGGCTGGTGGAGAACAAAGGGGTTCAAGCGCGCGGTGTGGAGATTGAGCCGGCGAAGCTGCGCAAAGCCATCGGGCGCGGCGTATCGGCGTACCAGGGCGATATCGATGAAGGGCTTGCGGATTACCCGGACCATGCCTTCGATTACGTGATTTTGAGCCAGACGCTGCAAGAAACTCGCGCACCCTTGAAGGTGCTGCGGGAGATGTTGCGGGTGGGCCGGCAGGCAATTGTGGCGTTTCCGAATTTTGGCCATTGGAGCGTTCGATTCAGCATGTTGTTTTCCGGGCAGGCCCCGCGTACGAAGCTGTTCCCTTATGAGTGGTATGAATCACCGAACATACATTTCCTGACCGTGCATGACTTCGAGACACTGGTGGAGCGGCAGGGGTTTCGCGTGGAGCGGCGGTATTTCCTGGCAGGGTCACGGCGCGTTACTTTGCTGCCGAATCTAATGGCAGAGACCGCGGTATTTTTGGTTGGTAAGTAATTCTTACCGCGGCTTCGCTTTGAACTCTTCCGGAAACGGGGCGGCCTTGTCTTTCGCAGGGTTCCGCTTGTTCTGCTGAGGCTCCATGTTGCGCCTCATCGGAATCTCCATCCCACCCGTCTCTTCCAGAATGTCGAAGAGGCGCTTGCCCATCTGTTCGACGGTCGCTTTGCGCTCAGGATTGTAAATTAAATTATTCGTCTCGAGCGGATCTTCCTGTAAATCGTATAACTCATCGCTGTCCCAAATTCCGTAATAGTGGATGTACTTGTAACGATCGTTCCGCAACGCGTGCAGCGTGGGTGTCTGCGGGAAATTCCGTTCCCAGTAGTATTCGTAAAGCAGATCCTTGCGCCACTTCGGATCTGTCTTTCCGGCCAGAAGCGGCAGCATGCTGCGCCCATCCAAATCGGAGGGTGGAACGATACCGGCGGCATCGAGCACCGTGGGCATGATATCGAGGCCCGCGATCACATCCGTCACCGTGCGTCCGCCCGGGAACAATTCGGGACACCGCGCCAGCATGGGAACGCGCATGCTTTCTTCATATGCCGTGCGCTTGTCGATCAATCCATGTTCACCGAAGGCAAACCCGTTATCGCCCATATAGATGACCAGTGTCGAATCGAGCTGACCCCGTTGGCGCAACGCTTCGATCACCCGGCCCACACTGTCGTCGACACCGAGAAGCGTTTCCGCATAGCGTTCGTAATACTCGGCGATATCGAGATCGGAATGGTATGGAAAATCCACTCCGTGCCAGCTATTGCGCTGGTTCTGGACCCACATGGGACGGTGCTGTGCAAACTCTCCCGTCTCCGCCATGGTCTTTGGCGGTTGAAACTTCTCCTTCGCGTAAACGCCTTTGTGCCGTTCCGCGGGAATGAAATCGGAGTGCACGGCCTTGTGCGAGAGATAGAGAAAATAAGGCTGCTCGCGTGGAACGCCATTGAGCCAATCGAGCGCATAATCGGTCAGCTCATCGGTGATGTAGCCCTTTTGCGGCACATGCTTTCCGTCTACATTCAGGCCATTCTTATTGGGTAGATAGCTGCCTTGACCGCGGAAGCTAACCCACTTATCGAAGCCGGGTTGCGGCTCATCGCCGCCGTTTCCCATGTGCCACTTTCCGAAGAAAGCAGTCTTGTATTTCGCCTTTTGGAGCAGTTGCGGGAAGAAGCGCGTGCCGGCCGGAATGGCGGTATTGTTATCGACTATTTTGTGGCGGTGCGCATAGACACCGGTCAATATACTGGCCCGGCTGGGGGAACAAAGCGCGGTGGTCACGAACGCATTTTTCAAGTGGGCGCCGTCGCGAGCGAGCGCGTCCATGTGAGGCGTCTTGAGCCAAGCCTGGCCGTGCAGAAATCCGAAGGCATCGTAACGATGATCGTCCGTCAAAATGAAGATCACGTTGCGGGGACGCTTGCCGCCGGTTTGGGCAACGGCCTGCTCTAAAAGTTGTTGCGAAGCCAGTGCCGCGCCCGCGGCGGACTTCATGAAGATACGTCGTGACTTAGTCTGCATTAGGGGAACTTTCCTGACCTTATATGGTATCCGTCAGCAGGCATTGATCTTGCTCCAGCTTTAGCAGATACCGTTTCAACGGAAGACCGCCGCCAAAGCCTGTCAGCTTACCGTTTGCGCCGATCACGCGGTGGCAGGGAATGACGATGGGAATTGGATTGCGCCCGTTCGCGGCACCGACGGCGCGCACTGCTTTGATTGAGCCAATCTGCTGCGCAATTTCGCCATAGCTGCGCGTTTCGCTATAAGGGATTTGTAGCAGCGCCTGCCAGACGCGTTGTTGAAATTCGGTCCCGTTTGGTTTCAGCGGGAGATTGAAACAGCGCAGGCTGCCCGCGAAATATAATCTTAACTGGCGGGCGGTCTCGCGCAATACAGGGTGGTCCGGTTCCTGCTCAGAAGCCGGGGACATCCCGCTACCGAACCGGATTTCAGAGAGCTCGCCAGCGCTGGCGAACAGAACCAGCGGACATTGTGGCTCTTCCGTAAACGTTGCCCAGGGCATGCTTACCGAGCATTGCGATACACGCGGCCGGCACGCATTACAAATACAACTCGCCGCACAGCGGTGATGTCGTCTAATGGATTGCCCTCTACTGCAATCAGGTCCGCATCATAGCCGACCGCCACGGTTCCAATCTTCTTCGCCAGACCCAGCGATTCCGCCGCAATCGAAGTTGCACTCATCAGGGCGTCGCCCGGTTTATCGCCCGCGTCCCGCACGCGATATACGAACTCTTCGGCATTTCTTCCATGCGCGCCTGCCACAGCGTCCGTGCCGAATACAACCTTTACGCCCAACGCGCGTGCACGTTGCAGCACATGCGCGCTGGGTTCAATTGCCTTTTCCAGATTCGCCAGCGAGGCCGCTGGAAAATCGAACTTGTCTTTCAGGTCCAAGTAGTTATGCAGCACCAAAAAGTTGGGATCGAAAAACGTTCCGCGCTCCGCCATCAGCTTCAGCGTGGAATCGTCAACATAGTCTCCGTGCTCAATTGAGGTACAACCGGCAAGCACGGCGGCAGTGGCACCCTTGGCGCTGATCGCATGCACCACACTGCGCAAGCCTTGTGCTTTTGCCTCTCCGCAAACTGCTTCAAGCTGCGCGTCGGTCATGCTCTGTTCCCCGCCCGCGCCCAGACCTAACGTTGCGAACAGCTTGATTACATCGGCGCCGTCTGCCTTGGTCTGCCGCACCAACGCACGGATCGCTTCAGGATCGCCCGATTTGTTCGTGATCTGCGTCAGAGAGGTGAGAATTCTGGGACCGGGCAGGGAGCCTTTTTCAATGCGGTCGCGAAGCACGCCATCGGTCGCGGAGCCCACGCTCTGAACGGTAGTGAAGCCCGCCTGCAAAGTAAGCCAGGCGTTCTCTGCGGCGAACAGCGCCAGTTCCTGGGGCTTTTCGTTGGTGCGATTCGAAAGCTTTCCGGTCACCGGATCGAAGTGCCAGTCCAGATGAACGTGCGTATCGATCCAACCCGGCATCAGGGTCAAGGTGCGCAGATCATAATTTGCCTTGGCGGTACCGGGCGCAATCTTCACGATGCGCCCGTTCTCTATGGTGATCTGTTGCCCCCGCAGCACGCCGCCGCGCCCATCGAGGATGGTGCCGGTTTGCAGGACAACTGTCTGGGCAAGCGCGGAAACCGCGAAAGCAAATATCAGGATTAATCTCATTACGTTTCCTTACGCCAAATTCCAATCACTGATTTTCCTACTGAATGACCAAAGTACCTATCCACCACTTTCGAAACGGGGACCAGCCATTTATCCCAGATTCCGAGTTGCTCTTTTGTGGGCATGGATTGTTTCAGCAACAGGGCATTCGCGGTAGAGGCTAGCAGGCCTGCGCAATCCAAATAGACAAGCTCTTCAATCCGCACACCGGAGGGAGAAATTTTCCTCAGCATTTCCCGACTATAGCGGCGAAAATGCCCAATTGCTTTATCGAAAGGGGTGTACAGGCGCTGGTGTGCCGGAGACAGAACAACGATTCGGCCACCAGGGCGCAAACGGCCTGCTGCTGCTTTTAATTCTTCCGCATCATGTTCGATGTGTTCCAGCACGTCAATGTAGATGATAGTGTCGAAGCGCTCTGACGGTTTCAGATCGGAAAGCGTGCCGCAGACACTTTCATAAGCCTTCCCGCCCGCGGCTTTCCGAAGTTGTACCGTCATTCGGGCAGCCAGTTGGGGGTCAGGTTCCAGGCACACCCAGCGTCCACGCGGACCTTGATCGAGGAGCGGCGTATTGGTGCCAATACCCGCGCCCACCTCAAGCACGTCGCCCACGATATAAGGGCGCACCCAGGCGGACCAGTAGTTTTTCCAGTTGTGAACGCCCGCAAACAGGTCCAATTCCGACCCGACATACTCTATTTCAGCCACGAGGGTAAGCCTCCATCACTTCGGCGATGAACATGGGTGAATCGCGAATCGGCATAAAGCCCAGGCTGGTGCGATTCGAGAGCATAAAAAAGGTGAAGCTTGAGGCGATGGTGACCAATTGAAAAAAGAGAATCAGCAAGGTTCCAAATGCGTAGGTAGCCCATCCGGGGATGGACAGCGTTGTTGCCAAGCGTATCCAAACCGTCACTCCGAGACCGATGAGAACGAGGATGCCGCACATGAGCGACAAGATGAGCGTGCGTACGCCCACCACGTCGCCAAACACAGAAATGGCGCTCAGGCCATGAGTCACCAGAGCGACGAAGTTCATCTTGGAGACACCCGCAATGCGGTGTCCGCGTGGAATCGGTACTAGCGAATACGGCAGGCGGGAGTGAAAGACGGCTGCGGCATAATGATTCCAGAGTTCTGACAGTACGACCAAAGTACTGAGATCTTTGTGGGGTAAGACGCTGAAGTTTCCCACCCGGACTTTAAGGCCGGTGAGCATGAGGTGCACCGTACGGTACAAGAAATACGATGCGCGGAACACGCGGGATTCCGAGCGCCGAATCCGCTCCGCGAAAATTGCAATCGTTCCGCCGGTCTCTGAAAAACTTTGCAGAAGTTGTAGAGCGCCTTCTGCCGTATCTTCGCCATCCGCATCCATCACCATCAGCCCATCACAGGGAACGTTCTGTTCCACGTATACCAGGCCAATGGCGATAGCCCTTTGGTGGCCTACATTCCGGCGCAACCGAATCACCCGGATTCTGCGGACCGCAGAATAGGCGAACCCGAAATCACCGGGCGTCCATTCCTGCAAGGAGCCATCGTCAACCATTATTACTTCAAGGGAATAGGGATGCGGGCCGATGGTCTGATCCAGGCGCCGGGTCAGTTCCGCAGCGGATGCCCAGTCGTCACGAACCGGCATCAGAATTACAACGTGCAGTGGAATCTCCGAGGCAACCTAAAAGGCATTTTACGACATGGCGGCTTGCAACATGGCCCGGGCGTAGCCGACGTTGTAAGAAATGGCGGCGTAACCGCCCGCTCCGGGGTAGCCGGGGATGGGGCCGTGCTCAACATCGTAATCGAGACGGCGTGGGTGTTCCGGGTAAATCAAGTGGCTGTACTTGTTCTTCACCAGTTCTTTCATGATGGCGAACATATTGTTCTCGCCTTCATCGATCCAGACTTCGCGGTAGCGTTCATAGGGCTTGATGACCTGGACGTTGCGGAAGTGTACGTGATTGATGCGATCGCGCGAGGCAAAATAGCGGCAGACTTCGACGGGATCTTCACCCATTTCGCGCGTGACGCCGCAATCGAACGTGATGCCGTTCGAAGGGCTGTCGACAAGGGAGATGAGCTTCTTCCAGCCGGCGAGCGTGCCCATGATCTGTTCCGAGCCACGGCTGATGGGGGACGGAGGATCATTGGGATGGAGGGCGAGGCGGACGTTCGCTTTTTCGGCAGTGGGGACAACGGCTTTGAGAAAGTAAGTGATATTCGCCCAGATTTCACCGAGCTTGTGCGCACCCTCATTCGGAAGAGGCGGAAGGTTACGGAACTTCATGCCCTTTTCTTCCGCGCGGGTCTGGTATTGCTGAGCAGCGGTTTGCGTGAGGTCGTAATCGAAACCGGTCCAGCCGGAGCCGCCGCGGGCTTCGTCTATTTCAAGGAAGTAGCCTTCCATGGCGCGATGGGCGTAGAAGTTGTATTCGACAACGGGAAGGCCGGACGCACCCGCGGCAACGATAGACTGCTTGATCTTTTCTATATCTTCATCGCGTTTCTTACCGGGCTTGGCGTAAATGATATCGGACGAAAC
>Ga0123337_10006453_pt1 | contig 11196 bp, 9 predicted proteins | sample frozenSSSSmetaG_FD_89792 | JGI IMG/M metagenome (GOLD analysis project Ga0123337, IMG submission 89792) | Glacier valley bacterial and archeal communities from Borup Fiord, Nunavut, Canada, to study Microbial Dark Matter (Phase II) -... | ecosystem: Environmental > Aquatic > Freshwater > Ice >...
GATGTGCCGCTCGCAGTGCTGCTCAGTGAGGCATTTGGCGGCGCGGCGGCCTATATGCAGAACGACGCGAACCTGGCCGCCGTCGCGGAAGCAGAACGCGGCGCGGCGCGCGGCTGTGACCCGGCGCTCTACCTCACGCTGAGTACGGGAATCGGTGGCGGCGCGGTGATCGGCGGGCGACTCTTCACCGGGGCGCGCGGTCTCGCCATCGAACCCGGTCATATTCAATGTACGCTCCCCGACGGGCGCATTTTGCGATTGGAAGACCTCGCCTCCGGGACCGGGATTGCGGCGCGGGCGCGCGAACGTTTGCAGCGGGATGACGCGCCCTCCACCTTGCGAGCGCTTTCCGAAATTAATGCAAAAGTGGTTGGAGAGGCCGCCGTAAGTGGCGATGCGCTTGCAATAAGTATTATTGAAGAGGCAGGGTATTGGCTCGGCCTCGCTCTGGTGGACCTGCTGCACCTGTTCAACCCGCAGGTGGTCGTCATTGGCGGGAGCGTGGCGCGGTTGGGTGATCTGTTATTCGACCCTGCGCGAAAAATCATTCGCGAGCGCATTTTGCACCCAGATTTCTATACGGAAGATTTGATTCGTCCCGCGCAGCTTGGCGACGATGTGTGCCTCGTCGGGGCGGCGTTATTGGCGGCGCGGGGTGGCAGATTGTGAGGTAAGAACAGGGGCGGACCCAACGTATCCACCCCTACAACAGTTTTACGACGCGGGACGAATCGATTTGATCACGCTTGCCATGCGGAAGATGAGCGTAATCCGGTCGCCCGGTCCAGAGATGCCGAACAGGAAGTAGGGCGTATCCCCGATGTAGAAGGCCATTTGCACCACGTCGCCCATGTAGCCCGCACTGCCGAGCGCGAGCGCGACATCGTAACCCGCCACCCTGTCGCGGATCGGCGTCTCCCATGTGTATTTCGTCTGGCTGCCGAGCGCAAAGCCAAGCAGCACATCGAGGTTGCGCGTCATCGGCATGTTGTCCGGCAGCATCGAGGTTGGTCCGTAGTTCACGAGGTAGAGCGCGTACTGCCCGGTATAGAAGTAATCCCACTCCGAGTACGAGAGCCAGTTGTCGATCAGGTCATCCGAGGTCGCCAGATAGACATACAAATCTTCGTAGGAGTCGGATGGGCTGCGCGCCACCCAACCGGATGGGATTTCAACGGAGAACACACTACCAAGCGCAGTATAACGCTCTGTCTGCGAGCGCGGCGTCTGCGTTCCAATGGGCGTGCTGGTTGGGAGGGGGATGCGCGTCGGTTGAAAAGTCGTCGCGCGGGGTTGCGGCGTGTATGTCGCGTCCGGATTGGGCGTATTGATGCGGTCTGTACTCGTCAGCGGTCTGAGAGATGAAATCACATCCTCCAGCGGTGCGAGGTTTGTTTCAGGGTCGGTGATTGGTATCCCTGCAACGACGATCATGGGCTTGCCTTCAAGGAAGAAGGCAATAATCTGGCCGCGCAAGGTCCGTGTGGTGAACGCCACGCGGGAGGCATTTTTCTGGCCGTATTTGACGCTTTCTGCCTGTTGTAGAATAAAACCTTCCGGAACATCCTTGACAATGTTGCTGATGAGCAGTTCAGGACCGCTGGATGGATTCAGGTCAGAAGGAATGTTCATTCCCTGGCCGTTGATGCTGATGGACGCGATCACGCTACCTGCGGGCAGCACCGGATTTGTATCTTTGGCGAGGTCAAGCGCTTCAATACTGGTTCCCATTTCGATGCTGTTGGTGTTGCGCTCACGCACGACCCACTCTGCCGGGTAGTTGAAAGTGTAGAGGCCGTTCTGCGAGATATAAGCGCGCGTATCGGCCTGCGCACGGGATGCGCCGAGCGGGATCAATGCCACAAACGCGAGGGTGAGCATCAACGCGAAAAATCGTTTGAACAACGTCATAGCCGGAGTTCTCCTTCGTGCCGTTATCCAGATTGTAGTCTCAAACGTGAATGCGCGCCGACACCAGACAGTCTATTGCGGCCTATTTCATACCGAATTTTTCCTGAAAGCACTTGTACCCGGCTTCGGTCAGCGCCGCGAGTTCCGCGAAGAGCGCCGCGTCCGGCTTCTTGAAATTGAAGTAGCTTTTGCCTTGCATCCGCTTTTTGAGCGGTGCGGACATGCCTTCGAGCAACTCCGGGCAGGCGTAGACCGGGACTAATTGGTAGCTCACGTAGTTTTTCCTGATATACACCGCGCCGAACCAGATTGGCTGCTTGTTCGCTCTCGGTAGTTTTGTGACGAGGCTATAGCTGTCAGGCGCGTCCTCATCCGTGATGAGGTGCGCGGCGTGGCGGCTCAGATAGGACTTCAATTCATTGAATATGGGCTGAAAATCGGCGGGTTCGCTCATGGCACATTCTCCACAGTAAAAACATACGTTCTATAGTATATACGGAATTGCGCGTGAAGTCAAGTGTGGGGTGAGCTATAGAGCACGTAGGGGTTTGATATAATGATTCGATTATATTGGCGGCCTGCACATGCCCTTCCCCGCGCCGGACCTCTCGATCTATCTGCATATCCCGTTTTGCAGCGTGCGTTGCACGTATTGCGCATTCAATATCTATGCGAACCTCGAACGGCTCATCCCAGCGTATGTCGATGCGCTGTGCGCCGAACTCCGCGTGCTGGGTCCGCAGGCTGATAAGCGCGTGCATACCGTCTACTTCGGCGGCGGAACGCCAAGCCTGCTCACGCCCGCGCAGGTCGGGCAAATACTGATGGCAATCCGCGAAAGTTTCACGGTATGCGATGCGCCGGAAATATCCTTCGAGGTGAACCCGGAAGCACTGCCGACTGGCTATTTCGAGGCATTGCGGGCGCTCGGCGTAAACCGTCTCAGTATCGGGATGCAATCCGTTCACGCCGACGAACTGGCGCTCTTCGGGCGGCTGCATACCCCGCAGGATACAGCACGGACGGTCGCGGCGGCGCGCGGCGCGGGCTTCGATAACCTGAGCCTTGATTTAATCTATGGCGTGCCGAACCAGACGCTTGAAAAATGGGAGGCAAGCGTGCGCGCTGCGCTCGACCTCATGCCGGAGCATCTCTCGCTGTATGGCTTGCAGGTCGAAGACGGGACCGCTTTCGCAAAATGGATCGAACGCGGGCGGCTCCCCACGCCTGATGACGACCTCGCAGCAGATATGTATGATGCCGCCGACGCGCTGATCAGTGATGCTGGCCTCGCGCAGTACGAGATCAGCACATGGGCGCGTCTCGGCTGCGAGGCGCGGCATAACCTGCAATACTGGCAATATGGCGATTATCTGGGCGTGGGTGTGGGCGCGCACGGCTTCGTACATGGCTTGCGCTACAGCGTGATACGTTCGCCGCAGCAATATATCAAGCGCGTTGCAGCGGGCGCAGGCACACGGTATCCGCGCACCGCCAGCACCGACACAATGGAACCGATCAGCGCTGATCAGGCAATGGATGAGGTTATGATTACCGGGCTGCGGGTGCTGCGCGAGGGCGTGGATCAAGAAGCGTTTCGCGCGCGGTTTGGCCTCTCGATTGCGGAAGTATACGGTCCCGCGCTGGAACGCCTCGCGGGGTTGGGGATGCTCGATGTCACGCCCGAAGCAGTGCGGCTGACGCGCCCGGCGCGGCTGATTTCCAATCAGGTGTTGGTTCACTTCACGCGCGAGATACCGTCGCCAGCCAACCCGTGAGGGAGAGGAGCGACGGCGGGCGCGTCAGAAGCGGACGACGCGCGTGGGGGTACGCACCGGGCGCGACTTGCGGCGCTGTGGGTTCTGTTGATTTTGCGGACGCGCACCCGTCGGCGGGCGGTGGTTGCGGCCATTCGGGGCGAGGTTCGTGACGGGTGGCAGCCCAAACGGGGATTGATACGGATTTTCCGATGCGACCGCGATATGCTGCTGCGTCAGACGTTCAATATCGATCAGGTAGGCGCGTTCTTCCGTGTCGCAGAACGAGAACGCGATGCCCGAAGCACCCGCGCGCCCGGTCCGCCCGATGCGGTGGACGTAGCTCTCCGGCTCGTTGGGCAGGTCGTAGTTGATGACGTGCGTCACGTCGTCCACATCGATCCCGCGTGCGGCAATATCCGTCGCGACTAGAATGCGCGAATTGCCCGCTTTGAACGCCGAGAGCGCGTTCTGTCGTGCGGATTGCGAGCGGCCACCATGGATAACGCCCGCATCGATGAAGGCGCGCGACAATTGTTGCGCGACCTTATCCGCGCCGTGCTTGGTGCGCGTGAAGACGAGGACACGCCGCATCGAGCGGTCACGCAGCAGGTGTTGCAGCAGGGCCGGCTTGTCGGCCTTCTCCACGAAGAAAATCGACTGGTCGATCACTTCGACGGTCGAAGCCACAGGCGTCACCGCGATGTACACGGGGTCCGTCAGGATCGCATCAGCGAGCGAGCGAATATCGTTCGGCATCGTCGCGGAGAAGAGCAACGTCTGGCGCTTGCCCTTGAGCATGGCGACAATCCGCCGCACGTCATGGATGAAGCCCATATCGAGCATCCGGTCGGCTTCATCCAGCACCAGAATTTCGATAGAATTGAGGTTGATGTAGCCCTGATTGATCAGGTCGAGCAGGCGTCCCGGAGTCGCGACCAGCACTTCCGCGCCGTGTCGCAGGCGGGCAACCTGTGTGTTTTGATTCACACCGCCGAAGAGCGTCACCTGCCGGATGTTCGTATATTTGCCGTAGGTGTCGAAGCTCTCACCGATCTGTACGGCGAGTTCGCGGGTGGGCGAGAGGACGAGCGTTCTGATGCGTGGCGGTCCGGCTGGCCGCTGCGCCGCAAGACGCTGTAAAATCGGGAGCGCAAACGCGGCGGTCTTCCCGGTTCCGGTCTGCGAACAGCCCAGCAGGTCGCGACCCGCCAGAATGTGCGGAATCGCCTGCGCCTGAATAGGGCTGGGTTCGGTGTAGCCGACCGCGTGCAGGACACGCAGCAACGGCTCGACAAGCTGAAGTTCAGCAAACTGCATTCGTATTTCTCTCCTCAGTTCAAACTGAGTATTTAGGGACACTGCTAACCAGACACGCTGACGCGCCTGTTTCGTACTGGAACGACGCAGGCGAAGTGGTTATTATACCAGAGAAAGTGCAATATATTGGCGCGTAGCCGATTTAGCCGGAGCGCTGCCGCATCGCCTCGAACAAAATCACACCCGTCGCCATTGCCGCGTTGAGCGACTCCGCACCTGTTGCTCCTTTTACTTGCCTTGAACCCAGCTTTGTGATTCTTTTGAAACGCTGTTAGCAAAATAACTCTGTAAAATCCCACGACATCGATATTCACCTTGAGGGCAACATGGATAATCGGCTCATTTCAGCAGCATCGTTGATCAAAAATGGAACCCCTGCTTCGGCAGTTCCTATATTGCAACCTCTGCTTAAAGAAGAAAATGCTGATGCGTGGTTTTTGTATTCGTTCAGCTTTGTAAAAAACGAGGATATTGTCAGATGTCTCGAACGCTGTTTACGCATTGATCCCGACAATGAAAAGGCAAAAAAGCGCCTTGAGTTGCATCAACAGCAAATTTTCAACAACTTGACAAGTGATTTGCTACAAACAGGCACGACAACCATTGTCTCAAACACGTTCCCACTAGAAGACTCTACTTTTGCTGCTATGAGCAACAATTTTGATCCTCAAACAGGCATATTGGCCTGCCCACGCTGCCATAGAATGGACAAAATTATCAGTATACCTTCGTTGGTCAGCTCACAAACTGCAAATCAGTCTGGGCGTTACATCGGCTTTCGAGATTTTGGTAGTACCTACTCCGTAAATCAGTCTGCATTGGCGAGAATGCTAATGCCTCCTCTAAAGCCTACATTCAAGAACAACACTATATTGTTTACGTTTGGTGTTTGGCTAGGAGCGATTATTTTGTGGATATTATTATTCATAGCATTTGCTACTGAAGTAGCCCGAAATCGTGAGGTTGGTATTATTCTGATAGTTATCATGACGATAGCAGTGATCGGAGGCGCAGTTACTACTACTCATCTCTACGAAAAGGAGAAAGGCAAGATCGCTGATGCTATGTACAAGGGAGGCATCGCCTCACACAAGGGTATCATGAATGAATGGACACATTCTATGTATTGCGAGCGATGCAACCTTACATATTGTAGAACGCACAACGACGAGGTTGTTTGGAGTCCACCTGAGCAGTTCATGGCTATGCTTTGGAGTCGGCATAGCCTACAATTGATTAAATAGAGCGCTGCCGCATCGCCTCGAATAGAATTACGCCTGTTGCCATCGCCGCGTTGAGCGACTCCGCGCCCGCCGTCATCGGGATACGGATGCTGGTCAGTTCGAGGTCGGGCAGGTTTTCCGAAACGCCACCCGCGCCATGTGCTTCACTGCCAATGATCAGCGCGGCGGGCTGCTTCCAATCGACCGCCGAGTATTCCTTCGTTCCCTGTGCATCCGCAATATAGAGCGGGAGCGCCCCATAATGATCCGCGATTTCGCCCCACGTCAGGCGGCGAATCGGCAGCCGGAAATGCGCGCCCATCCCACCACGCAGCGTCTTCGGGTTGAATGGATCGACGCTCCCTGGCGCAAGGACGACGATCTCCACGCCCGCCGCCGCCGCCGTGCGCAGAATGGTCCCGAAATTGCCGGGGTCGGATACGCCATCGAGGATCAATGCCAGTTTGACAGCGGTTGGCACGTCCAATTTAGGCATCGGGAACACGGCAAGCAAACCCTGCGGCGTGTGCGTATCGGAGACGTAGAGCAGCAGGTCTTGCGAAATTTCGTAGACATCCGTGCCGACCCGTTGCAGTTGTTCGAGAAGCGTTCCGGTCGCGCTGCCCGCCGCCGATGCCTCTTCGGTCACGAGGACGAATGACGGGACTGCCCCGCCCTGCATCGCGTCGGAGATCAGGCGCGTGCCTTCAAGCACGATCTTTTCTTCAGTGCGGCGCGCTTTGGGCTGCATTTGCAGCGAACGGACCAGCTTGATCCGATCATTGTGCTGGCTGGTGATTTTGTTGAAATTTTGCACGCGCTTATCCTGCTATCGAGATCAGGTCGGAAGGTTGTGGGAGCGCGACCCGACCCGGCAGCCGCGCTTGCATCGACCAGGGACCCGTCCACGTCACTTCGACCGCGACGACCTGCCCCTTGCGATCCTGTGCTTCGTCCTCAAAGAAGACGATCTTGTTCTGCGGAGTGCGTCCGCGCCACTTGCCGCCCTGATTTTCCTCGACCAGCACTTCGACCGTATGGCCGAGCCATTGCCCGTTAATCTCCGCGCAGACCGTCGCTTGTAAGTCGTCGATAGCGATCCGACGGCGTTCCTTTTCGGCTTCCGGCACGTCGTCCGGCATGGTCCGATTGCTGAGGGTATGCGGACGCGGGCTGTACTTCGCGAGGTGGACTTTATCCAGCTTCAAATCGGCGAGCAGATTATACGTATCCTGAAACTGCGCCTCTGTTTCGCCACAGAAGCCGACAATAATATCACAATGGATCGCGACATTCGGCACGCGCTCGCGGATACGGGCAATCAGCGCGCGATATTGCGCATTCGTGTAGCCGCGCTTCATCCGAAGCAACACTTCATCGTTCCCAGCCTGCGCAGGGACTTCGATTTGCGGCATGACATGCGGCAGGTCCGCGACCGTATCCAGCAGCTTATCGTTCATCCAGTTGGGATGGCTGGTCAGGAAACGGAAGCGCTCGATCCCTTCCGCGACGCCCGCATCATGCACCACGCGCAGCAGGTCCGCGAGGTCGGGACCATCGGGGACATCCCTGCCGTAGCGGTCCACAATCTGGCCGAGGAAGGTAATTTCCTTGATGCCCTGTCGCGCGAGGCTGCGTACTTCCGCGACGATCTCCCCGACAGGCCGTGAGCGCTCAATGCCGCGCTGGAATGGGATTATACAAAAACTGCACGCATGGGAGCAGCCATAGACGACCGGAACATAGGCCGAAACGAGGTTGCCGCGTTCGCGCTCCGGCAGGATGATCCCGTGTGCGTCGTCTTGCAGCGCATCGCGATAGGCGCGGTCGGTGGCTTCGCCCGTGATTGCCAGATTGTCGAAGAGGCCGCGCTCGCGCAGGAAATCAACCATCGGCATCGGCTCCGAGGGCGACATGAAGACATCCACGAAGGGAAGCTGCTTGCGCAGGCGCAGCGGGTCCTTGACCCCGACAAGGCAGCCCATCAACCCGATTACCCTGTCAGGTTCGCGCTCCTTGAGCATACGCAGGCGATACAGGCGGCCATACGCTTTATCTTCCGCGCTCTGCCGGACGACGCAGGTATTGACGACCAGCACATCGGCGCTGTCTGCGTCTTCCGCCGCGTGGTAGCCAATTTTTTCAAGTTCGCTGGCGAGTCGCTGCGAGTCGGCCTCGTTCATTTGGCAGCCCAGCGTCCAGATATGATAAGAACGGCTCATCGCCTGCACCACCTGTAAATTCATCCGAGCATTGTAGCATAGGGTGGCGTGCTTTTGAATTGCCGACTACGGCAGCAGGTCACTCACGGCAAGCTCTGCAACCTGCACCTGATCGATCACCACCGGGATCGTGCTTGTTTCGGGGTAAATTTGTTGCTTCTGGTAGTTGCCATCTTTCGGCTCAGTGAATACTTCAATCTGACGATCCACGAGGTTCACAATCCAATAAACCGGAATCCCCGCGCGTGCATAAATGCGTACTTTCATCACGCGATCCAGCCTCAAAGTAGCATCTGAAACCTCAACGATAAGTACGGTATCCTTTTCAGTTGGTTTGTCTTCGTAGTCGTCTTCATTCCCTCTAACCACCATCACATCCGGCTCCGGTTCACTGGTTGCAAGCGTCACGGGGTCTTGCGTCATCACAAACCAGCCCCGCGGAAGCAATTTTAGAAAGGTGCTGTTAATTTTCCGTGTGGCACAGATATGTGACCAGTTTTTCGTCATTTTCTCGACAAGCCAACCTTCCAGCAGTTCAACCGGATCGCCGTCCATAAGAATTCCTGCGTCGATTAGCGCGTGGTACTGCGCCACCGAAAGGCGATAGATACTCTCTATCGGTATGGCAATCTGTTCAACTTCCAAAACCCGGTCGACCATAGCTGCACCCTCTACAACTCACCTGTATTTTGCCTCAAAACACAATCTTAAACCATACGACAGCTACATAGCCGCGCAGGGACGCCGTTCTGAGATAAAACGTTTGAATCAAAAAGGTGAGCGACCGCTTTGACCGCTCACCTTAATTTTGTGGACTGGAGCGAGCGTTAGCTCACGCGCTCTTTGGTCAGGAACTCGATCATATCTCCGATGCGGATCGTCTCGAAGCCATCCAGCCGGATACCGCATTCGATCCCGGCGCGCACTTCGCGCACGTCTTCGATCCCGCGCTTCATCGAGGCGACCGTGAGTTCGTTGGCGACGATGGTGGTTCCACGGCGCACGCGCGTTTTTGCGTTACGGCGGATTTCGCCATCGCGCACCACGCACCCGGCAATCGTCCCCGTCTTGAGGTTGAATAGCGCGCGGACTTCCGCCGTCCCCACCACCTTATCAGCATATACCGGATCGAGCAGGCCGTTGAGCGCCTTCTCAATATCCTCGAAAAGCTGGTAGATGATGTTGTAGAGGCGAATATCCACGCCGTTCGACTCGGCGATATGGCTGGCGGCGTGATCGACAATCACGTTGAAGCCGATCACTATAGCGCCGGATGCAACCGCGAGGTTCACATCGTTTTCGCTGATGTTGCCGATTTCAGCGTGCAGAATCTTGAGGCCAAGCTGCGCAGTCTGGAGGTTGTTCAAGCCGTTGATGATCGGTTCGAGCGACCCCTGCACATCGGCCTTGAGGATCAGGTTGAGTTCGCGAACGTCACCCGCCTCGAACTTCTTGAAGACATCTTCGAGCGAGAATGAACGCGGTCCGCGCTCGTTAGCGGTGACCTGTGCGGCCTTGCGCTCTTCGACGACGACGCGCGCTTCCTTTTCACTGCGCACGATGTTGAACGAATCGCCCGCGTTGGGCATCTCGTTCAGACCCATCACACGCGCGGGTGTCGAGGGTGGCGCGTTCTGGATCGGCTTGCCCTTCTCATCGAACATCGCGCGGATGCGACCAAGAGAGGTCCCGGTCAGCACGATGTCGCCCACACGCAGCGTCCCGTTCTGGACGAGCAGCGTGGCGAGGATACCCTTGTTCTTGTCCATCTGTGCTTCGATGACCGTCCCGGCGACGCGACCCTTCGGGTTGGCGACGATCTGTGCGTCATCGGCGGTCAGCAGGATCGCTTCCAGCAGATCGTCAATACCCTTGTTCTCACGCGCGGAGACCGGGATGACCATCGTATTGCCGCCCCACTCGTCAGCAACCAGATCGAGGTCGGCCAGTTCCTGCTTCACGCGGTCCGGGTTAGCGTTGCGCTTGTCGATTTTGTTGAGCGCGACGACGATAGGGACGTGCGCGGCGCGGGCGTGCGCGATGGCCTCTTTGGTCGTCTCCATCACGCCGTCGTCGGCAGCAACGACCAGCACTGCGACATCCGCGCCCTGCGCACCGCGCGCGCGCATCGCGGTAAAGGCCGCGTGACCGGGGGTATCCAGAAAGGTGATTTTGCGCCCGTCCTTGGTGACCTGATACGCGCCGATGTGCTGCGTGATGCCGCCGAATTCACCATCGGCGACGTGCGCGCTGCGGATCGCGTCGAGCAGGCTGGTCTTGCCGTGATCGACGTGGCCGAGGATGGTCACGACCGGGGGACGGCGTTCGAGGCGGCGCGGGTCTTCATCCGCGTAGAGCTTCTTCCACTGCGGGGTATTTGCGTCCGACTCGTCGATGTCGGGGACGAGCGTTACGGGCTGCGCCTCGAAACCGAGTTCTTCTGCGACAATCGCGGCAGTATCGTAATCGATCTGCTGGTTGATCGTCGCCATAATGCCGTTCTTGATGAGCTGCTTCATCACCTCGATTGGGCTAATCGAGAAGACTTCTCCCAGCTCACGAACGGTCAAAAATTCAGGGATGTCTACGACTTGTTTTTCAACGGCCATGTGTGCGGTTTCTTTCCTGTGAAAGCACGGTAGCGCAGCATGGCAGAAGCCAGAGGGGTACGCGGACCGTGCGGTTAAGCGTTTGGGGTCATGAGGGCAGCACTGTCAAGCAGTGCGGAAAAGTGCGGTTATTCATGCTGATTAGACGTTCTGA
>Ga0123337_10006457_pt1 | contig 11192 bp, 13 predicted proteins | sample frozenSSSSmetaG_FD_89792 | JGI IMG/M metagenome (GOLD analysis project Ga0123337, IMG submission 89792) | Glacier valley bacterial and archeal communities from Borup Fiord, Nunavut, Canada, to study Microbial Dark Matter (Phase II) -... | ecosystem: Environmental > Aquatic > Freshwater > Ice >...
CGCTGCTGCGGTCAATGCGCAGAAAGCGCCCGACCTTGTGGGCAAAAAAGATACCCGACAGCAGCACGCCGACAAACACGCCCTTGGCCAGGTCATGGGTGGACACCGTCACGATGACGGTGGCGATCATCACGATGGACGAGGTGGGCGGATGCGCGCGCAAATTGCGGATCGAGCTCCAGCTGAAGGTGCCGATGCTGACCATGATCATCACCGCCACCAGCGCAGCCATCGGAATACGGGCGACCCAGTCGCCGGCAAACACCACCATCAGCAGCAAAAATATGCCTGCAGACAAGGTCGAAAGCCGTCCCCGTCCGCCCGATTTGACGTTGATCACCGACTGGCCGATCATCGCGCAACCAGCCATGCCGCCGATGAAGCCGGTGGCGATGTTGGCGATGCCCTGCCCCACGCATTCGCGGTTCTTGTTGCTCGGCGTATCGGTCAGCTCATCGACGATGGAGGCCGTCATCATCGACTCCAGCAGGCCCACCACAGCCAGCGTGGCCGAGTACGGCAGGATGATCTTCAGCGTTTCCAGGTTCAGCGGCAAGTCGGGCAGCAGAAAAATCGGCAGGCTGTCAGGCAGCGCGCCCATGTCGCCCACGGTGCGGATGTCCAGCTTGAGCACCATCGCCACGGCGGTCAGCACCACGATGGTGACCAGCGGCGACGGGATGGCCCGGGTGATGTAGGGAAAGCCGTAGATGATGAGCAGCCCGGCAGCGGTCATGGCGTAGACGACCCAGCTGACGTTGGTCAACTCGGGCAGCTGGGCCATGAAGATCAGGATGGCCAGCGCATTGACGAAACCGGTGATGACCGAGCGCGAGACAAAGCGCATCAGCACGCCGAGCTTGAGAAAACCGGCAGCGATTTGCAACACGCCGGTCAGCACCGTGGCCGCCAGCAGGTACTGCAGTCCGTGGTCCTTGACGAGGGTGACCATCACCAGCGCCATGGCGCCGGTGGCCGCCGAGATCATGCCCGGCCGCCCGCCGGTAAAGGCGATGATCACGGCGATGCTGAACGAGGCATAAAGGCCGACCTTGGGGTCGACGCCGGCAATGATGGAAAAGGCAATCGCCTCGGGAATCAGGGCGAGCGCGACCACGAGGCCGGCAAGCAAGTCGCCCCGGACGTTGGACAGCCAGTCCTGGCGGAGGGAAGAATAAATTGTTTTCAATGGATAAGGACGGCGCCAAGCGTGAGCGGGCGGCCGTGAGTCGATGGGGAAACGGGAAGTGAGCCGCTGCAGCCGTGGGGGCTGCCGGGCTCGGCGGACAGGGGGCGCAGAGCGCCCGGGGTGACAAGCTAGGGCGGTGTCACGGCGCAAAAGTAGCCGCGCGCAAGCCCGCTGCCCGGGTAGATAACCGGGGTGAGGGACAGCATGCGGCAGGGCTGGTGCATGGCGCCATTGTAGTTAGCCGCTTTCCATGCTCGCGGGGCCAGTCAGACCCAGCCGTCTTTTTTCCCCGGATTGCCCGAGGCCGGCCACCTGCAGCGGCCTAGAACCCGGCCAGCACCGATCCCTTGAACTCGGTCTGGATGAACTTGCGGATTTCTTCGGACTGGTAGGCCTTGACCAGCTTGGCGACCCAGGGCTTGTCCTTGTCCTGCTCGCGCACAGCCAGCAGGTTCACATAAGGCGACTTGGCCGCTTCCAGCGCAATCGCGTCCTTGCCGGGGTTCAGGCCGGCAGACAGCGCGAAGTTGGTGTTGATGGCCGAGATGTCGAGATCGTCCAGCGAACGCGGCAGTTGCGCGGCATCCAGTTCGACAAACCTGATCTTTTTCGGGTTCTCGATCACGTCCAGCGGCGTCGCCTTGAGGCCGGCTTCGGGCCTGAGCTTGATCAGTCCTTTTTCCTGCAGCAGCAGCAGCACGCGGCCGCCGTTGGTCGGATCGTTCGGAATGCCAAAGCGCGCGCCCTCTTTCAGGTCCTTCAGGTTTTTGACTTTCTTGGAGTAAATGCCGATCGGGAAGTTGACGGTGTAGCCGGCCGAGACCAGCTTGTAGCCGCGGTCCTTGACCTGCTGGTCCAGGAAGGGCTTGTGCTGGTAGCTGTTGCCGTCGAGGTCGCCAGCGGCCAGTGCGGCATTGGGCTGGATGTAGTCGCTGAACTCCACGATCTGGATTTTCAGGCCGTCTTTTTCGGCGACCTTCTTGACCTGCTCGAAAATCTGCGCGTGCGGGCCCGCCGTGACGCCGATTTTCAAAGGCTTGTCCTGCGCCAACAGGCTGCCGGAAAAAGACGTGGCCAGCGCCAGGGCGATGGCGGATTGCGCGAAGGAGCGCTTGTTCATGGTGTTTCCTTTTTAAAAATCAATGAAGTCGAATGAAGGTGGCGGCGAAAGCCGTTTTCGCCAAAGTTCAAGCAAAAAAGGCCTCTAGCGCAATGGATACGGGCACTATTAGCTATTTAATCAATAGCATACTCAACATTCGCCGCTTTGCTGCAGGTGCCGGGCTGGCCTCATTTGTGGCTCAGCCGCCGCACCGCCCAGTCGCCCAGGCTTTGCACCGCCGGCACAAACAAAATCAGCACCAGCACCACGGCCAGCATCACTTCGGGTAAAAAGCGCTGGTAGCCGTAGCGAATGCCCAGGTCGCCCAGCCCGCCGCCGCCAATCGCGCCGGCCATGGCCGAATAACCGGTCAGGCTCACAAAGGAAATCGTCAGCCCCGCCACAATGCCGGGCAGCGCCTCGGGCAGCAGCACCTTCAGCACGATTTGCCGCGTGCTCGCACCCATCGCCTGCGCCGCCTCGATCAGGCCGTGGTCGACCTCGCGCAGCGACGCCTCCACCAGCCGCGCCATGAAGGGCGCGGCCGCAATCGTCAGCGGCACCACCGCCGCCGCCGTACCAATCGAGGAGCCCGTCAGCAAGCGGGTCAGCGGAATGATGGCCACCAGCAGGATGATGAACGGCGTGGAGCGCACCGCGTTCACGATCCCGCCGACCACGCGGTTCACGCCCCGGTGCTGCAGCACGCCGCCCTCGTCCGTCAGCCGCAAGAACACGCCCAGCGGAATCCCCAGCAGCGCGCCCACCAGACCCGAAATGCCGACCATGACGATGGTCTCCCAGAGCGAACTGACAAACAGATCGACCAGGGCTTGCGAAAAATTATCAAACATGGCTCTGCTCCCCAAGGGCCAGATCGCTGACCTGATCAACATGCACACCGGCAGCGCGCAAATGCGCCACGGCAGCAGTCAGCTGCGCGCGCGCACCGCGCGCAAACACCGCCAGCGTGCCAAAAGGCTTGCCCTGGATCTCGTCGACCTGGCCATGCACGATGGACAGGTCAATGCCAAAGCGGCGAATCACCTCAGACAACAGGGGCCGGTCGGATTCGTCACCGGCAAAGGCCAGCCGCAGCAGGCAACCGTCATGCCCCTGCTCGGGGTGTTCTGCGCGCATCAGCGTGCGGATGCGTGCCAGCACGCTGTCGGGCAGGTCCTGCGGCACGATCTCGGCAATCAGACTGCGCGTCGTTTCATGCTGGGGCCGGGTGAAGACGTCAATCACCGGTCCGCTTTCCACAATGCGCCCGGCGTCAATCACCGCCACGCGGTCGGCGATCTGCTTGATCACCTGCATCTGGTGCGTGATCAGCACAATGGTCAGGCCGAATTCCTTGTTGATCTGCTTGAGCAGGCCCAAAATCGAGCGCGTGGTTTCCGGGTCCAGCGCCGAAGTCGCCTCGTCGGACAGCAGCACCTTGGGCCGGTTCGCCAGCGCCCGGGCAATGCCGACGCGCTGCTTTTGTCCGCCGCTGATCTGCGTCGGATAACGATCCTGCAATGCCGACAGGCCCACCAAGTCCAGCAGGGGCGCGACCCGTGTTTTGATGTCAAGCGCCGAGAGGCCGGAAATTTCCAGCGGCAAGGCCACGTTGTCGTACACGGTGCGGGAAGACAGCAGGTTGAAATGCTGAAAGACCACGCCAATGTCGCGCCGCGCGACGCGCAGCGCAGCGCCGTCAAGCGACGTCAGCTCGCGACCGCCCACCAGCACCTTCCCGGCCGTGGGCCGATTGAGCAGGTTGATGACACGCACCAGCGAGCTTTTGCCCGCGCCGCTGCGGCCAATGACGCCGTAGACCTCGCCTGACTGGATGTGAAGGTCGACGCCCCGGAGCGCCTCGACCGGGCCCGTGGGGCCCTTGTAGGTTTGGAAAATACCCTGGAGCTCGATCATGAAAACCCGTTGTGGCCCGTCGTTTCTTATGGAAACGCAGTGGGCTCTTTTTTTGAACAGGTGTCGAATTTAGACCAGTTTCAGCAAACCTCAAAAGAATATTAAATAGATTGTTTAGACAATTTGGTAGTTAGTCATTTGGCGTGTCCAGCCACGACCGAAATGGAAAGACCGGCTTTAGGCGGAAAATGTCCGGTGATGAAGGCTTGCTGGCTGAGCGGCCAAGCCTGATGGGGAGCGGCTGGCTGCGAACTCCAGCAAATGCACCGCCAACTGATCGAACTCGGCCACGATGCGGGGCCCGACCCAGTGACGGACCCAGCGGGCCAACGCTATTCTCGGGTCGCCGATACGGAGGCTGTTGGCAAACCGTGGGCTGCTGAACAAATGGGCAACATGCTGCTCCACCAGAGGCGTTGCCTCGTCGGCAATCCAGTCCAGAAACAATGGGGGAATCTGGCGGCAGCCCGACGTCAGAAGGTCGGTCACCAGGTCGTCCAGCGACTCGATGGCGATGAAGCAAGCTTCTTTGGAGGAAATGTGGTGGTGGCAAATCATGATGGCGTTAAAACAGCGGCCCGAAAAGGCCAGAGCAAGCCGCTCATCTTGCGCAGGCAACATGACACCGCTGTGTCGCTCGGCCAGTCAAATCATCTTCGGCATCAACGAGGGGCTGGCGAACCGCCTATTGCTCGGGCGGCAACAGCATCGCAATGCGCTCGCTCAAACCATCGGCGCGTTCAGGCCCGGCGATTTCCTCGACCCGGGAAATCATGGCCCGGGCAATCAACAGCATCGATTCACGGTCGCCCGCTTCCCGCAATTGACCACGGAACTGTTCGGCGAGTGCGGGCGTTTTATTGGCAAACATCCGCTCGCCAAGGTCAAACAGGAACATCCGGGTGGTCGCCAGCGAGCGTTTGCCGTCAAAGTTGTCACACGACGACCTGGGCGCCGCCCGGGCGGTTGAAGGCTGGGGCGCCTGCGTCGTCGCCTCGTTCACAGCAGGGGCGAGAACTGCCGCGCCGCTCTTGGGATGAAGCAAGTAGCCATCCGCAATCAGCTTTTGCAGCATGCTGCCGTCATCCTGCAGAAGTCTCTGCACTTCTATCCGTGTTTTATGGCCATCCGCCAGCAGCAGCGCGGCACGCTCGCGAACAGTGAGCAGCCGCACTTTGGCGCCCAGCTCTATTCTGGCTTTTTCTGATTTATGGAGTTGCATGCACAGGCCCGCTTCAAGAGGGTAAAAATCCTTGAATGCTAGGGGCCCGGTGTGTCCGGCCTGTGACAGCCGTCTTTAATGGCAGCGATCGACCCTGCGGCGGATCACTGCCGGGGCATCACGGCAAGGGCGAGCGCCCGCTGTCTGCAGGGCCCATGGCGCCGGGCTGGCCCATCGCGCGCGCGATGGCTTGCCGGGCTTGCTGCTCGGCCGCAAGCGCAGGGTCCAGCGGCGAGCGGCACAGGCCCGCGTACTGGTAGTTGACGTTTTCGTAGACCTCGGCGGCGGCCGGGTGCGTGTCGAGCAGGGCATGCAACTCGGTATTGGACTCCACCTCATGGAGTTCATTGACCAAGTGCAGCACCACCGAGCGGTATTGCTCGGCCCCGACCGGCTGGGCGCTGTGCTCCAGCCGTTCAAGCAACTCAGCCAGCACGTGGGTCACGGTCAGGCTTGCGGTGTTGGGGAAAGCTTTGGCGTTGTTCATGCTTTGAAACTGGGGGGGGTTCTGCCCAAATGCAAACGCTGTGCGAGCCGCAACGGCGCGGCAGGGGCTCAGCTCAAAAATTCAAGCAAAAAAGACCTGCAGCGCAATAGCTACGGGCACAAGCAGCTATTTATTTTATAGCGACCAGCCAAGGGCTTAAAATCGCGGGTCCGGGCGGCAACGCAGGGCCAGTGCACTTTGCGCCTGCGTTTACACCATTCGCCATGCGCCAGCCGCCGCTTGCAGCCGCCCTCCACTCTTTCTTGAAGCCCTTGCTCATGCCATTTTCTTCACTGGGTTTTTCGTCCGCCCTGCTGCCCGCACTGTTGCGCGCCCTTGCTGAAAAAGGCTACAGCGCGCCCACGGCGATCCAGGCCGAAGCCATTCCGGCTATTTTGCAGGGACGCGATGTGCTCGGCTCGGCCCAAACCGGCTCGGGCAAAACGGCTGCGTTTGCGCTGCCCATGCTGCAGCAGTTGGCCGAAACCCCGGCCGTATCAGGGCGGCGCGTGCGCGGGTTGGTGCTGGTGCCTACGCGTGAGTTGGCGGCCCAGGTCGGCGAATCCCTGGTCAGCCTGGCCAAGTACCTGCCGCAGCGCGTCAAGGTGGCAGTGGTGTTTGGCGGCGTCTCCATCAATCCGCAAATGATGAACCTGCGCGGCGGCGCCGACATCATGGTGGCCACGCCGGGGCGTCTGCTGGACCTGATCGAGCACAACGCGCTGAGTCTTGAATCGGTGACCACGCTGGTGCTGGACGAGGCTGACCGCCTGCTCGACATGGGTTTTGGCGAGGAACTGGGCCGCATTCTGGAAATGCTGCCGGCGCAGCGGCAAAACCTGTTCTTTTCCGCCACCTTTCCGCCGGCCATTGAGGCGCTGGCCGAAAGCATGCTGCACAACCCCTTGCGCGTTGAAGTGCAGGCGGCCGCACAAACCGAGCCCGACATCACGCAGCGGGCGATTGAAGTGGACGCCCCCCGGCGAACCCAGTTGCTGCGCCATCTGGTGCAAACCGAGGGCTGGAGCCGGGTGCTGGTGTTTGTAGCGACCAAGCATGCGGCTGAAATCGTGGCCGACAAGCTGCGCAAGGCCGACATTGAGGCCGAACCCTTTCATGGCGAGCTGAGTCAGGGCAAACGCCAGCAGGTGTTGCAGGACTTCAAACTCAAGATTTTGCAGGTGGTCGTGGCCACCGATGTGGCGGCCCGGGGACTGGACATTGCCCAGCTGCCGGTGGTGGTGAACTACGACCTGCCGCGCTCAGCGGTTGACTACACGCACCGCATTGGCCGCACCGGCCGTGCTGGGGAAAGCGGCGTGGCGATCACTTTTGTCACCGCCGACACCGACGCGCACTTCCGGCTGATTGAAAAACGCCAGCGCCTGAGCGTGCCGCGCGAGCAGGTGGCGGGTTTTGAGCCGGTTGAAACCGGCGGCCCGAGCGCCCATGATCCGTCGTCGACGGGCGGCATCAAGGGCAAACGCCCGAGCAAGAAAGACAAGCTGCGGGAAGCGGCGGCGCGCGGCCAGCCGCCGCACGAAGAGCAAAGGTAAAGACAGGGCCTATTCGCTGTCCAGGTCGTTCTCGACCGCTGCGTTTTCATTTTCGTCACGTGGCCGGAAGGTCCGGTGGCCATGCTTGGTCACCACTTCGACATAAAACTGCTCGCCGCCGTCATTGGCCACCGCGTCGATCAGGTCGGTGATCGTGGCAAAGTGAACGACCGCAGCATCGGCTTCGCTGTTGCCGAACTTGCAGTCAAAATCCCAGAAATCAACGCCTTCCGGCAAGGCCCGGGCGCGCTCCCGCTTGACGTACTTGCGAATGTCGTGTTTGGCGGCTTCCAGCAAGCGGTCGCGGTTCTTGCCTTCAATGTTCAATGCGTAGGTTTTTCTCATCGGATCTCCTTGGATATTTTGGTTTGGGGCGGCCAGCGGGTCGGCACGCAGTGGTGGGGCGAGATCACCGCTCGCGGCGGCGATTTGCAAGCGCTCGATTATCGGGCCTGCCGATAGAGGCCCGCCCATAAGAATGGCCCGGACAAATGCCGGGCCATGAAGGGGGTTTTATCACTGCCGTGAGGCAAACCGGGCTGGCTGCGGCTTAACCCGCAGCGCGCACCCGAGACAGGGACGAATCAGGTGGCCGCGTTTGCCAGCGCCTCATCCAGCGCCTTGCAAGACGGTGCGCACACGGCCTGTGACTTGCCCAGCACCTTTCGCGTGCCCATCATGGAGCGGGCGCGGTGCTTGCCACACATGAAGCACGACATGGTGGCGGCGCCAAAAGAGGTGGTGGCGGCGAACGGAGAGCCCGACACTTTGGACTTGTAACGCAGGCCATCAGCGAGGACAGCGGTTTTAGCATCAGCTCTTGCCATAATTTGGATATTCCTTAAATGAGGTTATTGAATGCTAGAGGGCCTGCTCACTCTGCAGCGAGCGCGGCGTCCAGCGCGAAATGGAAGGGGTTCGCACACAAAAATTTGCGCTTTAACTCAGTCCAGCCAGTACTTGGACAGTCGCAAAACTGCTTTTTTCGCTGATTAACGAATATCGTTTATCGCAAGGATCTGGGGCCTATTTCCCGGAATGCAAGCATCTCATCAACGGAAAACAGGGGCGCAACCCGCTTGCTTGTACAAGCCGAACCGGCTAGTACATAGCCTGGATAAGACTAAAGCGCTATGTTTTTTGTAGCTATTAGCGCTTGTTTGGCGTGGGTTAAAGACGAATTTTAACGCAAAAATAATCCATGGAATTTTTCCTGGATTTTTAAAGGGGTTTTGCCAATGCCCATCTTTCAGGTTGTTCGATAAAACCAGCGGGCATCCACTAGCCACGCGCGCAAGTGGGCCTTCAGCGCGCTAGCAAAGAATCCTGCAATGCAAGACCAACGACTTTTGGCTTTTTCAGGCAAATCGGGTCAAAGATCGCGCCATCCGAGAAGTGCGTCGCGGCCACTGGGGTCCAGCCCCCAAACGCTTCGTCGATGCCGAACAGGGTCAGCTTTGGAAAATCCCTGGCGTGCGCGGCCTGCGCCTTGGAGGAGGTAGGGCGGTAGAAATGCCTGCCGATGATGTCCTGCGCTTCGTCGCGGTACAGGTATTCGAGGTCGGCCGTAGCCACGGCGCGCGTGCCTTTTTTGCCCACGTTGTTGTCAATCACCGTCACCGGGGGGTCGGCCAGAATGCTGATCGAGGGTTAGACAATTTCCAGCTTATCCCCGAACTCGCTTTTGAGCAGGTAGGTCTCGTTTTCCCAGGAGATGAAGACATCGCCCTGGTTGCGCTGCGCAAACGTGATGGACGCCCCCCCGGGCGCCACTGCCCAGAACCGGCACGTTGGCGTAGAGCTTGCCGACGAATTCCTTGGCTTTGGCCTCGCTGCCGAACTTGCGTTTGGCGAATTCCCAGGCAGCCAGGTAGTTCCAGCGCGCGCCGCCAGAGGTTTTGGGATTGGGCGTGATGACGCCGACGCCGGGTTTGACCAAGTCGTCCCAATCCTTGATGCCCTTCGGGTTGCCCTTGCGCACCACCAGCACAATGGTGGAGGTGTATGGCGAAGAAATGAGCAGCAGGCGTTTTTGCCAGTTCTGGGGAATCCAGCTGCCGTTGGCGTGAACCGCATCAATGTCGCCGGCCAGCGTCAGCACGTCGGCATCAAGCCCGTCAATCACCGAGCGGGCCTGCTTGCCTGAACCGCCGTGCGACTGCTTGATGGTGACGTCCCGCCCGGCCGTATTTTTCCAGTGTTTGGCAAAAGCGGCGTTGTATTCCCCATAAGGTTCACGGGTCGGGTCATAGGACGCATTGAGCAAGGTGACCGGCGCCTTTTGGGCCAAAGCGGCCCCGGCCGACCCTGCCAGCGCAACGGCTAATGCCAGGGGGGTGGAAACGTTCATAAAATGGTGTCGTGCAGTCGTAAGTCTGCTTTCTGGGTTCAGCATGCATTTGCATGCGATTTAAAGAAGAAGCTGGATTCTGGAAGCAACGACTCAAAACAGGAACGAATAAGAATTAAGCTCCTTATACCAAAACAATCTATAACTACATTTCTCACGAAAGAATCTCATGGCACGTCTCGTTCAATGCGTCAAGCTCGGTAAAGAAGCGGAAGGCCTGGACTTCCCCCCGTATCCCGGCCCCCTGGGCAAGCGCCTCTGGGAAGAAGTCAGCAAGGAAGCCTGGGCCGAGTGGATGAAGCAACAAACCATGCTGGTCAATGAAAACCGGCTCAACCTGGCCGATGCCCGGTCGCGCCAGTATTTGGCTCGCCAGATGGAAAAGCATTTCTTTGGCGACGGCGCCGACGTGGTGCAAGGCTACGTTCCCCCCAGCGCGTGAGCGCCCGCCCCGCAACGCCGCCGGATGCCCGAGCAGATTGAGTGGCTGGAAGACGGCACCCCGTACAGCCTGCGCTTTGGCGACCGTTACCGCAGTGAACTGGGCGGGCTGAACCAGGCGCGCGAAGTTTTCCTGAACGGCTGCGGCCTGCCCGAGGCGTGGGCGGGTCAGCCGCAGTGGTGCGTGCTGGAAACCGGCTTTGGCCTGGGGCTGAATTTCCTCGTGACCTGGGCCGCCTGGAAAGCCGACCCGCTGCGCCCTCGCCTGCTGCACTTTGTCTCCACCGAGGCCTTTCCGGCCAGCGCAGGGGACGTGCTGCGCAGTGCGCAGACGCACCCGGAACTGCTGCCCTTTGCGCAGGCGCTGCAGCGCCAGCTCTGGGGCCTGCTGCCCGGCCTGCACCGGCTTGCCTTTGAAGGCGGGCAGGTGCTGCTGACGCTGTGCATTGGGGACGCCAAAGCGATGTTGCGCGAGCAGGCGTTTGAAGCTGACTCGGTCTACCTCGACGGTTTCAGCCCCGAGCGCAACCCCGGCATCTGGGATGTTCACACCTTCAAGGCCGTGGCGCGCTGCTGCCGGCGCGGCACGCGCGTGGCCACCTGGACGGTAGCGCGCAGCGTGCGCGATGCGCTGGCGCAATGCGGTTTTGTGGTGCAAAAAACCCCGGGCACGCCGCCCAAACGCGACAACCTGCAGGGCCGTTTCGACCCGGCCTGGACGCCCAAAAAAATGACCCCCGCCACTGAGCGCCGGGCTGCAGCCACCTGCGTGGTGATTGGCGCCGGAATTGCCGGCGCGGCCGTGGCCGCCAGCCTGGCGCGGCGTGGCTGGCAGGTGCTGGTGCTCGATGCAGGCGCCGCCCCAGCCGCCGGGGCGTCGGGCTTGCCGGCCGGCGTGCTGGCGCCCCATGTGTCGCCCGACGAC
>Ga0123337_10006458_pt1 | contig 11189 bp, 8 predicted proteins | sample frozenSSSSmetaG_FD_89792 | JGI IMG/M metagenome (GOLD analysis project Ga0123337, IMG submission 89792) | Glacier valley bacterial and archeal communities from Borup Fiord, Nunavut, Canada, to study Microbial Dark Matter (Phase II) -... | ecosystem: Environmental > Aquatic > Freshwater > Ice >...
GCCGTGCGCCGCGCCGGTCCGCCAGCGTTCGAGTGCGCCGTCGCTCGGATAGAAGCGCACCGCGTCGCCGAGGTCGAGTTCGCCGGTCGCGTCGCGCCGGTGCAGCTGCAGGCGAACGCGCAGGCCTTCCTGCACTTCGCCATGCTCGGTCTGCGAGCGCCGCGACGGGAAGTCGCGCAGCACCTCGGCCACCGGCGGCACGCTGCCGTTGACCTCGACACGCAGGTACTTGCCGAAGCGACAGCGTGCGCCGGCGAGGTCCCAGACGGCGGTGACGTTGAACCGCACGCCGCCGCTGAAACGGTCGGGCTGGACCTTGCCCTGCGCGACGACGAGCTCGTCGTCCTTGAGCAGGTCGCGGTTGGCGTTGAGCAGATCCTCGTTGGCGACGGCCTCGATCGAATCGCTCATGTCGTCGAGCTTGAAGATCGCGACGCGGCCGCGCTGACCGTTGACGACGCGCAGGTCGCCGACGATGCCGGCGACGAGCAGCGTCTCGCGGCTGTCGATCAGGTCGGCGATCTTTAGCTTGGCGAAGCGCCGCACCTCGGCCGCGCTTTGGTCGAAGAGATGGCCCGAGAGATAGAAGCCGAGGGCCGACTTCTCGAGCGTCAGGCGCTCCTTGATGCTCCACTCGCGCGCGGCGATCAGCGGCGGCTCCTGGGTGCTCGCGCCGTGCGCGTCGTCGTCGGCGGCGAAGGCGTCGAAGAGTCCACCCTGGTCGGCATGCGCGGCCTGGGTCTCGGCCCAATCGAGCGCCAGACCGACGCTTGCGAGCAGCGATGATCGCGCTGGCTGAAGGCGGTCGAACGCGCCCGCCTTGACCAGCGCCTCGACGACGCGGCGATTGATGCGGCCGCGGTCGACGCGGGCGCAGAAGTCGAAGAGGCTCGTGAAAGACCCTCCCGACTCGCGCGCCGCGACGATCGCCTCGATCGCGCCGTGTCCCGTGCCCTTGATCGCGCCGAGGCCATAGCGCACCGTCTTGTCCTCGACCGGCTCGAAGCGATACGTGCCGGCGTTGACGTCGGGAGTCTCGATCGTGATGCCGAAGGTCTTGGCGTCGACGATGAGCGCCTTCAGCTTGTCGCTGTTGTCGATCTCGACCGACATGTTGGCGGCGAAGAACTCGGCGCCGAAGTGGACCTTGATCCAGGCCGTGTGATACGCCAGCAGCGAGTACGCCGTCGCGTGCGCCTTGTTGAAGCCGTAGCCGGCGAACTTCTCCATCAGGTCGAAGACTTCTTCGGCGACCTCGGCCGAGATGCCCTTCTTCGCCGCGCCGTCGCGGAAGATGGCGCGGTGGGTCGCCATCTCCTCGAGCTTCTTCTTGCCCATCGCCTTGCGCAGCAGGTCGGCGCCGCCGAGCGAGTAGCCGCCCATGAGCTGCCCGGCCTGCATCACCTGCTCCTGATAGACCATGATCCCGTAGGTCTCGCCGAGGACGGTTTCGAGCAGCGGATGCGGATAGCTCACCTTCTCGCGCCCGTGCTTCCTGTTGCAGAAGCTCGGGATGTTCTCCATCGGCCCCGGCCGGAACATCGCGTTGAGCGCGATCAGGTCCTCGAAGCGGTTCGGCTTGGCGTCCTTCAGCATGCGCCGCATACCGCCGCTTTCGAACTGGAACACCGACTCGGTCCGGCCGTCGGTGAAGAGCTGGTAGACAGCCTTGTCGTCGAGCGGCAGCGTGTCGTAGTCGAAGTCGCGCTGCTCGGGGTGGCGCGCGACGATGAAGTCCTTCGCGAGCTCGAGGATGGTGAGCGTCGCCAGGCCGAGGAAGTCGAACTTGACGAGGCCGATCGCTTCGACGTCGTCCTTGTCGAACTGGCTCACCGCGCTCGCGCTGCCGGGCTGCATGTAGAGCGGGCAGAAGTCGGTGATCTTGCCCGGCGCGATCAGCACGCCGCCGGCGTGCATGCCGACGTTGCGCACCAGCCCTTCGGCGCGCTCGGCGAGCGCGAGCAACTCGGCGACCTCGACCTCGTTGCGCTCGCGCTGCTCGATCTCGGGCGCTTCGCGACGCGCGTAGATGACGCTGCTGTCGGGCTTCTCGGGCGGGCGCTTGAGCGTCACCGTCTTGCCAGGCGGCGCGGGCACGAGCTTGGCGATCGAATCGACGTGGCCGTAGCTCATGCCGAGCACGCGGCCGATGTCGCGCAGCGCCGCCTTCGCCGCGAGCGTGCCGAAGGTCGCGATCTGGCTGACCGCGTCGCGGCCGTACTTGGCCTTGACGTAGTCGATGACGCGTTCGCGATTGGCCTGGCAGAAGTCGATGTCGAAGTCGGGCATCGACACCCGCTCGGGATTCAGGAAGCGCTCGAACAGCAGCTTGTAGCGCAGCGGGTCGAGGCCGGTGATATTGAGCGAGTACGCGACCAGCGACCCCGCGCCCGAGCCGCGTCCCGGACCGACCGGGCAGCCGTTCTTCTGCGCCCAGTTGATGAAGTCGGCGACGATCAGGAAGTAGCCTGAGAAGCCCATCTTCAGGATGGTCTCGATCTCGAAGTCGAGCCGCTCGACGTAGCGCGGCCGCTCGTGCTCGCGCGCCGCCGCGTCGGGATAGAGCTGGGCGAGCCGGACCTCGAGGCCCTCGTGCGAGGCGATCCGGAAATACTCGGCGATCGGCACGCGCGCGCCGTCGACGAGCGGCGTCTCGAAGTCGGGCAGCTGCGGCTTGCCGAGCACCAGGCTCAGGCTGCAGCGCCGCGCGATCTCGACCGTGTTGGCGAGCGCGCTCGGCAAGTCGGCGAAGAGCGCTTCCATCTGCGCCTGCGTCTTGAAGTACTGCTCGCGGCTGAAGCGCTTCACGCGTCTCGGGTTGGACAGCATCTCGCCGTCGGCGATGCAGACCCGGGCCTCGTGCGCCTCGTAGTCGTCGGCGCCGAGGAACTGCACGGTGTGCGTCGCGACGACCGGCAGCTTCGCGGCAGCCGCGAGCTCGACGGCGGCGCGAACGTGCGCTTCGTTGCCCGCGAGGCCGCTGCGTTGCAGCTCGAGATAGAAGCGGCGCGGGAACCATTCGGCCAACCGGTCGGCGAGCGCGCGGGCGCGCGCCGAGTCTCCGGCGAGGAGCGCGCGGCCGATGGCCCCGGCGTCGGCCGCCGACAGCACGATCAGGCCTTCGCCGCACTCGCGCAGCCAGGCCCACTCGATGATCGCGTGGCCACTGCCGGCGTTCTGCAGCCAGCCGCGCGAGAGCAACTCGCACAGGTTGAGGTAGCCGACGCGGTTCTGCACCAGGACGACGAGCCGGCTCGGCGCCTTCTCGCCGGTCTCGGCCGCCATCAGCACCTCGGCGCCGAGGATCGGCTTGACGCCGGCCTGGCGTGCCGCGCTGTAGAACTTGACGGCGCCGAAGAGGTTGCTGACGTCGGTGATGGCGAGCGCGCCCTGCCCGTCGGCAGCGGCGGCGGCGACGGCGTCGTCGATGCGCAAGGTGCCGTCGACGACCGAGAATTCGGTGTGCGCGCGCAGGTGGACGAAGGCCATCTGCGGCATTCTAGAGAGCGCCATCGGCAGCCCCGGAGCATTTCCCCTTCTTGCGGCGATCCCGGGGCACGGCGCTTGCCGAAGGGCCTGTCATGCACCGATCGACGAGTTCCGCTACCCTGCCGGACCGCCTCCTGCACAGCGCTCGCGCGAAGGGGATCCAGCGATGAACACCTCACCCGAATTCGGCTTCCAGCCCGTCTCTCTTGAGCCGCTCGCCGCGCGCTACGCGGCCGTGCGCCAGGCCAGCCTCGCTCTCGCCGCGTCGCTATCGGCCGAAGACTGCCAGGTGCAGTCGATGCCCGACGCGAGCCCGACCAAGTGGCACCTCGCCCACATTACGTGGTTCTTCGAGACTTTCCTGCTCGAGCGCTTCGAGGCGGGCTTCGCGCCCTTCGATCCCGCCTTCCGCGTCCTCTTCAACAGCTACTACCAGGGCATCGGCGAGCAGCATCCGCGCGCGCAGCGCGGCCTCGTCACGCGGCCGTCGCTCGACGGCGTGAAGCGCTACCGCGCCAACGTCGACGAGCGCATGCAGGCGCTGCTCGCCGCGCGCGCCGGAGACGCCGAGATCGAGTCGCTCGTCGTCCTCGGCCTGCAGCACGAGCAGCAGCACCAGGAGCTGCTCCTCACCGACATCAAGCACGCGCTCTCGTTCAACCCGGTCGCGGGCGCGTATGCGAAGCGCTGGCCGATCATCCGCGTCGGCCCGCAGCCGCTGCGTTGGTTCGGCCACGAGGGCGGCCTCGTCGAGCTCGGCCATTCGGCCGCCGACGACGGCGCCTTCTGCTTCGACAACGAGACGCCGCGGCACCGCGCCTACACCGCGCCGTTCGAGCTCGCCTCGCGTCCTGCGACCTACGGCGACTTCCTTGCCTTCATCGACGACGACGGCTACGCGCGTCCCGAGCTCTGGCTCTCGATGGGCTGGGACTGGGTGCGCAGCAGCCAGCGCGTCGCGCCGCTCTACTGGCGCAAGCAGGGTGATCGCTGGTTCAGCCACACGCTGCAAGGCCTGGTCGAGATCGATCCGCACACGCCCGTGTGCCACCTGAGCTTCTTCGAGGCCGAAGCCTTCGCTCGGTGGTCGGGAGCGCGCTTGCCGACCGAGCTCGAGTGGGAGCTCGGCGCACGCGCGCTGCGCGCGCCGCTGGCTGGCAACTTCGCCGGCCGCGGCGCCTTCCATCCGCTGCCGCAGCAGTCGCCGGTCAGCGACGAACCGGTGCAGATGTTCGGCGACGTCTGGGAGTGGACGCAGTCCGCGTACCTGCCCTATCCCGGCTACCGGACGCTGCCCGGCGCCGTCGGCGAATACAACGGCAAGTTCATGTGCAACCAGTTCGTGCTGCGCGGCGGCTCGTGTGCAACGCCCGAAGGACACGTGCGTGCGAGCTACCGCAACTTCTTCCCGCCCGAGGCCCAGTGGCAGTTCAGCGGAGTGCGCCTGGCGCGCGACGCCTGAGCGTCGCGAGCGCCACGCGCCTCTCGCTCAGGCTGCCTGGCGGCGGCGTGCGTCGAGACCGAGCGAGCCGGGGCCGAACGCGGCCAGGATCAGCATGCCGCCGGAGATCGACAGGTTCTTCATGAAGTTGATCTGCTGCATCATCTTCGACGCTGCGTCGGCCGCCCAGAAGTTGTGGAAGATGAAGCCGGCGAGCAGCGTGAACACGGCCAGGATCAGCGCCGCCTGACGCGTGTAGAAGCCGACGATGAGCGCGAGACCGCCGCCGAGCTCGACCAGCACGGTCAGCGCCGCGACCAGCGTCGGCATCGGCAGCCCCTGCGACGCGATGTAGCCGACGGTGCCGTCGAAGCCGGCGATCTTCGAGAAGCCCGAAAGGACGAAGAGCAGGCCGAGCAGGATGCGGCCGACGAGGACGGTGGTGTTCTGAAGTTGCGTGTTCATGGTGTTGATTCCTTGAGGTGAAGAAAAGGTCTCAGGCGAGGTCGAAGACGAGCACTTCGGCGTCCGCGCCGTGCGCGAGGTTGAGATCGGTCTCGCCGCTCATCGACAGCGCATCGCCGCCTTCGAGCCGCTGGCCGTTGACATCGACCGCGCCGCGCACGACGTGCACGTAGACCTTGCGGCCGGGCGCGATCGAGCGCTCGATCGCCTCGTCGCCATCGACGAGGGCGCTCGAGATCGAGGCGTCGGCGTAGATCGTCACCGAGCCGTCGCGGCCGTCGGGCGACGCGATCAGTCGGAGCTGACCGCGCTTGGACGCGGCGTCGAAATGCTTCTGCTCGTAGCCCGGCGCGATGCCGCGCTCGCTCGGCTCGATCCAGATCTGCAGGAAGTGCGTCTGCCCCTGCGCGTGGTTGAACTCGCTGTGGCGCACGCCCGTGCCAGCGCTCATGCGCTGCACGTCGCCGGGCTTGATGATCCCGCTCGCCCCGCCGGCCTCGCCGGTGCCCATGCTGTCCTTGTGCGCGAGCTCGCCCGAAAGCACGTAGCTCACGATCTCCATGTCGCGGTGGCCGTGCGTGCCGAAGCCGGTGCCCGGGGCGATCTTGTCTTCGTTGATGACGCGCAGGTTGCCGAAGCCCATGTGGCGCGGGTCGTGGTAGTCGGCGAACGAAAAGCTGTGGCGGCTCTTGAGCCAGCCGTGGTCGGCCTGGCCGCGCTCGTTGGATTTGCGAAGAGAGATCATCGAAGCGACTCCTGAAGAGCAGGGAATGTAGGGGCGTCGCAGGGGCTGCGACGGGTCGTGTGCTGTCGCCTCCGTTCAAATAAGATGAAGGGACTCCAGCACCCGACACCCATGACCGACTCGCGCAACGCGCTGACCCCCGAGGCGCTGACCATGATGGACGCGATCGCGCGCACCGGCAGCTTCGCGGCTGCGGCGCGCCACCTCGGCAAGGTGCCTTCGGCGCTGACCTACAACGTCCGCCAGCTCGAGGACGCGCTCGACGTCCTCCTCTTCGATCGCCGCTCGCGCCAGGCGACGCTCACCGCCGCGGGACAGGAGCTGCTCGACGAAGGCCGGCGGCTGCTCGACGAGATGGAGGCCGTCACCAGTCGCGTCAAGCGCGTGGCGACTGGCTGGGAGACGCAGCTCACGGTCGCGGTCGACGACATCTGCTCGCGCTCGACGATCCTCGATCTGTGCGCGGCGTTCTACGCCGAGGAAGCGCCGATCCCGCGCGCCGCCGAGACGGACGCCACCTCGTCGCCGCCGACGCGGCTGCGCATCCGCAACGAGGTGCTGGCCGGCACCTGGGAGGCGCTGGTGACCGGCCAGGCCGACCTCGCCATCGGCGTCGCCGCGTCGCGCGAGCTGCCGAGCGGCGTGACGATGAAGGATCTCGGCGCGATCGAGTTCGTGTTCGCGGTCGCGCCGCATCATCCGCTCGCCAAGTGCATGACGCCGATCGACGATGCCGAGCTGATCCGCCATCGTGCCGTCGCGGTCGCGGATTCGGCCAGCCGCCTGACGCCGATCACGGTCAACATCCTGCCCGGCCAGGCCGTGCTGACGGTGAGCGACATGCGGGCCAAGCTCGCGGCGCAGCTGATCGGCGTGGGCTGCGGCTTCGTGCCGGAGCCGATGGCGCGCGAGTTCATCGCCGCGGGCCAGCTGGTCGTGCGTCCGGTGGCGCGGGAACGTCAGCCCGAACGGCTCGGCTACGCATGGCGCTCGCCCACCGGACGCCGCAGTGGCGAGCCGCAGCCGGGCCTGGCGCTGCGCTGGTGGCTTGAGCGGCTCGCGCACGACGAGACGAAGCGGGCGCTCCTCGATCGCTACGGCAGCCGTGGCGGCATCGGCGCCTGAGGCGTGCGTCGGCCGGTTCGCGCCTTCGCCGACCGGTCCGCTTCACGCCGGCTCGCTCGTCGCCGCCCTCGCCTCGTGGCTCGACGCGCGTTCGAGCGGCGGGCGCTGGCTGGTGCGCATCGAAAACCTCGACACGCCGCGCAACGTCGCCGGCGCGGCCGAAGAGATCGTCACGCAGCTCGCGCGCTGCGAGCTCGTGCCCGACGGGCCGGTCGTGCGCCAGTCGGAGCGCACCGCGCTCTACGAGAGCGCTCTGCATCGCCTGATCGCGATCGGGCGCGCCTATCCGTGCGGCTGCAGCCGGCGCGACCTGCAGCGCCTGGCGACGATCGACGGCGGTGAGGGTGACGGCGACGATCAACTCGATCGCGTCTACCCGGGCACGTGTCGCGATGGACTCGGCGGCAAGACAGCGCGATCGATGCGCCTGAGGGTGCTTCCCGCGACGTCCGGCGACGTCGAAACAGCGACCGTGTCGTTCATCGACCGCCGCCTCGGCCTGCGCACGCAGGATCTGGCCAGCGACGTCGGCGACTTCGTGCTCAAGCGTGCCGATGGCATCTGGGCCTACCAGCTCGCGGTCGTCGTCGACGACGCGGCGCAGGGCGTCACCGACGTCGTGCGCGGCGAGGACCTGGTCGACAGCACGCCGCGCCAGATCCTGCTGCAGCGCCTGCTCGGCCTGCCGACGCCACGCTACCTGCACACGCCTTTGGTGCTGGCCGCAGACGGCAGCAAGCTCTCGAAGCAGACCGGCGCGACGGCCCTCGATCTGGCCTCGCCCCTCGACGCGCTGCGCCGCGCCGGTGCGGTGCTCGGCGTCGAGGCCGAGGGCACATCGGTTGCCCCGTGGCTCGCGTCGGCGACGGCCGCGTGGGCAGCGCGCTTCCCACACGATCGAGCGCCGCACGCCGGGCAGTCGCGTCACCGCCATCGGGCATGATCGCGAGTGGCCTGGCGCAATGCCGGTCTCCCTGCGCTTGCACCCTCCGCAACATCACACAGAAGGATCCCCATGCAGACCACTCCCTCCGGTCTCCAGTACGACGACACCGTGCCCGGCACCGGCAAGACGGCCGAGGCCGGCCGCACGGTCTCCGTCCACTACACCGGCTGGCTCTACGACAACGGCGTCAAGGGCAAGAAATTCGATTCGAGCAAGGACCGCAACGACCCGTTCGAGTTCGAGCTCGACGGCGGCATGGTCATTCGCGGCTGGGACGAGGGCGTCCAGGGCATGCAGGAAGGCGGCACCCGCGTCCTCGTCATCCCTCCCGCTCTCGGCTACGGCGCGCGCGGCGCCGGTGGCGCGATCCCGCCGAACGCGACGCTGATGTTCGAAGTCGAGCTGCTGCGCGCCTGATCTTCCTCCAGAGCGCTTCCTCGCCGAAGCGCCTGCCATGCCGATCCGCTACGACATCACCCACACGACGGTCTACCGCTACCGCCAGCCGGTGCGCTTCGGCGAGCATCGCGTGATGTTCCGACCCCGCGACAGCCACGACCTGCGCGTGCTCGCGACCGACCTCGACGTGAGCCCCGACGCATCGGTGCGGATGATCCAGGACCCGCTCTCGAACTCGATCGCGCTGGTGCAGCCGAAGAAGGCCGCCGACACGCTCGAGATCGTGTGCAGCTTCCGGATCGAGCACGCGCACAGTAACAACCTCGAGTTGCCACTGTCGCCGCATGCCGAGTTCTATCCGTTCTCGTACTCGCTCGAGGAGCGCTACGACCTCGAGCACTATCTGCGTCCCTACCACGACGACGAGGAAGGCGAGCTCACCGCGTGGGCGCGCCAGTTCATCCGCACCGACGGCGCGACCGGCACGCGCGACTTGCTGGTCGCGATGAACCAGCACATCCGCGACAACTTCCGCTATGTCGGCCGCGACGAGGAAGGCACGCAGAGCCCCACCGACACGCTCAAGCTCGGCAGCGGCTCGTGCCGCGACTTCGCGCTGCTGATGATGGAGGGCTCGCGCCGGCTCGGCTTCGCGACGCGCTTCGTCTCGGGCTATCTGTACGACCCGTCGCTCGACGGACGCGGCGCGCCTGCCGAAGCGATCGTCGGCGCGGGCTACACGCACGCGTGGCTCCAGGCGTATCTGCCCGGCGCCGGCTGGGTGCCGTTCGATCCGACCAACAACCTGCTCGGCGGAACGCAGCTGATCCGCGTCGGCGTCGCCCGCGATCCCTCGCAGGCAGCGCCGGTCTCCGGCAGCTGGTTCGGCGAGACCGACGACTACCTGGGGATGACGGTCACCGTGGCCGTCCAGCGGCGCTAGCCGCCAGACGGCCAGCCAAGTCGCTCAGCGCGTGAAGCCGCCGTCGCGCGGGCGCTGCGGCTTGCCGCGGCCCTTGAACGCGGCCGGACCCGGACGACGCGCAGGCGCGCCGCGATCGTCGCGCACGGGCAATGCACTGTCGAACGGATTGCCCCGCGGCGCAGCGCCACGCGGCGCGAAATCGCGCGAGACCGGCGCATCGCGACGCGGTCCCGAACGTTCGGCGAATGGCGGACGACGCTCGCCCGGGCGATGCGCGTCGGCGTGGCCGCGGCCGGCCGGCGCATGCGCGAACATCTTCGGCGCCACGATCTTCGGCTCAAGGCCGGCGATCGTCGCGACCGCGATCTGCTGCGTCGTGAATTGCTGGATACGGCGGATCATGCCGGTGTCCATGCGCTCGGCGAGCGTCACCGCCAAGCCGTTCTTACCAGCGCGGCCGGTGCGGCCGATGCGGTGAAGGTAGTCCTCCGGCTTCATCGGCAGGCCGTAGTTGACGACGTGGCTGATCGTCGGCACGTCGATGCCGCGGGCGGCGACGTCGGTGGCGACGAGGATGCGCAGCTGCTGCGAGCGCAAGCCTTGCAGCACGCGGTTGCGGCGGCCCTGCGGCATGCCGCCGTGCAGCGAAGCGACGGCGTGGCCGAGTTCAGCCAGCCGGTCGGCGAGACGATCGGCGTCGATCTGGGTGCTCGTGAAGACGAGCGCCTGCTCGACGTCGCGCTGGGTGAGGATGCTGTCCAGCAGCGCGTTCTTGTGCGCGTGGTTGTCGGCCCAGTGCAGGCGCTGCTCGATGTTGGCGTGGGTGTCGGTGTGCGACGCGACCTCGACCCGCTGCGGATCGCGCAGCAGGTTCTGGGCAAGGCGGGCGACGTGGCCCATGAAGGTCGCGCTGTACATCACGGTCTGGCGCGCCGCCGGCACGTGGTCGGCGATCGTCGTGATGTCGTCGATGAAGCCCATGTCGAGCATGCGATCGGCCTCGTCGAGGACGAGCATCTCGACGTTCTCGAGCACGGCCTTGCCGGTCGTGAGGTGGTCGAGCAGACGGCCCGGCGTGGCGATCAGGATGTCGAGCGGGCCGCGCAGGGCCTTGAGCTGGGCCGGATAGGGCACGCCGCCGACGACCGTCGTGATGCGGATTCCGGGCACGTGACGGCCGTAGGTGGCGGCGGCCTTGGCGATCTGCATCGCGAGCTCGCGCGTCGGCGTCAGGACGAGGATGCGCGGGCCGTAGACCGTGCCCTTGTCGCGGCGCTGTGCCGTGTCGACGCGGGCCGCCAGGATGCGAGCGAGCGCCGGCAGGATGAACGACGCGGTCTTGCCGCTGCCAGTGGCGGCGGCGACCATCAGATCGGTGCCGGCGAGCGCCGGCGGAATCGCAGCCGCCTGGACGTCGGTGGCGGTAACGTAGCCGGCGTCGGCGACGGCGCGGACCAGGGGTTCGGGCAAGCCGAGGGTATCGAAGGACATGGTGAGTTCTGCAATCGAGCGGCAACCGCGCTCTTGCACGGCACCTGCCTCCGTGGTCGGAGGCGTTCTGTCGCATGGAAAAAAGGCCGCAGCCTGCTCACGGAGGAGTCAGGCCGAAGAGAGACCTTCAGCGACGGCATCGCCGCCGACCAGTGCGAACAGA
>Ga0123337_10006459_pt1 | contig 11189 bp, 6 predicted proteins | sample frozenSSSSmetaG_FD_89792 | JGI IMG/M metagenome (GOLD analysis project Ga0123337, IMG submission 89792) | Glacier valley bacterial and archeal communities from Borup Fiord, Nunavut, Canada, to study Microbial Dark Matter (Phase II) -... | ecosystem: Environmental > Aquatic > Freshwater > Ice >...
CCGCCTCGTCTGGCGCAAGAGGTTCGAGCGATGTCTGAGGGTGCTGACCGGCCAAGTCGCTCCGCCACCGGATTTGTTCGAGGAGCGGCTCAATACGGCGGCGTCCTATTCCGCCTGCAGTGCGTTGAGGAGGTTGATGGAGGCCGGTTATTATCGCACGGTGGTCATCAATTATGCTTGGATGGCGAATATCCGGAAATTGTTAACCCCGGTGGAACGGGCGGGGGTCACTTGGATCTGCGACACTCACGACGTGCAGTTTGTCCGCAACGCCACCGACAACCGGAGGGAGCGCCGGTTCTTCAGATCCGAGGAACGCGAAAAGGAACGCGAGCTCGAAGTGTTGCGTTCGTTTGACAAGGTGTTGGCGATTTCGGAACCCGACAATCAAGCGCTTGTCGCCGAGCTCGGGCCGGAAAAAGTGACATTCATTCCCACCGGCTTCGACTATTCGCTCGGTGAGCCGCGCCAGCCCGATCCCGAAAAACCCGTCTTTGGATTCATCGGCCGCAAGATGCGGGCCAATGAGAAATCCTTTCTTGAAATCCTCAACGAATGGTGGCCGGCCATCCAACGCCGCTGGCCGGACTCGACGCTCAGGGTCGCGGGGACGATTTGCGAATCCGGGGCATTCGATGCTGCCAGCTTGCCCAAGGGGGTCTTCCTGGACGGTCTGGTGCCCGATCTGTCCGCTTGGTACCGGTCGTTTGACATCACCCTCAATCCGGTGCTCGTGCAGGGCGGCATCAACTTCAAATCCGTCGAAGGATTGATGGCGGGCAAACTTCTGGTCACCAATCCGCTCGGCGTGGGATGTCTGGGCGACCCGTCGCTCGCGACGATTGCCGGCACGGGGCAGGAAGTCGTGGAATCGGTGGAGAAGGCGATGGCGGACCTTCGGGTCTATCACGAAGAGCGGATTGAAATCCGCGAGAAGGCCCGGGAAATTTTTGGCGACAGGCAGGCGATCCGGCCCTTGTGCGATTATCTGCGGCAGGTGACCCAGCCCGTGGAGCGGATGAGCCATGCCAGTGGTCCGCAACGGGTGCTGATCCAATGCGGCGACCACCATGAGAACCGGGTCCGGGTCACCGCCCTCGCGCGGTCGATCCGTGAACGCGGACATCATCCGGTGGTCATGGTTTACAAAAATGAGCATGTGGCTCCGTTTCTGGCACGAGGGATCGACGCCCTCGCGCTTGAGGATTTTGAATTGAGTGCCGTGGACATCGCCAAGCGCTCTCTTCGTGCCCGCAGAATCAGGTCGATGAACCGCGAATACCGTGGCATCGACCTCGACGATATCTCCACGATCACCAAGAAAAAATCCCCCACCTCATTTCAAGGAGACCGCATCCGGCCGACGGTTGAGACGATGATGCGCAATATCGACCGTTGTGTCGGGTTGCTTGAGCACGCCAAGCCGAATCAACTGGTCATCTGGAATGGACACACCGGATGGGTGGCCAACATTTTGAGAAATTTCGGCCGCAAACAAGGAATGCCGCGCTACTTCCTCGAACGCTCGGTTTTTCCCGACGCGGTTTATATCGACCCTGCCGGAACCAATGGCAACAGCGAGCTTTCACGGCTCTCGGTGGAGGACTTGATTCGGTTGAATTCCCCCGTATCGCCCCGTCCGCCGGAAATGATCTCGAAACCCCGCGATGAAAACCGGCTCAGGGCACTGCGGGAATCAGGCCCGTGGAAAGACGCGCGCATGTTGGTTTTGGTGCCGCTGCAAGTGCAGAGCGATACCAACATCCTGCTGTTCAGCCCGGACATCGAGCGGATGGCCGAATTCGTCGAGCAGGTCCATCAAAGCTATCACATGCCCGGAGTGGCATTGATTGTCCGGCCTCACCCGGAGGAGGTTTTGAAAAACCTCGGGCTTCCCGAGTTGCCCGGCGTCCATGTCGACTCCAGCGGCGATTTGGAAACATGGATGGATGCCGCGGATTTGATCGTGACCATCAACTCAACGGTGGGGATGCAAGGCCTGCTCAAGGGAAAACCGGTCGTCGCCCTCGGCCACGGGATTTACACCGGCAAGGGGTTCACCCGCGGGAAAATCCCATCCAGGGAGCACATCCAGCGGTTTTGGAATACCTTGATTCATCGTTACACCTGCATGCGGGGCTACGGTCTTCCCCAATGCATGGAGGCTTCACTGCCTGCCTTGGTCCGCCTTCCGTGGCAGGCCATCAATCCACAAGGAATCGACCCGGACGAAGGGCTCGAAAAAGCCTCGGCGATCAAGGAGTTGGTCCGCCGCGAGTCGCTTGCACAAGGCGGATTGAAAGTCCTGGTCGAGGAGGCCGAAAACGCCACGCTGGATTTGAACTATCGTCAAACCAAACAGCCGCTCACTTGGGACGATCTCGCCTCGCGCCTCGCCCGGGAATTGGATTTGGGACCTGAAGTCGGGATCCAAAAGGTGGCTTCCGTCATCGGGCCAGGTCCGCATGTGAGAGTCGGAAGTGGGCGCGGGGGAGAGGATGGCTTGCCTCGGTTCGACAAATATGGGTGGATTCTCCCAGCCATTCCCACCACCGACACATTCACCCGACCGGGGGATACCGGAGTAAACCATGCCTGAGATTTTCATTCACATCGGACTGCACAAGACAGGCACCACCGCGCTTCAAACGTTCTTTGCCACCAACGAGAAGGCCTTCAATCAGGCTGGCATTCATTTCCCCAAGGCGACCCGCGAAAAAAAGCCGGGGCAGATCATCCATTCCAACCTCTCATGGGAGCTTTTGTACCACGATATGTTCGATCCCGGTTTGGGGACTTTTGAGCAATTGCTCGCCGAAATCCATTCGGGCCCCGAAGACAGAACCTGGTTGATCACGGGTGAAGGGCTGTCCCGGCTGAGAAATCCCTCCGTTTTGGTGCGCGCGTTCAGCCCGCACCCGGTCACGATTCTCGCCTATTTGCGGGAGCCGGTGGAAGCGGCACCCTCGCTCTACACGGAACAACTGAAGGCAGGCAGTGATTTGACCTTCGACGAGTGGATCGACTTCAAGGCAGGCAGATGGCTCAACCATCAGGCGATGATTTGGCCGTGGCGTATCGCGGGGTTGAGCTGGCCCGGGCGGCTGCTGCACCGGGTGAAATTGTACAAGGCCTCCGAGAAATTCAGGCCCGGGCGCCTCAAGGTCATCACGCGGACGCTTGGTTTGGATCCCCTTCACGACAAATGCCTGATGCGGGATCTTCTCGGTCTTTTGGGCATGAGCGACCGGGCGGGCTCCTTCGATTTCAAAACCCAGGAGGGGACCAATGCGCGCATCACCGAAATCGAGTGCCTCGGGTTGGTTTTCCTCAATCATCTTCACAAGTCCAACGTGGAAATGAGCGCCTCGCAGAAGGTCAAGGACCGCCTGAAACTCAGGAAAGCGCTGCAGCGGGAGTTTCCCATGCTGGCGAACAAGTTTGAGTGCACTGCGGCTCAGCGTTTCAGATTGAACCTGCGGTTCCGTCGGGACGAGGATGAGCCGGGCCCCGAGGTGGTGGATTCCGACTCCATTTTCACTCCGGGAGTTCCCACGGAGCTGCTGGAGTGGCTCCGGGAGTTCATGAAGGGTCAATACGATGAAGTCACACTGGCGGCGGCCGTCGATAGAGCTTCGCTGTTTCATTGCCAACAAGCCCGGGAGAACACGCCTCCCGGGGCATGACCGGTCGCCCCGATCCGAGAATCCCATCCTATGAGAGATAAAGCGCCCCGCGAGCAATTGCATTCCGTTTGCCACATCCATGCGGGGATGAGCCATGCGGGAGGCCCGCTGATCCGTTTCGCGTTGAAGGACTCCGGAAAATTGGCGGGATTTCATTTCCTGCAAATCGGAGAGGGCAGGCAGCCGAGAGATCTCGTCACGGCGTTTTCGAGCGCTCCGGAAAAACTCCCCTATCTCTGCAAAAAGTTCAGCTCTCCGGAGGAGATCCTCCGTCATGCGCAATCCATCAGGCGCGGGATCGAATCCGGAATCCATGCGGCTGCCGGAAGGTCGGTGATCATGGTGGAAGAAACGCTTCCCACGATGCCAGTGGAGGAATTGATGGCGCTGCGTGATTTTCTGGCCAGCCGCTTTCAGAGCATCCGGCTGGTCGTTCACCTGCGCGCTCCGAGTGCCAGCATGGCATGTGAGTTCCAAAAACGTCTCTTGGGCCCCAAGCTGCCGGTGCCTATGGGCAAACTTTTCCCGCGCTACCACGGACAACTGGAAAAACTGGATTCGGTTTTTGGCCGGGACGCGGTCATCGTCAGGAAGTGCGACTCCCCACAGCAAGGAATGGAGGATTTTTTCCAGCTCCTCGGGGTTCCTTCGCCGTCGGGGGGCGTGCGGGAGGCCACGCAAGTGTTGTCGCTCGAAGCCACGGCATTGATGTTTGCCTTCCGGAAATTCAGTGGGGTGCCCGCTGATGTGAAGCGGGATCGGATGCTGATGCGCGAGCTGCGACGGTTCGGGAAAGGTGTTTTCGAAATTCCCGCCGATGTCCGCAAGCGGGTGCTCGACCGCCAATCCGCCGGTATGGCATGGGTTGATAGCCGGCTGGGTGGGCGGTTGGAGGAGGAGCTTCCAGCCGCCGTCCCGCCATCTGTTGCGTCCCTCACGGACCTGCTCGCCTTGAGTGTCACGGCTGCGCATAAGCTGATTGCGCAAAAGCCGGGCGGCTTCACTACCTCCATCCCGCAGCCACACACTCCCCGGGAAGCGGCGCAGGTTGTTAAGGACTTCGCGAACTCACTGCATGGGACGGTCGAACCCCGGGCAGGCTCCCGGAAGGATGCGGTTTGTTATGTCCACGTCGGAATGGCCAAAACCGGGACCACTTCCATTCAACATGCCCTGCGCAGCTGCGGGAGTGACCCGTCCTTCGTTTACCTGGATATCGGACCTCCGAATCATGGCCGGATGATTTTCTCGCTGTTCGCAAAGTCTCCGGAACGCCATCCCTATTACCGCAAGATCGGATGGCCCATCGAAAAGGTTCACCGGTACGTCCTCAAAATGAGGGCCGCTTTCGAAAACGCACTCGCAGCGAATGGGAGCCGCCGCTTCATCATCTCGGGGGAGGCGATCACCATGCTGAAAAAAGAGGAACTCACGGACTTCAAGGCCTTCCTCGACCGGTTTTTCGGACGGGTCCAGATCGTCGCCTACGTCCGGGATCCGAAGTCTTACATGGAGAGTATCTTCCAGCAGCGGCTCAAGGGCTACGCGCTGCCAAAGGAATTCTCGAATGTCTATCCCTCTTATGTCCGGAAGTTGAGGAAGTTCGACCAGGTATTCGGTGCGGACCATTTGATCTTCCGCAAATTCGACCCCGCAAGTTTCCCACAGCGCGACGTCGTTCTCGACTTTTGCCGGCTTTTGGAAATCACGCTGGCCGGTTACCAATCCACAAGACGCAACGAGAGCCTGCCGTTGGAAGCGGTGGCCTTGCTTTACGCCTTCAGGACTTATGGCGGGAAATTGGGTGCTGGCAGGCTGGCCATGACCCGGAACAAGGAGATGATCGAAGCCCTCGGGCAGCTCGAGGGTGCCAAGCTCTCCATTTCTTACCGCAAGGTGGAAGAGGTCGTCCACGAAAGGCGGGAGGATCTCGAGTGGCTTGAAAAAAGAACCGGGATGTCGTTCGGGAAAATCCCATCCATCGATGTTACTGATTCCGTGGAAACCCTGGATGCGCTGCTTGCGCACTCGATGGAGGGTGCCAGAAAGCTCATCACCCGTTTCGGACACCGGTTCAAGACGAGCGAGCCGCGGCCGGAAACGCCGCAGCAAGCGGCGAAGGTTCTTTCCGACTTCGCGCTCACTTTGGGACGGGATATCGATTAGACATCCGCCATTCGATCCGTCATGCCGACGATCAGGATTCGTTCCCGTGAATCAGGGGAAATTTCGGGAAGCCCGCCACCATGTGGAATCTCAGCGTCGTCCCGGGTGCTGGCTGTCGCCGGTGGAGTATCTCCGGCGGTGTTACGGGCGACCGCCATCTCAAAGAACTCGCTGCTGAATGGATCCGGCCAGCGGATCTTGCAGCGGCCGGGCACATCGAAGCAACGCTGGGAGAGGGTGCCGCGGCCTTGGCTGGTTTCGAGCAACAGGTTGATGAACTGTTTGACCCGCAGGTTCTTGGGTTTCTGAGCCTGCGTCCAGAATGCATCCAGTCCTCCTTGGAAGGTGAGATCCTGCAAATCATAAACCGCTCTGCCGAGGGCGATCACCGGGACGTGGTGGACGAGCCCTGAAATGCCGACGGAGCTATTGATGTTGACCACGCCGCGCGAGTGCACAAGCAGGGTGGGGAGGTGGACGCGGTCCACATAGAGAATTCGGCCGCCGCCGAGCCGGTGGTCGAGCCCGGCGATGAGGTCCATGTAGTCCTTGTAGCCGCGGTCCATCGGATGGACCTTGAAAACGAGCTTGGTGTCCTTCGGCGCATGTTGTTCGAACGAGCGGACGACCTGCTTGATGAACTGCTCGATCGAGCGGAAATCCGAGCACTTGGTGATCTGCGTGTCGCTGTGCACCTGCAGCGGCGCGGCGTAGTATTTCCCGGAAAGATCGCCGGCGAAATAGGGGTCGAACTCGCAATCACGGCTGCGCTCGATGAAGCGCCAGAGGTGGATCATGCCGTGCTTGAAATGGCTCCACAGCTTCATTTCCCGCTGGTCCACGAAGTTCGGGAACAATGGCGAGGTGATCCGGCTGAGGAAAAAATTGGTACAGAACGCCACCATTTTGGCAGCGGTGCTGACCTGGCAGAGTTCCGGCGGAGTCTCGGCCACTTTGGGTGTGCGGCGGCCCGCATGGATCTCCTGCCACGCCTTCGCCAGCGTCGGCAGCGGCAGCGTCTGGTTGCTGAAAACCGTCACGCAGTTCGGACGGATCAGGCCCAGCTCGAACACATAACAGCAGAGCCCTTTTTCCTCGGCGAGGTTCCAGGCGATCTGATTATAAGGCCGAAAATGGTTGTAGAGGAAAAACGTGTCGTAGCCCTCCTTGCGGACCAACTCGCGCAGCCAGGCGTCGAAATGCTCGATTGGCTTGCGGTAGAGGTGCGTCGGAATCCCTTTGAAGCGGTAGATCACATCCGGCGCGCAGAAGAAAACCTTGCCCACACTGTGGCCCACGTCCTTCAAGTCGAGGGCCAGCCGGGACATTCCCGCCTCCCAATCCCCCTGCACGATGAGAATCTTGCGGCGTTTCCCTCCGGAACAATCAGGAGAGGCGAAATCGTCGATATCTTCGGTGGAGTTCCTCACAGAGTGTGATTCGTGAGCGTTGGGTTCCACGAAATGACGGACTCTTTGATAGAGGGGCAGCACCAGAAAAGGGATTCATCCCCGGGTCGTTTGTTTTTCATCATTCGGTCCATCTTGAGGCTCAACACGATAAGGCGTTGGGAAGCGTTTGAGAAGTGGGGATGCTAAGGAATCGCCCCCTCCAGTCAACCCCCAAAAGATATCCGTCATCCGCCCGATTCCGGATCACCCGAAGCGCGGAATTTCTTTCCCGGTGGCAGCCACTTCCAACAGAAATCCATGGAAAACACTTGCCACGCCGGCCAAGCGCTCGCTATGCCCTCGCCATGCTCACAGGAGCCGCCCGTATCCTCCATTTCAATCGTTTGCACCTTCAACCAAGGCCGGACGACTCCTCCCCACTTCCGCAAGAATGACGAGCTTCCAGCCCCGCCTGGTGCTGCATATCGGGATGCACAAGACGGGCACCACCAGCATCCAGCGCTTCTTCGTGCGCAACCGGTTGGCACTGAAATGCTTCGGGATCGACTACCCGAAGGCCTTCGACGCGAATGGCCGGCGGTTGCCGAAACACAACGATTTTTTCGTCGCGATCTCCCATGAAAAGGACTCTGGCAAACCCCATCCCGCGCTCGGGCCGTCCGCCGCGCGGGTGGAGAAACTGGCCGGGCGCGTCAAAGCCGGGCGGGTCACCGTCCTGAGCGCCGAGGGTCTGTCCGGCGAGCATCCGACGTTCGCCCGCGCGTTCGCGCCGTTGCGCGGGAAATTCGACGTCCGCGTGGTTTGTTTCCTCCGCCGTCAGGACGAATGGGCGGGCTCGTTTTACAAACAGATGGTCCAGAGCCGCGAGGTCCGTGAGTCACGGAAATTTAACGATTTCCTCCGGATCCGCAGCACCCGCGACCACCTCGACTACGCGAAAATGCTCGGTTGGTGGGCGGACGCCCTCGGACCGGACGCCATCCGCGTGGAAATCTACTCGCCGAAGACTCCCGTGCTGCCGGCCTTCCTCACCGCAGCGGGTTTGCCCAAGTCGTTGGATCTCCTGCCCTTCGGCAAAGGCACGCAGAACCGCAGCCCGAACTCGGACACCGTCGAGCGCATCCGGGCCGCCAACAAAATGAAGCTGCCAAAGCCGCCGCCGCTCCCCACCGATCAGGATGCGCCTTATTTCACGCCGCAGGCGCGGGATAAATTCATGGCCGCCTTCGAAGCGGGAAACGAGGCGATCCGCGCGCGCTTCCGCCCGGACCTCGCGCGGTTGTTCGATTGATACGGATACCAATCCCACACGACTCACCAGCGGATCGCCGCGGCCGCCCAGGTCAGGCCGGCACCGAAAACGACGAGCACGATGTGCTCCCCACGCTTGAAGGCGCCGGTCCGGTTCGCTTCGTCCAGCGCGATCGCCACCGCAGCGGCGGAGGTGTTCCCGTACTTGTCGAGATTCACGAAAACCCGCTCGTTCGGCACCGCGAGCCGGTCGGCGATGGCGTCGATGATCCGCAGGTTCGCCTGATGGGGAATGACGCAGGCGATGTCTTCCGGCTGGAGACCGGCGCGCGAAATGACTTTTTCCGCCGCTTCCTTCATGCGGTTCACGGCGTGCTTGAAGACTTCCTTGCCCATCATGGTGAGGGTGTGGAGGTTGTCGTTCGCATTCTCGGCGGTGATCGGGCAGGCCGTGCCACCGCCGGGGATATTGAGCAGGTTCGTGAGGTTGCCATCGGTGCCCATCTCGGTGGCGATGATCGAGCCCTCGCCCGGCTCCGCGCGGCGCAGGACGGCGGCTCCGGCACCGTCGCCGAAAAGCACGCAGGTCGAGCGGTCGTCCCAATTGGTGACAGCGGAAAGTTTTTCGGCACCGATGATCAGCGCGTTTTTGAAAGCACCATCGGAAATCAGGCGCTTGGAGATTTTCATCGCGTAAAGGAATCCGGAACACGCGGCGGAAATGTCGAACGCGACCGCGTTGCTCGCGCCAAGCGCCTGTTGGACATAACAGGCGGTGGCCGGGGTCGGCGTGTCCGGCGTGATCGTGGCAACAATGATCAGCTCGATTTCCTCAGCGACCATTCCGGCCTGCTCGAGCGCGCGGCGCGCGGCGTGGGTGGCCATGTGCGAGGTGAACTCCCCCTCGGCGGCGATGCGGCGCTCCTTGATGCCGGTGCGGCTGACAATCCATTCATCGCTGGTGTCGACCAACACCGCGAGTTCCGCGTTAGTGAGAATTCTTTCCGGAACGTAACTGCCGGTTCCTGCGATACAAACTTCATTGACGGACGTCGCTTCACTCATGCGGCGGGAGATTGGAACCCACAAGCAGCCGCCACAAGCGCGAAGTTGGACAGGGCCGGCGCATCAAAATGATTTGAAGATTTTGAGCCGCAAAGAGGCGAAAAAATCCGCAAAAGGCGAATGGATAGGAAATGAGGATCCTACTACGGACCGCGAAATTTATTTCGCCGGCAGGCAGTCACCGGCACTGGCGAAATAAATTTCGCGGTCCGTCAGATTCTTGCGGCTGAATCCGCTACCGAAAGATGATGCTCAAACCTTCGCCACCGAAGCCGCGGCGATCGCCGCGAGCGCTTCCTGGATCCTTGGATTCACGCGGTTTTCCACCGTTTCCAACGCCACCCGGATGGCGTTGCGGATGGCCAGCGCGGTGGACGAGCCGTGGGCGATGATGACCACGCCGTTCACGCCTAACAACGGGCTGCCGCCATAGGATTCGTAGCTGCTCTTTTCCTTGAGCGCCTTGAAAGCACCGTTGGCGAGCATCGCGCCGGCGATCCGCAGCGGGTTGCCCTTGATCTCGGTTTTGAGCCATTTGGAAACCGCCTTGGCCGTGGCCTCGATGGTTTTCAGCATGATGTTGCCGACGAAGCCGTCGCACAGCACCACGTCCAGCTCAGTCTCGAACAGATCGCGGCCTTCGACGTTGCCGACGAAATTGATGCCCGGCGTCTGTTTGAGCAGTTTGAAAGTTTCCTTGGTGAAGGTGGTGCCTTTTTCGTCCTCCTCGCCGTTCGACATGAGGCCCACTTTCGGGTCCTTCACGCCGAGCACGCCTTTGGAAAACGCAGTGCCCATCACGGCGTAGGCCACGAGATGCTCGGGCTTCGCCTCGGGGTTCGCCCCGGCGTCGAGAATGTGGCAGATGCCGTATTCGTTCGGCAGCGCGGAGGCGATGCCGGCGCGGTCCACTCCGGGAAGTGTCCGCAGCTTCAACGTCGCGGATGCCACCGCACCACCCGTGTTTCCGGCGGAAACGAAGGCGTCGGCACTGCCGTCTTTCACCATCTCCATGGCGACGTTGATCGACGAAAGTTTCTTCTTCCGCACCGTTTTCGCACCGGGCTCGGCCATGCCGATCGTTTCCGGAGCATGCACGATGCTGACCCGCGAGTCGGTCAGATCCAGCCCCTGCTTCGCGCATTCCAATTCCAGCACCGTCTGGTCTCCGACAAGGAACAAATGTTGCAATTTCGGATAGTAACGCAGCGCGTCTATGGCTCCTCCGATATTGACAGCGGGGGCGTGGTCCCCGCCCATGGCGTCCAGGGCGACTTTCATGCAGGAATTTGAAGAGAATGGGGAAACAAATACGCAAAATTACCGCCCAAGGATTTCCCTGAGCGGTATTTTGAAAGTGGAATCACGTGGAAAGCTTCAGAGAGCTTCGACGTCGAGCACTTGGCGTCCGCGGTAGTTGCCGCAGGATGGGCAAGCGATGTGTGACGGCACCTTGCTGCCACACTCAGGGCAGTTTTTGAAGATTGGTGCACGCCAACGGGTTGCGCCACGGCGCATTTTCTGACGGCTTTTGGATTGGCGGCGCTTTGGTACGGCCATGGTCTTGAGTTGGTTTAAGGTTGGTCCTTGAGGTCCTTGAGGATGTCGA
>Ga0123337_10006460_pt1 | contig 11189 bp, 12 predicted proteins | sample frozenSSSSmetaG_FD_89792 | JGI IMG/M metagenome (GOLD analysis project Ga0123337, IMG submission 89792) | Glacier valley bacterial and archeal communities from Borup Fiord, Nunavut, Canada, to study Microbial Dark Matter (Phase II) -... | ecosystem: Environmental > Aquatic > Freshwater > Ice >...
AAAATTAAAATTGCAATTCTACAAATTCACCCTGCTTCCATCACCAAAAAACTCCTGCAATTCCAGCATATTTTCTTTTAAAATCCCTGAGCCTTCATCAAAAAAGGAATCTTTATTCTTTTTGGAAGCCTTGTTATCTGTTGATTTTTTAATGGCTGCTTTCGCAGTTGTTGCAGCATCAAAATAAGTTCCTATGTTTTGTTCATAAAATGTATTGATTGATTCAATCTCTATTAAAATGTCTTCATATTCTTCGATAATACCGTAAATGTCTTTCACGTTATCTGTCGTGTGCCTGCGTGGAATACGGTCGTATAATGCTGTTATTTTATTTGAAATACTCATGCTGCTATATTATTGTGACAAATGTAAGTGTTACAAAAAACAATCAGAAGCTACTTTACGTACATTTTAACCATAATCGAAAAGGCTGCAAGTGTTTAATATGTAATTTTACAATAATCTACGATGAACAAATATTTTAAAATAATAGAGGATGCCTACAGGGGTTACGCCAATTTTTTCGTTAATGAAATTTTGACACCCAGTTGGCATAATTATTTTTATTGGCTTGTTGGTGCATCACTCCTTATATGGATTGCCGAAATTTTGTTTCCCTGGAGAAAAAACCAGCCTTTGATACGGGAACATTTTTGGTTAGATGCTTTCTATCTTTTTTGGAATTATTTCTTATTTGCATTAATTGCTTACAACGCTTTAAGCATGGTCGCAGTTAATGCCTTTGGAGATTTTCTTGGTTTTTTTGGGATAACTAATACAGTAGCCTTAAATGTTGTTACATGGCCTAAATGGTCACAGCTTCTCTTTATATTTATTTTTAGAGATTTTATGCAATGGGCTATACACAGACTTTTGCACAATGTAAGATGGATGTGGGAGTTTCATAAAGTGCACCACAGTACAAAAGAAATGGGCTTTGGTGCTTTAATGCGATACCACTGGATGGAGAACATAATTTACCGCAGCCTGGAATATATTCCACTTGCCATGATCGGGTTTGGCATAAGCGATTTTTTCATCGTACACATCTTTACACTCGTTACCGGACAACTCGGGCATGCCAATTTAAAAATAAATTTAGGGCCTTTTAAATATGTTTTTAATGGCCCGCAAATGCATTTGTTGCACCATGCTAAACATATGCCTGAAAACCATCTAAACGGTTTTAATTATGGCATTACATTAAGCGTATGGGATTATATTTTCCGTACCAATTACTGGCCAAAAGATGATGCTTATCTCCCCATCGGCTTACCTGATGAAGACCAAATGCCCAAAGATTTTATTGGTCAGAACATCAGACCATTTAAACGAGCATTAGGTAAAAACTAAACAGTTTTTTAAAATTTAAAATTCCAAGTCACCGCCGGAATTATTGGGAACAGTGAAACCTGTTTCGCCTGAACCTTTAAAGATCCATCATATGGACTTCCTGTTTGGTCGTAATAAATAAAGTAAGGATTTTGTCGGCTGTAAGCATTGTAAATACTGAATACCCACTCCGTTTTAAGTTTTCTTCCTTCATTCTTTTTTGGTGTAAGCACAGCAGATAAATCTAACCGGTGATAAGATGGTAAACGGTATTGGTTAATATTGCTGTACTCTTGTGTAAGCACACCACCAACGATGTAAAACCGTTGCGGTAGAGTAGTTGCGTTGCCAGTACCATAAACAAATGTTGCAGAAAATTTCCATTTTTTATTGAGGTTGTACAATGCTACAATACTCATATCATTCCTACGGTCATATTTGGCAAAGTATTTATTTCCCTCGTTTAGTTTATCAAATTTTCTGTAGGTCCAGCTAAGTGTATAGCCTATCCATCCTGTTAGTCTACCCTTCAGTTTATTTATAAAAAGTTCTGTACCATAACTCCATCCTTTTCCAAAAGTAAAATCATCTTCAGTATCTTTTAAAGTATTTGGGGTGTAACCTTCTCTGTACTCAATTTGGTTTTCCATCTTTTTGTAATAAACTTCAAGCGATGTTTCGTAGGTATTTTCTTTTAAATTTTTAAACAAACCTGCAGCATATAACATACTGATTTGTGGCTTCACTTTATAAGTGCTGGGCACCCACAAATCCGTTGGCAATGTTGTACCTGAGTTGCTTACCAAATGTATGTATTGCAGGTTTCTTGTTACAGAAGCTTTAAGTGATGTTGCTTCATTTAATTCGTAACGTGCGGTAAGTCTCGGTTCTAAACCACCATATGTTTTTACTGGCTGACCTTTTTTAAATACAGTACTATCCAATCTGTTGCCAAACAAATCAGTATTAAAAATTTTGTAAGCTCCTATTTGTTGAAAACCGCTGTACCTAAGGCCTGCATTTATTTTTATTTTGTTGGAAATATCCCAGTCATCCTGCACATAAACTGCAGCCTCATGTGCAAATTTTATCTGAGCATTTTGAGGATTAAAAACAACTGAATCTTGCTTACCGCTTACAACAGAAGGTTTAAATCGATGATAAGTATACAACCAGCCAAATTTTATTTTATGTTTTGATGCCGGGTAAAAATCATAATCCTGTTTCAAACTTATATCTCTTATTCCGGATGCGAGTTGTATCTGAAAATTATTTTGAAGACCATTAAATGTAAAGTTGTAATCGTTGTAAACCAGGGTAGTATTTGTAAACAATTTGTTATTAAAAACATGGTTCCAACGAAGTGTTCCTGTAGCATTTCCCCAAGGTATATTTACCTTTAAACTTTGTTTGCCGTTTCTAAAATCAAAAACATCTCTCCCAAAATATCCACTCAAATAAACCCTGTCTTTTTCGCTGAATTTATAATTTGCTTTTGCGTTAAGATCGTAAAAATAATAGCCTGAACCATAAAAAGCACTGGTCTTTTTTATAAAGCCTTTTGCAAGCGCATCAACATATGTACGTCTTCCAGAAATTATAAAAGATGATTTGTCTTTCTTAATTGGACCCTGCACTGAAAGCCTTGACGCTATTAATCCGAGTCCACCTTCAACCTGGTATTTTTGATTGTTTCCTTCCTTCATGCTTATATCCAAAACACTCGATAAACGACCACCATATTGTGCCGGCATTCCACCTTTTATCAGCGATACATTCTTAATGGCATCAGCGTTAAATATGGAAAAAAAACCAAATAAATGACCGGTATTATAAACAATTGCATCATCAAGCAATATTAAATTTTGATCTGGTCCACCACCACGCACATATATTCCAGAACTGCCTTCACCTGCATTGCGAACACCGGGTAACAGTTGAATAACTTTTAGTAAATCAACTTCACCCAAAAAGGCAGGAACACTTTTAATCTGTTCAATAGGTAAACTTATTTTACCCATTTGCGCAGTTCTTACATTGTTATCTCTTTTAGTAGCTATTACCACAACTTCCTCTGAAAGTGCCGTGGCATTTAAAAGCGAAATATTTATGGAAGTATCTTTTGATAAGGAAATATTTATTGAAGATGATCTGTAACCTACATGGGAGATCAATATCTGATAATTTCCGGAATTGAGTGTAATAGAATAAAAGCCATATTGGTTACTGATGATAGCGCTGTTTTTTCCGACAATGGCAACATTTGCAGCAATAATTGTTTCACCGCTTGCAGCATCTTTTACATAACCGCTGACGGTAAATTTTTGTGCAGAAAGCTCAGCGAAATAACCTAAAAACATCAAAAATAACACACTGCATTTCAACAAAAATCTATTTGAAAAACTCATTGTAATTTCTATTTAAATTCAAAAGTATGCTGAGCGATTTTCTGCAAATTTCAATTTCTTTATTTCGCAACAATCGAATCTTTTACAGAGCCACAGGCCAACATTCCGGCGTGGTAAGTTGGATGATTTTTTCCCATGTAAGGATTAACTATTTCTGCACTGTTGCTTATCCAGTTGGCAGATATAGAATCACTAAAGGCCATTGGGCAGTTTTCTACATAAAGTTTTGGGCCTTCATAATTAATTGTTGTAAAAAATGATGGGTACATCATATCAGATATTGCACTAAAATCTTTGCGCATTTCAGTAATATCAGTTTGTTGCAATAAAGAATTGGCGTTGGATTTTAAATCTGAAATATTTGACTGCACGGTTTCAAAAATAGTGGCAGTATCTTTTTTTAATTCTTCAATGGGCAGTTTATTAAGCAGAAGTACAAAATTTTTTGTTGCGCTTTTTGCTGCCGCAGTATCGGCATTTACAAATGCATTTTTTATATTGAGGTAGGCATTTACAACGCTGTCGGTGCTTTTATTAAAATTATCTGAATGTTTTTTTAAAATAATTGAAGCCTGTTTAGGTTCATCAGGATCGTTTTTTTTCTTATTAAAAAATAAAAAATAGATAGCAAATGCTGCAAAAAGGATGGCAATAAAAGGAAAAAATTTCTTCATATATCAAACGTTTGTTGCAAATGTACCGATAAGACTATGCAGGCACAAAATATTGTAAAATAGTTAACCTTTTATGATGAGTCATTTTCACCTAAAAACTCTCCTTATTAAACGTTACTTTTGCAAAAATTTCAAAAAATGTTATTAGGGTTACAGAATCTTACGTTTGAGTTTGGGGCAAGAACAATTGTGGAAGATGCCACATGGCATATTCAGCCGGGAGAACGCATTGGCTTAATCGGTTACAACGGTACCGGCAAATCTACTTTACTAAAAGTGCTTACAGGACAATACTCCCCTGCCAAAGGAACAGTTGAAAAAGGAAGAGAAACAACCATAGGTTTTTTAAACCAGGATCTGTTGGGTTTTGAAACCGATGAATCTATTTTGGAAGTTGCGATGGGCGCTTTCGAAAGAGTGAAAGCCATTGAAAAAGAAATGGATATTGTAGGTGCCGAACTGGAAAAAACCGGCGATGAAAAACTGGCGGAAAAATATGCAGATCTTTTACACGAAATGGATGTGTTGGACGGTTACAGCATTCACCACAGAACGGAATCAATTTTACAGGGCCTTGGGTTTGCAAATGAAGACCTTGGCAAGCAATATAAAATGTTTAGTGGTGGTTGGCGTATGCGGGTGCTTTTATCAAAAATGATTTTGATGAATCCCGATGTATTGCTGCTGGATGAACCTACGAACCATTTGGATCTTCCAAGTATTGAATGGCTGGAAAAATATTTATCAAACTATCCGGGTGCCGTGGTTATAGTAAGCCATGATCGTTTTTTCCTTGATAGAATGGTAAATAAAATAGTTGAGTTATACCAACGTGAATTGCATTTTTTTGCAGGCAACTACTCTTATTATATGGAGGAGAAGGACATCAGAATTGATATGCAAAAAAAGGCTTTTGATAACCAGCAGGATTACATTCGCCAACAGGAAAAATTTGTAGAAAGATTTAAAGCAAAAGCAAGTAAAGCTGCAGCAGCTCAGAGTATAGTAAAGCGTTTAGATAAAATTGAAAGAATTGAAGATGTAAATATTGAGCGTCCGAATATGAAAATAAATTTTATTCTAAACAAAACGCCCGGTAAAGTAGTAACTGCCCTTAAACATGTAAGTAAGAGTTTTGGCGATTTAAAAATATTAGAGAACACAGGTGCAGAAATTGACAGAGGCGATAAAATTGCATTGATTGGTGCAAACGGAAAAGGAAAATCAACTTTACTTAGAATAGTTGTTGGTACAGAAGAATTTGAAGGCCAAAGAGAATGGGGACATAATGTAGAAGAATCTTTTTATGCACAGCACCAACTGGAAGTATTGAATCCGGAAAATAATCTGATAGCAGAAATGCAGGAAGCAAGAAGTGGAAAAAATGATTTGGAACTGAGAAGTTTGTTGGGCTCGTTTTTATTTAGCGGCGATGCAGTTGATAAAAAAATTAAGGTGTTGAGTGGTGGGGAAAAAGCCCGTGTTGCATTGGCAAAAACGATTGCCAGCAAAGCAAATTTTTTAATGTTGGATGAACCTACGAATCACTTGGATATTCATTCAGTAGATTTGTTGGTGGAAGCATTAAACAAATATGAAGGAACGATTATTCTGGTAAGTCACGATCGTTATTTTATAAGCAGGATAGCCAATAAAATATGGGAAATTGAAGACCATAAAATTTTAGAATTTAAAGGCTCTTATGCTGAATGGGAAGACTGGAAAGAAAGAAGAGAAAAAGCTAAACTTGCTGAAAAGAAAGATTTAAAAGCTGAAACCAAAACAGAAAAAGTTGTTGAGGTAAAAAAAAACGTTAAGCCGGCAAATCCTCCAATAAATAAAGAGGCTGATAAAATAAAAAAACAGTTCAATTCGCTTGAAGGTAAAATTGCTGAACTAACGAAAAAGAAAGCCGGTCTGGAAGCTGAACTTGGCAACCCTGATATTTACAGCAATAATGCAAAATTCGTGCAGACAGAATCCGACTATAAAAATATAACTGCTGAACTTTTAGTAGCCAATAAAGAATATGAAGTGGTGTTTGAGAAGATGATGGAGAACGAGTAAGTGCCCCCTAAATCCCCCCACGGGAAGGGAACTTTTGAAGCTCTAGAAAGTGAACAGTTTTCCTTTTGCTCATTTGTCTTTAATCTTTTGTCTCAGATCTTTTGTCTAATATGATAAATCTTTCCTCATGAAAATAGCAATCATCGGTGGTGGAAACCTTGGCTCAGCGATAGCTGCAGGGCTTTTAAAAAGTAATTTTTGCGCAGCAGAAAAAATTACCGTAACCAAAAGAAATATTGCTACGCTTGCATGGCTTCAGGAAAAAGGTATAAATATTTCAACTAACAATAAAGAAGCAACAGCAAATGCTGATGTAGTTATCTTAGCCATAAAGCCATTTCAAATAAAAGAAATACTGGAAGAAATAGCAACTAAGCTTAGCGAAAATCAATTGCTGATTTCTGTTGTTACCGGCATTAGTTTGAATGAAATTAAAAGTATTGTAGGCAATGATGTGTCGGTTGTAAGAGCAATGCCAAATACTGCTATCGCCATACAGGAAAGCAATACCTGCCTAAGCTCTGATAAAATAAATTCTGATAAACTAAAATATACAGAAGCACTTTTTGCTGCATTGGGCAAAACGGTTGTGATTGATGAAAAGCTCATGAATGCTGCTACCGTATTGGGGGCATGCGGCACTGCTTATGCCATGCGTTACATACGTGCGAGTGTACAAGGTGGCATCGAAATTGGTTTTGATGCAGCCACTGCAAGTTTAATAGTAGCGCAAACGGTTAAAGGTGCAGCAGAATTATTGCTTACCACAAAAACACATCCCGAACAGGAAATTGATAAAGTAACTACGCCAAAAGGCTGTACCATTGCAGGCTTGAACGAAATGGAACACCAGGGTTTTAGTTCTGCTATTATAAAAGGCATCGCTGCCAGTTTTCATAAAATAGGATAAGCACATTATCTTGGCAACCACCACCATCATTTTATTGTGTATTGCAGCTTTTGCTGCCGGTTTTGTAGATGCCATTGTTGGTGGCGGCGGATTAATACAACACCGATGGGACTCATTCTACTCCCTCAATTACCTGTATCAACAGTTGTAGGTTCGCTTAAAATTCCTGCTTTCAGCGGGACTGCTTTTGCTGCTGCACAGTATGTAAAAAAAGTAACCATTAACTGGAAATTATTATTGCCAATGATGGCACTTGCCATGCTGGCATCTTTTGCAGGCAGTAGTTTACTTACACAAATGCACAACGATTTTATGAAACCGGTATTGTTGGTAATTTTATCTTTTGTGGCAATATATACTTTTGTAAAAAAAGATTTCGGTCAGCACAAAGAGAAGGCGCACTCCCCCACTACGCATATTATTTACTCGCTTCTCATCAGTTTAGTTATAGGTTTTTATGATGGATTTATTGGCCCGGGGGCAGGAAGTTTTTTAGTGTTAGCATTTGTTGTTCTGATGGGCTACGATTTTCTCCATGCATCTGCAAATGCAAAAATGGTAAACCTTGCTACCAATTTTGGTTCTATTTTATTGTTTGTTTTAAAAGGCAAAATCATTTGGGCAATAGCAATACCAATGGCTCTGTGCAATGCTGCAGGCGGTTTCACCGGTGCCAAGCTTGCCATTAACAAAGGAAATAAATTTATAAGAATTTTCTTTTTAATAATTGTAACAGGAACATTGATCAGGTTTGCTTACGATGTATTTTTTAAAGTGTAGTAGATTATTCGTTATTTAAAAATTCCGATATTCCTGCTTATTAATCAAAACAACAATTATATTTGTTTAAACATTAATTTTTATGAAGCAGTATATTTTATTATTTATTTCAGTCTCAATCTTTACCTACAGTAGTTTAGCTCAAACTGACGGAAATGCACTTGCGCAAAAAGTTGCTAATGCTTATGGTCTAAAAGATTTTAAAAAAGCAAAATCCATGTCTTTTACATTTAATGTAAAAAGAGATACTTTTCCAATTACATACCGCAGCTGGGATTGGAATATGGAACAGAATATTGTTACCATGAAAGACCCAAAACAAACTGTTACATACCGAAGAGATACGATTCAGTCTGCAGCTATGAAAAACGTAGATGGCAAATTTATCAACGACCAATATTGGTTGCTTTTTCCTTTTCATATAGTGATGGACAAGGGTTGTACGCTAACAAAGAAAGATAATGTAAAAGCACCAATTGGTAAGGCAAACAGCACCATGCTTACGGTACAATATAACAACGTAGATGGGTATACTCCCGGCGATGCTTACGATTTATACATTGATAAAAATTATATGGTAACAGAGTGGGTTTACAGAAGTAAAGGTGTAGCAAAACCTTCCTTAAATACAAGATGGGAAAACACTTTAAAAAATAAAGGCGTTAAAACTGCAACAAACTTTCCTTCTGAAGATGGAAAGTTTAAAATTTATTTTACCGGTGTGAGTGTGAAATAATTAAAAAATCGGGAGGTTTTAGCCACCCGATTTTTTTAAAATCTTCTGATATTTATAATTTTTATTTTCTCTGAAAACTGATCACCACCACTTTTTGCAGCCTGTATTTTCCTTACTATACTCATACCATGTATTACTTTTCCAAAAGCGGCAAAGCCTAAACTGTCGTTTGTTCCACCTCTCTCCGCATCAAGACTGGTCTGATCTCCAATGCAAATAAAAAATTCGGTGGTTGCTAATCCCACAGCTGTCCTCGCCATTGAAATAGTTCCATCTGTATGCGAAAGCCCCGTTTGTTTTGTTGATTCATGTTCAATACCTGCAATCTGTTTTAAATTTGGCCAAACACCTCCCTGTACAAGCCCGGAGTTATTGTCGGTTGGCATTTCTTCGTCTTTTAAAACCCTGTAAAAAGTCGTGTTTTTATAAAAGTCTTTATCAATGTAAGATAAAAAAGCAGCTACAGTTTTAGGTGCTTTCGCCGGATAAAGCTCCGCTTCTATATCTCCAAAATTTGTTTGTATTAGTACATGAGGAAATTCGGTTTTTTTATTTGAGCAGGATATCATCAAACATATAAATAATAATAAAGCAAGTGTACGCATCAGAACATATTTGAATTAAAATGTAAGTTATTTTAAAATGAATAATGCTGTTAACTTTAATTATGATGCCACTTGCAAAAGAAGTTCCATTGATAGTTACATTAAAAATTGATGAACCTTCACAGCTTTTTTTTAATGAGAAACGTATCATGTTTTTCCCGGCCCATGCCAATTTTGTTGATGCGCATATTACATTGTTTCACAAATTACCGTCTATTAATTTAGACATTGAAATTGGAATGACTCAATTTGCCCAACATAAAAAATTGGACTTATATATTAGTGATATTATTTTATTTGAAACAAGCGTATTGTATGCAATAGAATCACCCCAGTTGCTACATTTACATGCGGAGATGCAAAGTAAATTTGATCCGTATCTTATCCGCAACGACAGGAAAATATTGAAGCCTCACATTACTATTCAAAACAAAGTAACGGCTTACAAGGCTCAAAAAACTCATGCATTATTGCTAAAAAATTTTAATCCATTTGTTGTTAATGCCATCGGTTTTACGAGCTGGTATTATTTAAAAGGTTATTGTGAGAAAAAAGAAGATTATTTATTTGGGTAAAGTTTATTCTTTTTTTTTATTTACCGCTTAGGATAAAAGTTATAGTCAGTTATTGCAGAGATTTTCTTTTCTCAGTAAAACGTTTACAACTCAGCGGCTCTGTAGAGAAAAAGATTACGCATTATCAAAACTCATAAATTTTTGCTTTAGTAATTTTTAATCGACGCACAGAAAATTCCTCTACAAAACTTCAACATCATTTCTTAGAAACATTTTTATTTAGTTTTTAAAAAAAAAATTGTACGACCCAAAAGAAATTCTAATAAAAAAATCTTTTTTGATAAATTAAACCTTCCAATCAATCACCCGTCTTTAAAGAACAAAAAAAATTATTTCATAAAAAAGTTAAACCCATGACCAGTAAATTATTATTTATCGCTACAGTTTTTATTTGTGCAGCAGGCAATGCAAGCGCACAAAACCATTCACATAGAGGTGCAGGCAGACCGCATGAAATGCACCATGATCAAAGAAATGTACATCATGATCGTACAGAGAAAAGGAATGACAAAAAAGAAATTCTTAATGATCGTAAAGACATCAAAAAAGATAATAAAGATATTACCGCTGATAAAAGGAAACTAAACCAGGATAGAAAAAAACTTAAGCAAGAAAGGAAAGAAAAAGATAGGAACGGCATTAAAGAAGAGCAAGCGGAACTTAAGAAAACAATGAAAGATTTAAACGAAGATAAAAAAGACAGAAATAAAGAAGTAAAAGATCTAAAGACCGATGCAAAAGATATTAGGAAAGATAGAAAAGATATAAAAGATGATAAAAAGGATTTAAAAAAAGATGTAAAAGAAAATTAATCTTTATAAGTACTTACAAAGCAAAACCCGGTTGCCATAAGGCTGTCGGGTTTTTTAAGTTTAATTTCATCATGTTTGTAAACAAACAATGGGTTGATTTTTTTAAAGGAAATAATTACAGAGACATCGTCCTTATCAGCCATTAACTTTGCTTTATTGAAAAAGGTATTACAAATACATAATTATTGTATAATACCAAATTGATAGAAACCGAAACATGAGTGTACAAGACTGGGTTATGATATTCTTTCAACAAGTTAAAGAAACAGATGCTATACAATGGTTGGCAG
>Ga0123337_10006461_pt1 | contig 11188 bp, 10 predicted proteins | sample frozenSSSSmetaG_FD_89792 | JGI IMG/M metagenome (GOLD analysis project Ga0123337, IMG submission 89792) | Glacier valley bacterial and archeal communities from Borup Fiord, Nunavut, Canada, to study Microbial Dark Matter (Phase II) -... | ecosystem: Environmental > Aquatic > Freshwater > Ice >...
TGTAGTTAAAAACAAACCGGAGATCGTAATTGATATTGATAAAGAAAAGGCAAATGCAGAAGGTATTTCTGTTGCTCAGATCGGTATGGAATTACGTTATGCAATATTTGGAAGAGATGTTTCTAAATTCCGTGACAAAGACGACGAATACGATATTGAATTGAGATATACATATGATCAACGTTCGAACATTGACGATATTATGAATTCAAAAATTACATTCCGTGATATGAATATGGGCGGACAAATTCGTCAGATTCCTTTATCGTCTGTTGCTAAAGCTCGTTTTGATAACTCATACGGCGGCGTAAAACGTAAAGATCAACATCGTATCGTAACATTGTCTTCGAACGTATTGTCGGGAGCAAATGCGAATGAAATAAATTCAGAAATTAAAAAGCTGATTCCGGATTTTAAAAAACCATCTGAAGTAATTATTCAGTTAACAGGTGCGCAGGAAGAACAGGCAGAAACAGGCGCCTTCCTCGGAATGGCAATGGTTACCTCATTCATCATGATCTTATTTATTTTGGTAACACAATTTAACTCGATCAGTAAACCGATCTTAATTATTTCAGAGATTGGATTCAGTATCATCGGGGTATTCTTTGGTATCTGTATTTTCGGAATGGCGTTCTCTGTTGTAATGACGGGTGTAGGTATTATTGCACTTGCAGGTATTGTGGTACGGAATGGTATTATCCTTGTTGAGTTTACAGATATTATCATGGAAGAAGGACACGATCTGAAATACGCGATCATACATGCAGGTAAAGTACGTATGACTCCAGTATTGCTTACTGCAACGGCAACGATCCTTGGTTTGATTCCGTTGGCAGTCGGTTTGAACATCGACTTTGTACGTTTATTTGCTGAAGGAAATCCCCATATCTTCTTCGGCGGCGACAGCGTTGCATTCTGGGGACCTCTTGCATGGACAATGATCCACGGTCTTTCTTTTGCAACATTCTTAACATTGATCTTAGTGCCGGTTATGTATTACATCAATTACAAAGCAAGCCGTAAGATTAAAGGTTGGTTTGGAATTAAGGTGGAGAAACTGTCTTAACGCTGAAGGCAGAGGGCTCAAAGCCTAAAGCTAAAAAGCCCAAAGTTTAAAGTATAAAAACAAAAAGGTCGTCTCGCTAATCAACGAGTCGACCTTTTTGTTTTAAACTATTTTGCAGATGGAATTTTGACTGCTAATTCAGCTCTCAATTGTTTAGCTTTTCGCTTTAGGCGTTCCGCCTAATCCCCATCAATAAACCTCTTCTGGATCGGTGCATACGAATCAATGCGCCTGTCTCGAAGAAAAGGCCAGTGTGTTCGGTAGTAATCTGTTTGTGACATATCAATTTCCTGTACATGAATTTCTTCTGTTAAGTGCGGTGCCTGATATAATACGCGGCCTTGTGCATTTGATACAAATGATCCGCCCCAGAATTGCATACCTGCTTCGGCACCTGTTCTGTTAACAGATACTACGGGCGTACCGTTGGCAACAGAATGCGAACGTTGTATGGTTTGCCATGCATTATACTGATCGGTGTTTACTTCTTCTGTCTGGTGATCTGCCCAACCGATAGCTGTCGGGTAGAAAAGAATATCTGCCCCCATCAACGATGTAATACGTGCAGCCTCTGGATACCATTGATCCCAACAAATGAGTATACCTACAGTTGCAAATTTTGTTTTAAAAACTTTATAACCTAAATCCCCTGGTGTGAAATAAAACTTTTCATAATATCCCGGATCGTCCGGTATGTGCATCTTGCGGTACTTACCTAAATAACTTCCGTCCGCATCGATAACTGCTGTTGTATTGTGGTACAAACCTTCCGCACGTTTTTCAAACAGCGAAGCAATGATCACTACACCAAGCTCTTTCGCTAACGACTGGAACGCATCTGTAGAAGGGCCAGGGATGGCTTCTGCTAATTTGAAATTATCGTAGTCTTCCACATCACAGAAGTAGAGCGAACCGAATAATTCCTGAAGACAAATGATTTGTGCACCTTTCGCTGCCGCTTCACGAATGCCTTTTACATTTTTTTCAAAGTTGTCTTTCACATTGCTGCTGCAAGACAATTGAACCAAACCAACGTTTACTTTCTTACTCAATGTTTTATAAGATTAGTTTTGAATTTAAAATTAACAGTATTTAAAGTGAAATAAAAGGAAAGAGTAAGGGTTTACCATTCCTTAATGTTCCGTTTTTGACAGGATCTCAACAGCAACTCCTGCAATAGGTTTTTGTAAGAACTTAGGAGTGATGCTTTTACGGATTTCTATCTTCAGTATTACCTTATTTTGGTAATCTAAGGATAGAATCTGAGCATTAAATTCCTTTACCAAACGCATTACTTCACCTTGAAGAGAAGCTTCAAACACGATTTCTAATGTGTCAGAAAGATATTTTTCAAGGATTGTAGTATTTTCTAAACAGGCTTTTGCCGCTTCTTTATACGCTTCAATCAACCCGCTTACGCCTAATTTCGTTCCACCAAAATAACGTACTACCACAACTAATGTATGCGTCAATTTTTTTGATCGGATCAGATTTAAGATTGGCGTGCCTGCTGTATGTGCCGGCTCTCCGTCGTCATGGCCTTTCATAATAGGCTCTTCCGTGCCAATAATATAACCATAACATACATGGCGCGCATCGTAATATTTCTTTTTTGCCTCCTGAATAATTTTTTTTATTTCCTGTTCAGTAGAGACAACATATGAATGGGCGATAAACTTACTGCCTTTCTCTTTGTATTCAGCTGTTGTAGATTCTGAGATCGTGAAATAGAAATCATTTTTCATATTATATTTTGATCAAATACAATAATAGGATGGACGTGGACGCAAGCAATAAGCCAATGCTGAGTTTGACTGTAAATTTTTCTTTGAAGAATAGATAAGATACAATTGCTGTAAATAAGATAATGCAGAGATTAAGCATTGGAAAAACAAACGAACCATCGTGTTGATAATAGTTAAGGGTTTTTAATAAATAATAAACCGAAAAATAATTTGGAATTCCCAATACAATTCCACTTAAAATGGCTTTTGATTGAAAGCTCACTTTTTTTGTAATAAGTAAAATTGTCAGGGTTAACGAACCCCAGAATGCCGCTGCTGTAAAGGTATGTATGGAGAAGAGACCAACACTTTCCGGACTTGCAATAGTACTATTGATGTATAATATTGCTAAGTCTAATAAACCAGCAGAAAGAAATACAAACCATGGTAAATAACGATTTGCTTCTGGCACATCTGATATAAGGTCTGTAGATTTTTTTTGCGTTACTAAATAGATGGAAGCGATGCCTAATAAAAAGGCCAGTATCTGCAGCCATGCAAAGGGCGCAAGACCAGCTGCAATAGCAAAACCCGCGGGTATCACCATGGATAATTTATTTGCCATGGTTGTAGGTGTTAATCCTGCACGCTGCGTTGAGATGCCAATCAAAAAAAAGCTTGGAAGGAAGCAACTCCCAAGTAAGCTGGCAGCAATTACTGTATCCATATGCCGAATATAAAGCGCTTCATTCAGCAAACTATATTGGTGTATAAATCCTGTAATGGAACACACTACATAATTCCATACAATACTTTGAAATATATCAATCTTTAGATTACTATATACACGAAATAAAATAAACAGTGCAGAGGTACAAATAATGGTTAAAAAGAGATAGAACATGTATATGGTTAATAAATGATTATTGTCCATTTACGACACTTTCGCGTAAATCAGTATATTTACCAAAGTTATAAAATTTCTATGTCGGAAAAACCTTATTGGATACATTTTACGGAAATTGGAGACGAAGAAGTGGGCTATATTTCTGTTGCGGAAGTAAACAGTCACATGCCATTTGATATTAAGCGGGTGTATTGGGTATATCAAACGCCTGAGCATGTAGAACGTGGAAATCATGCGCATAAAATATGCAAACAAGTACTGATTGCAGTAAATGGTTTTGTAGAAATTGAACTTGAAAACGCGCAAGGTATTAAAGAGATTTTTTCTTTAAACACACCTTCCATAGGTTTGTATGTTCCTGTATTGCATTGGAGGAGGATAACTATGGCGAAAGATGCGGTATTGTTGTGTTTTGCATCTGAAGAGTTTGAAGAATCTGATTACATTCGTGATCATGAATTATTTATTTCAATAAAGAAGTAAGCTGCAGTGTTGATTTTGTCTACGATAGCGCAAAAAAATCCGACTCAATTTTTATTCAATCAATATTTTTATTTGAATACACATGCAACATCTGTCTTGTCGTTTGCGGATAAAGCCAGTGCTCCTTCTATTTTATTGAATTGTGTAGAAGCTTCTCAAGGGAATTACGTAAGTGGTTATCATGCACCTTTTGCGGGCATTGAATATACTTCAACTATTGACATCACTATTTTTGTTAAAGATGTATTGAATAACTTGTCTGAAAAGAATGCGAAGTCGTTAACTATTAAGCAAGCACCTGAATGTTATCAGCCTAATGTATACAATGCAATTCATGAAGCATTTATTGCGAATGGTTTTGTAGAACAGGTAAGTGAAACCAATCAGTATATTGTAGTTGATCCTGCAAAATCATTTTCATCAGGTATTGATGCTCAAAAAAGAAGACGGTTGAGCAATTCAAAAAAAACAGGCATGCGTGTTGAATTTTTTAATCATATTGATTCCGATATTTGGTATGAGGTATATTACAAAGCACGAATAGATAAAGGTTTTCCAATTACCATTTCTAAAGTTGCATATCTTTCGCTTTCAGAAAAAATCACTGATATCTATACCTATGCAGGAGTATTTTTGAATGATACATTGATTGCGAATGCTATTTTTGTGCACATTAATAAAGATACTTTGTATTATTTTGCGGCAGCATCCGATCCTTCGTATGCCGAATTGAGTCCAACGGTCTTACTCATTGAAGCGCTCTATGATAAAGCAGTTCAAGACAAATATACGCTTATTGATTTGGGAGTATCTTCTTTAGATGGTGTCTTGAATGAGGGTTTACATCAATTTAAGAAATACTTGGGAGCAATAGAATGCAGTAAAAAAACATATACGTTTTTATTTTAATCTATATCCTATAAAGATTATTATCCGTACCTTTGTTTGGTTATGAATCAGATTCGAAGCAGTTTTTTTTCACTAATAAGTATCTTCTTAAATGTAGGGTTTGGTTTTGTCTACAATAAAATCGTTGCATTTTATTTTGGTCCAATTGGCTTATCACTGCTAACACATTATCAGAATTTGGTTGCGTTTTTTATGCATATTCCGCAAGAGGGTATACATAAAGCATTTATCAATCAGCTTACACAAGAAGAAGATAGTAAAGCGCATACAGGAAGAATTATTATACAATCTATCGTTTGGAATATATTGATTTTTCTTGTTCAATGGATATGTTTGGTGGTATATATGTATTGGGCAGATTCTCCATTAGAGGAATTGTTTTTAGATACGGGTTCATCTTTATTGATAGGTGTTTCGTTCTTCTTATTCGTATTGAATTTATTGGCCTCATCGTGGATGGTTGCACGACATAAGTTGAAGCGCTATGCCATCTATACATTTTTGTTGGGAATCACATCCGTACTAGGTATGGGCTGTTGCTTATACTTTGATATAACGGATTCGTTATACTGGATTATATTGGCCGTTACACTTTCTAATTTTCCTGTTTTTATTTATATGTTTTTTATGGTGTTCCGAAAGTTCAAGTATTCGTGGATAGATGTAAAATCTTTATTTAGTGGCAAAGATTATTTTATGCCCTTGATTATTATGGGCGGAGTATCGTTGTTATCCGGAAAGTTTTTGGATTATGTGGTACGTGAAATTGCTTTTGATTTGATTGGTCCGTATGAATCTGGTTTGTGGCAATCGGCAGTTAAGATATCTCAGGCATTTGTATTCTTATGTGGTGCATTTCTTTCAACCATTTTTTATCCCTATGCATCCGAAAGTATCAAAGATAAATCTACTTTACATGCTTACGTTAAAAAGTTTATGTTCTTGTATGTGCCCGTAACATTTATAGGCATGGTTTCTATGTTTGTCTTACGCGATTTACTGTTCCAGATTTTGTTTTCGAAAGAGTTTATAAAAGCAGATAAATATTTTTTACTCATATTGATAGGTGATTGGCTGCGATGTGTGTCGTGGATAGGAGCTTACTTATTGATGGCTTCTTCCGATACCCGCAGGTTTATAGTCTTCGAAATTATATCTGGCGTAATATTTATATTGGTATTTATTTTTGGAACAGAATACTTCAGTTGGGAAGTTATGGCAATTGCGAATTTGATGCGCTATGTTGTATATACAATACTTGTGGGTCTGTATTATAGAAATGTATGGATGGTAGAGAACAGCCGCTCGTAACCGTTATTGCAATAAGCTATAACCACGCTGCTTATATTGAACAGGCATTGGAGTCGGTTTATAATCAAACGTATCAAAACATCGAACTTATTATTGTGGATGATGCAAGTACGGATACCAGTGCTGAAGTAATTGAATCATGCATACATAATCGTTCAGTACATTTTTTAAATAACGAAACGAATCTTGACAATTGCAAATCGTTTAATAAAGCCTATGCTTTATCTAAAGGGAAATTCATTATTGATTTAGCCTTAGATGATATCATGTATCCAACGCGCATTCAAAAGCAGGTAGCGTTGTTTCAACATTCAGCAGATAATGTGGGTGTCGTATTTACAAACGTTGACATTGTTGATGTAAATGGAAAACTTTTGAATGCGCATTATCCCAAGTTTTATCATAGAAGTAATGCAAGTAAAATTCCTGTAGGGAAAGTGTTTGATGCCGTGTTAAGTCAATATTATGTCAATCCAGTTGGTATGATGTTTAGGAGGGAAGTAGTTGAGAAATTGAATGGCTACGATGAATCGCTTGCCTATGAAGATTTTGATTTCTGGATTCGTTCAGCTCGAATTTTTGAATATGCTTATATACCTGAAATTCTATCTGCGAAACGTACTGTTTCAACTTCCTTATCAACACAGTTTCATACAGCGAATAAAGAAAGCATGTTTGCCTCGACTTTAAAGGTGTGTAAAAAAGCATGGTGGTTGTGTATTTCAGATAGTGAAAAAAAAGCATTGATGAAACGCTGTAGGTATGAGGCGCGACAAGCATATAAGTACAACTACATACAACTAGTGAATGAATACTTGAGTATATTAAAACTGTACGATCCTCTTTATCGGTTTTATAAACCGTTTGTAATAGTATTGCTCCATTTTAAATCATAAAAAGTGTCTACATGATTTGTAGTTGGTAGCAATAAAATAATTTTTTGATAAATAATGTTTAGCACCCACTATATTTAACTTAGCACCTTAATCATGAGTTATGACTCAGGAAGGAGTCACATATTTATAGCATAATCTAAATAAATAAAAAACAAACGTACAATCCCGAAGGATTGAATTCCATTTGATCCCTTCGGGATTGTACGTGTAAATCTAGGGTGAATTTTTTTCCTATAAATATTCGACCCCTACTGGGGTCGGCACTTAATGAATGATTCTACAAATTGATTTGAGAGATGCTGTAAGTGATAGAATTTAAAATATGACTCTATATGATTTATTGCTACCACCTATAAATCATAGAGTCATAAAAAAAGTCTTCTCACTAATCAGCGAAGAGACTTTTTTATAATAATTAAATCTTTTTCTTAAAAGAAGAAATACACACCAGTACCCACTGTTATTGTATTGAAGTTGAGAAGTTGCAAACCACTTGTTGTTGCTTTACTTGTTCCGCCGGTATTGTTTGTTGTTTTCCCAACACGAGAATTATATGCAATCAGATTACCTAATGAAAACTCCAAACCAATTTTTTTAGTAGGCATAAATAAAATACCAGGACTAATTCCAGCGGTTATGTCTACTGTATTTGTTTTGTTGGGACCATACTCGTTGGTTCTGACAATAGTAGTATTTCCAAAAGCATCGTAGGTAGTGTTGTCAGTATAACCAGATGTTTTCCCTGTGCTGAATGTATTTGCTGCACCAGCTTTTAAAAGGAAATGTACATTTTCACTTATTGGAAAATAATACTTTACATATGGTGAAATGCTTGTTCCATTAGATGTTGTTTTAGAATAACTAAAATCTGATGAATTGGCTAAGAAATTGTTAGAAGTATTTTCACTTGTGCTTGTATAACCTGCATATCCAACTGAAATACCAATTGCAAAACGATTTGAAAGGAAATAACTGACGTTTGGTGCTATGTTATATGAAGTTGTTTTTGATGTGACATTACTGTTGTAGTTGGAAAAAGCAGGATCACTTTCATTTACAGACTTCCTTACACTTAATACTGAAGTTAAACCCACAGCAATCATTCCTTTTTCTAATTGAGCGAAAATGGTTTGAGAACAGAGCAAAAAGCTTAGAATGATGATTATTTTTTTCATGATATTTTAGTCTGTTGAATTAAAAGAAATAATAAATAGAAGTTCCAATATTCATTGTATTGAAATTTAAAAATTGAAATCCTTCGCTAGAATTTTTTCCTGAAATGAAATTTATATTTCCACCATCGTCTTGGGAATGATTATATGAAAGTACATTTCCTAAAGAAAATTCCAAACCTATTTTTTTAGTAGGCATAAATAAAATCCCTGGACTAATTCCTACATTATAACTAAACGAATTTCTTTCATTGGTACTGTAATCACCCCCTCTGGAAGTAGACATTGCGTTACCATTAGCGTCTACAATAGTTTCATCGTAGTATCCACTAGACTTTATGTGATTGTAGGTTGTTCCAATACCACCTTTTAAGAAGAAGAAAACCTGATCACTAAGTGGTATATAATATTTTACAAAAGGAGAAACACTTACTCCATTTGATGGGGTTGTATAATACGAAGTTGTTATTAAATTGTTGGCTTGGTGATAATATTGACTTTCTTCCTTGCTTGTAGAACCAGTATATCCGATGCTTAATCCAACTGCAAATTTGCTCGATAAAAAATAGCTAAATGTTGGCGAAATATTATAGATCAAATTCTTTTGAATATTTTTTAAAGGATATGTTCCACTATTATTTACTTCATTAGTTGTTTTAGTATAATTAAAAGCAGATGATAGTCCAACGGCAATCATTCCTTTTTCTAATTGGGCAAAAATAGTTTGTGAACAAACTAAGAAACTAGCTACAAGCAATATTTTTTTCATAAGTCATTTATTTACGGTTTTATATACATTTTATTTTATTATTCAACTACTGCAGATTCACAGATATGCGTTGGTACAATACCTGTTGATTTTATTTTTGTTTCGGCATCATCTATTCGTGTATTCCCAGTAAGGACAAGCGCTGTATCCAAACCAAATTTATTTCCTCCTAAAATGTCGGTATGTAAAGTATCTCCAACCATTAAGATTTCACGTTTATTGATTTCTTGTTTTTTTCTAAGCAAATCATAAGCAAACATAAACATTTGCGAATCGGGTTTTCCGAAACGAATAAAACGTCGTCCTAATATACTTTCTATCATGGTCGCAACTCCACCAATGGCTATGGCTACATCATGTTTGGTTAAGGGATATGTATTGTCGGTATTTGCTACTATAGCCGGAATGGTTCGTTTGCGTAATAAGTTTACTGTTTTATTCAAATCATGAAACCAATTAAATCCCTCGTCATCCAAAAGAACCAACGCATTTACTTCACCAATATTGCTGTCGTTGATTGCACTTACAGGCAATAATTTTATTTCGGTAGTTTGTAAATAATGAGCCGAATTTTCGGTTCCCAAATAAGCAACGATTCCACCATCTACTTTCAGATCTATATACTCTTTGGTGATCATACCTGAAGATATGATCCGGTCTTCAGTAATAATGTTTAAGCCTAGTTTGTGATAAGACTCTGCTAATTGCTTTGGACTTCTAGATGCATCATTGGTAACAATATAATAATCTTGTCCCTGTTCTTCCAGATACTTGAATGTATTTTCAATACCCGGTAATAAACCATTGTACGTTTTTAAAACACCAAAGGCATCAAAAAAGATGGCTTTATATTTTGGTAAAATGGATTTGAATGATTCGATTTGCATGGGATTACAGTTGGTACAGAACGCTATGTGCGTGAACGAAGTATAGTTTATATTAATTTAATTTTAATGCTTCGAGTATTTTACTTGCATCAAAGTCCCTATCAATAGATGGTAAGTAGGTCTCAAATGCTTCAGCTTGAAGTTTTGTTGCATATTTTTCATTGAAGAAATAGTTTCCATCTTTCATTACATAATTTAGTATAAAGAAACGATAGCTTTCTTTTAAGAAAAGAATTTCATTTTTTGTTAGCGGATTTACTTTATGGTATTCTTCTAAGAAAATAATAAAACGATCTTCCATCAATGGCCCGATCACATAACTGAATACAGTTCGATCGCCAATATCAGAAACAACTCTGCTAAAGAAATAGAAATCCAACATGCGGTAACTCATGCGAAACCAATCATAATCCCAACGTGAAAATAGGTCCAGCTTATCTGTCACAGAAAAATTACCAATGTTCCAATCTATAAACACAGGCATTACATCAAATTCGCGAACTTTTAATTTATTTCTGTTTTTTAAAAATTGTTCGCAATGGTGTTTTAGATAATCTGCTTTAGAGCGTGTACCAAATAAGGTTGGATTTGCATCAAGTGAATCCAATAATTTATAAATGTCTGTTCGAAGTGTCTTTGATGATTTCGGTATAACATTTTTAACTTTCGAACAGGCTTTATGAAACTTGCCCATTTGTTCACCAAGTTTACGAATATCTTTTTCACTCAATCGCTTAGGTAACCTTTTTTGGGTGCGGATTGGATTATAAAAAACCACCCATGCATCTAAATTATTTTCCTGATAACGAAATGTATATACTTGGTTGTTTTTGAGTAAGGATTTACCCAAAACGTTTTCAAATGGATATAATAAATTATTTGAAAGTGCATGAATGATGCGGTGATCTTCTTTGAAGTTTTCGTATTGTCCGAATAAAGATATTTTTGCAATTACGATATCTTCATCCACAAAGGTAACTCTGTACACGTGATTGGTAGATACTTTTGCACTGATATCTTCTACCTTTTTAATTTCTTTACTATTGTCAAATCCTTGCCAA
>Ga0123337_10006462_pt1 | contig 11186 bp, 12 predicted proteins | sample frozenSSSSmetaG_FD_89792 | JGI IMG/M metagenome (GOLD analysis project Ga0123337, IMG submission 89792) | Glacier valley bacterial and archeal communities from Borup Fiord, Nunavut, Canada, to study Microbial Dark Matter (Phase II) -... | ecosystem: Environmental > Aquatic > Freshwater > Ice >...
CTCGCGCCGACGCGCGAACTGGCGGTTCAAGTCGCGGGCGGCATTCACGATCTGGCGAAAAACACAGGACTGCGTGTCGTGCCGGTTTATGGAGGCCAGCCGATTGATCGCCAATTCCGCGCGCTGAATGCGGGCGCGCATATCGTGGTCGGAACGCCGGGCCGCGTGATTGACCATTTGCGTCGCGGTTCGCTTTCCCTCGCAACCGTAACTTTCTGCGTTTTGGATGAAGCCGACGAAATGCTGGCTTTAGGTTTCTTAGAAGAAGTCGAAGAAATTCTGGCCGCGCTTCCCAAAAAACGGCAGATGGCATTTTTCTCGGCGACGATGCCCGCGAAAATCAAAGTTCTCACCAAGCGGTTTCTGCAGTCGCCCGAACACGTTGAAATCGGCTCCAAAAAACGCACAGTGGAAAGCGTGCAGCAGACTTACTACGAAGTTCCCAAAGGCAAAAAGCCCGAAGCGCTGGCCCGAGTACTCGACATGGAAACGCCCGGCCCGACGATTGTGTTTTGCCGCACGCGTTTGGAAACCACCGAGCTTGCCGAAGCCTTGCGCTTGAGGGGCTACAACGCCGAAGCCTTGAACGGCGAAATGAGCCAGAACGACCGCGACCGAGTACTCAAGCGCTTCCGCGACGGCAGCGCCGATTTGCTTATCGCGACTGACGTGGCCGCGCGCGGATTGGATATCGAAACCGTGACGCACGTCATCAACTACGATATTCCCTGGGATGTCGAGCAGTACATTCACCGCATCGGGCGCACGGGACGCGCCGGACGCAGCGGCGATGCGATTACGCTTGTCGAATCGCGCGACCGCCGCAAGTTGAGCATGATCGAGCAAGTCACCGGCGTGAAGATGAAAGTGGCGAAAATTCCGACCGCCGCCGACATCGCCGCGCGACGACGCGACGCCTTCAAAGACGCTTTACGCGAAGTTTTGGACGCGGGCGAATTCGATGGCGAAATCGAAACCGTGGAAGAACTCAGCGAAGATTTCGACGCCACCGAAATCGCCGCCGCCGCGCTGCACATGCTGTGGCAAAGTCGCCACACCGCAGACACCAACGCCGCCGACTTAGCCGCCGACCACGAGCAGCCCGAATCCGGCATGACGCGCATTTTCGTCGGTCTGGGCAAAGCCGACGGCTTGCGTCCCGGTGAACTCGTCGCCGTCATCGCCAATCAATGCGACATTCCCGGAAAATCCATCGGCGCGATTGATATTTTAGATCGCTCTTCATTCGTCGAAGTGCCATCCGGCAAAAGCCAGCAAGTGATTGAAGTACTCCGCCGCACCGCACTGCGCGGCCGCAAAGCGAGTGTGGATATTGCCACGCCAAAACGGAGATAAGACGAAAGCCGGGGATTTTAATCCCCAGCTATCTGCTTAATCTTATACGTAAAACTTGCTCTTGCGGGTTAACAAGATTGTTCGCTTGCTGCACGCACCTTGAATTGCGGACTATCACTTTTTAGGCTTGATGAGTTTGGCAACATCAAATCGTTTATAAACAAAATCACGCAAAGCCTTCGTTGTGCCGTTGTGCAAATAAGAAATATCTACTCGGTCACGCGGGCCGCTGTAATCCTCAAATACAATTCTACCGTCGGTACCAGAGGCAGAACGAGAACCCAAAGATGTATGAATTTGAAAGTCATCTGAAGCGAATCGAAAGTCCAACCAAAAAATTGGCATTTCGCTGACATCGGATGTCGTTGAGGTGCCGGAAGCAGAAGTCCGAACCTTTGATATAGCTTGTTTCAACTGGTAAGGCGATATTTTACCGAAACGAATCGTTCGTTGGCCGTCATAATAACCTATCGTAACCGACTTAGCTCGGATCATGAGCCGTCGCCACTGCCTGTCGGATTTTGGTGGATCCTTACTAAATGCTGGCCTGCCAAAGGGAATAGTGAATAAGGCAAATATCAAAAAAATCCGTTTCATGACTTGATTATATTTCATGTCAGGATCACTAACAGCAATCGAACAAGGTTCTGCACCCGCCCGCTATTCTGCTTTAATTCACAATTTCATCAATCTTCCTCAACTCATCATCGCTAAAAGTCACATTCTGCGCTGCCGCCACATTTTCCATAATCTGTTCCGGGCGACGTGTGAGTTTGTCGTTAGAATAGCGCACAGTTTAAAATTCCGAGCAAGAGGGAATGATAAACTGTGCGTGTATTAAGGAGACGAAAATGACAACTCAAGTTTGCGAAGCAGTTTTTCAAAATGGCGCTTTTCGTCCCGTTCGGCCTATCTCGACCGCAATCGCTGAAGGGCAGCACGTTCGTCTTGTTGTCGAAGTAGAAGAAAACGATATTCTCAATTTGGCGACCGGTGTATATGATGGTCTGTCGGAGGCCGAAGTCAAAGAAGTCGAGCAAATTGCTCTGGAACGCCGCGACTTTTTCCACAGTTTGCTCCGGTCAGCGGGTGAGTTTATAGTTAGCCCGTCACGCTTAGCTTTATAGCAGTTGTGATAAGTTGAGAAGCAACAAAAAGCACGGACGGAATAAGTTTGGATATTTACGAAATCATCTGGCGGAACAAATTTATCGAGAAACTTGCCAGCAAGCATAACGTATCAACTGATGAAGTGGAAGAAGTTCTTTTTGGCAGTCCTTTCATCCGCTTTTGGGAGAAAGGCGAAACCGCCGGCGAGAATTTATACTTGGCTTATGGGCAAACAAAAGCAGGTCGCTATCTGGTTGTGTTCTTTATTAGTAAGCCACAAAATATGGCGTTGCCCATTTCGGCCCGCGACATGACGGCTTCTGAACGGAGATATTACAATGGACAAAAATAAAATTGAGCCAACTCCCGATAATTTTGAGAGCTATGAAGCTGCCGCAGAGTTTTGGGATGCACACGACACCACGGATTATCTGGATGAGTTCCGAACGGTTGAGGCCAATACCGAGTTGCGCGCGCGACATTTTGAGGTAGAAATCGACGAGAGCGTAGCCAAAGTTTTGCAAACGCAGGCCAAAGCGCAAGGCGTCAACATGGACGACCTGGCTTCTCATCTCTTGCGACAACAGTTGGGCATGGCGGCTTAAGGAAAAGCTGTCAATAAGGCGCGAACAAGGTTCTATGTCCGACCGAAGCGCGAACAAAAATGAATGACAAAAAAGCGTGCGATCATTTTTTATCGCACGCTTTTTTATTGCCTGATATTGAAATCTCCGGCTTTATTTCACAATCTCATCAATCGCCTTCAATTCATCTTCGCTAAAAGTCGTATTCTGCGCTGCCGCCACATTTTCCACAATCTGCTCCGGTCGACTCGCGCCAATCAGCGCGCTGGTCACGCCTTCATCGCGCAAAACCCATGAGAGCGACATTTGCGCGAGAGACTGGCCGCGCTGCTGCGCCAGTTCGTTCAGGGATTGAACTTTGGTCATGTTTTCGGGCGTAATCGAATCCTGGTTCAGGAAACCAGCTTTGGAAGTCACGCGCGAATCTTCCGGCACGCCGTTCAGATATTTGTTGGTCAGAAGCCCTTGCTGCAACGGGCAAAAGGCGATGATGCCCATGCCAATTTTTTTGGTCGTCGGCAGCAAATCGGTTTCAAGACCTCGGTTCAGCAGGCTATAACTGGGCTGGTGAATAATCGGCTTGATGAAATTATTCCGCTCGCAAACGCGAATCGCTTCGGCTGTCTGCGCGCCGCTGTAGCTGGAAATTCCGACATACAACGCTTTGCCTGAACGCACGATGGAATCAAGCGCGCCCATGGTTTCTTCGAGCGGCGTTTCTTCGTCGGGACGGTGGTGATAGAAAATATCCACGTATTCCAATTGCAAGCGCTTGAGCGATTGGTCGAGGCTGGAAATCAAATATTTGCGGCTGCCCCAATCGCCATACGGGCCGGGCCACATGCCCCAACCGGCTTTGCTGGAAATAATCAGTTCGTCACGATAATCCGCGAAATCTTCCTTCAAAATGCGACCGACGCGCGATTCCGCCGCGCCGGGCGGCGGGCCGTAATTGTTGGCTAAATCGAAATGCGTGATACCATTATCAAAGGCGGCGAAAAGCATCGCGCGGCAATTGTCGTGGAATTCGGTTTCGTTTTCCAAATGCTTGGCGTCGGTTCCCGCGCCACCGAAATTGTGCCAGCAGCCGAGCGAAATCGCGGGCAATTTCAGGCCGCTATTTCCAGTGCGGCGATACGGCATCGCGTCGTAACGAGTTTGAGAAGGCGTGTAATTTTCGTTCATAATAAGGCAGTTTAACGCGTCGGCAACTCGCATTTCACCACCATGATTATCGATTCCCACCATCACGTTTGGCGCTACACGCCCGAAGAATTCGACTGGATTGGCGATGACATGAGTACTCTGCGACGCGATTTTTCCCTCTCGGAGTACTCCGAGTTGCTGGAAGCGAACGGCATCGACGGCGCGGTTGCAATTGAAGCGCGCCAGACCGTCGGCGAAACCGCGTGGTTGCTGGAACTGGCGCAAGAGTACTCCTGCCTGCGCGGCGTCATCGGCTGGGCGCCGCTGGCGTCTTCGGGCATTGAAAGCATTCTCGATAATTTCTGCGAGCATCCAAAATTCAAAGGTGTGCGCCACGTCGTGCAAGCCGAGCGCGACGGTTTTCTTTATGACGAAAACTTTAACAGAGGAATCTCTCAACTCACGCAGCGCCATCTGGCTTACGATATTTTGATTATTGAACGCCAGTTGCCAGAAGCCATTGCTTTTGTGGATCGCCATCCGAACCAGATTTTTATTCTCGATCACATCGCCAAGCCTTTGATTAAAGACAGAGTACTCCAGCCGTGGCGCGCGCAGATGCGCGAAATCGCGAAACGCGACCATGTGGTTTGCAAAATTTCCGGTTTCGTGACCGAAGCCGATTTCGACAATTGGACATTGGCCGATTTGCAGCCGTATTGGGAAAGCGTACTCGAATTCTTCGGCCCCAATCGTTTGCTGTTCGGCAGCGACTGGCCGGTTTGCCTGGCCGCGACAGAGTACTCCAGTTGGCTGCAAGTCGTGCGCGATTGGGCCGCGCCGCTTTCAAATACAGAACAGAACGCCATTTTCGGCGAAACGGCGACTCGCGTTTATCGCTTGCAATGAAACCTCGTTCATAAAGCTTGCAAGTTGCCATTCATGCGTGGGACAAAGCCAAGTTAGAGCCTGTCATTCCGAGCCGGCGAGGAATCTTGTTGCGCGAAAGAAATATGAAGAGCAACAAGATTCCTCGCAGACTCGGAATGACACAGCCTTTTGCTACTTCATTATCTTGTGGCAACTTGCACTACATACCAAAAAGCGGGAATGATATCCCGCGTTTTGGCATTTATGAAAGAAGTTTATTCAGTGCCGAGCGTAACCAAGGTTATAATTCCCGGTAACTTTCTCGTTTCAAAATCGCCATGCAATTTCTCTCTGCTCCCGCCAATTTGCCCTTCACAGTTGCTCTCGCGATTGTGTTGCTTTTGGGCGCGCTGGAAATCATCGGCCTCTTAATCGGCGGCGCGAACGCAATTGGCGTGGACGGGCCGGATTTGGATTCGCCCGCATTGGTGGCTGATGGCGATTTTGATGCGAGCGAAATTTTCTCGCAAATTCTCAATTGGCTCCATGTAGGGCAAATTCCCGTCACGATTTTAGCGATTGTCTGGCTGTTCAATTTCGGCGTGGTCGGCTTGCTGCTGCAAAACAGCATTCGTTCTTTGTCCGGCTCAATGCTGCCGATGCTGCTGGCTTCAGCCATCGCATTTTTTATCTCGCTGCCCGCCACGCGCATCACCGGCGGAGTACTCAAGAAGATACTTCCACGCGATGAAACCGAAGCCGTTTCCAGCGAAAGCTTTCTAGGCTGCGAAGCGCGCATCACAACCGGCACGGCGCGCAGAGGAAAACCCGCTGAAGCGCGCTTGCGCGATCGTTTTGGAAGAACGCATTACGTGATGGTCGAGCCGGAAAACGACGAAGAGATTTTCGCGTCCGGCAGCCCGGTTTTGATTTTGAAACGCAGCGGAGATATTTTTCGAGTGATGGATAATCAGGGCGCTGCAATAGAAGAATAGTGAGCTTGCACGAACGCAGCTTTAAGGAGCAAAAATGAATATGGACGGAATGGTTGTTATCGGAATTATCGCAGTCGCCGCTCTTGCGGCAGTTGTCACCATTGGCTTGATCGTTTCGCGTTTATACAAACGCGCCACCAAAGAACTGTCGTTTGTGCGCACCGGTTTCGGCGGGCAAAAAGTGATCATGAACGGTGGCGCGTTAGTACTCCCGGTTTTGCACGACACCATTCTGGTCAATATGAACACGCTGCGTTTGGAAGTTCAGCGCTCCAAGGAACAAGCGCTTATCACCAAAGACCGAATGCGCGTCGATGTTCAAGCCGAGTTTTACGTGCGCGTGAAACCAACTGAAGAATCCATCGCCGATGCCGCGCAAACTTTGGGTCAGAAAACTTTGAAGCCGATTGAATTGAAAGAATTGGTCGAAGGCAAATTTGTGGACGCATTGCGCGCCGTCGCCGCGGAAATGAGCATGGAAGAATTGCACGAGCAGCGCACCGATTTCGTGCAAAAAGTGCAAAGCGCCGTCACCGGCGACTTGATGAAAAACGGTCTGGAACTGGAAACGGTTTCGTTAACCGCACTTGACCAAACCAGCCGCGATTACTTCAATCCGCAAAACGCCTTCGACGCGCAGGGATTGACCAAACTGACCGAAGAAATCGAAATGCGCCGCCAGCAACGCAATGCGATTGAGCAAGATACGCAAGTCGCGGTCGCCCGCAAAAACCTGGAAGCGCAGCAACATCAATTGCAGATTCAACGTGAATCGGAGTACGCGATGATCGAGCAAACGCGTGAAATCGAGATTCGTAAATCGGCGCAAAGTACTGAAATCGCACTTCAACGCGCCAGCAAGGAACGCGAAACCAAGGAAGGCGAAATCGCCGCCAAGCAATTGGTCGATCAAGCTCAGATCGAGCAAAGCCGCGCCGTGCAGGAAAAGCAAATCGAAGCCGAGCGCCGCATCCGCGAACAGGAAATCGCGCGCGAAAAATCGGTGGAAATGGCCGAGCAGGACAAAGCCATCGCCATCGCCGAAAAAACCCGCGAGCAATCCGAAGCCCAAGCCAGCGCCGACGTCGCGCGCGCTTTGGCGGCCAAAGCCGAAGAACAAATCGCGACCGCGCGCCAAACCGAAATCGCCGAGCGCCAGAAAGCCATCGAACTGGTTGAGGCCAGCAAGCAAGCCGAGCGCGAAGCGATTGGAATCACGGTCGCGGCCCAAGCGCAGAAACGAGCCGCCGAAGACACCGCTTCGGCTTTGCGCATCAGTGCGCAGGGCGAAGCCGACGCCGAAAAACTGCGAGCCGAAGCTGCCAGCGCGCGTTACGCCGTGGAAGCCGCAGGCAAGCAAGCCATCAACGAAGCCGAAAACATGCTTTCGCAAGAAGTGATGAATATGCAGATGCGCCAGCAGCTCATCAAAACCATGCCCGATATTATTCGCGAAAGCGTCAAGCCGATGGAGCAAATCGACGCCATCAAGATTTTCCAGATCAGCGGGCTGGGCGGCGGCGAAAGCGGCACGCACGGAAGTACTCCGGGCGGCGGAAATAGCGGCAGCCTGGCCGATGAAGTTGTGAACGGCGCGCTGCGTTACCGCGCTCAAGCGCCAATTATCGACGGCCTGCTGCAAGAACTCGGCATGAAAGGCGGCGACATCAACAGCCTCACCAGCGGCGTGATGGATGCGCTGCCGACGTCCGTGTCCAAGCCGAGTACTCCCAAGCCTGCAAACGCACCCGATTCAAACGGCGCAACCGACCACGGAATACTCCCATCGTAGCACTTTACAGATAAGATTTACTTCTCAACTTCATTTTAAGGTCTTTATTTCAAATGGCTAAAACTTCAAAACCCTCAGAAACCACAGCTTCCAAACCAGCAACAGCTACTCCAGTTGACAAGCGCCAGTACTCTTCGCAAGTCGTGGACGGCCCCGACCGCGCCGCCAGCCGCGCCATGCTGCACGCGCTGGGTTTCACGCGCGCGGATTTTAAGAAATCGCAAGTTGGCATCGCTTCGACCTGGAACATGGTTACGCCGTGCAACATGCACATCGACAAGCTCGCCGACGAAGCCATTCGCGGCGTGGATAACGCGGGCGGCAAAGCGGTTGTCTTCAACACCATCGGCATTTCCGACGGTATTTCGATGGGAACCGAAGGCATGAAGTACTCCCTCGTTTCGCGCGAAGTGATCGCCGATTCGATTGAAGTGGTCGTCGGCTGCGAAGGCTTTGACGGCGTGGTTGCCATCGGCGGCTGCGACAAAAATATGCCCGGCTGTTTGATTGCTTTGGCGCGTTTGAATCGGCCTTCAGTTTTCGTGTACGGCGGCACGATTTTGCCGGGCTGCATCAAGAAAAATAATCAGGAAATCAAGCTGGACGTGGTTTCGGTTTTTGAAGCTGTAGGCCGTCACGCCGCGAATAAAATCAGCGATAAAGAACTGACTGAAATCGAAGAAAACGCCATTCCCGGACCGGGCAGTTGCGGGGGAATGTACACCGCGAATACGATGGCGAGCGCAATCGAAGCGTTGGGAATGAGCTTGCCGAATAGCTCGGCGCAGATCGCGATTTCGCAGGAAAAGAACGAAGACTGCGAAGCCGCCGGAAAAGCGGTTTTGAATCTCATCAAAAAAGGTATTCGTCCGCGCGACATTATGACGCGCAAGGCTTTTGAAAATGCAATTACAGTTGTCATTGCATTGGGCGGCTCAACCAACGCCGTACTGCATTTGCTGGCGATGGCGCACGCGGCTGAAGTCAAGCTTTCGATTGACGACTTCACAACCATCGGCAAGCGCGTTCCGGTTCTGGCGGATTTGAAACCAAGCGGCAAACACGTCATGGCCGATTTATCGCGCATCGGCGGATTAACTCCGCTGATGAAAATGCTGCTCGATCAAGGTTTGCTCCATGGCGACTGCATGACCGTCACCGGCAAAACAGTGGCGCAGAATCTGAAAAGCATCAAGCCGTATCCGAAAGATCAAACGATTATTCGTTCATTCGACGATCCGATCAAAGAAGATAGTCATCTGGTGATTCTTTACGGAAACCTCGCGCCGACTGGCGCGGTCGCGAAAATTACCGGCAAAGAAGGCTTGTATTTCACCGGCAAAGCGCGCGTTTTTGAAAGCGAAGAAACCGCTTTGGAAAAGATTCTCGACGGCACCATCAAGCGCGGCGACGTGATGGTCATTCGCAGCGAAGGCCCGAAAGGCGCGCCGGGAATGCGCGAAATGCTTTCTCCCACTTCGGCAGTTATGGGACGCGGTCTGGGTGAAGATGTCGCATTAATTACCGATGGCCGATTTTCCGGCGGCAGCCACGGTTTCGTCGTCGGCCACATCACGCCCGAAGCCTACGAAGGCGGCCCAATTGCAATTGTGAAAAACGGCGACTCGATCACCATCAACGCCGAAACGCGCGAAATCAATTTGAATATTCCGCAAGCCGAAATCGAAGCGCGATTGGCGAAATGGAAAAAACCCAAGCCACGCTACACGCGCGGAGTACTCGCGAAGTATGCGGCGCATGTTTCAACGGCCTCAAAAGGCGCAGTGACGGACGCAGATTTGATTTTGTAATTTCGTAAATGAGGTAAAAATGGCGGCAGCTCCCGAACAAATTGGCGGAGATTATATTTCGATTGAAGAGTATCTGAAAATCGAAAAAAATACCGACATACGACATGAATGGATCAATGGCGAAGTGCGCGCGATGGCGGGCGCTTCGCCGAGCCATGTGACGATTGTCTCGAACATCATGCGTGAGGCAGGAATTCAGCTCAAAGGCAAAGGCTGCCAGCCGTGGTCGAACGACATTCGCGTTCGCATTCCGGTTTCCGGCCAACGCTACTTCCCGGATGTCATCATCGCCTGTCCACCGCACGAATGGGATGATGAAATTGCGCTCGCTTTGCTCAATCCGCGCATTATTATTGAAGTACTCTCGCCTTCTACAAGCGATATTGATCGAGGCGAAAAGCTGCGCGCTTACTTCCGAATGCCTTCGCTCACTGATTACATTTTGGTCGCGTCGCAGGAAATATTCGTTACGCATTTGCACCGGCAAAGCGATGGCGACTGGAAAATGCGCGTCGCCGATCAATTGGAGGACGAGCTTGTGCTGGAAGAAATTGAGTGCCGCATTTCGCTTCGGGAAATTTACGAGCGACTGGAATTTCAAGAGCAAGCACTTTCAAACGCAAGCGGGGCATAAGCCGTAAAGTAGCATTTGATGGTCTTGCACCACGAAACCGCCCGGCAACTCCGTTCCGCTTTTCAAGCGCAGCGGGCAAACATCTAAATCGAAAACCTGATTGCATTTGCGACATTGGAAATGGTCGTGATGCGCGTGCGGTTCGCCCTGATAGCAGGTTTCGCCCGAAGGCAAAGTGACGGCTTGAATCGTACCGTTTTCCTGCAAGAGTTTGAGCGTACGATAAACCGTGGCAATACCTAATTTATCGCGCAATTCCAAAGCGCGGGCGTGGATTTCCGGGACCGGCAGCGGGCCGTTCGCCGAATGGAGTACTTGCAAAATCGCGTCGCGTTGGCGCGTTTGGCGCTGGCCCAAACCCGATATATTTTCTTCTGTCGTTGTTGCAATTTTAGGCATCGGTTTTCTTTGCTTCATCTTCGGGCGAAGCGTTTTCCATTTCTTCGCGCAAACGTTGCATTTCGCGCAGCAAATCGAAGATGACTTCCACGCCCGCTAAATTGACGCCCAGTTCCTGCGTGAGATGTTGGATGCGGCGCACTTGCTCGACATCCGATTCTGAATATAAACGCACATTGTTGCGCGTGCGGTTCGGATTGACCAAACCCATGCGCTCATACATGCGCAGCGTTTGCGGGTGCGTTTCGACCATTTCCGCCACAATCGAAATGAAATAAACCGGACGCTTGGCCGCGCCGTTTGATTCGGGCGCCGGAGTACTCCCGCGAGCCGCGAATCCGTTGTCGGCCTGGCTTTGGGGTTCGGTTGCTGATACTTTTTTGCGCTCGGCACGCATAGTCTTCACCTACCTCGACAAGAGGAAAATTCCTCAATTTCTAAATCGTCGCCCTCAAATTAGCTCGGACATTTTCATCGCGCAAACCCGAA
>Ga0123337_10006463_pt1 | contig 11186 bp, 9 predicted proteins | sample frozenSSSSmetaG_FD_89792 | JGI IMG/M metagenome (GOLD analysis project Ga0123337, IMG submission 89792) | Glacier valley bacterial and archeal communities from Borup Fiord, Nunavut, Canada, to study Microbial Dark Matter (Phase II) -... | ecosystem: Environmental > Aquatic > Freshwater > Ice >...
CTGCAGCTCCTGATTCCAATTCATTGTTAGATCTTGCCTTTAAAGGCGGTCTCATCATGATTCCAATTGGTATCATGGCCATTTTTTCTATTTATATTGCTATAGAAAGGTGGTTAACCATCAGCAAAGCCTTAAAAATAGATGCTAATTTCATGTCCAATATCAGGGACATGGTATTAAATGACAACATTATAGGTGCAAAAACACTTTGCAGCAGAACTGATGCCCCTATCGCAAAAATGATAGAAAAAGGTGTTGACCGCATAGGAAAACCAATTCTGGACATTGATTCATCTATGGACAATGTAGGCAGAATGGAAATTTATAAGATTGAGAAAAATGTTGGATTTCTTTCCACCATTGCCGGCTTAGCTCCGATGTTTGGATTTCTTGGAACCATTTTCGGTGTCATTCAAATGTTTTATAAAATCTCATTGGCCAACAGCATTCAGATTGACATCATCTCAGGCGGACTTTATGTAAAAATGGTTTCTAGTGCCGCAGGACTTATACTGGGTATCTTCTCATTTGCCTGTTACCACTATCTGATGTTAAAAATTGACAGAGTGGCTAACAAGATGGAAGCCTATAAATTAGAGTTTCTGGATATTTTGCAACAACCTGCCTAAACTTAAAAACCAAGTCGTATGGCTATTAGAAGCAGACACAGGACCACATCGGAATTCGGTTTATCAGCGATGACGGATATCATCTTTATGTTATTGATATTTTTTATCCTGACGTCTACCGTATCTCCGGAACCTATACTTAAGATTGTATTGCCAAAAGGTGTTCAGCCTGATCACATTATGGATAAACCTATCAGGATTTACCTGAGCGCGGATGGACAATATGCCATCAAGAATCCGCAAGACAAAGAAAGTATTGTTACCATAGAAAGTTTACCTTTTGCCCTCGAATCGGAATTAAAGCTGACACCAACAGCAACTGTCAGTATACATGCAGACAAAACTGTCATTTATGAAAAAGTGATGGAGATGGTTAGCATAGCCAACAGAGCAGGTGTTAAGGTAGTATTGGCACTCGATAAAGACATATTAAAATAAGATTATGGCACAGGTAAAATCAAGCACGTTAAGAAACTCGATGATCCATACAATGGATGCGGGTGAAAAAGAAAACAGGATAAAATCAGCTTTATATACTGGTTGTATTGCACTTCTTATTGCGCTTATCCTTTGGTTTTACACTTTGCAAATAGAAATTCCTATCCCTCTTCCGGAAGCCCATGAGGTGGAAGTTATTGTAGAACCCCCTCCTGCAGGTGGCGGTGGTGGCGGTGGCAGTCCAAATACAGCTGAAATTCCAGTAGATCCTGAACCTTCTCCGGTAACACAAACACCTCAAAGTGTAGAAGAAACAATAGATAACGAAGCTTTACCACAGGTTAAAACACCTGACAAACCTGTTGAAACTCCTGTTGACAATACCCTTGATGAAATGAAAAGACGAAGGGAAGCAGCAAGACAACAAGCAGAAAGAGATAAAGCCAATCAAGGTGGAGGAGGAAACGGTACAGGAAAAGGTTCTGGAGATGGCAGTGGTGTAGGCCCCGGAAAAGGTAGCGGCACAGGTGGTGGTATTGGTAGCGGCAATGGACCAGGTTTCGGTCATAGTTTTGGAGCTGGACGAGCTTTTAATCCCGGCAAAACATCTACAGATTGTCATGAAGCAGGTAAAGTAGTGCTTGAAGTGCAATTATTGCCCAACGGCAAAATCATTTTTCAGGATGTTGATCCGGGTACTACAGGGTCTGATTGTTTAGTTAAAGCTGCTAAGGAAATCCTCAGAAATTCAAGTTTCAACGCTTCAGAAAGACCTGCCAGCGACGGCACCATCACATTTATCTTTAAACTCAATTAAGTTTTTTTGTTTCGATGAATTACGACGAAACAGTTGAATACCTGTTTACCAGACTACCCTATTTTACCAGAGACGGCAAATCTGCCATCAAAAAAGACCTTGGCAATACGCTACAGCTCTGCGAGATACTAGGCAATCCACAACACAAGTTTAAAAGTATACACATTGCCGGCACCAATGGCAAAGGAAGCGTCAGCAATATGTTATCGGCTATTTTTCAGGCCCATGGTTTTAATACAGGTTTATATACTTCCCCGCATTTAAAAGATTTCAGGGAACGCATCCGCATCAATGGCATCATGATACCGGAAACTTTTGTGATTGAATTTACGGAAAAAATAATTCCTTATATCGACCGTATAGAACCTTCTTTCTTCGAAATTACCGTAGCCATGTGTTTTGATTACTTTGCATCGCAAAATATCGATTATGCTATTATTGAAACAGGTTTAGGAGGAAGGTTAGACAGCACCAATATCATCACACCTTTATTATCGGTTATTACCAATATAGGAATGGATCACATGGACTTGCTTGGAGATACTATCGATAAAATAGCCTTTGAGAAGGCCGGCATCATCAAACAAAATATTCCTGTGGTGATAGGAGAAAGCGATTCCGAAACAGATACTGTTTTCCGGGAAAAAGCGGCATCTGCGTCTTCAGACATTTATTTTGCCGATACCAATGTCATTTATTACAATACAGAAATTGAAAGCGACCTGAAAGGTCTTTATCAGCAAAAAAACATCGTCACTGTGATGCAGTCTGCAGATGTGCTGAAAACGCTGGGTATACCTTTCGATACCTATACCATTGCCAAAGCTCTGATGAACGTAAAACAGTATACCCAGTTCAGAGGAAGATGGGACATATTGGGCGAATATCCGCGTATCATAGCAGATACCGGTCATAATGAACATGGTTTAAAACTCGTTTTTCAGCAATTGTTGCAGGAAAAATACAAGACGCTTCATATCGTGTTTGGCATGGTGAAAGACAAGGATAGAAGCAAAATACTGGACTTATTGCCTCTTGATGCCGTTTATTATTTCTGTCAACCTAATCTGCCCCGAGGATTAGACCCTCAAGTGCTGGAAGCGGAATGTTTCCAAAAAGGCCTGAAAGGAACAAGCTATAGCTCGGTAAAAGAGGCATTTGAAGCCGCTAAAACCGCAGCAGGCAAGGATGATTTGATATATGTGGGTGGCAGTACCTTTGTAGTAGCTGAGATTATTTGATATGGAAAAAGAACTGATTGTGTATACAGATGGAGCGGCCCTGGGGAATCCCGGTAAAGGAGGATATGGCATTGTGATGATGTGGGGGGCGGCGCGCAAGGAAATGAATCAGGGATACCTGCACACAACCAATAACCGTATGGAATTAATGGCTGTGATTGTCGCACTGGAAAGTATCAAAACACCTAATATTATCGTCCATATCCACACAGACAGCAAATATGTCTGTGACGCCATAGAAAAAAAATGGGTCTGGGGATGGCAGAAAAAAGGCTGGAAAGATAAAAAGAATATCGATTTGTGGAAACGTTTCCTGCCCTTGTTTTCACAACACCGCATCAGGTTACATTGGGTAAAGGGTCATGCCGGCATTAAGGAAAATGAAAGATGTGATGTGCTGGCTACCAGTGCCGCGGCAAACGGTCCATGGCTGGTGGATGTGGGATATGATGCGGCCTGATGCAGTCAATTGAATCATATAGTTCCCTTCATATTGGTCATATCTCTACCTCAATCAAGTCAAAAAAATTTCAAATAAAAATTGACATGGATTTTCTAACTTTGTGCCCGTATGTCTAGAGAAGAATGGTTACTGGTTATTTCATTACCAATCTATATTATCTTTATTGTTTCTGAGATATATATTGGCAAAAAGAAAAAACTGGAAAACTACCAGCTTAAAGACAGCTTGATTAGTCTTTGGCTTGGAATAGCGGGTGGAGTCCTTGATTTTTCCATTAAATATGTCACATTAGGGGTACTGGATTGGTGCAATGATCATGCACTCACCACTCCTCACCTGCTCAAGCACTTTCCTTTTTTAGCCTGGTTTCTGGTATTCCTTGGTCAGGATTTTTGTTTTTACTGGTTGCACCGTTCAGAACACTACAGCAGAGTTTTATGGGCTGTGCATAGCAACCATCACAGCAGTGAAAAATACAATTTCACTGTAGCTTTGCGTTCTTCTGTGCTTCAGCCGCTTTACCGTTTTTTATTCTATATTCCTGTTGCATTTCTTGGTTTTGACGGGCTCACCATTATGTTTATGTACGCTATCAATCAGTTTTACCAATTTTTCCTGCATACTGAAGTCATCGGAAAATTGCCGCGTTGGTACGAATATATTTTTGTTACTCCCTCTCACCACCGGGTTCACCATGCCAGTAATATCAGATATTTAGACAAGAATATGGGACAGGTACTGATTATATGGGACCGCATGTTTGGCACCTTTCAGGAGGAAGAAGAATCTCCCAAATATGGACTCACCAGTAATCTGGGCACATACAATCCATTTGCGGTCATTTTTCATGAATGGAAAAAAATATTCAGGGATGTAAAAAAGCCCGGCCCAATAACTCAAAAAATAAATTATCTTGTGAAGGCACCGGGTTGGAGTCATGACGGAAGCAGCAAAACCAGTGAGGAATTGCGCATAGAATTGGACAAAAACACGGATCATGCAACACTTTTGCATGAATCAGAAAAACAATAATCATACACTGATATTGACTGTACAATATCAGAATTAACCTCTAGTGATTCGGCGTTGCACGATATCAACAGTGATTAAAATGCCTTACCCACTGATATATTTGTTCATCAAATCCTCAATCGGAGGATTCAAATGGCTCATAAAATTTCCAAGTTCTACATCATGGCTAAAAATAATATGGCGTTCATCCACCAAACTATTAATAGTTGATTTTAGTTCTGAGCGAAACTTGCTTAAAGTGGCAGCTCTGAGGCCTACATCCTCCGGAGAATTTGAATGTTCCCATTCAATAAAATTACTCATCCGGGAGTACAATTCGTTTTTAAATCCTTCTATATCCATAGCGTTTATTTTTATAACAAAGCTAATATTTAAATATAATTGCCCATAAAAATATTTACTTAATACTCTTTTTAAAAAAATAAAATGACAGATTAATGACGAAATTTGTCATATGACACATTTCAACTCATATAGCAGAATACTTATTCGCAACGATTTATCGCCAATTGACTATACAAGTACCCTGTCTAATCTTGTGATATAAAAAAATGATGAGCAGATGATTCATATAGAGTCAATTGGCACAAAAAAACGAAGCAATATTCACCCTTAACCGATAAGAGATAACCCTTCACCGAAGTATTAAAAACGTTTGTCCTCAGACTAAGGAAACTTCGGGAACTTTTTAAAATCCGGCTTGCGTTTTTCAAGAAAAGCATTTTTACCTTCCTGCGCTTCTTCTGTCATATAATATAAGAGTGTTGCACTACCCGCAAGTTCCTGAATTCCGGCCTGTCCATCCAGCTCAGCATTCAGGCTATATTTAATCATACGCAACGCCAACGGACTTTTTTGCATCATTTCATTACACCAAACAACAACTTCGTCTTCCAATTGTTCAAATGGTACAACTTTATTCACCAGTCCCATGTCCAGAGCTTCCTGAGCTGTGTATTGACGACAAAGAAACCAGATCTCTCTGGCCTTTTTCTGACCAACAATACGCGCCAGATAACTGCTGCCAAATCCTCCGTCGAAACTTCCCACCACCGGCCCTGTTTGCCCAAACCTGGCATTTTCACTTGCGATGGTTAAATCACAAACGATGTGAAGAATATGTCCGCCGCCAATGGCCCAGCCATTCACCATGGCTACAACCGGTTTAGGCAGTGAGCGTATTTTTTTCTGTAAATCCAAAACGTTCAGACGTGGCACACCCTGTTCATCCATATATCCGCCAATAGTCTTTTTGTTCTGGTCTCCGCCACTGCAAAAAGCGAGGTCGCCTGCACCTGTAAGTACCACACAACCAATATCCTGATGCTCGCGTGCATAATCCATTGCATCCATCATCTCCATATTTGTTTTAGGCGTAAATGCGTTGTGGTATTTCGGTCTGTTAATTGTAATTTTTGCAATACCTTCGAAATATTCGAATAATATTTCGTCGTATTTTTTAATCGTTTGCCATTCCCTTTTGCTCATAAAATGATTGATTTGTATTGTTTAAAAATATTTGAATTAATGTTTGAATCTGTTGTAATCTCCATAATGGCCATTCCTGGTCCATCCAAAAACAAAGGAAGTGTTTCTTCCAGTTGTTGGTCATCTGAAACCAGAAAATATCTGCTCCCAAAATGTGCAGCCAGATGATGGGCTTTTAATTGATGCGGAGTTTCTATATATGGGTCCAGTTCAGGTAATCCTGCAGGACCATCGATGTTTTTGAAAATACCGCCGCCAAAGTTATTCATCAATATGATGCGCATATTTTCCGGTAATTGCCGCTGCCACAAAGCATTGATATCGTAATAAAAAGCAATATCACCGGTAATCAACACATTAAGTTTATTATTCAGCAGTGCCATTCCCATCGCAGTGCTGCTGCATCCGTCAATACCACTGACACCTCTGTTGGAATACACTTTCCAGTCGGGTTTCAAATAAGCGGCGAGGTAAGCAACATATCGCACAGACATACTATTGGCAAGATGCAGAACAAGTTGTTCAGGCAATTGTTTTAAAATTTGACGAATAGCGTAAAATTCATTAAAATTTTGTTCGAGTATAGATGCAGATTTTAACCCTTGTTGATTGGCCAAAGCCTTAAATTTACTGACATAAGCTGATTCTGCATCCGGCAAAATTGTCGATAATTCTTCAAAAAACATGTTAGGAGCAAGGCTCAAAACTTCAGGTTTCGTAAAAAAAGTATCTGCGGTAAAGCCATTTTCAGCCACGTGAATATGTCTTTGGGGAGGATGTGCGCGCAACCACTGTTTAATGGTTTTGTTCAAGACCATCTTTCCGGCCGTTATGAGTATATCCGGTAATACCTCGCTTTTTTGTATTGCAGAAGTGTTGAGTAAAACAGCCTCCCAATTACTGACATTCTGAACAGCATGTGCATTGGAAATCGCATCTGCAATCACCACAGCTGAGCCATTTTTGCTCATCTTTTCAAGAGCCGGATGAACACCCTCCGAATAATCGGCCCCAATCAGAATCATAACCTTTTTACCTGACAATGATTCAGAAAAAGTTTGGTGACTAAACCGCGTCGGCTGTTCTATAACTTCTTGATTTTTGAGTTTAATGTCAGGATATTGAAATTCAAGCTTGCCAGCATCGTATAATGGTTCTTTCAGGGGTACATTCAGATGCACCGGCCCCTGAATGGCAGACAGACTAAGTTGATAAAAGTCAAGTGTAATCTGATGTATCTTGTCGATTTCGTTTTTATCCAGTGTTTCCGGTGTTTGGAAAGACCCTAAAACATGCGGTTTAAAGACTTCAAACTGTTGTATGGTTTGCCCATCCCATCTGCCGATCATCTCTTCGGGTCGGTCTGCTGTAATAACTAACAAAGGCACCTGCATGTAAAATGCTTCAGCAATTGCCGGATAAAGATTTAAAACAGCGGTACCACTCGTGCAAATTACCGCCACAGGCATTTTAAGTTGTTTGCTCATCCCCAATGCAACAAAACCTGCTACCCTTTCATCGGGAACAGAATAACAAGTCATTTTGCTGTATCGGGCAAAAGCCATAATGAGTGGTGCATTTCTGCTTCCGGGACAAATAACCACGTGCCTTAAGCCCTTGTGATAAAGTGTAGAAACGATGGTATTTATATTTGTCTGGTAAACGCTCAAAATTGCTGTGCAAAAATACAGTTTAATACGGATAATTACACGCCTAATTTGCAGTTAAAAACAGCGGCTTCAGAAGGAAGAAAATCGAGATAAAACAGTCTTCTTATGATTCGGTTTTTAAACATCAAGCAGCTTGTTACAACGCTGGTTGATAAAAAGTTATTGTCTGATTTGGACTCAGATATAAGCCGCATTGTTATATCATTGTCATTTTTCCCCAATAATTTTTGTTATACAAGCATTTTCCTTATTTTTGGCACAAATGGTCAAAATAAGAATTCAAATATTCTTTACAATTGTATTCTTTTTTCTCAAATCATCTACATTGATGGCACAGGGGACGATTAACGTGCCTGCAAAAGAATGTCTGGGCAATATTACAAGTTTTAGCTATACCCCGCCTTCAGGTCTAACTTTGGGTTCTGCCAGCTGGAATTTTGGGGATGGTTCTACATCTTCTAGTAGCACACCTATTCACACTTATGGGAGTATCGGAAAATTTACAGTTGTCATACAGGCCACTTTTACCAATAGTACGACTAAAGTTGATAGTGTTAAAATAGAAGTTTTCAGTTTGCCGCAAGTCGCTTTTTATTTTGACAAAAAAAGTGACACGTGTTTTACCCGAAACAAGGTTTGTTATGTGGACACGAGCAAACCGGCAGTTCCCGGACAGTCTATTACCAGTAGATTATTTGTTTGGGGAGATGGCACTTTCAGCACATTCAGCAATCCGCCGTTTGGACAGAAATTATGTCACAACTATGCGGTGAGCGATCGGTATGATATTAAAATGGATGTAACAGATAAAATTGGCTGCAAAAACAGCGCTTCTGCTGTGATTAATGTGGTAGAAAATGTGCAACCCATAGTCAGTTATGTCAATCCGCGTTTTATAGATTGCAATACTTTTGAGCTTTGTTTTAAAAATGAATCCGCACCGGTCAACCCAAAGACTGCCCATTATGAATGGCATATTGATACCTTCAAAGTGGATACGATGTCTTATCTGACTTCTTTAAAATGTTCCCGTTTCAAGAAATCCAAAAACATTACTGTGTCACTCATTGGCTATGCCAATAACAATTGCAGAGACACACAATCATTCCCATATAACATAGTTGTTGATTCATTACCCGCCAAACTTGAATTGCTGGACACAGTCAGATGTTTTTCTAACGATGGCTTAAATGAGGCTTTTTTTAAACCTGCCGCAAACGATGATATCAATTGGTATTTTGACAATGCGTATGATCGATTTAAAAAAGGGTCTCATGTGTATTTTGGCACCAAAATGTTTCCTGGAGTGCATCAAGTGAAAGCTGAAATCATAAGAGGTTCATGTACACATGTTGTTACCGCCAATTTCAGACTTCTGGGGCCACTTGCAAGAATGCGTATTATTGACGCTGACCAGTGTTTTAGCAACCGAGAGGTGTTTTTTGTGGAAGAATCCATGGGCATTAATAGAAATAACTGTCTTTTCAGATGGAACATTATGGATACTTTTGGGGCAAAATGTACCACCAATCGCAGTAAAGACATCAATCAATACATGAATTGTAATACTGCACTTGACTGGTATACCAAACACAAATTCAACGGGAAATTAAAAAGCATTTATCAGGCTACGCTTTGGGTAAAAGATACCATCAATGGTTGCGAAGATTCTATAGAATATAACGTCAATATGTCTTATTGTAGTAAGTTACTGGATAAAGACAGTATTGATGTTTGCCGTAATGGCATTTTTGTGGAAGATATTCCACCACCCTATCCACTCGAATTTACTGTTGATTCTGTTAATCAGGTATGGAAAAAATTTCCGGGAACAATAGATTCGACCTATAAAAAGGACATTTACGATGTAGGCCTTAGATTTAAAACTTTAATTTCTCCATGGGCCGAAAATTATGGAGATGATTCCATTAAAATCCATAAAGACACGGTCATTTTTTATGACACTGTTTATCTCAAAAAATACCTGCATGTGCGCGAGCCGAAAAGAGATTCTGTTTATTTGAAGGTTTATGGCAATTGCAGACCTTTCAGAGTATCCGTCCATTTCAAAAAAGGGCAGTTTTACAAAAATGATTACCTATATGTGGCCTGGGGTGGGGGCGACAGTAGCAATTTCGAAAAAACATTTGTAAAAGATGAAATGATGGATTCTGTTTTTGGGACATTTAATTCCACCGCCATTCAAACGGAAATCAGAGTCGAAATGTCAAATATGTTTGGTTGTAAATCCAACTATAAACTGCCACTTAATCGTGGAAAAACGCTCTTTACAAACGTAGCAAAAAATACTTGCATTAACATTAAAACCTGTTTTACCCCTTATATTTATGATATCCCTCGTCAGAGTTTCTGGACTGGGAACAATTCAAATCATCATGTTTCTTTCTGGATAGATGACACTTCTGGCATTGTTGACAGGTACAACCCTTGCTACAGTTTTAAAACAGGAGGTAAGCACTTTTTCAAAATGATAGTAAGGGATAGTTTTGCATGTCAGGATACTTTATTAGATAGCATGTATGTGCAGGATCCGCATGCCAATGCTACCTATAACGCTAAATTTCTTTATTGTTCGGAATTAAAACAATTCTTTGATTCCTCTTCTGTCATCAGGAATCCGGATGATAGTATAAAAAAATACTTGTGGCAATTTGGTTCAGGTGTTTTTTCTTCCCTTCAGAAAAACCCCTTGCAGTCTATCAATACGTCTCTTAACAAAATTTCCGCTGCGCACGCTATAGAGACTGTTTTTGGTTGTGTTGATACCTTCCGTTTCGACATACAGATTATTGGCCCAAAGCCCTATTTTAAGATTAAAGACACCATAGGCTGCGGTTCATTAAATGCTCTTTTTACCAATTTATCTAAGAATTGTAAACAATATATCTGGCAATATGGAGACTCAGCGCAAACTACCTATCAAACATTCAGTCAGGGACCGGTTAATTTCTTGTACAAGAAACCCGGACGTTATCAAATCAGTCTTGTAGGTATTGATACTGTCTTTAATCCTTTTACCAATGCCATGCAATCCTGCTTCAGTACGTTCCCAGATAAGTTATTTCAAAAAGATACGGTTCGTTCGGTTTTAGTATTGCCTTTATTTAAAACCGGCATAATAAGTAAAGACACCATTTGTCTAGGAACACCAACAAAATTTGACAGCAAGAGTGATACGGGATACAGTTACGACCTTTGGCAAATGGGTGATACTTCCGCTGCTTTTAAGCTCGCACAAGGCGCCTCGCATAATTACTTGTATCAAAAACAAGGTTTATACACTGTAAGACTTAAACCCGGATTTAATACCGCTATCAACAACCTCTGCAGAGACAGTGCTCAAAAAACAATTCTGGTATTGGGTGTTCAGGCTGATTTTGATATCGA
>Ga0123337_10006464_pt1 | contig 11186 bp, 11 predicted proteins | sample frozenSSSSmetaG_FD_89792 | JGI IMG/M metagenome (GOLD analysis project Ga0123337, IMG submission 89792) | Glacier valley bacterial and archeal communities from Borup Fiord, Nunavut, Canada, to study Microbial Dark Matter (Phase II) -... | ecosystem: Environmental > Aquatic > Freshwater > Ice >...
CGTCATCGTCGTCTTTTTGGTGACCTATGTGGTGCCACAAGTTGCCGCCGTGTTCACCAGTTCGAAGCGTTCGCTGCCCGCGTTGACGGTGGCGATGTTGAACATCAGTGCCTTCTTGCGCAACTGGGGTTGGCTGCTTTTGTTGGCCATCGTTGCCGGAGTGGCCACGCTGAGCGTGATGCTGCGCAACGAAGATTTCCGTGAACGTTTCGATTCAGGATTCTTGAACTTGCCGTTGATCGGCAAGCTCGCGCGAGGCTACAACGCGGCGCGCTTCGCCGGGACGTTGGCCATGCTGGCCGGAGCCGGCGTGCCGATCTTGAAGGCGCTGCAAGCGGCGGCGGAAACCTTGTCAAACCGCTCGATGCGAGCCGACGCGATGGAGGCCCTCATCCAAGTACGCGAAGGCGCGCCGTTGGCATCAGCGCTGGCCGGCAAAAAGCGTTTCCCTGGGCTGCTGGCAATGTTTTCTCGCCTGGGTGAACAAACTGGTCAACTGCCCACCATGCTCGACCGTGCCGCGCGCCAGCTCACCATGGAAGTTCAGCGCCGCTCCATGCAAATTGCCACCATCTTGGAGCCTCTGCTCATCGTGGTGATGGGCTTGGTGGTGATGCTCATCGTGCTGGCCGTGCTGCTGCCCATCATTCAGCTCAATACGTGGGTGAAGTAAGACTGGCCATGGCCTCGCCCATGCGAATGGACCGGCCGGCTTGCCATTCGCTGTTGAAGTTGCACGCTCCCGCTGGGAACAGTATCACCACGGTCGAGCCCAGCAAGAAGCGGCCCATTTCCTGACCTTGTTTCAGCGTCACGGGCATCGCCTGGCCTTCGCCGTAGTTCCAGACACGCACCTCTTTGACCCGCGGAGGGTTCACGACGCCGTGCCACACGGTGGCCATGCTGCCCACGATGGTGGCTCCCACCAACACCAGAACAAACGGCCCGTGCTGGCCATCAAAAACACAGACCACGCGTTCATTTCGCGCGAACAAGCCAGGCACGCCGCGAGCGGTGGTCGGGTTGACCGAGAACAGTTCACCCGGCACATGAATCATCCGCGTCAACTTGCCGTCGCAAGGCATGTGGATGCGGTGGTAATCCTTGGGGCTGAGGTACAGCGTAGCGAAGTGCCCGCCTTTGAACTGCGCTGCCAGACTGGCGTCACCGCCGACCAGGGCGGCGGTGGAGTAACTGTGACCTTTGGCCTGAAAAATCTGGTCGCCATGCACGGACCCAAACTGGCTGATGGCGCCGTCGACCGGGCAAATCAAATCGGCCTGGGCGACGGGCCGCACGCCGGGTTTCAGCGCACGCGTGAAGAAGTCGTTGAAGCTGGCATAACTGGCGACATCGGGATGGGCCGCCTCGGCCATGTTCACTTGGTACTTGCCCACAAACCAGCGAATGATGCGGGTGGTGGCAACTCCCCATTCACCGCTCGCCACCCACCCGCCGAAGGTCGTGATGGCCTGCTTGGGCAAGACGTACTGGGGGAGCACTTTGAAACGGTCTGCCATGGCGTGAACCTTGAGAAGTCGGGCGGTGAAGAGCGGCGCTGAGTGTATCGAGGCGCGCCGGCGCGCTCGGCTCGGGCCTACCATCGACTCGCTTTTGGAGACCAGCGTGCCCGACGCAAACACGAACAAGAAATCGGTGATCGTGGTCTGTGCTGGCGGTGCCACCGGCGATGCCGTCGCCCGCCGCTTTGCGCGCGAAGGCTCCGCTGCATGCGTGACGCGCCGCAGCGCCGACAAGCTGGTGCCTTTGGTCGAGCGCATATGCGCAAAGGGCGGCGAAGCCCACGCGTTTGCCTTTGATGCGTGGATTGAAGCCGACATGCAAACCCTGATCAGCGCCATTGAGCGCGACATCGCACCGATCGATGTGGCGGTTTTCAACATCAGCGCCAACGTTGGCTCCAACGTCATCGACACCACTGAGCGTGTCTACCGCAAGGTCTGGGAAATGGGGTTCAAAGCCACCGGCAACGCCAGCCCGGTGAGCGTTCCGGCCAAAGGCAAGTGGATGCTGAACGACCTGAAGCTGTGGGGTCGGAATTACTACCGCGCGCTGTGGGAATCACAACTCAATCTCGGCGACCCTGCCGTGCTGGCCACCACTTTGTTCGACGCGGGCTTCAACGGCAAAGCTTTCACCGCCTTGGTAAGTGACCACGAAGTCAAAGCCCAGCCGGTGGGCGACACTGAAGTAGCGGTGTTGCGCAGTGTATTTGACGCGCCCGCCTTTTTCTTGGGTGCGCAGATGTTTTTTGGCCAAGACCGGCTTGATTTTGTGCGTGCGGCCTTGGCTTGAGTTCGCGCTGACTAAGCAGCCGCTCTGAGCGGCTCTTCCACATGCTCCGTTTCTAACACCGCGTCCAAAGCAAGCTCCAGACTGGCCACCGTGCGCGCCACGTTGTGCAGTTTGTCCAAGCCAAACAGGCCAATGCGGAAGGTCGAAAAGTCAGCACCTTCATCGCACTGCAACGGCACACCGGCTGCGGTCTGCAAGCCCAGCGCCAAGAACTTTTTGCTCGACTGAATGCCAGGGTCGCTGGTGTAGCTGACCACCACGCCAGGCGCTTCGAAGCCAGCCGCGGCCACGCTCTTCACGCCTTTGCGGGCCATCATGGCGCGCACTTGTCGGCCGAGTTCCCATTGCTCGGCGCACACCTTGTCAAAACCGTAGGCCTGGGTTTCTTGCATCACTTCAAACGTGCGCGTCAACGCGTCGGTGGGCAAGGTCGTGTGGTACGCGTAGCCCCCGCCTTCGTAGGTTTCCATGATCTGCATCCACTTGCGCAAGTCCACCGCGTAGCTGGTGCTGGTGGTGGCGTCGATGCGCTCGCGTGCCAATGCGCTGAGCATCACAAAAGCGCAGCACGGTGAACCACTCCAGCCCTTTTGCGGCGCGCTGATGAGCACGTCCACACCGGTGCTTTCCATGTTCACCCAAATCGTGCCCGAGGCGATGCAGTCGAGCACAAGCAAGCCGCCCACCGCATGCACGGCATCGGCCACAGCACGCAAATAAGCGTCGGGCAAGATGATGCCGGCCGAGGTTTCCACGTGCGGTGCAAACACCACGGCGGGGCGTTGCGCATAAATGGCGGCCACCACTTCTTCGATGGGAGCTGGGGCGAACGGCGCCAGCTTATCGGGAAGCGTGCGGCGCGCCTTGATCACCGTCGCCGCAGACGGGATGTGGCCCATGTCGAAGATCTGTGTCCAGCGGTAGCTGAACCAACCGTTGCGAATCACCATGCAGTGCTGGCCACTGCCAAACTGACGCGCCACGGCTTCCATGCCGTAAGTGCCACTGCCCGGAATCACCACCGCAGAGGGTGCGTGATAAACCTGCTTCAAGATGCCCGAGATGCCACGCATCACGCCTTGAAAACTCTGCGACATGTGGTTGAGCGCGCGGTCGGTGTAGACCACCGAATACTCCAGCAAACCGTCGGGATCGATGTCGTTCAATAAGCCAGGCATGCTGGGCTCCAATCAAGATAGGTGAGGCATGTGCGTGGTCTGTTATGCCGTGCATACAGACAGCGAAGGTCAATTATGGCGTCGGGGCCTAGACTGCGCCAGCACCTAACTTGATTCCATGACAGACAACCAGTCCATCGACATCCCGCCGTCTTTCGTGAGTTTGTTCGTTGCTCCGGGACGCATTAAACCCGGCGTGACGCGCGAGGTGATGAGCGCGCGCTATGAACTGTGCGACGACTTGGCCACGCTGCTGACGGAGCACGCCAAAACCGTGCTGTTCGATTTGGGCGTCACCGAGGCCGATGTGTTGGAGCGCTGCGAACTCGGCCTACTCGGCGAGTCATCCGTCGTCAGCGCCTCGGAAGCGCGTTGGGTCATACGCCGTCTGGCAGAGTTACTGGGTTGGAATGACCCCGGCGAAACGCCGAAAGCTTGAAGGCCGAGCGGCGGAAACTTTCAAGATGGTGCGTGGTTTGCCTTGCGTGTCGATGGCGACATAAGTCAAGTTCGCTTCGGTCACTTTGACCACGTGCAAATTGGACGGGTCGCGTTCGGCGTAGACCTCCACATTCACCGTGATCGACGTGGTGCCGATGCGTTCGACCTTGGCGTAAAAGCTCAGCAAGTCACCCATCGATACCGGTTGTTTGAAGACGAACTGGTTCACCGCCACCGTGGCGATACGGCCTTTGGCGATGCGCGCGGGCAGCACCGCGCCAGCCAAGTCGACCTGCGCCATGATCCAGCCGCCGAAGATGTCACCGTTGCCGTTCGCGTCGGCCGGCATCGGCATCACCCGCAGCACCAACTGACGATCGCCGGGCAATTGCAAAGGCGCAATCGAATCGGTGGCTCGGTTTTTTTCTTCCACTGTGCCGTGCGCCGAGGCGGCTTGGCTTGAACTCTGTTGCATAGTGCCCCACCTCTCGAATTTCGCACTGGTTACCCAACCCCGTTCGGACTGAGGTGGCTCTTCCGACCGTCCTGAGGTATCGAAGGAAGGCCCAGGCAGGACTTTGATACCTCAGCCCGAACGGATATTTCTTTGTGTTCTACATAAAGCGAACGGCGCTGCTCTTGTAGCTGCTGTGCTGTTTTGCAGACTGATTCTTCCACGATGCGCCCTTCCTCTCATGCAGCGCCTGTTGACGTTGCCACATCCGACAACAAAGCCCCGGCCGTTCCCCGCTCCGACTGGTCAACGCTGAAAAAACTGCTGCCCTATGTGTGGCAGTGGCGCGGCCGCGTGGCGGTGGCGTTGATGTTTTTGGTGGCCGCCAAACTGGCCAACGTCGGCGTGCCTTTGGTATTGAAGCAACTGGTCGATGCGCTCAGCCTGAAGCCGGGCGACCCGAGCGCATTGCTGGTGGTGCCCGTGGCTTTGCTGCTGGCTTACGGGGCGCTGCGCTTGTCGATCACCGCCTTCACCGAGTTGCGTGAGTTTTTGTTTTACCCGGTGGCTGCACGCATCGCGCGGCGCGTGTCGCTGGAGGCGTTTGAGCACCTGCTGGCGCTGAGCCTGCGCTTTCATTTGGAGCGTCAAACCGGCGGCGTGTCGCGCGACATGGAACGTGGCTCGCGCAGCATTCAGTCGCTGCTGAACTACACCATCTACAACATCTTGCCCACGCTGTTTGAGATCACGCTGGTGATTGTTTTGTTGTCGGCCAAATTCGACGGTTGGTTCGCGGTCATCACTTTTGGCGCGCTGATTTTGTACATCAGCTTCACCGTTGCCGTGACCGAATGGCGCTCCCACTTCCGCCGCGCCATGAACGAGCAAGACAGCAAGGCCAACACCAAGGCGGTGGACGCGCTCATCAATTACGAAACGGTGAAGTACTTCTCGAACGAGCGCTTCGAACAAGCGCGCTACGACGACAACTTGAAGCAGCTGGAAACCGCGTCGATCAAATCGCAAACCTCGCTGTCGCTGCTCAACCTCGGCCAAAGCCTGATCATCGCCATCACGGTCACGCTGTTGGTGTGGCGCGCCACCGTGGGTGTCGTGGGCGGCAGCATGACCCTGGGCGACCTGGTGCTGGTCAACGCGCTGATGATTCAGCTCTACATTCCGCTGAATTTTCTGGGCGTGATTTACCGCGAAATCAAGCAGTCCATGATCGACATGGAAAAGATGTTCGTGCTGCTCGGCCAAAACAAAGAGATCGCAGACGCGGCTGATGCCAAGCCGCTGAAGACCGCTGGCGGCGCAGTGAAATTCGACAACGTGCGCTTTGGCTACGACGCCGATCGCACCATCCTGCACGGCGTGAGTTTCGAGATACCGGCGGGTAAAACCGTGGCGGTGGTGGGCCCCTCAGGCTCAGGCAAAAGCACATTGGCGCGCTTGATGTTTCGCTTCTACGACGTGAACGCGGGCGGCATTTCCATCGACGGCCAAGACATCCGCCACATCACGCAGCTCAGCCTGCGCCAGGCCATCGGCATCGTGCCGCAAGACACCGTACTCTTCAACGACACCGTCGAATACAACATCGCTTACGGCCGCACATCAGCCACGCGCACCGAGGTGGAAGGCGCTGCCAAGGCCGCGCACATTCACGACTTCATCGCGTCCACCCCCAAGGGATACCACACCATGGTGGGAGAGCGCGGTTTGAAGCTGTCGGGCGGTGAAAAGCAGCGCGTGGCCATTGCACGCACCTTGCTCAAAGACCCTCCCATATTGATATTCGACGAAGCCACCTCGGCGCTCGACTCCGCCAACGAACGCGCCATTCAAACGGAGTTGCAAAGCGCAGCCGCCAACCGCACGGCTTTGGTGATCGCGCACCGCCTGTCAACGGTGGTGGACGCGCATCAGATTTTGGTGATGGAGTTGGGCCGCATCTTGGAGCGCGGCACTCACACCGAACTGTTGGCCCAGGGAGGACGGTATGCCGAGATGTGGGCCTTGCAGCAGAGCGTCGCTGAAGTCGAAATTACCTGAAATCTCCATAAACTTGCGTGATGGAAACCAAGTGGCTTGAAGACTTCGTGAGCTTGGCCGAGACGCGCAGCTTTTCTCGGTCAGCGCAGTTGCGACACGTCACGCAGCCTGCGTTCTCCAGACGCATTCAAGCGCTGGAAGCGTGGGCGGGAATCGACTTGGTGGACCGTTCGTCCTATCCGACGCGCCTGACCCCCGCAGGTGAAACTTTTCGCTCGCAGGCGCTCGAGATTTTGGGCTCGCTGCAAGGCACCCGCAACATGATGCGCAGTCATCAGGTGGCGGGTCAGGACATGATCGAGTTCGCGGTGCCGCATTCGCTGGCGTTCACGTTTTTTCCGCACTGGGTGATGGACCTGCGCAAGCACTTCGGTGCCGTCAAAAGCCGCCTCACTGCCATGAACGTGCACGACGCGGTCATGCAGTTGACCGAGGGAAGTTGCGACCTGCTCATTGCTTATCACCACGCATCGCAGCCGCTGCAGCTCAATCCCGATCGCTACGAAATGCTCAGCTTGGGCAGCGAGACGTTGGCCGCTTACGCCAAGGCCGACGCGCAGGGCAAACCGCTGTTTCAACTTCCCGGCTCGCCGCGTGAGCCCGTGCCTTTTTTGAGCTACGCCTCTGCCGCTTATTTGGGACGCCTGGTCGAGCAAATCGTCAAGCAGTCGCCAGTGGCATTGAGCTTGGACGCGATCTTTGAAACCGACATGGCCGAAGGCCTGAAAGCCATGGCGCTCGAGGGCCACGGTTTGGCGTTCTTGCCCGCCAGCTCGGTGAAGAAAGAACTCAAAAGCAAACGCCTGGTGCGCGCCGCGCCTCACGGCAATTGGGAGTTGACGGTGGAAGTGCGCATCTACCGCGAGCGCCCCGAAATGGCGCGCCACTCTAAGCCAGTGGCTCAGTCGCTTTGGGAACATCTTCGTGACGCCGTCAAGCGCTGAAGTCGCCTTGGGCCCAAGCAATTGCGGGTTCACCCTGCCCCGTTATGCACGAAGTGCATGCCCTTTCTGCCTGATGGCATTGGCCCACCGCAACACCTGCGCTTACAGTCGCCGCCGAATGGCTTTTGCTTGCACTTGGCATGCGGATTGCACTGCGCCGTCATCGAAGTGAAAACCCTGCATGCGCGAATTGAAGGCCGTGTTCGTCGTCCAACTGCCGCAGAAATTCGTTAAGTGCTGAGTCAGCTCAGTTTTTTGCGTCCTGTTTTTCGCTGCGTTTCTCAACTCACTAGAAAGTCTTATATGAACAAATCTTTCATTGCTCTGGCGGCCCTGTTGGTCATGGGCGCGGCCCATGCAGAAGACACCCTGAAAAAGATCAAAGACAGCGGCGCCGTGACCATGGGCGTGCGAGAGTCGTCCGGTGCGCTCAGTTACACCTTGGGCGACGGGAAATACACCGGCTTCCACGTTGAAATTTGCACCCGTGCGCTGGCTGATATCCAAAAGCAATTGGGCTTGGCGAAATTGGATGTGAAGTACCAGCCCGTGACCTCCGGCAACCGCATTCCTTTGGTTCAAAACGGCACCGTGGACATCGAGTGCGGTTCGACCACCAACAACGCCACTCGTCAAAAGGATGTGGCCTTTGCAATGACCACCTTCGTTGAAGAAGTGCGCATTGCCGTGAAAGCCAACTCAGGGATCACGAACATCGCCCAATTGAACGGCAAGAACGTGGCCACCACCACCGGCACCACTTCGGTCCAAACGCTGCGCAAGAACGAACGCGCCACCGGATTGGACTTCAAGGAAATCTTCGGCAAGGATCACGCTGACAGTTTTCTGCTGCTTGAGTCAGGCCGCGCTGATGCGTTTGTGATGGACGGCGCCATCCTGGCTGGCAACATCGCCAAATCCAAAAACCCGGCTGATTTCAAAATCGTCGGCGAAGTGCTGTCGGTGGAGCCCATCGCCATCATGATGCGCAAAGACGACCCGGCTTTCAAGAAAGCCGTGGACGACAGCATCAAGGCCATGATCAAGTCAGGCGACATGGCCAAGTTGTGGGACAAGTGGTTCATGCAAGCCATTCCTCCCACCAACACCAAAGTGGGTTTGGCAGTAAGCGAGTCCACCAAAACCGCTTGGGCCAACCCCAACGACAAGCCAATGGAAGACTATGCCAAGAAGTGATCCAACGTTGTTGCGCCGACCGGAACGCCTGAGGTAAGCCCTAGCGCTCAGCGGCGCAAAGCTTGCTTACAGTGGGTCGAGTCAACAGACGGGCGCGACGTGGTTTGTTCCGCGTCGCGCTTTTTGTTTTGCTCGGTGATTGGCACGGGGTTTTATCGCCCGCAAGCCGGTCTGCTTGTCGACGATCCGAGCGGCGACGATCAAAGCGGCGACGTCAAAAATCCAAATCAAAAATCAGGAGCGCGCCGTGGGCAGCAAATGGGATTGGCAGGTATTTCTGCAAGACACCGGGGGCGGACAAACCTACTTGAACTGGTTGATGTCGGCATGGGGTTGGACCCTGTCGGTGGCCGCGTGTGCACTGGTGATTGCCTTGCTGGTGGGCTCGTTGATGGGCATCTTGCGCACCATGCCCAACAAGGTCTTGGTGTTCATCGGCAACGCCTGGACAGAGTTGTTCCGCAACATCCCGTTGCTGGTTCAAGTGTTTCTTTGGTATCACGTCATCCCATCGCTGTTCCTCAGCCTGCGTCAGGTGCCCAGCTTTGTGCTGGTGGTGTTTGCGCTGGGCTTTTTCACCTCGGCCCGCATTGCCGAGCAAGTGAAGGCCGGCATTGAAGCCTTGCCCAAAGGCCAACGCTACGCTGGCTTGGCGATGGGCCTGACGCTGCCGCAGACCTACCGCTACGTGCTGCTGCCCATGGCATTTCGCATCGTCATTCCGCCACTGACCAGCGAGAGCATGAACATCGTCAAAAACTCGTCGGTGGCATTTGCGGTGAGCGTGGCCGAACTCACGATGTTCGCCATGCAGGCCGGTGAAGAGACCTCGCGCAACATCGAGATTTACTTGGCCGTCTCGGTGCTGTATTTCATATCGGCGTTCACCGTGAACCGCATTGCGCTGTTTATCGAGAACCGAGTGCAAGTGCCCGGCGTGTTGGGAGGTGCCAAATGAATTTGGACTTCAGCTTCCTGAACTGGGGCGTCGTCTCCAGCTTCCTGGTCAAGGGCTTGATCTTCTCGGTTCAGCTCACTTTGATCGCCATGGTGGGCGGCATTTTGTTGGGCACCGTGTTGGCGTTGATGCGCTTGTCGGGCAAAAAGTGGCTGGTCATCCCGGCGGCCGCTTATGTGAACACCCTGCGCTCGGTGCCGCTGGTGATGGTGATCCTGTGGTTCTTCTTGCTCATCCCGCTGCTCATCGGCAGGCCCATGGGGGCCGAGCTCAGCGCCATCATCACCTTCACCGTGTTCGAGGCGGCTTATTACTCAGAGATCATGCGAGCCGGTATTCAGTCGGTGCCCAAAGGCCAGGTGTTCGCGGGCTACGCTGTGGGCATGACCTATGCGCAGTGCATGCAGCTCATCGTGCTGCCGCAAGCTTTCCGCAACATGCTGCCCGTGCTGATGACGCAGACCATCATCCTGTTCCAGGACACCTCGCTCGTTTACGCAATTGGCGCTTACGACTTGCTCAAGGGGTTTGAGATTGCCGGCAAAAACTTCAACCGGCCAGTGGAGACTTACCTCGTGGCAGCTGTCGTCTACTTCGTGATCTGCTTCAGCCTGTCGATGGTCGTGCGTCGCTTTCAGAAAAGAATCGCCATCATCAGGTGAATGTTTGCCACCGCTCCGGAGTACCGAAGCGGCCCCCGAGGGGCGCTCAAATGGCTTGGGGCGGACCGGCGCTCATTTGAGCCTCGCTTAACAAATTAGGAGTTTTAACGCAATGATCGACATCAAAAACGTCTCCAAGTGGTACGGCAGTTTTCAAGTGCTGACCGACTGTTCCACCACCATCAGCAAAGGCGATGTGGTCGTGGTTTGCGGCCCGTCGGGCTCGGGCAAATCCACCCTCATCAAGACCGTGAATGCGCTGGAGCCCATCCAAAAAGGCGACATCGTGGTGGACGGCATCTCCATCAGCGCCACCAACACCGACCTGCCCAAACTGCGCGCCCGCGTGGGCATGGTGTTTCAAAACTTCGAGCTGTTTCCTCACCTCACCGTGACCGAAAACTTGACGCTGGCGCAAATGAAAGTCCTGAACCGCAACAACGACGACGCCAAAACACGTGGTCTGAAAATGCTAGATCGCGTGGGCCTGATGGTTCACAAAGACAAATACCCCGGCCAGTTGTCCGGCGGCCAACAGCAACGCGTTGCCATCGCCCGGGCGCTGAGCATGGACCCCATCGTGATGCTGTTCGACGAGCCCACCTCAGCTCTGGACCCTGAGATGGTGGGCGAGGTGCTCGACGTGATGGTTCAACTCGCCAACGAAGGCATGACCATGATGTGCGTCACCCACGAGATGGGCTTCGCCAAGAAGGTCAGCCACCGCGTCATCTTCATGGATGCCGGCAAGATTGTCGAAGACTGCAAGCGGGATGACTTCTTTGGCCACCCAGACGCAAGGTCGCCTCGTGCCAAAGAGTTCTTATCTAAGATTCTTCAGCACTGACCCGCCGGAAATTTCAAAAGCACGGTTGGTCAGCATGGAGCGGGTTGGCGGCATCCAAACGACCGGGCGTTTTGCGAACTGACGAGGCCACTGCGGCCTGAATCAGCGAGCTACGCGATTGGCGCTAA
>Ga0123337_10006468_pt1 | contig 11183 bp, 11 predicted proteins | sample frozenSSSSmetaG_FD_89792 | JGI IMG/M metagenome (GOLD analysis project Ga0123337, IMG submission 89792) | Glacier valley bacterial and archeal communities from Borup Fiord, Nunavut, Canada, to study Microbial Dark Matter (Phase II) -... | ecosystem: Environmental > Aquatic > Freshwater > Ice >...
CTGGCATACCCGCTGTTTTTATGCGACACTGTATTCTGTCCTGTTTGGTCATTTGGTTGGTTTAGTCACTTCCCATTTTACCCAACAGGCCTTTTTCATTCTGAATTTTCGTATGGCTTCTCAAGGTGTACTCAATGCAACTCACGGCATTAACACGTTTCTCCTGCACATGGCTTTTATTGATCCATATGTTAAGCAAATTCAAATCACATTACCGGCAGTTCTCGGTGTAGAGCAAATTGAGAACATACTTCTAGCCTACTTGGAGATTCTGTCGGATCATCTTGTACCGTCTAAGCTGGTGGAAGATGTAGACACATATTATGCAGAACGATTGCAAGTTTTGAAAAGGAGTATAGCCTTGCTCCCCGAACATATTCTAGCTCCCGACCACCTTTTGGCTCCCGACAATGCCAAGAGCGTCATCAGCTTATTTGGATTGTAATTATTCAAATGAATCTAACATTACCTCTTGAATGGATAACAAAGTGAATTTTACGGCGTGAACCGCTATATCACCCTCATTGCCAACGCGGATTACGTGATCGGGGCGCGGGCGCTTGCGCGTTCGCTCGTGATGGTCGGATCGTGCTGGCCGCTGACAATCCTCGCGCTTCCCGGCATCGAAGGACTGGATGCGCCTGAGTTTGCCGCTTGCGAGATTGTCGAAGTCGAACCGCTCCCGCTCTCGGATGCGTTCCGCGCGCAGCACAGCCGCCAACAACAGCACGCCGCCGCGCCCTTCACCAGAGGCGCAAAGCCAACCTTTCACGACCCGCTGCACAATTTCGTCAAGCTGCGCTTGTGGGAACTTGAACAGTTTGAGAAAGTCGTTTTTCTGGATGCAGATACGCTGGTCATCAGGAATATTGACCGTCTGTTTAGCTTCCCGGAATTCTGCGCCGCGCCGAATCTGTACGAGTCGCTCGACGATTTTCACCGAATGAACAGTGGCGTTTTCGTCGCGCAGCCGAGTCGCCGCACCTTCGCGGATATGCTGGCGCGACTCGATTCGCCCGGTGCATTCTGGCGACGCACCGACCAGACCTTTTTGGAAGCGTACTTCCCGGAGTGGGACGGCCTGCCGTACATTTACAACACGCTGCAATATGTCTGGTTCAACCTGCCGCAGTTATGGGATTGGGCGCGCATCCACGTCATTCATTACCAGTATGAAAAGCCGTGGGACCCCGCGAATGCGAAGCGCGACCAACTCCAACCGCTGATTGATGTCTGGCAACACGTTTTCGCGCACGGTTCGCTCCCCGCTAATCTGACAGGTCCAAAATGATCCGCATGGTTGCCGTCACAGGTGCGACCGGGTACGTCGGGCGCTTCATCGCTGCTGAACTTGTGAAACAGAACGTGGCAATACGCGCGCTTGCCCGTCCGGGGTCGGATCGCGGCGGCTTCGCTTTCCCGATGGAGTGGATCAACGGCGATTTGGCGAATTCGCTTGCAATCGCGGACCTCGTGCGCGGTGCGGATGCGGTTATCCACCTTGCTTACGACCATGTGCCAGGGAGCTATCGCGGCGGTGAGGGGGATGACCTCACGGGCTGGCTTGAAGTTAATTTGAACGGCTCGCTGCGGTTGCTCACCGCCGCACGCGATGCGGGCGTGCCGCAGTTCATTTTCCTATCCAGCCGCGCCGTCTTCTCGCGAATAGAGCCGGGGCGCATCCTCGATGAGACGCACGCGACCGCGCCGGATAGCCATTACGGGGCGTATAAAGCGGCGGTCGAAGCCTTCCTGCACAGCTTCGCGACCGTTCACGGGATGCAAACCTGCGCTATCCGCGCGACGGGCGTTTATGGGCTGACATGGCCGCCGGAGCGTTCCAAGTGGTGGAACATCATCAACGCGGTGTTGGATGGTGCGGATGTTTCCAGCTTCACGCGCGGCGGCACGGAAGTTCACGGCGCGGCTGTGGCGCGCGCGGTGTGGTTACTTCTGTCCCAACCGGAACTCGCTCTTGATATATTGCACCTGAGCGACCTGTACGTGACGGAGCGCGAGATTGTACGCCTCGTCCGCGAGATCACAAATGTACCGGGGACGCTCCCCAGCGCACCTATCGCGCCACCTCGAAACGTGCTGGTCTCCACCCATCTTGCGAGGTTGGGTGTTGAACTTGGTGGCGTGCCGCTGCTGCAAAAGACGGTTGCGGAGATGTTACGTGCAGCGCAGGCCAGTCCTCACCTCAAACCTGGTTAACCGGGGCGACCTGCGGAAAGTGAAGGCGGCTTTTCCAGAACAGGAACAGAGACAGAATACCGAGGCCGCCTGCCAATCCGACATAGGCGGCAGGCAATCCGGCGTGATCAGCAGTGAAGCCCAGGATAGGCTCGCTAACGGCGAGGAAGAATGTGAGCATCAGCGATTGTACGGAGAGAATCGTCGCCCGGATTCCATCTGGCACTTCATCCTGAATCCGGCTCAAAAGTAGAGGCCGCAAAACGGCTGTGACAAATCCAATCACGGCAATGAACAGCAATGCAGGAAATGTTTGCAGCGCTGCCAGCAGGAGCAAGCTACAAACAATCAGCACTGGAGCAGCGTAAAGTATTCTGCCTTCTCCAAAGCGCACTTTAATTCGACTTGACCAGGTTGATCCAGCGATGTTCGGGATTTGTATTGCCATCACGACCAGCCCGACTCCGGCAATCGGTATGCCTAATGCTACGGACTGGGGTTGCAGGAAAAAGGTCTCCATCATCAGGGCAACCACCGGCACAAGTGAAGCATAGAGCATGGGATACAGCAGCGCAGGACGAGCGCGCATGAGCTCTAAGGAAGAGCGAACCACTTCTCGATAAGATTTCTGCGGCTGCTCAACCGATTTATCTGTGAGTCTGGGTTCGCGGAAAGTCAGCGCAACACCCAATAGCGCGAAAAACGTTACACTCCCAACAAGAAAGGGCAAGATTAGATCGAGCGTGCCGAGAAGACCACTCGCCACATTACCAAGTGCAGTCGCACCGATCAGCGTCGCGCCGACGCGCCCGACAAGGTGAGTATATTCCTCCGAACGTCCTGTGATTTGCACTGACTCGTAGAAGAAAGCATCTTCCGCCCCGGAAAGAAAAGTGACCCCGATTGCCAGGAATACGTAGGCCAGCATAATAAGCGGCATTGTGGGCGCAATTGCCCAGGCGAAGATGCTAACGCCCATCAGTGCGGCCCCAATCGTTATGGATGCCTTCCGGCCTACAGTATCCGCGACGATGCCCGTTGGTAGTTCTCCCAGGGTAGCCGCCATCCAGAAGGCGACATCAATGATTGTGGTCTCAGTCAGGCTGAGACCGCGCCGCTGCTGCAAATAGATGACCCATATCGAGATAATCAACCCGAAGGCAAACCCCTTTAGCACTGTGTACAAAAAGTACCGGGGGATGTTCGATGCAAATCTACTGTTTTGCGCTTTGTTTGGAGCGGCCATGCTTTAGTTCCGGTTTGGAAAGCAGATGATGAGCTACCTCGATTGTAGAATCTGATGGATAAAGCCTGGCTTAATCAACGATGTAGCCACAAGTAACGTTAGCAATGATCCCGGTCATGGCACTGGCATAGTCCGAAGCCATGAGTGCTGCCGCATTCGCCACTTCTTGTACACCCGGCAGCCTCTTCAACAAAGTGTCGATGCCTAAGTCGGCCTGTGCCTCCTCCAGCGACTTACCTGTTGCTTTGGCATGTAATTCCATAGTCGCTTGAACATCAGGCGTATCGGGCGATCCTGCCGATCCCATCACGACGAGGCGGACACCAAATGGACCGAGTTCCGCCGCGAAGGTTCGCCACAGCCCTTCAAGCGCTGCACAGGCAGTATCGAAGCCGCCGACGTTGGGGGCAGCTCTTCGAGCTGGTCCTGCCGTGATGGTCATAATCACACCAGAGCCTTGCCGGACCATATGCCGAGCTGCCGCCTGAGCAGTCAAAAATTGAGTTCTCGTCGCGATCATGACGGGTTGAATGAAGTCGCCAACTGACATTTCGATGAGCGGTTTGCCCTGAATGTCCTGCATTCCAATCGCATTGAACAGGACATTGATGCTCCCGGCCTTCTCAGCGACCTGACCGATATGATCCTTAACATCCTGCGCATCCAGTGCGTCCACCTGCGCCGTATCTGCCCTGCCGCCTGCTGCGGTGATTTCATGCGCCACCAGGTCCAGTTTGGCAAGCGTGCGGCCAGCGAGAAAGACCTTTGCTCCCTCACGGGCGAATGCCCGGGCCACTGCCGCGCCGACTGCCCCGCCTGCTCCATAGATCACGGCGTTCTTGTTCTCAAGCAACATATTCACCACTCCCTGATAACTTGCCATTTCTACATTGTACAAATACAAACAGATGTCGTCTTGGAAAAAAACGCAAATTATCCAGGCTGACCCTCACGCACAATTTGGGCGGGCGTTTGTCCGTTAAAGCGTTTCAGTGAGTTGGTCAGATGCGCCTGATCGCAATAACCGGTCTCGTGAACCGTCTCGAGAACCGGGACACCTTGCCCGATGAGTGCTGCTGCGCGGCGGGCGCGTTCGATTTGCTGAATAACCTTGTGTGTCAACCCGGTTGCGCGCAAAAAATGGTACTGCACAGAGCGCGACGACAATGCCTGTGGTTGTTTTTGCAGCACGTTCTGAACGACTTGATCGCGCACGAGAAGACCTTCACGCGCCAGGCGGTCTACAAAGACGTCTGTATTTTTATAGACAGGTATTTCCCACGCAGAGCCGTGTAGCCAGAAAGATTTACTCGTCGCTTCAGGGAGCATCACCACACCATTGACGAAATTTTCTGGAGACAAATGAGGCATGAACACACCGGCCTTGAACCGAATGCCGAGAAACTCATCGCCCTCACGATAGGCAACAGGCACAGCTTTGGTTGTTGGACCCAGCACCGTCATACTCGTTTGACCATCCCGTTTCAGGAAACGCATGTACCACAGGACATCGGCGGGACAGTGAGGTATGCCATCAGTTTCAGCTCGACCATGCCAAATCATTTCGATGAGGGGTGACTCCGGTAGTCTTGCTTCAAATGGAATGCTTATACTCCCGTTGACGTTGCCATACCTATCGAGCGCCCTGTTCCATAAAGTGCTGCGGATTTCAAAAGTGGATCGGGTATGCTCGTGCGGTTGTGGAATGCCCATATCCCTGTCTCTCATCGAAAATGGTCCTTCACATTGCGGTTGTCGCGAAGAATACGCAATTTGCACAACCTCATCGTTTGCTAAGTAACGAACACGCATCGGCGTTGTTATATCACCTCAGTGAAAAGTTCCACAAACCATTGAGGAGAGCGAGCCATGCGTATTTTGATATTGGGTGGAGATGGATACCTGGGCTGGCCGCAGGCATTGTACCTCTCACAGAAGGGTCACGAAGTCGCGGTCTTCGACAATCTGGCGCGTCGGCAGTTCGATCTCAAGTTCGGGTTCGACAGCCTGACCCCCGTGCAAACGCTGCACCGCCGCGTCGAAGTCTGGGCGCAGCTTACGGGCAAGCGCATCACGCGCTATCACGGCGACACGACCGATTACCCGGCGCTCTCGCGTGCCTTCCAGGAATTCGCGCCGGAAGCGGTCGTCCATTTCGCGGAACAGCGCTCCGCACCCTATTCGATGATCGACCGCGAACACGCCGTCTTCACGCAATACACGAACGTGATTGGTACGCTCAACGTCCTGTACGCGATCAAGGATTTCGCGCCGTCCTGTCACCTCGTCAAGCTTGGCACGATGGGCGAATATGGGACACCGAATATCGACATCGAAGAAGGCTTCATCGAAATCATGCACAAGGGGCGCAAGGATGTGTTGCCGTTCCCCAAGCAGCCGGGGTCGTTCTACCATCTGAGCAAGGTCCACGACTCGCACAATATTCAATTCTGTTGCCGCGTGTGGGGCTTGCGCTCGACCGACCTCAATCAGGGCGTGGTCTATGGCGCGGATACCTATGAAACCGCGCAGGACCCGGAACTCGCTACACGCTTCGATTACGACCAGATTTACGGCACGGCGCTCAACCGCTTCTGCGTGCAGGCGGCGGTCGGCTATCCGCTGACGGTTTATGGCAAGGGCGGTCAGACGCGCGGCTACATCCACATCAAGGACACAGTGCGCTGCATCGAACTCGCGCTGCTCTCTGCGCCGAAAGCGGGCGAGTTCCGCGTCTTCAACCAGATTACCGAAGAGTTTTCGGTGAACCAGCTTGCGGAGCGCGTTTTGGAAGTCGGCAATCGGATGGGTTTGAATGTCATGCGCGGGGTGGTCAAGAACCCGCGCGTCGAACTCGAAGAACATTACTACAACGTGGTGCATACCAAGCTACTCGATCTTGGCCTTGAACCCCATTTGCTGGGTGATGCCGAAGTAGAGCGCATGATCGGGCTGGCCGTCGCCAACCGTTCACGCATCGACGAGCGCCTGATCGAACCGACTGTGAGCTGGCGTGAGACGGAAAACGACGTTGCGCCGATGCGCGAACCCGCCGCCGGGGATTAACCCCCCTCCTAACAGCGAACTTCCGAGTTTGCGGACGCCAGGAATGGCGTCCCTACACCATGCCACACCGCATTTTGCAGGGACAGCATTCTTGCAGTCCGCAAGCCTGGAGGTCGCGTGGGGCTGAAGCCGCCGCGCTATTACGGACTGGTATTCCGTCGGAGCAGGCGTGCCGAGCGTAGGAGCCGGAAGGCGTGTTATGCAATTGGTAAGGTGCGCAAGACAGGAGAAATGCGTCAACGGGAGGCACGACGCGGCGCGCTACGGGGAACTTGCCGTAAGCAGTAGCAGATGTCATGCGCCAGGGAGCGCTCCTCCTTTGTGGTAACCGGGCAAGCCTCACAGACGTTGATCTTGACAGTGTGCAGACGCAGAACCCCACGTCGGAAGGTATCTCGAACGTACACCTCCACAGCACCCACGAACATACCAACAGCAAGGACTAAACAATCACCAGAGAAACGACAGACCAGCAGCCATCCGACACGCGCTCATGCAAGCAGAACCGCAGACGAAGCGAGATACGACCGAGGACACACGGGCTGCGCGCTTCACCAGCGCCAACCTCCAAACCGAGAATACGGCATTTGGTCCTGAAGGACACGATAGGGAAAGGACAGAGACTAGAGAGACGAGACGAGAAGGCAGAGACAGGAGAACAGAGACGAGAGACGAGAGATTCACGCAAACGAATGAGGTAAGAGCGGATCGGCTGAGCTCGCATCGCTTGTAGACATTATTGTAGAGCATGTGTTCTGGATTGTCAAGGGGCAATCTGAGAATTGGAATAATTGGGTAAAGATGGGTCGGGCAGGCCGTGACCCGGCTGCGCGTACTATGCGAGTCAGGCAGAACAGTCATTGGGACGGCTCACTGCACTTGATATAATCGTCGTTATAAATTAACGCGCAACCATTTGAAAGGGGTGAGACTGGTGAGCCGTAATAAAAATAAGCCCAACAATCCCCCGAAGCCGATTATCACGACGCCGCTCCAAAGCTGGATAGCACAGGGCAGGACGGCCTTCAAGCGTGGGCAATATGCACAGGCGATCATGCACCTGGAGAAAGCCTGGAGCGCATCCGATCAGCCTGCGGAACAGAGCGCGAAGGTAACGGCGGCGCTGGCTGAAGCCCACTTCCGCGAAGGACAGTTTCGGCTATTTTCAGCGCCTGCCGAAGCGCTCCAACACCTGATCGATGCTGCTGAATTAAACCCAGAGGATGCGTTATACGCTCACCATGTCGGGTTAGCGCTGCATCGGCGCGGCGAAGCGGATGCGGCACTTGGCTGGTATCGGAAGGCTTTGGAGCGTGACCCGACTTTCCGGCGTTCTGCCTATGAAATCTGCTTGATCCTGCGTCAGAAAAAGCAGCCATTCGAGCGCGATCCCGCCTGGAAACAATTGGATGGCACGCAGCAAGCGCGTCTTCTAGGCACATCGGATTCCACTCCGGTTGAGGCGGGGTTGGCGGCTTATGCCAATGGGAATTGGGAACAGGCGCAGAGTGCGCTCGAAAGGGCAAGCTTGCAGGGTGAGGCGCTCCCGGCGAAGCTGCGCGGTCTGGTGAGCAACTATCTGGGCGCGCTCGCACAGCGCAATGGCAAACCAGCGCGTGAGTATTGGTCGGCAGCGCATAATTATGGCACGCAGGCCAGCACATTACCCTACAATCTCGGTCTGGCGTATACCCTGCAAGCGGAAGCGGCCTTGAACGACGGAAATTTTACGCTTGCGCTTGAAGAAGCCGAGGCCGGGTTGCGCCTCTTGCCCGATCACAAGCGCTTGCTCGACCTGCAACTCTTCTTACGACTGCGAGACGGTTATCAGCTTGCCGAGCAGGGCAAATGGAAACAAGCCCTCGAAATCTGGAAGCCAGTCGATACGCCGACGGGCGCAAACGGACGCTATCTGGCGGCGAATCGCGCTCTGGCTTATGAGAAGCTGGAGATGCACAAGGACGCGGCTGAGGGGTGGCGCGAGTTCGCCCGCCGCCGTCCGCGCAAGAGTGGCGCTGAGGATACGCTATCCGAGGCACAGATCGCGCGTCTGTGGTCGCGCGTCTCGACGCTCTATATGAAAGCCGGATTGGTAGACGAAGCGATTGATTCGCTCCAGACTGCATTGAAATATCAAGCGGACGATGTGCAGTTGGGGTTGGCGTTGACGCAGCGTTACGTTGAAGCTGAACGCGACGAGTCGGCAGTTAATCAAGTGGCTCGCCTCTATAAAGCACATCCAACGAACATCGATGTGTTGGTTTTGCGCGCGGAAATGGCTGAGGCGGGCATTCAGGGGCGTGGCTATTATGGAGTAGACCCTTTCATGAGCGGCATCGCTCAATGGGAAGCGGTCTATGCCACCCATGACGAAACCTATGCGCCCGTAGCACACGAACGGCTGGAAGCACTCTATCCAGAAGTGATCGATCAACTGGAATACATGGGGCGCAAAGCGGAATTATGGGCAGTCTACGAGCGTGCTTTGAAGACGCTTCCGGATGACCACTTGCTGCGCGCAATGTATGTGACTGATTTGTTGCAGATACCCAAACGGCGTAAGGAAGCGCTCGAACAAATTGCGCTGATCGACCTGCTGGATGATGACGCCCTGCGCCAATTGATCGATGGCTGGCATCTTGCCAAAGCGCCCGCAGAAGCCGCAGCCCTGCTCGACAAGGCCGAAGCACTCAAGCCGCGCGACTTCGATTTTTATCTGGATATTGCGAACTCTGCGGTAGAGCGTGAACGGCCTGAACTTGCGGCGCTGTATCAGCAGGAAGCGCTCAAGCGTGCGAGCAGCGTACAAGAGCAGCAGAAGGTGCGCGTTTCGGTAGCGATTTCACATTCGAGGACTGATCCGAAGAAGGCAATCGCGCTTTTGAAAGAGGTTGTCAAAGAAGATAAAAACTGCACTCCGGCATGGATTGGCCTGATCATCGGCTATATGTCTATAGGCGAGCTGACCACGGCAAAGCAAGCCCTGCGTGATGCCGAACGCGCCGCACGGCTGAGTGATGATCCGGCAGTGATGGATGCAGTAGAACATGTCAAACAAGTATTGAACAGCCCCTTTGCCGGGTTTCCGAGCATAGGCGGCCAACCCGGAACTGCGTTTCTGCCAGAAATGGTGGATGATGAATGGGACGACGGCTGGGACGAGTTCGAGGAGGCTGAGATGCCCGGCGGCGGCTTCGGCAATGTTCAGGATTTTCTCGATAACCCTCCAGACAATCCACCCGTAACGGACCGCCGTCGCCGCCGCATGGAGAAGCAAAGCCCACCGGATACGAAAGGTCAGGCATAGCCCATGCCCCGTTCAGCCGACACCCCGCAACCTAACCCGCCCCGGCAGCCGCCCGTCCCGGATGAGCAAGCCCTGCTCGACCCTTATAAAGTTCTGGAAATCGGACGGCAGGCGACGTTAGATGAAATTAAAAAGGCGTACTTCGAGCAGGTGCGCCGCTTTCCGCCAGAACGCGAACCTGTTTTGTTCAAGCGCGTGCGTGCCGCCTATGATGCTATTCGCACCCCGGAAGCACGCGCCGCGACCGACCTGTTCTTGCTGCATCCACCGGAAGCCTACGAACCGTACAAGCGCCCGCCTGCCTTCGATCTGGCTTTCCACCCCGAAGATCGGGAACAATATATTGAAGCCTGGTCGGAAACAGCACAGGTCGATTTTCGGCGCGATTATCGAGAGATTTTGCTTTGAAGCCTACACCGAATGTTTTGCAACGTTTGTTGAGCCGCTTCCAGACGCCGCCAGTCGTGCCGCTTCCAGACGAAGCCGATCCCGCTGAAATCGAGAAGCAACTCAAGCGCTTATCCAAAGAGTTGTATAAATGGAACACGTTGGCCGAAGCGCAAACAGCACAGCAACAGCAAGCCTTCGAGCGCGCGCTCGGCCATGCCCGCGACTCGCTGCAAGTGCTGACACAGGAACGGGAAAGCATCGCGAGCCGGGAGCGGCTTAGTCTGGTCAAGGCGCTCTTCCCGGTGATTGACAGCATCGAAGCGGGGATCGCCAGCGGAAGCGACCAGCTCCACGTTCTGCAAACGTCTGCGCCGGAAGCTGCCGGGGTGCTGGACGGTTGGCTGGCCGGGCAGCGTCTCCTGCTGGATCGTCTGCTCGCGCTTCTGGAAGCGGATGGCGTGAAGACCATCCCAACCGTAGGTGAAGCGTTCGACCCCTATTTGCACGTGGTCCTGAAAACCGCTACGGACCCGACCAAAGTTCCCGGCCAGATTTTGTCGGAAGAACGGCGCGGCTACCGCTGGAACTCCGACGTATTACGCTACGCGGAAGTCATTGTGAATAAATTGAGCGAACCCGCAGGCGCAGAACTTCCACTTTTCAAGCAGGAAACAGACTGATGACCATTATCGGGATCGATTTGGGGACGACATTTTCAGCGGTTGGTATTGTACGCGACGGCAACCCCGTGATTTTGCCGGTAGGCAGTGATTCGATCATGCCCTCGGTTGTGGCAACCGCCCCTGATGGGCGCTGGCTGATTGGTCAACCCGCGCTCAATCAGTGGACGCTCTACCCGGAAAGCACGATCCGTTCGATCAAGCGCAAGATGGGAACGCCCGAAACCGTCCTGTTAAATGGTCAGCTCTATACGCCGCCGCAGATTTCCGCGCTCATCCTGCAAGCGCTGAAAGCCTC
>Ga0123337_10006469_pt1 | contig 11182 bp, 4 predicted proteins | sample frozenSSSSmetaG_FD_89792 | JGI IMG/M metagenome (GOLD analysis project Ga0123337, IMG submission 89792) | Glacier valley bacterial and archeal communities from Borup Fiord, Nunavut, Canada, to study Microbial Dark Matter (Phase II) -... | ecosystem: Environmental > Aquatic > Freshwater > Ice >...
AATGAAGCAGGTTAAAACAGTGCCCCAGTTCATGCACGCAGGTGTATAACTGCAAGCGCTGCTGGGTGGTGGAAGCGCCTCCGATGCCCCTGTAAAAAACTGCACAACCCTGGCGTTGCAAACCAGCCTGGTCAAACATAATTCCATATAATCCAGCTCCATTAATATGTTCATAGGCATGCAACATCCAAACATCCCATGCCGGACTATTCTGGTACAGGCTGAAATGGTTGACCATACCATTGTGCAATTCTGCATTCGTCCATTTTGCATCTGCTCCCGCTATTGCAATCGGCACCACATTTTTAATACCCGCATTGATCATTTCAATGCCAGCTTCTGAATAGGCTGTATTAACACTTAGTAAGCGTGCCGGACCACCGGATGCCAGTGAGCCGGTATTGTAGGATACAAAGGGAGTGACTGTTGATGTACGATCCTGCTCCAGCCGGACAGTGCGGAAGGCCCTGCTAAAATGATTGCACACATACATTGCGCCAGGTGCATTGGTGGTAGAATGAAACCATTGCATTACAGCAGCAGACAAAGGCTGGATGATCAATGTTTGTTTGATAACGATTTTAAGCTTATTGAAAGTTGTGGACCAGGTAGTTTTAGCTGTTCCGGAAATGGTAATGTTTCCGTTTAAAACAGAGGAGGCAATACTATCTACCACAAAAGATCCATAGTAAGATTTGGTTTGACCGGAAATGATATAATAGTCTCCACTTACTTTGTTGAGGGGCTTATTGCCATCAATATCCACTCTAAGTTCCAATTCAAAATTACCCAATTGCCCTCTGTACCGGCCATACACTTTATTTTTACTAATAACTGGTACCGGAATAAATGGCTGCGGCGTATCAATTTCAGCAGTATCCATTTCAGATAGCTCTTCATCATACATCATAGATGCCATTTCGTCCAGATCGGATAAAAAATTTTCGTCCCGGGAAAGGTCATTTTTCTCTTCCTTATCAGCGTGACTTCTTTTTGATTTTTTGTTACTGGGATAAACAACGCCTGTGGTGGAATTCGGTTCCATCAGCGTATCGCTATGCCCGTTGGTTGATTGATGGTTCATACAAAATAGTTTTTAAGTGATGAGATTTCATTTAAATAATTGAAGGATCAATTCATTGTACCATAAGTTTTAAATTTTAGGTGAAAAATATATCCACGATATTCACGCAGCCGCAAATGCCTGTAGACTTTAATAAAAAAACTAATTTTTGAAAACCTGTGGCTAAAGAATTAAGTAGATGAAGAGCCGGGCTGAATAAAAAATCCGTTGCTATTTTGATGGCCCGATAGTGAGGTTACGGGGCTACCACATTTGTTTAATTTGGATTTGCAAGATATAGTTCAATTAAAAAAAATGCAAGCATTTTTTAAAAAAGATTTTTGCACATTATTACGGAAGTTTTTTTAATACTGCTAAAAAGCAGCTTAAAAAGGCGAATTTCAAATCAGGTCTCACAGGGCTGCCAACCTTTCTGAAAGACTGTTGCAATGTATAGTACTGTTTGATAAGGTTGGCAACCCTTAGCCAGGTATAAACCGGTCATTTGAAATGCAGCTTCGTAGAAAGAAGCGATGTAAAAAATATTTTATCGCAGCACGTTGGCAAAAAACGCACAACGCCGGACTTCATCAAAAGCGACGGTAGTAATGGTATTGATACAAAAAAGCGACGGACTATTTTTCAAATAGTCCGTCGCTTTAAATATTGTGGCGATGATTTAGTAACCCGAATTTTGCACCAAATAATTGGGCAGGTTGGATGCTCCGTCAACAGCAGTTTGCGGTATCGGGAAGATTCTTTTCTTTTTATCGGTGTTGGATTTTTCGGTCCAGGTGCCTTCGTATTTTCCAAAGCGGATCATATCGGTGCGGCGGTTCATTTCCCAATAAAATTCAAATCCTCTTTCTCTGAAAAGCAGGTCTAAAGTCAACGTGCCGGTAAGTGCAGTTGGCTGCACAGTGTAAGCAGTTCTTGAAAGGCGCACTGTATTTACATCGGCCAGTGCACCGGCTGCGTCTCCTTTGCGCAATTTTGCTTCTGCACGCATCAAATAAATATCGGCCAGGCGAACGATGGAGATATCCGCTTCACCAAAGTTTCTACCACTCGCAGATTTCTTGCTAAACTCATATTTTTCAACCCTGTAGCCGGTTGAATAGTTACTTCCTGCTGTGGTAAAATCAATCTTTTCGGTAAACTCTACCGGCAGGTTTGGATTACTACGGGATGCATTGAACAGTTTTCCTACTTTGAATTTGCCATCAGGGCATTTTTCAAACACGCCGTTTTTGCGAATAAGGCCATATTGCTGTCCACGCAAAATACCACGATCCACATTGAAGTCAGTTACGCAACTATCTCCCGGATTGGTATTCATAGAAACGTTTTGTTTAAAAAACCGGGGGTCAGCCTGTGCAGGGTCTACGGCACCATAAGCACTTACCCAGCTACGATAAAAATCGGAAGTAATGCCCGGGCCATCAGTTCCATTTGCAGCCGGAAAAGCAGTCAATGGAAACTGGTCGCCGGATAGCGAGAAATAAGCCAGCCTGTTATGCCCGTTTAAATCAGCACGTTGGTCTACTGCAAAAATCAGTTCTTTATTATTGTGATTGTCGTTTCCAAAAATGGCAAAATAATCAGTTGATAATGCATACTGTCCGGAGCTGATAATTTTATCACAGTAATTGATTACTTCATTCATGTCCTCGGTCTTAAATTGGAACGCATCTGCATACACATCTCTGTAAACCGGCGCATTCAGATTAAGTTTTGCCAGTAAGCCCCAGGCACCCGCTTTGGTCAATCTTCCCGGACCACTTGTATTGTCTAACAGCGGCTCTGCAGCAAGCAGTTCGCTTTTGATATAATCCACCGCTTCTGCTCCACGCACAATTTTAGAAACAGCTCCCGGATCTTCTTTGATAAATGCAATGCCAAAAAGATCCAGACTTAATAAATTATAAAAGGCCCGCATTGCTCTTGCTTCGGCGATGTAAGCCGGGGCAATGGCATCTGTATTATTTTTTAAAGAGAAAATAGCTGTAACCGTTCTCGAAATTCCTTGTGTAATCGTATTCCAGGTATTCCGCACATTCGGGTCTGTGGAGGTGGTTTCGTGGCGGTGCAGGGAAAGATAAATTCCATTGTCGCCCCAGTCTGTACCTCCCCTGTAAGGCAGGATCGCCTCATCCGTTGAAATTTCCTGCAAGGCAAAATACCTCGTATGTTCATGCAGGGTTGGCAGCAATGCATAGATAGGTGTTACCTGGCCATCCGCAATTTGCCGTTCTGTAAGACCTCTTGTGGAAAGTGATTCATCCAGTACTTCTTCGTTCAGCTTTGTACAACCCGTAACCAATGCAACGATACCGGCAAACAGCGCTGTTTTATAATAGATTCTTTTCATTGTGTTGATGTTTAAATGTTTAATACCAGAAATTGTAACAGGTATGTTGTATGCTTTTATATAAGTTTAGAAAGATAGGTTCAATCCAAAAATGATTGATCTTGCTTTCGGATAACTCAGGTAATCAATACCGGAGGATATCACCCCATCACCGCTTGTTCTGTCTGTGTTTACTTCCGGATCGTATCCGTCATACTTGGTAATCACAAAAAGATTTTGACCGGTAATAGAAAATCTGAGAGCTGTTGCCCATTTGATACCCATTTTGGCCGTGTTGAAAGTATACCCTAGTGCAGCATTGTTTAAACGCAGGTAGGCACCGTTCTTCAGATAGCGTGTACTAATGCCAGCGGCGTTGCTGGTTGATTCATCCGGACTGCCAATACCTTCTGCCGTTGTATTAATCCCTTTTACCAAACGTGCTTTATAAAAGAAACTGTTGGCGGTGTTGTCGTAAATCTTATTACCCGACACTCCATTAAAATTGACTGTTAAATCAAAGCCTTTGTAACCAAGATTACCCGAGAAATTGTACATCATCGTTGGGAGAGCTGACCCAGCTGCAATCCTGTCCTTATCAGAAACAATACCATCATTATCTACATCCCTGTATTTGCTGGTACCATTGGTGTTAAAGCCAATAAAATCAAGTAGGTAAAATGTACCCAACGGCTGATTATTGATATATCCGTTCAGCGTAGCGGAAGTAAGTCCTGAACCAGATGCAGAGCCGGAAGTGATTACCTTGTAAGGCGAATTGGTTACCTCATTATCGATAAAAGTAACATTCCCACCTACACTGTAAGTAAGTCCTTTATCAGTGACATTCCTGTATTCCAGGTCAATTTCAACACCCTGATTGGTTATTTTCATATTTTCAACATTATCAAAATAAGTCTGTACCGGTTGAATTGGATCAGATGGAATAGAGGTCAGCAGGATATTGCTGGATACTTTTCTAAACACATCGATTGATCCATTCAGCTTACCTTTTAACAAGCCGAAGTCCATGGCAATATTGGTTTGTTTGGAAACCTCCCATTGCAGATCCGGATTATCTAACCGCACAAAAGTGATACCGGCCGGATAAGGACCCGTGCCAGATAGAGGATAACTGGTAGATCCGGATACTGATGAAGTATAAGAAGCCTGGGTAACTTTTGCAGGTATTTCCTGGTTACCGGTTTGACCCCAGCCAGCCCTTAATTTCAGGTTACTGAAGAAGGAGTTAGCCATAAAATCTTCTTCCGATATTTTCCAACCCAAAGAAAAAGAAGGGAAGTATCCATACTTGTTATTGCCTCCAAATTTAGTAGACCCGTCCGCCCTGAAGTTGGCCCTGGCAAGATATTTATTTTTATATTGGTAATCGATTCTTCCAAAATATGATTGCAGTTCATTCTCAATGGCATAGCCTCCGGGCCTGTTATTTGCCAGAGTCAGTTCCTGACCAAGGCCCGGGTTATATTGTGGTTCAATGCCGGTTATCGCAAACCGGTTGATGCTATAATTACGGCCTTGTAAAAATATTTTTTGATAGGAATGACCGCCCAACACTGAAAAAACATGATCGCCTGTATTAAAATTATAGGTAAGGTAATTTTCAACCAGGGTGTTTTTATTGGTGGTATAATAGGTTTCCAGTCTTCCATCGATTACCGGTACCAGGTTGGGCATTTGTTGGTAATCCCTTGTTCCGGTAGAATTATCCACTCCAAAATTGAGTTTATAAACCAATCCTTTTGCAAGCCTTACAGATGCCGAAATATTACCCAGAATCCGGTTGATTTTTGTGATGTCTTTTTGCAGGTTGAAAGACTGCAACGGATTGTTGATATTCTGGTATTGTGCAGGATTACCATTTGCATCATAAACCGGGTAAGTTGGGTTATTGGAAAGGGCATCACCCAGGGCACCTGAAATTGGTGGCCGGTTGTTGACAGTTCCGGTCGCAGTCAGATTTGCTTCGATGATTAATTTATCCTGAAGAAATTTCTGGGTTGCATTGAAGCGGCCAGTATAGCGGTTAAAGTCATTCATCTTTATAATACCTTCCTGCTTTTGCATTCCAAAAGATGCATAGTAGGTAAGCTTATCTGCACCACCACTCAATGCTACATTATAATTTTGTGTAAGTGCAGTCCTGGTAATTTCTTTTTGCCAATCGGTATCGGCGCCTTTATCATCCAATACACCTCCCACTTTTACAACCTGGGCCTTATACTCGCTTGCATTGAAAACCGGAAGCGCTCTGGCCATGGTTGACACACCTAAACTGGTAGTCAACGTTAGGATCGATAAGCCGGCCTTTCCTCTTTTGGTTGTAACCAACACCACACCATTGGAACCACGTGAACCATAGATGGCTGTTGCAGACGCATCTTTCAATACATCGATTGATTCAATATCCTGTGGATTGATAAAGTTTAACGGATTACCTCCGCCGGTACCATTGTTATCCAATGCCACACCATCTATTACAAACAACGGAGTGCTTTGTGCCCTTAAGCTACCGGGGCCACGAATGGTAATATTCATTGCACCACCTGGTTCGCCACTGGCTGAAGTTACATTTACACCGGCTACTTTACCTTGTAGTAATTGCTCCGGCGCATTGATGATACCCTTGTTAAACGCTTCGCTTTTGATAGACTTAACCGAACCGGTTATATCCTTCTTACTTTGGGTACCATAGCCCACTACCACTACCTGCGCAAGGTCTGAACTTGCCGGTTGTAATGTTACATTTATTACAGATTGTCCTTTCACAGGAATCTGCTGAGCGGCATATCCTACAAAAGTAAAAACCAGCACAGCATTTTCGTTGGCAACAGTAATACTATAGTTTCCATTCGCATCAGTAGTACTACTTTTGTTACTACCTTTTACGGCTATATTGGCGCCGGTAAGTTCTTTGCCTGTTGCAGCATCCGTCACTTTACCGGTGATCGTTTGTTCAATTGGGTAATGATTGCTTTTTCGGGGAACACCTTTACCAAATACCTGAACCAGGCTTGTAAAGGATAGAATTGTGAGCAGGAGAAGGCCGGGTATAAACCTGGCATTCCAGTTTGATTTTTTTGTCATTAGTAATGGTTTAATAGTCTTTTTTACAATTAGTGCACAAAAGAAAAGAATCGTTATTGGTAATATAGCAGTCTGGAGTTTGTTAATGTTTTGATAGTAATAACTTAATATAAATATAATTTAATTTCATAGACTTACTAAAAAATCGTCCACTAATATTCATTAATATTGAATCAATTCAACTTCAATTACAACCATGAGAATTTTTAATTTCCTCTTGCTTTTTTGCACATTGCATTTAGTTTGTCCGGTTAACAGTCAGCCGATTTTGTATAGCACAGCCAATGCGCATTCGCACAATGATTATGCACAGCAGAACCCCTTCGCTTCAGCTTATAATGAGCAGTTTGGATCCATTGAGGCAGATGTACATTTACGCAACGGGCTGCTGCTGGTAGGGCACGACTCAGTACATTTATCCGCCACCCGTACACTGGAAAACATGTACCTGCAACCGCTAGTAACCTACATTAAAAAAAATGGCGGCTTTGCCTACAGGGATAGCAGCCGTCGTTTGCAACTGCTGATTGACGTAAAAACAGATAGCGTGAAAACACTGGATGCATTGGTTTTACTGCTAAAAAAATATCCGACCATTGTCAATAACCGTTCTGTACGCATTGTAATTTCCGGTAACCGGCCGGTAGAGAGTATTTACGACCGCTATCCATCCTTTATCTGGTTTGATGGAAGATTGAATAAAATCTATAACGCCAAAACCTTGGCAAGAATCGCCCTGCTAAGTGATGACTTTACCAATTATTCAAACAGGAAAGAAAAAGATCCAATTTCAAACAGTGAATTAAAAAAGCTGGCAAGGCTGGTAGATGCGGCACATGGCCTTCGTAAACCAGTTAGGTTTTGGGCAAGCCCCGATCATGCGACTGCATGGACCACACTGGCAAAATTGAAAGTAGATTATATCAACACCGACAATATTGCCGGGCTCTCCGATTTTCTGCAACGACGCAATGATTCCCTTCGCCTGCTCCCTTATAACCGTATCATCCGATCGGCAGGTGATGTAGTGCGCTTTGGTAATCCCGATTTGGAAAACCATGCATTGGATGCCACCATTTTAACTACAGATGGCAAAGTAGTGATAGAAGACCGTTATGGGATCCTGGTGTTGGACGCCATCAAAGAAACAATTATCGACCGCTGGACTTTTACCGATATCCCCCGTTACAAAAATTACATGAGCACTTATTCGGGCATCCGGAGTTTTACTGAAAAAGGTAAAACGTGGATACTGTGGAGTGCCGCAGATAAGAGCGGAAAAGGCGCCATCATGATGGCGGAATGGGCCGATGGATTTTTCAATGTTTCCGACATTGCCACTGAAAAAAATGCACCGGCAGCAAATGCACTCCCCAACGAAATTGAACTGACCAGGGAACAGGACGGACTATTTATTTACGTAGTACTCAACGGCAATAATGAATTGCTTAAAATAAAATGGAGTAATAAAAACATTGTATGGAGAGTACCTACCGGTGTTGCTCCGTTTGGCCTGGCGATCGCCAACAACAAAATTTATGTTACCAACTGGGCAGGCGCTACAGCAACCGACAGCACCAAAGAAAGAGCAGGCGTGCCATGGGGGCTGGCCTATACGGATCCCCGGACCGGCGCTACATCCAGCGGCACCGTCACAGTATTTGACCCTGCCACCGGCAACAACTTAAAAGAGATTGAAGTTGGCCTGCATCCCAATGCGGTGGAGGCTTCAAAAGATGGCAAATATATTTATGTTGCCAATGGATCCAGCGATCATATTTCTGTAATTCATACCAAAACAAATACTGTTGCAGAAACGATTGAAGTAGGTTTGCTAAAAGGCCAATATAGTTTGCAGGGCAGCACACCAAACGGATTGGAACTGAGCACAGATAACCATACTTTGTATGTGGCAAACGGACTGGACAATGCAATCGCAGTTGTTCAACTTGGCAAAGCAGCCTCCGCTTCTGGTAAAGGAAAATCGCATGTAACAGGCTATATCCCAACAGAAGCCTATCCCGGCGGATTAAAAATCATACAGAACAAACTACTGGTTACCAATCTGGAATCGGACGGAGCCAATGTAGTCAATCCATCTAAAAATGCCAGGTCTATTCACAACCAACTGGGCTCCGTGAGCATTATCCCATTGCCGGATAAAAAAGCTTTGGAAGCCTACACGCAGGAAGTAGCCCAACTAAACCTGTTGAACAGAACAGAGCAACTACAACTTAAACCACGGGAAGGTGTAGCCGCCGTTCCTGTTCCGGAGCGTTTGGGCGAACCGTCGGTTTTTAAACATGTGGTGTACATCATAAAAGAAAACAAAACCTACGACCAGGTTTTTGGAGATATGCCCATCGGTAAAAATGATAAAGACCTCTGCGTTTTCGGAGATAACATCACCCCAAATATGCATGCACTTGCCAGGCAATTTGGCTGGATGGATGACTATTGTGCTTCCGGAAAATCATCTGCAGAGGGGCACCAATGGACGGATGCCGGAATGGTATCCGACTATGTGGAAAAGAACGTACGTGCCTGGTTCAGAAGTTATCCGCACCGGCAGGAAGATGCGCTGGTGTACAATAAAAGTGGCTTTATCTGGAACCATGCTTTGGACCATGGAAAAACAGTACGGGTGTATGGAGAGGCCTGCGAAACCATCTACGACAACAACTTGAAATGGGCCGATCTGTATGCTGATTACAAACAAGGAAAAAAGCCCCAATGGTACAACCAGAGCACCATTGCAAGAATACGCCCCATCATTCACCCCACCTTTCCGGACTGTGACAACATCGCCTTCAGTGATCAGCACCGGGCGGATATTTTTATGGAAGAATGGAAGCAATATGAACAGGGCGACAGCCTGCCCAACCTGTTGATTGTATCCCTGCCGAATGATCATAGTGCCGGCACATCGCCCAACTTCCCTACGCCCAATGCAATGGTAGCCGACAATGATTTAGCAGTAGGCCGAATCGTGGAAATGATCAGCAAAAGCAAGTACTGGGATTCCACCGTTATCTTCATCACACAGGATGATTCTCAAAGTGGCTGGGATCATATTTCTGCCTACAGAACGGTAGGCCTTACTGTTAGTCCCTACAGCAGTGGCAAACTGGTATCTTCCAATTACAACCAGACTTCCATGCTGCGTACCATTGAACAGATCCTGGGCTTACCGCCAATGAATATCATGGATGGCACAGCAAGGCTGATGACCGATTGTTTTCAAAACACTAAAAACGCATTGACGTATAAAAGTCTGCCCAACAATATACCACTTGACCAAATGAACAAACCGCTGCTGGGGCTGCGAGGAAAAGAAAGAAAGTTTGCGTTGCAATCGCAGGACGAAGTATTTAATGAAGTGGATAGCGGCGAAGATGATACCATGAACAAGATCATCTGGTTTTATGCAAAGGGAGATACGAAGTATCCGGAGATAAAATAAAAGCTGCACCAACGGTTTGAAAGATATGCCTTTTTAGGTGGCTCACCCCCAAAGGATGGCTCACCTAAAAAGGCATATTAAAAAGCTACCTTGCATTTAAACAGAACTCTGGTTTAGTATCCATTCTACTTACAAAAACGAATGCCAATCCGCCCTGAATTAGCTTTATAAAACAACAGTATCATTCAAATAAATCATAAAAATGGAATACAGACAATTGGGTAATGCAGGCTTAAGAGTACCTGTGTTAAGTTTTGGTACTGCACATTTGGCGGTGGCAGTGATTTCTTCAAAGCTTGGGGAAGTACGCAAGTGGATGAAGCCAGCCGGATGGTGAATTTATGCCTGGATGCCGGCGTCAATTTATTTGATACCGCCAATGTGTATTCCCGTGGCATGGCAGAAGAAATTTTAGGAAAAGCGATTGTTGGTTTACGTGAGAAAGTACTCATCTCCTCCAAGGCCACATTTCCGATGTCGGATGAAGTGAACGATTTTGGATCGTCCAGGTTTAACCTCATTAAATCCTGCGAAGACAGTCTGAAACGTTTGGGCACAGACCGGATCGACATTTACCACATGCATGGTTTTGATGCAAACACACCCGTGGAAGAAACGTTGAAGGCATTGGACAACCTGGTGCAAAGCGGGAAAGTGCGTTACATTGCCTGTTCCAATTTTTCAGGCTGGCATTTAATGAAATCGCTGTCGGTTTCTGAACGATATGGATGGTCGAAATACAGTGCCCAGCAAAGTTATTATTCCCTGCTCAACCGTGATTTTGAATGGGAGTTGATGCCTTTAGGGATTGATCAGCAGATAGGCACAATTGTATGGAGCCCGCTGGCCAGTGGCAAACTAAGCGGCAAATATCGCCGAAACCAGCCTGCACCCGAGGATGCAAGAGTGGCGCAGGGTGGCAGCCCGGTAGCAAGTGCCAGCGGCGATGATGAAAGATTGTACAATATTGTAGATGTGCTGGATGAACTGGCAGAAGAGACCGGTAAAACCATTGCGCAGATTTCATTGAACTGGTTATTGCAGCGGCCTACCATTGCGAACATTATTATCGGAGCAAGAAACGAAACTCAATTGAAACAAAACCTTGAAGCGGTTGGCTGGAACCTATCTGTTGAGCAGGTGAAAAGGCTAGACAAGGCGAGCGAAATATTACCAGCTTATCCATACTGGCACCAAC
>Ga0123337_10006470_pt1 | contig 11182 bp, 12 predicted proteins | sample frozenSSSSmetaG_FD_89792 | JGI IMG/M metagenome (GOLD analysis project Ga0123337, IMG submission 89792) | Glacier valley bacterial and archeal communities from Borup Fiord, Nunavut, Canada, to study Microbial Dark Matter (Phase II) -... | ecosystem: Environmental > Aquatic > Freshwater > Ice >...
CGCGGCAAACCCAGCAAGACCCGCTGGCGAGCCCTTACGTTTGATGAAGCCACAAACAGCACGCGCATTGAACTGGAACCGCTGACTGGCCGCTCGCACCAGCTTCGGGTGCACCTGCAGGCGCTGGGCCATCCGATCCTGGGCGATGCGCTGTACGCGCCCGAGGCGGTGCAGGCCAGGGCGCCGCGCCTGCTGCTCCATGCCTGCGCCCTGGGGCTGCTGCATCCTGCAAGCGGCACCTGGCTGACTTTTGAAAGCCCGCCCGACTTTTAGCCGCCCTGCAGCGCGGGGTGTTTGTCGCTACCATGGGGCGCATGACCCGACACCTTTACATTCTCACAGGCGCATCGCGCGGCATGGGCCTGTCCATGGCGCGCCAGTTGCTCGACTCTGGCCACACTGTACTGTGCATCTCGCGCACCGAGCAACAAGCGCTGGCGCAGCACGCCCAGCAGGCAGGCGCCCCCTGCTGCAGTGGCGCCACGACCTGGCAGACAGCGCGCCAGTCGGGCAGCGGCTGGAAGGCTGGCTGCGCGAGCAGGACCGCACAGCCTGGCGCAGTGTCACGCTCATCAACAACGCCGGCGTCATTGCGGGCATAGTCCCGCTCAGTCAGGCCGATGCCAGCGATCTGGCGCGGGCCTTGCGTGTCGGACTGGAAGCGCCCATGGTGATTTCGGCGGCCTTCTTGCGGGCGACCGAAGGCTGGCCGGCCGAACGCAAGCTGCTCAACATCTCTTCAGGACTGGGCCGCCGGGCCATGGCGTCGCAGGCCGCTTATTGCGCGGCCAAAGCCGGCATGGACCACTTCACGCGCTGCGTGGCGCTGGAAGAAGCCCAGAAGGCCGACGGGGCGAAAGTCTGCTCGCTGGCGCCCGGGGTGATTGACACCGACATGCAGGTCCAGTTGCGCAGCGCAGACGCGGCGACCTTTCCCGACCGGGACAGTTTTGCGCGGCTTAAAAGCGAGGGCCAGCTGACCTCGCCTGAAGAAGCAGCCCGCCGCGTACTGGCGCATCTGGCGCGGCCCGACTTTGGCGCGCAACCGGTCGCTGACGTTCGGGACTGAGCAAGGCGCTCTGGCAGGCCGGGGTTCCGTCAATAAATCTCTGGCACCACGATGTCTTGCGGCACCGGCTGGCGCACATAGTCTTCGTGCCGAACCCGCTCGGGCAGCACCACCGGCGGATGCTCGGTTTCCTGGTAGGGCATTTGCGCCAGCAGATGGTGAATGCAGTTGAGCCGGGCTTTTTTCTTGTCGTCGGCCTGCACCACCCACCACGGCGCCTCGGCAATGTGGGTTCGCTCCAGCATGACTTCCTTGGCGCGGGTGTATTCCTCCCAGCGGCGGCGCGACTCCAGGTCCATCGGGCTGAGTTTCCACTGCTTGAGCGGGTCGTGGATGCGGCCCAGAAAGCGCAGGTTCTGCTCATCGTCGGAAATCGAGAACCAGTACTTGATGATCTGGATACCCGAACTCACCAGCATTTTTTCAAACTCCGGCACGGTGCGAAAAAATTCCTCGTACTGCGCATCGGTGCAAAAACCCATCACCCTTTCGACGCCGGCGCGGTTGTACCAGCTGCGGTCGAACAGCACCATTTCACCAGCGGCAGGCAAGTGCGCAACATAACGCTGGAAGTACCATTGGCTGCGTTCGCGATCACTGGGCGCCGGCAAGGCTGCCACCCGGCAGATGCGCGGATTGAGGCGCTGGGTGATGCGCTTGATGACGCCGCCCTTGCCGGCGGCGTCGCGCCCTTCAAACAAGATGACCACCTTGTGGCCGCTGGCAATCACCCAGTCCTGCAGCTTGACCAGTTCGCCCTGCAGTCGAAACAGTTCGCGAAAATACTGGCGACGCCGCTCCCTGTCCTGGGCTCTTTCCTCTTCGCTGGGATTGGCCGGTTCTTCGCCGGTGAGTTGGGACACCGTCCGGTCTTCAAGTTCCATCTCCAACTCTTCGTCGTAGCTGTCGATCAGGTCGTGGCGAATACGCCGCATCGTTTCCTCGTCAATTGAATTCATGGCGCTCCGGCAAAAACTGGTCATTGATTGACTTGCCAGCGTAGCGAAGCTCTATTTCAATTTGATGAAAAATTTGAGCCGATGGCAGGTGAAGATTAGAAAAAGGCAGATTTCGCTGTTTTCGCTACTATTTTCATAGCTTGCAGCATCCGTCCCTGTTGCGCCAAGCCCTGATTTTCTTCATGAAACTGCCGGCAGGCGCCCTGCAGTTCCTTTTACACCGACTGGATCACGCTTGGCGAACCGCGTCAGGCCCCACTGCGCAGGGTGTTGTGCATGTGAAGTTGCAGCAACAAGGCCTCAAAGAGCGAGGTCATCAGGGGCGACTGGCTGGCCAGCAGTTTACGAAAGCCTTCGCCACTGATTGCGATGCATTCGGCATCCTCCAGCGCGATGGCTGTCGCACTGCGAACGCCCTGAGACAGGAAGCATTGTTCCCCGAAAGGTTCGCCCTGGGCTACCCTGGCAAAAGGCTGGCTGAATCGGGGATCAAGAAGTTGTATGGCGCCCTTTTCGACGACATACAGTTTGTCAGCCAGATCACCTGCCGAGAAAATAGTTTCGCCTTTCTTGAACTGCACTCTGGCAAAGCCGCTCATTTAAGGTTCTCCGGAATCTCTTTCAGGCCCAGCGTGCGTGCGATGGCGGTGCGGCAAATGCCCCGCAGCCCTGCGTTGATCCCCACAAGCGCATCATGGGCGTCGTCGATGCGAATGAAACGGGTGGTGACTGTGCTCATGGCAGTGACGGTGAAGGAATGCGGCAGGGTAGCCATGCCTTCTGCCAGACCGATGACGCTGCCTGCACCGAAGGTGAAGTTGTTTTGCTCGTCGCTTGCCTCCATGCGCCCGGAGAGCACAACATGGGCGAAATGCACGCGGTCACCGCGCACAGAGATCCTGTCGCCGGGGCCGAACACGCGCGTACGAAGATTGCTGTTGTGCCACAGGCAAAAAAAGAGCCGATCCTGGGTGCTCAGGCCATGGACGTCATACAACTCGACCGCATCAGGCGAAAGCGGGTTCTCCACGCCAATGAGTTTCAACTGCGCCAGATTGACCGAAAAGTGGGCCGGGGCGCGAACCTGGGTAGACATAAAAGAAGCTCTCTTGTTTCAATGATCCGCGTCTTTGGGGCCCAAAAAGCAATATATACAGCAGGCGGCTTGAACTCCCCCCGGTTTCCCGGACACTTTTGACCGCCCCGTCAAGCCTTGCTCAACATGGACTGGATTGAAAAATTGTGGCGTTGTGTGTTTTCGTGCCGGGGGTGTGAACCGCGCGATGCAATCAACACCCTTGACGAGTGCTGCACAGAGCGGTTCATAAGCTTCGCGACTGACCTGCGTGGCCTTTCGTCAAGACCAACCCGGGCGGTAAGTCAGTTTACGGTTTGCGGGACCGGAAGCTGGTCAGCCTGATTTGAGTATCTGGTAAATCTCGTCCTTGAATTCCAGACGTTTTTTCTTCAGCACCTCAAGCGCGTCGTCGGCGATGGCTTCCTTGCCCTGCTCGCATTGGGTAATACGGTGGTTGTGGGCATCGTACTGGAACACCAGGCTGGAGAAATGCGCATCAGCAGCCTTGAGCTGCTTCATTTTCTCCAGGTGCTGCGGGAACTCGTGCTGCAGATCGTGTTTCAATAATTCCATGGAAAAGCTCCTTTCAAATTGCCTTGGGCGAACCGTCAAAAACCGATAGCCAACCGCCTATTGATTCATTCGCGAACCACCAGTACCGACAAATGGGCATGGGACAGCACCTGGGCCGTGACACTGCCGAGCACCAGTTTTTCAAGTCCTCGGCGTCCGTGCGATCCCATCACCACCAGGTCGGCATTCAGGGACTCGGCCGTATCCAGAATGGCACGGTAAATCGAATGGCCTTCCACGACCGAGCCGGTGACGGCAATACCGTGGGCCTCAAAAACCTTTGTGGCGGCACTGATGGCCTCGTCGGCTTCCTTGGTGGCGGCACTGAGGTACTCGGCCTGGCCGTAGGAAAAATCGGTTCCCACACCGGTAAAGGCATACGGGTCAATGACATAAATCAGCGTTACCGCGCTTTTGAAGGCTTGTGCAATAGCCAGGGCCTTGTCGATGGCCATGCGGGCAGTGGAAGACCCATCAACGGGAATCAGTATGTGCTTGAACATGTTTTCCTCTCCTTCAAAGCCGCGAAAGATTTGCAGGCACCCGGCCTGTTCGGTCAACGACGGGGATACCGCCGCTCATGGCTCGATTTTCACGCCTTTCCAGAAAGCGACATGCCCCTTGATGTTGTCGGCCTCGGGTTTGGGCTCGGGGTAATACCAGGCGGCATCGGTGTTCATTTCACCGTTCACCAGCAGCGAGTAGTAGCTCGCCTGCCCTTTCCATGAGCACATGGTGTGGTGGTTGCTGAACGTCACATGGTCGCGATTGAGCGAACTTTCAGGGAAATAGTGGTTGCCTTCGAGCACCACCGTGTCGTCGCTTTGCGCAATAACTGCGCCATTCCAGATTGCTTTCATTATTTCCTTTCAGTTGTGCGCTGAATCTTCGCACAATGGCGACGGCCGGGACACAGTCCGGCGCCGCGACGCCAGCTTTGGCTCAATCCTTGTTGTGGCCCTTGCCATGACCCCCGCCATGGTCTTTTCCATGACCCTTGTCATGTTTGTTTTGATGTTTGTCGTCATAGCCATGGCCTTCATATCTGCCCTGGTCGTCTTGATGGCTGCGGTAGGCTTCGCGGGCGCGGCGCTGTTCATAGCCATCATCCCCCTGCACCCTCACGAAGTAAACCGGGCGGTTGCAGGCGTTGTAGCGGGCGCAATGCTTGGACCATTTCTTGGCATGACCGGGCGGCACATGCAGATACAGCGGCTGCTGTTGAACATACACAGGCGCGCGCTGGATGATGACCGGCTGCGTGTAGAGCAGCGGCGGCGGCGGCGCATCGCCGATGTCGATGCGGCCATAGACGCCCGGCGCCAGCGCACCTTCTATCGTGACAGCCTGCGCAGCGCCCCCCAACAGGGCAGACAAGGCGAGCAGTCCGGCGATCAGCAAGGGTTTGGCATTTGATTTCATGGTTTCTTTATTATGGGTTCACCGTGAGCCATCCGGCAGACGGCAAGGAGACAGTTTGCAATGGACAGGAACTGCAATGCATCCCGCCCTTCATCAGCCCTATTTGTAACAGCCGCCTGCATTTCCCGACGTAGGATAAGGTGACAATTGTGAAGAAATATTTCCCGCATTCATCAAAAAATACTTTTCACAGACTGCGTCCCGCCAAAACTTGAGACGCATCAACAGCTTCAAATGAATTAACAGCTAACCTCCAGCCTTTTGAACGGCTGGCAGAAACCGCCAGTACCTGAATCCTGGCGCCGCCGGTGCGGCAACTGCGCGAAGCGCCCGAGCGCCGGATGCAACAAAATCGCCCTCACAACCTCTGTCTGGATTTCTTGATGACTTCTCCCCTGCCCGATATCGAACTGTCTGAAGAACTGATCCGCAGGTTCGACACGCTTGGGCCGCGCTACACCTCCTACCCGACCGCAGACCGCTTCAATATCGGCTTTACCGAGCAGTCTTACTTGGGCCAGCTTGAACAGCGCGCCAACAAGCCCGGCAATCCGCCGCTGTCCATTTACGTGCACCTGCCGTTTTGCGAATCGCTTTGCTATTTTTGCGCCTGCAACAAGATCATTACCAAGGAACATGGCCGCGTCGCCGAATACCTGCGCTACCTTGACAAGGAAATGGCACTGGTGGCCGCGCACATCGGCCCCGACCGCAAGGCGGTGCAACTGCACCTGGGCGGCGGCACGCCGACTTTTTTCAATGCCGACGAACTGGGCCAGTTGATGGCCCTGCTGCGCCGGCATTTCGACTTCACGCCTGATGCCGAGCTGGGCGTTGAAATCGATCCGCGCACCGTCGGCGAAGGCACGCTCGCGATGCTGGCCGGGCTGGGCTTTAACCGCAACAGCTTTGGCGTGCAGGACTTCGACCCAGCGGTGCAGCAGGCCGTCAACCGCATCCAGCCGCTGGAGATGGTCGAAAAAGCGGTCGAGGAAAGCCGCAAGGCCGGTTTCGAGTCGATCAATGCCGACCTGATCTACGGCCTGCCCAAGCAGACGCTGGAGAGCTTCGGCCGCACGCTGGACAGCCTGATCCGGCTCGCGCCCGACCGCATCGCGCTGTACAACTACGCGCATCTGCCCCAGCGCTTCAAGGCCCAGCGCCTGATCAACGACAGCGACCTGCCTTCGGCCGAGGAGCGTCTGCAGATTTTCCTGATGTCGATGCAGCGCCTGCTCGATGCCGGTTACGTCTACATCGGGCTCGACCATTTTTCCAAACCCGATGACGAGTTGAACCAGGCCCGGCTCAACAAGAGCCTGCACCGCAATTTCCAGGGCTACACCACGCGCGCGGAATGCGACCTGATCGGCTTTGGCGTGTCGGCCATCAGCAAGGTGGGCAACTCCTACAGCCAGTCGGTACGCACCGTCAATGCCTACTACGAGCGCCTCGACAAAGGCAGTCTGCCGATTGAAAAGGGCTTTGAGTTGAGCCAGGACGACGTACTCAGGCGCGAGATCATCATGACGCTGATGTGCAGCGCGCCGGTTGACATCGAGACGATCAACCGCGACTACGGCATTGACTTCAACCGCTATTTTGAGCACGAGCTGATTCGCCTGAAGCAGTACGAAGAGGCCGGGCTGATCACCATTGACCCGCAAGCGATCCGGGTGACCGCCAAAGGGCGGCTGTTCGTGCGCGCCAGCGGCATGGTGTTTGACAGCTACCTGGGCCAGCCGACGACATCGACCTATTCCAAGTTGATCTGATGGCCAAGGGGACGGCAAAAAGGCTGTTCCAATAGACGCTTTAACGCAAAGCTCCGGGCGCCAGTCAGGCGCCCGGGCTCTTGCTACCCGAGAGCAATTCCCCATGGCCATCAAAGCCACCATTCACAAAGCCCAACTGCAAATCGCCGACATGGACCGCGGCATCTACGCCGACCACAACGTCATCATTGCGCGCCATCCGTCCGAAACCGACGAGCGCATGATGATCCGCCTGCTGGCTTTCGCGCTCAATGTGCCGGCCGATGACAAGCGGGGCAACCTCGAATTTGCCAAGGATCTGTGGGATGTCGATGAACCCGCGCTCTGGCACAAGGACTACACCGATGCCGTGCTGCACTGGATCGACGTCGGCCAGCCCGACGACAAGCGCCTGATGCGCGCCGCCGGCCGCGCCGAACGCGTGACCGTGTTCAGCTTTTCAAACAGCACGCCGGTCTGGTGGAAAGGCATTGCCACCAAGCTGACGCGCGCCGCCAACCTGGTGGTGTGGCAGATCGAGGCGGCCGAAAGCCAGGCGCTGGCCAAACTCGCCCAGCGCGGCATGCAGTTGCAAATCACGGTTCAGGATGGCACGGTGTGGATGAGCACAGGCAGCGAGTCGGTCGAGATCACGCCGCGCCGCCTGACCGCCGGCGACTGAAGGGCGAACGCAGTTCAGGCGGCTTCGGCGGTTTTTTCCTGCTGCTGGTATTCCGGCAGCCTGGCGCCGCAGTGGAAGCAATAATTGGCATCCGGCAAATGGCCCTCGGTCAGGCACTCGTGGCAGGTGCGCGTGGTGACAGCATGGGCGCCGGCCTGCTCCAGGCGCCGGTGCGCAGCCATTTCCGCCGTGACGATGCCCGTGGGTACCGCCAGAATGCCCCAGCCGAGCAGCATCATGAAGGAAGAAATCAGCCGCCCCAGATCGGTCTTGGGCGTGATGTCGCCAAAGCCGACGGTTGTCACGGTGCTGATGGCCCAGTAGATCGAGGTCGGAATGCTGGTGTAGCCGTTCTCGCGGCCCTCGACCACATACATCACCGTGCCCATGACCAGCACCAGCATGATCACCGCGGTTAAAAACACCAGGATTTTGCGGCCGCTGGCGGCCAGTGCACGCCCCAGCGACTGGTATTCGGCCACATAGGCCGTGAGCTTGAACACCCGGAACACGCGCAGCAAGCGCAGCACGCGCACGTCAATCAGGGCATGGAGCCCCGGAAAAAACAGCGCCAGGTAAGTGGGCAATACGGCCAGCAAGTCGATCACGCCGAAAAAACTGCCTGCATATTTCAGCGGCCAGCGCACGCACACCAGCCTGGCGATGTATTCGGCGGTAAAAAGAAATGTGAACACCCACTCCATCACCTGGAACGTCCGGCCATACACCCTATGCAGCGAGTCAACGCTGTCCGCCATCACCACGGCAATGCTGGCCAGGATGATGAAAATCAGGCTCTTGTCAAACCAGCGCCCGGCGCGGGTGTCGGCTTCAAAAATGACGGTGTACAGACGCAGCCGCCAGCCCGCCAGCGGCTTGCCAAGCGGGGTTTGACGGGTGTCGAAATAAGGTGGGGCCATGCGTGCGGGCAGCGCTCGGTTTGCGCTTGTTGATTTCAATCGGGGCAAGAATAACCGAGTCAGGCGAGCAGTCCCGCTTCAAGCGCGGCGGGCTGCAAATCCTGACCCGCCGTCATATTGCTATTCTTTACATAGCTATAAACGTCCGCCGTACATGCGCTACAGGGCTATTTCATGCCTATTTCGAGAGGTTTTCGCTCACGCATTGCCGCCTTCGGCTTCCTGCAGCGCGCGCCACATGACCTTGCCCGAACCGCTCTTGGGCAGCGCATCGACGAACTGCACGACGCGCGGGTATTTGTAGGCGGCCATGTGCTCCTTGCACCAGTTGATGATGTCGTCCTCGGTGACATTGCCTTTGGCTTGGGCGCGCAGCACGACCACGGCCTTGACGCTTTCGCCGCGGTAGGCATCGCGCGTGGAAATGATGCAGGCCTCCTGGATCGCCGGGTGCCTGAACATCAGGGACTCCACTTCGGCGGGCCAGACCTTGAAGCCTGAGGCGTTGATCATGCGTTTGAGCCGGTCGGTGATGAAGAAATAGCCCTCTTCGTCCACATGACCCAGATCGCCGGAACGGAAAAATCGCTTGCCGTCGAGTTCGATGAACGCCGCTTCGGTGGCTTGCGGCTGCTTCCAGTAGCCCTGGAAGTTCTGCGGCCCGCACATGATGATCTCGCCCTGCTCGCCCTGCGGCATCTCCTGCAGGCTGAAAGGATCGATCACGCGCGCGTCGGTGCTCAGGAAAGGCACGCCCAGGCACTGCTGCTTGGTGGCGTCGGGCGGGTTGCTGTGCGAGGGCGCTGCCGTTTCCGTCAGGCCGTAGCCTTCGGCAAAGCGCAGGCCGTATTGCTCCCACAGGCGCTGGGCCACGGCCTGCGGCATGGCCGCGCCGCCGCCGCCGATATAGACCAGGCTGCTCAGGTCAAAGCTGGCAAAGTTGGGGCTGGCCAGCAGGTCGATCACCATGGTCGGGATGTTGGTCCAGTGCGTCACGCGCCAGCTTGAAATCAGGCGGCCGGCCAGTTCACGGTCCCAGCGCGGCATGATGACCAGCGTGGAGCCGCCGTAGACCGACGCGTGCATGACCGACACCATGCCGGTGATGTGAAACATGGGCACCACCGACAGCACCACGTTCTCGAAGGTGCTGTTGCCCCACAGGCAGCTGCCCACCGCGTTGTGCATCAGGCTGGCATGGGTGTGCATGCAGCCTTTGGGCAGGCCGGTCGTGCCGCTGGTGTAGGGCAGCACGGCCAGATCTGCCGGCCCTGCCGTGTGTGCAGGCAAATCGTCGGTATTGCCGTCGGCCATGGCGTCAGTCCAGCTCAGCACCGACCCGCCCTCCAGTGCAGGCAGCGCGTGCCGGGAGCCCAGCCAGTCGCGCCAGGCCTCGGGCATGGCGCCAGGGCCTTCAGCCGGTAGCGTGACGCCCTCGAAGGCATCGCTGTAGTGCGTCACGATCAGGTGCGCCAGCCGATCGGCCGATGGCAGTTCGGCATTGGCCTTGGTCAGTTCGGTCGCCAGGTCAGCCGAGGTGATGGCGACCTTGGCATCCGGGTCGGTGATGTAGTGCTTGAGCTCTTCAGCCCGGTTCATGGGATTGACCGGCACCACCACGGCATTGACCCGCAGAATAGCAAAGTGGGCAATCACCCACTGCGGACAGTTCTGCATATCGAGCACCACCCGGTCGCCCTTCCTGACACCCAGCCGGTGCAATGTGGCGGCCAGGCGCTCGGCCTGCTGCATCACCTCGGCGTAGCTGAGCACCCGGTCAAAAAACACCAGCGCCGGTTTGCCGGGAAAACGCAGCGCGCTGACCGCCAGGTTGTGCCACAGCGAGGTGGCAGGCGGCGTGATGCTGTGCGGCAGGCGTTTGGGCCAGACCTTGTAGTGAAGGTCGTGGCGGGCGGGCACAGCGCGCTTCGCATGGTCATCAGGAGGCAAGGAGGACAAAGAAGACTCCGGTTGGAACGAACTGCTCCACAGCGTACCCCCGAGTTCGCGCAATTCCTATTCGGGAAGTTCCGGATGAAACAGTGTCGCCCTAAGGACACTCGAAATTACTCCGTTTCTGATAGCAGCTTGCGGCCGTATTGATTGGGCCACAGCCGCTTTTTAGCCCTTAAACCCGGAGTTCGGCCGCCAGCGGCGCCGTGCAGCATGTTGCGCCACGGGCAGCATTTCCCGCAGTTCAAGCCGCCAGGGCGGGCCGTTTGATGCGGCCTGGGCGCTGAGCTACGGCCCCGTAGGCGACCTGGCTGACTTGTGCGTCATCGAGACTGAACACGCTGACCACCTGGCTCAGGCTACGGGCCTGCTCCTGCAGCGACTGCGCCGCCGCCGCCGCTTCTTCGACCAATGCCGCGTTTTGCTGCGTCACCTGGTCCATCTGCGTGATCGCCTGGTTGATCTGCTCTATGCCCTGAGTCTGCTCCTGGCTGGCTGCCGTAATCTCGGCCATGATGTCGGTCACGCGCTTGACGCTGTCCACGATCTCTTCCATCGTCCTGCCAGCCTCGGCGACCTGCTTGCTGCCTTCCTCTACTTTATCCACCGAGTCGCCGATCAGGGTCTTGATCTCCTTGGCGGCGGCCGCCGAACGCTGGGCCAGGTTTCTGACCTCGGCCGCGACGACAGCAAAGCCCCGGCCCTGCTCGCCGGCCCGCGCCGCTTCGACGGCCGCATTCAAGGCCAGAATGTTGGTCTGAAAGGCGATGCC
>Ga0123337_10006472_pt1 | contig 11174 bp, 14 predicted proteins | sample frozenSSSSmetaG_FD_89792 | JGI IMG/M metagenome (GOLD analysis project Ga0123337, IMG submission 89792) | Glacier valley bacterial and archeal communities from Borup Fiord, Nunavut, Canada, to study Microbial Dark Matter (Phase II) -... | ecosystem: Environmental > Aquatic > Freshwater > Ice >...
ACTTCTTTATTTGAGGCTCTCTATATGAGAGATGCCCATTCCGTAGTTTAGATAGATTTATTCTACATGCTTTATCACACTTTTGCTTCCGTGCACACAGTTCATCGATACTGTGTTCAACAGATGCTTTCCATACTTCTGCACATGGCGTACAGAACTCCTGAACCACTGCTATGGGCATCTGGCAGATTCTCAATATTCAACACTCCCCGCATCATCAGAACCAAGGTCTAAGGATGCAGATACAACAGGGACGTGTATGTAAAATATGATAACAAGGTTGGTGTTGTGACCATGCCCAATTGTCCATAATCTAAAAGTCAAGAGCAGATCGATGAGATGATTCGACCAATACTCCAAAATATGAGATATCAACACTGGCTATTTAACCCTCTTCAATTCCCCAAATTCCACAGTCAAATTGTCAATGTAGTGCAGCTTCATAGCAGCCCGGCAGCGCCTCTTCCTTACATATCACATCCCCTTCGACGCTCCCTAAGCAGGCCACTCATACCGCGAAAGCCTTCTAGACTCTGCCAAGGCGAGGCGTCGAATTACAGATGATAGCGACTCACTGTCTGCTTCTGCCCTCTCGCCCATTTAACCCGAGTCTTTGGGACTATTGATAATGGGATTGTGAGCCTCGCGATCTTTGGAAGGCTGTTGTGCCGCCTGGCTACTGGAGGAAGGTAAACAAAAGAAGTGGCGTTTCTTTTTCATTCCGCTTTCATCATCATCATCAAAATCTCTCATCTCGCTCTTTTTGCTCTACACTTCCTATACACCCGCACTATGCACAAAATGACATCCCTCCATCCTCCTGTCGCCATCGCCGTCGCCGCCAGACTTGACAACAACGTATACCTCTTCAAGATGTGCTATCCACTCATGCATAGCATCAGGCGCTGGGGTGAACTCAACCTCGACAATAGTAACTACACGTCCTCAACACACGGCTCTAACCCTGAGACATAGGTCGCGTACCTGTTGACGCTAAGCAGCGTGAGCGCCGCAGCGTGTAGCGCGACTCCCATGACGATGCAGTTCTCCCACTACGGGCACTGGCGGCGCAGATGACGAGCTCGATAGCTGCAGTGGCGGGAGTCAGGGTCGTGAGGGGGTTGCTGGCTGCGATTCTGGGGGCGCTGGTGATGCTGTAAGGAATGGCTGGGGGAATATTGAGCCTATGGATGCTGTGTCATACCGCTGCCATTTCTTCGCGATGGATGCCAGTGGGTGAGCAGAGGACGTAAGAACTAGGAAGGAGAAGGCCATTTCCAGGAGCAGCAGCGTCCTGAGGTCTATGGATCATCGATCGAGCCAGGCGATAGTAATATTCTTAGAATTCTAGAATTCCGTCACATGTGCATACATCTGGCTTTACGATAATGCCCGGGCAGTTAGAAGGTGGCGGGCGGAAAGCGACTGCCCTGAGACGCGCCGGCCTAACAACACGAACTCTCTCTAACACGACAGTTCGCCACAAAGGCAGGTCGCAAAGGACGTCGCGTGTCAATACTTATCTCAGCGCACCATCTCCCACCGGCCATTTGGCCATGTTAATCACTCCGCCCACTCCGCCCAATCTCGTTTGATCTTCACAATCACCATGCGCAGCATCTCCCGAAGAGGAAGGCGCGTAGATTTATTAACACCCCCATGGATCTCTTGGCAGGGATCTTGGCTGGGGCGAGTTCCGTGCTAAGAAAGGGTTGGCAGGAGATTTGGAAGGCTTGACAAATGCTTGATATCGCACCATCATGACCATCACGACTATCACGACCGTCACGGCGCTTACCAAGCTATGTCGTCAAGAGGCTCCATGGGCTTCATGGGCTTCACGGAGTAAACGCCGATTGGAAGGGTACGGCGATGGCCCATGAGGAGACATCTGAGGATCACGATCACGACTGAAGCGGAGGAAATGCCGACAGCGACACCACGCTCGAAGGAGATAATAGCTGCTTCAGCTTGCAGCTTGCATCTTGCAGCTTTCCTTCTAGAAGGTCACTCCCACCGCATGGAGTGCGCTATGTGTCTACTAGAGTACTAGGGCTTATCGCCAGCCCCTTACCCCAAGTCCGCCCCATCGCGGATGTCTGGGTCCGGGGATGTAACGTCGCAGCAATCCTCCGTGCCCTCCTTAGGCCGAATGGCTATGGCGATGCGATGGCGATATTCACCGCGAGATGGAGATGGAGATGGTTCTGGGGAGACGATTCTCGTGCCGCGAGCTGTCCCCTCACACTTACCGCACCTGACGGCTCTGGAGTGACGGCCAATTTCGGGATCGTGTGCTGTGCTGTGTGCGCATCACAACATTGCGCCGCAACGGTTCCACCGCACCCGTTTTTCTGTGCACACTAGGTATTGTAGGTAGGCACTTGTTATCGCCACTCCAACAGGATCGACAGTCGACAGTTGACAGTCGACAGTCGGGAAGAGGATGTACACAATCAGGACATCAGCATGCACCCACCCAGTCTCCAATGCCTGCCAGCGCTTATCACGACTTCATATTGCAGGTCGTATGGTCTTCCATCTATATGATATCCCTTTATCACAGTACATTACTGTGTGGCAATACCAATACCTCTCTCTAGACGCAAGGTTGGTGGAACCCGGTTTGTACTGTACATGTCCTCTCACATCTCGTCCGCTTGACCAGTTCTAATTCCAATTCAACCGAGTACTGGTCGATCAGTAATCCCGATTCCTTAATCTGGTTAATCTGGACGTCGAGTGTGCGATGCGTGCCCACATGGGCAACATTCCAAACATGTTAGCGGCACTCCTCGGCATCATTATTAAGTCTCTGGGTCTCTTCGTCTCTTCGTCTCTTGGCAACTGCGGAGACAACGCCATCGCCGTTGCCAGCAGCCTGCCTGCCTGCCAAGTCCAAGCCACCTGCTTATTTGGGCCACGCCCATGAATCTTGAACTGGCGATTGTGCATTTTGTGTATTTTGACAGGTGTCGCGATCTCCATCATCATCAGCATCACGAAGACCGTCTTTGAACTTCTCGATTTGGCACCGTCGACCGAAGTTGGCTGTCCGTGTTGGCTGTTGGCTGTCGCTGACAATCTTACTCTCCATGGCAAGCGTCCTTCATCATGTGGATCTGTAGGTCTTTAATTTCTCAGCGTGGTCTTTGTTCTATCCACTCGTGGCGAGCGACTTCGTGCTGTTTCATCTTCATTCTGCTGCTATTCCCATTCCCGGTTTACTCCATCTACTTGCTATATGCAATTATCATGTAGGGTCCTTATCTTCATGCGAGTTGCCAACTTAACTTCATCGTGATATTGCCAGATGATTGGCTGCAGGCTCACTATTGAACCAATCATCCCTATATGACATGGACTGGCTGTCAGTTATATGCAATCATATGCGATGCGCCGCTATATCTGTATGTATATACATACCTTAACCAAGAAGTCCGCACTGGCTTCACGATGCACGGATCCTAATCTATCGCGATCAAGGGCCCGTCGCTCGAGCGATTCTTCCCCGCGGTGCCATGTCAGTATCATGGACGGTTCTCCGCCCAATCACACTCTTCCCCTATGGTATTTGCCCCATTGAACAAACTCACTCCACAGATCCAACGAAGCACGACGGTCCTCCCGTAGGCCAGTGGCGTGGCTCGACGGCAAGGGGCACATTATCCACCTGCTACATTGAGTATGACATCCGCCTCGGGATCCGAACATGAACAGGAATATCAGATCCAGAAGCTCACAACATGCCCTCTACTTCTTATCAGAGACATCGTACAACCTCGCCATGGATTATGGCCGGGAGCACAGAGAATACCCTGTACGTCCAACCTGTCAATGCGACACAAACCGTCGCTGGCCGCGGTTGGGATACACAACGCAGAGATATAAGAGACATTCCCCTTCTCTTCCAACATGGCGGACCCAAGCTTTGGCGACAGTCTCCAAGTTTCATATATTGCTCCTGCATTGGCGGACTTAGCAGTCTCAAACCATGGGTCAGTACACCTTTTCCAAGACAACCTCGAGATATCATGCTATGATACTAACACATCGTCAGCTACCGGAACTCTCTCAGCCGCGAACGATGCCTTCACTTCGATCGGCGTAGCAGACGCTGCCGTTGCACCTGATATGAAGAAAGCCTCCCTCGATATCAGCGAGGACAAAGCATCTGCCCAATCTTCGGAGGAGCAGCATGCCACTTTCCATGGCCTCGTCCTTCCCACCGAGGAAGAGAAAGCTACTCTTCGCAAGGTGGCCGGCAAGATGCCAATCAGCTCTTACGTCCTCTGCGCCGTCGAGTTCGCCGAACGTGCCTCGTACTACGGATGCAACCAGGTGTTTAAGAACTTTATCAGAGGAAAGATGCCAGAGGGCGGTAACGGAGCTGGCGCCCCACCCAGAGGAAGCGAATTGACCGCCGGTGCCTTGGGCAAGGGATCCGTCACTGCCACGGCCATGACAGAGACCTTCAAGTTTTTGGCCTACGGGCTACCTATCTACTTCGGTTGGCTCGCTGATGTGAAGTATGGTCGCTTCTGGATGATTTGCGCCGGTGTTGCCGTCTGCGGTGTCGCCCACGTCCTGATGGTCATCTCCTCCATCCCATCCGTGTTGTCAACCGGAAATGCCATCGCTCCCTTCGCCATCTCCCTCTACATGCTCTGCATTGGTGCCGGTAAGTTCGCAACCCCAGCCGTAACGCGCTTCTGCTGACAACCCAAGCCATGTTCAAGCCCAACATCTCCCCCACGATCATGGACCAATCCCCACACAAGGTCGCCCACGTCATCACAGAGCCCTCCGGCGAGAAGGTCATCGTCGACCCTGCCGAGTCGCTAAACAGCGTGATGCTGTGGTTCTACCTGCTCATCAACATCGGCGGCGCCTTTGGCATCCCGACCTCCTACCTCGCCAAGCTCGTCGGCTTCTGGGCCGCCTATCTGCTTCCAGGCATCATCTACTTTCTGCTGCCGGCCCTTCTATGGTGGCTCAATAAGCGCCTTGTCAAGCAGCCACCCGGAGGCTCCGATCTGGGCAACGTGTTCCGCGTGCTGGGCGACATCCTTACGCACGGCGGCATCAAGTCCATCGGTCGCAAAGGCTTCTGGGAGGCCGGGAAGCCGAGTGTGCGGATCGCCGCAGGGAGCACCAAGCACTACGAGTATGATGACGATTTCGTCCATGACGTGCGTCGCACGTTCCAGGCCTGCGGAATCTTCTGCTTCTTCCCCATCTTCTACATCAACGACGGCGGTCTCGGCGCTGCTGCCAACGCCCTAAGTGCCAGCATGACCACGAAGGGCATGCCCAACGACCTGTTTGATAACTTGAATCCAATCGCTATTGTCTTCGGTAAGCCCCCTCCCGACTCCCCTACCCGAGAAAATAGCTAATCCACCCCGCCAGCCGTCCCACTCATGAACAACGTCCTCTACCCCCTTCTCCGCAAGCACCGTATCCACTGGGGCCCCATCTCGCGCATCACCACCGGCTTCGCCATGTGCACAATCGGCTCCATGGGCTTCGCGATCTTGCAATACTACGTCTACAAGACCTCGCCCTGCGGCCATTATGCGAGCATCTGCTCCGATCTCGTGCCCGATGGCGCCCCGTCCGTCTCCCCCATCTCCATTGGCTACTACGCCATCCCCATCGTGATCACGGCGCTCTCCGAGGTCCTGTGCAACGTCACGGCCTACTCGATCGCCTACAGCCAGTCGCCGAAGAACATGAAGGGCGTCGTCTCGGCCCTCAATCTCTTCATGACGGCCATATCGTCGGCCATTGCGCTTGGGGCCGCGCCGGCGATCCAGGACCCGTATCTGATCTGGGCGTTTGCGGGGCCCACGATTGCGGGGGCGGTGTGCACGGTGGTGTTCTGGTTTATGTTCAAGGGGATCGATAAGGAGGAGTTCTATCTGAACACGGATATTATTGAGAAGAAGAGCGAGGAGACGGATGAGGAAGCCGTCATTGTGAGCGATGAGAAGAAGGTTGAGTTGAAGGCTTAGATGGACGAGGTGGGCCGGGAGGGGTGGACGGGAGATTAGATGTAGATAGTTAATTGATACCTTCTCTCTTCGTCTTCTAAGTGGACCGGGAATACCAGTGTGTGCAGCCGTCTTAATCCAAACCGTCCATGGCAGCAGCTGTTGCATCATCACCAAAGTCTTCCACGAACTCCTCGCCGAGTTATTCAACTGCATCTTCCCACACATCGACGACTCTCCCATCAAGCTCAGGCGGATTAATAATCCTCTGAGTAAATGCATCACACTCGTCCTCGAAACTCCCCATCGCGCATCTTGTGCTCGTCACGATGTTTGTATCTGCGCCTTTCTCCAGCAATAGCGTTACCACCTCCCAGTCTCCTCTTTGAGCCGCCGAAAAGAGGCTCGTCCTGCCTGTAAAATATAGGACGTTTACGTCCTCAATGGTCATCTCCGCGAGCGTTTCGGCTAGGTCGCCGGGCTGAAGCTCTCGAACGACCTTGTTGGGGAAGGAGAGAGGAGGGGGGGGAGCCCATTTCCTCGAGGCACTCGCGGTCGGAGAAGAGGGCCCGGAACTCGTGCATCGCGGATGGCGGAGGGCTGTTTCCCAGGATCTTGAGCCAGGCCTATTCCCGTGCAGATTGGGAGTTTGCGCCGTCCTGGACCAGGAGGTCTGCTTCTTGTTGGAGGAGGAGACGGCAGACTGTTGCCTGCGCGCTGGATATCGCGTACTATTCCCACATAAGCCAATCATCGAACTCCAGAAGAAATCGAGAGACGTACATGCAATGCCGTCCAATCGCCCCGAAAACTCGCACTGGGATGCTCCTCCTTCCGTCCCAGCAGAATCCGCAACCCCTCCAGATCCCCAAGCGACGAGAAATGAAACAAATTAAACACCTGCGTGGTCGGGCAAATCTCTATTCCCTCACGGGGACCTTCAAACACACTGGTCACGAAGCTCAACGAGGCTTCTCTCAGGAGGAACCAGGCTGGGAAGTGGTAATCCATCGCGCTGTATTTCTTCTACCAGCGTTGTCCTTACACCCCATGACTCTTCTGTCGACAGAATCTTAAGAATTGTGCACTGTAATCCGACAGAATAAATTCACAGCCATTCGGATCAGCACCGGACCATTGTCGAGTAATGTGCGCACATTTTTGGGAAAATCGGGCTTTAGTTGCACTGTTAAGACCAGTGCCTGGATCGTCGAAGATGTGGAAGAACCAGGAATCCCAATGAAGTTCCAAATGCATGAGATAAAAGCCCTTTTAATGGTCAATGATTCGGATTAGACGCTGCACGGACTATCGGCGGCGGACGTTCGTATGCTGTATCTTTGAGGTCCTTAAAGCTAGGTGACTGTATCCAGCCGTCCGCAGCTTCAGAAAGGTCGGAAGGGGAAAGTGACAGATTCCTCTCAAAAGGTTGTTGGTCTCAAATGGACTATAATGGTCGTGTATGTCGTGTACGGACGAATAATAAACATGCTGGCTTAGAAAGTAATATTTATGTGGTATCTTAATGTCTATATTCAAGTCTGAGTACCCAACTCCCCTATTAAGAATGTACGAGATATATACCAACATCTCTCACTCGATCCTTGAGATATATTAGGCAAGCGGGTGCAATTTGAGGACTGACATCTTGAAATATTTCTGGACGTTTCTAGAGATATTCTTGGAAAGTAAAATGAACAAGTCGTACAATGTGGCTCGCCTTTTCTACCCGAACAAGTCCGAGGCAAACATCAATTATAACCTTTGATGTTAGTCGATATTTTGTATCGTGCTTCGTTGTGTTTGCTTGGATCATCAATGCCTGCTGAAGATCTTGAATAGTTATTGGGCGCTTGGAAAGTGATATCCACATCAATATTGCAAGTGCTCGTTTTGTCTTCTCATTCCTGTGGGTACTTTTAATTCTCTCCAAAGCGCGGTTGTATGTGCTTTCAAGTCCCGAAGACATATCGTTCAGAGTTGCCTCGAGAGTCGCCCGACAAGTACTTCCAGAAAGCTCCTCAATGTGAAGAGCAGGCAGAAGGAATCTTCCGCTCATCCGTAAAAATCTCCCTAAAAATATCAAGGAAATGTTCCATAAATTCCATAAAACAAAGGCGACATACTGATTGCCGGCTTTACCCATAATGGCTGCTATAACATAGTCCTTATACTCCTCGTCATCGCCAATGAGATCTTTTAGATCCTCGTCCGTGTCTAACTTCATCGAAAGGTAGCTACATTTGTTAGATTCGTTTGCAATGAAGAGTTTGCCTACTCGCCTTCTAACATCAGCTTCATTTGCAGCAATATCTAACCTTGGACAATCCCGGAAGATCCTTTAAATATCTGGAGGATATGGACGACTGGTGACGAAAATGTGTAGTGAAGATGCCATAATCTTGGAGAGTGCGTCTAGAATTGGTTTGCGGTACTTATGTCGCACGCTGTCGGATTCGTCCAATGCATCAATTATGATGTATCTCCTATTAAATTGCTCGGTTATTTTGAGCAAGAGTTCACTGCTGTAGCACCTGCTTCCCTTTACTCGAAAACCATGCCGAAAATTGCGACGAATCAACGACCCACTTTCCTGTACCAAGATGTGTTTTTCTGGAGATGTCATTTGCGTCCTGAAGACGTAGTATCCATGTTCTGTAACTTGGATAAAATGTCCTTCAGGCGCGATGAAAGTTCAATAATATGAAAGGAAGTTGAGGCATGATCCACGGAGGGATCCCCTGATAGGCTCGCAATAGATGAGGAATAGACTTTGCCATTTGAATGAATGGCGATATTTTCTGCGTTATCATCAGTAATATCCTTCAATGGCCAGGTCAGGGGACCAACCGAATGCGCCAGCAAGCTCTGAAGTCTGGGCAGTATTTGCCTCTATATTGCTCAAGACATCTCGGAGTTCTCGCTGGAAGGCCAATAAAGTTTTGTGCCCATCGCGAATCCCAGTGTAATACTTGTAGCTAACGCTGAGGACATCAAGAGTGAGGCTCAACAGTCCAGCAATGCCAGAGCTAATTGCCAGAACTTCAGCCATCGCTTGCTGAAAGGTATCAGCGAATATCAACAACAACCACGCGGTCCGTCCGCTCCCGTTGAAGCATCCAATTCTGGAGTCTCTTTTGTCAGTTATGAAATGAATGCTGTGATAGCAAGGTTTGACATCTTCGAGGTTTTGGACATAAACAGAAAGAGATGTAGACTTGCTAGCGAAGTCTAGGAAGCCTCGTGCGGCTGACATGCCTCCTGCAGCGGCACAGCCACAAGAAGGCGTAGGCATATCTCACAACCAATGATATGGTGTCCTCAAACGAGCTGGGAGGGGATCTGGGGAGAAGCTGGGGGAAGTTGCATAGAGCACCCTATTGCCTGCTTTGAAAAGTGCTCGTCCATAAAGATGCCCGTAGAGTAGGAACACGTGACATTCACGTGATATATCACATGATATGCCTCTGAGATGTGACATGTCGAATGGCTTTTTCGAGCGAGCGACCTCGGCCCCAAGATGCAGCATTTTGCAATTTGAAAACAAAATATCCGTAAATCATATGGCCTTCCATTTCTCATAGAGATGGACAGCGTTTTATGACGCCTGAAAACCATGTATGTGCGTCCGTTCCTCTCCGACTCGGAGCACAGGGTGCAGAAGCTCTGAAGTCTGCTCACTCAATGCGTTGTCATTGTCATTGCCATCTTGAACTACCTCATGCTTTGGACCCAATGAAAGAGCACAACTTCGATGTATCTTCTTCGTAGGGCCACCATCGTGGACGGGGCTCGGCTGGAGTAGGTACATAGGTAGGTAAGGAGATTGTTCCTGGCCGCATGGTCCATGTATGTATGATATGGCCCATGTAACCCAAGGATTCCACTATGTGCTGCGATTGGAGCAGCGGAAGGCTGATGTGACGCACCGTTATAACGTGCATTTGCGCATCTTGCCGATGGCCACCACAGAATCATAGTGGACTTCGCTCACAGCCTCATCCAGCCACATATGCGTCTGTGCATGGAAGAAGCAAGCATCATCTCCGCTCTTTCAACGGACGCAGGGCCCAAACGAGGAATGCGGCTGCACGCACCCGTAGCGTGCTGCCTTCATCCGCCTGGTATGAGAGTGATTCGTATGCTCGCATGGTATGATCCTCGATTGCTGAGACAATGGCTGGATGCAACTGAGATGCAGGACATATGCGCGTGGAAATAGCCATGATGAGATGGCATGGTACTGTACATACCTATGCCTGCATCTCGGAGGAATGCTGCGACCCCTCTAGCAATATTGGAAGATAAACCCACGAAGTCCCCAGCGAAACTCGTGGCGTTCGCGTGTCGCTTTCCACACCATTGAGTTTAAAGCACCATAATTGATAATTGTTAGCAGCAATGGCAGAAGAAACACCCACTATCCCAGCAGCTGTCAGCCAGGCACAGCCAGCAGCGACTGATAGCGAACAAGAACAGGAGATTCCAATTGTATGGCTGATGCCGAACTTGCCCACCTGCAAGGCTGACTGCTTATCATAGGACTCGAATGAATCAGATATCGATTCTGGCATTGGAAGTGATGCGTAAGTATGCGCGTAAAAATGGTCAGGAGCGATTGCCTCATAGTATCGTAGTGCCAGTTCTACAACCTCCGTCAGCGACTCCATTCGTGATTATCGCAATCTTCATGGAAGAACTTATCACAACTTCCAAGGCGCCACTTATTGGTATGCGAATCCTGCCGGTCTATCGTCGTCATTCAGATGTTAATGGTCTTCTCAGGGGCCCAAACGATGACGCTGCTAACGAGTGTCTCGACATTGGGTATGCATCCGGCACTACTTGATTATTCCATTCTGATTTTTGCAGACACCATATGTTTACTCTGCTTCTGGACGGTAAACTCTTTCTGGCGCCAATTGGAGACAATCCGCAGGTTTGCGCCCTCCATCCAAAACCTGTAGCACTCGCTGACTCGGGGATAGAAAGTAATTGATATCGGCACCGGAACTGGCATCTGGGCAATGTATGCAATGCCTTTCCACTCACAAGAGCAAGTCAGGTAACCTCCATCAGCGATTTCGCCGACCAATTCACCTCCGCCGAAGTCATCGCCACCGACATCTCCCCCATCCAACCATCCTTCGTTCCTCCAAACCTCCGCTTCGAGCTCGA
>Ga0123337_10006475_pt1 | contig 11169 bp, 5 predicted proteins | sample frozenSSSSmetaG_FD_89792 | JGI IMG/M metagenome (GOLD analysis project Ga0123337, IMG submission 89792) | Glacier valley bacterial and archeal communities from Borup Fiord, Nunavut, Canada, to study Microbial Dark Matter (Phase II) -... | ecosystem: Environmental > Aquatic > Freshwater > Ice >...
GTGCAGGTCGATGCTCCAGCCGCCAAACGCTACCGCGTCGTCGTGGGTACGCTGCTCCACAATGTCTTGCTGGGTCAGCATGTAATCGCCCTCGAACCGGCGGCTTTCGCGCTTGCCCGGAATCTGCCCGACCCATTCGAGGGTTAGATTCTCAGCCTCCGGAAACTGGCCGGAGTTTTTGATGTAGTTCCAGACCCCGTAAACCACCTTCCAGAGTTCCCATTTGATGGTTTCCGTATCGTGAACGGTATCTAACCGCCCGCCGTATTCGATCCACCACAGCCGACAGCCGTAGTCGTTGACGTTGAACGAGCGAAACCGGGGAATCTGGGTGATGTCATCCAGGGCATAGGCGGGCGGCACAAACCGAACCGGTTTGCCCGTGTCTTTTGAATAGAAATACATGGAGTGACCCAGTAATTCGCCATAATCAGCCGAAGGCGCAAACTTTTCCCCAAACTCATTTTTCGATTCAGCCCCCATTCTGAAGGCAGCACCAGCCTGAAACGCGATGATGCCATCGCCGGAAGCATCGCAGAACAGCGGGGCGGTCAATTCGTAGGTCGTACTGTTTTGCGAGCAGAACGCACGGACTGATTTAATGCGGTTACTATCCCCAGCCCTGTTTTCTGTGTCCATTTCCACATCGTACACCGCCGTGTTGAGCAGCAGTGTGATGTTGGGTTCCGACATTACTTTTTCGAGCAGGATGGTATCGTAAATGAGCGCGTTACCTTCGGGGTTGCGGTACAGGTTTTCGAGCAGGATTTCGTCGATAGCCCCGCCTTCGCGTGCCCAGCGGTTGTTGTTGCCCATGTGTGAGGTAGCACCCAGCACCCACAGCCGGACCTCGCTCGATGAGTTTCCGCCCAGCACCGGCCTGTCCTGCACCAGCACCACGCGGATACCGGCCCGTGCTGCCGTTAGCGCACCGCATACGCCGGAAAGTCCACCACCTACCACAACCAGATCGGCCTCGCAGCGAATGGTTTTTAATGTTCGTTTATCAGTTGCTTGCTCGCGTATCATTCGATGAGTCAATCGTTTGGGTAAGAATTGAAAAACCGGTTGGTTTGATGACTTCGACCGTCAGCGTTTTGTCGAAACCACGTACCGGAACGGTGAGATTGGCGCTCTGACCCGGCTGTAAATCGGGAATCGTCAGTAGGGTTTTCTCTGTTTTGATCTGGTATTTTTTGAGGGCGTAGGCCGGAAAATCGGTACGAGCTGTAACGCGCAGGGTGACGGTATGAACCCCTGCGTTGCCCGTCGTCCAGCTTACTTTCTCGATGGTGATGGGTGCCATGCCGGTCTGGTGCGCTTTGTAGAGCAGCCGTTTCGAGCGGTCGCCCCGAACCAGTCCCCACGGGCGGGTGCCATCCGGATTGCTGCCGTCGTGCCGACTCAGGTAATCGTTGAACGACCACCACGACGCGCCCGCCACATACGGCAGTTGCCGAATATCGGTGAGGAACTTCTCGATATGCGCCACTTGACCCGGTTCGCCGTTTTTCCCATCGGCCCGCGTGCCGTATTCACTGATGAAAATCGGCTTGTCGGGATAGAGCGAATGAATGTGTTTCAGAATAGCAGCGTGGTTGCCGTAGGTATTGGTCGAGATGAAGTCGCAGTACTGGCTGGCTTCATCTTCGGGTTTTTTGGGCAATGTATTCAACCGCATGGAGGCGAAGGTGTACAGGCGGGTGGGGTCGAGTTCGCGGGCGTAGGCGATCATGTCTTTAGTCCACCGCTGACCCGCCGGTTGCTCCGACAGGTATTCGTTGCCCACGCTGTAAGCAATCACGCTGGGGTGATTCCAGTCGCGCTCGGCCATCTCGCGAAACTGCTGCCGGAATTTGGTACGCATCGTGTCGTTATCCATTTGCCGGGGTGTCAACTGCCAGTTGCCCGCTTCGCTGATGATGAGCATACCGTTCCGGTCGGCCCAGTCATACACAGTTTCGGAGGGGGTGTAGTGGGTAAGTCGATGCAGTTCCATGCCCGCTTCTTTCATCAGGCGCATGTCTTTCTCCACCACCCAATCAGGTTCCAGCGAACCTAAACCCGTGTAATCGACAACGCGGTTCCCCCCGGCTACCCGGATTGGCTGGCCGTTCAGCAGCAGTTGCGCGTTGCGAATTTCTACTTTCCGAATCCCGAAATGCGTTTGCACCGTGTCATTTCCGGCAATCACCTGCACATCGTACAGGGTCGGCTGATCGATGCTCCACAGCTTAACATCGGCGGCTTTCAGCATGGTTTCGGCTTCCAGTACCGCTGTTTGATTCGCGGCTACCGAACCCGTCGACTGTTTCCAGACCAGCGTAATGGGTTTGTTGTTCTGCGTCACGCGAAAAGCCAATTTTGGTGTGACGGCCTGCTGGCCCGCGTTCCGAATCCGGGTTTTTATGGTTAGAGTCGCGGTGCCCTTGACCAGATCGGGCAGTGCTTCGATCTTGCTATTTTCTACGTAGACCTCCGGCTCGACGGTCAGGTAAACGGGCCGGATCAGACCCCCATAGTTAAGCCATCCCGGAAACGATTCGGGCAGGTTATTGTCTTTCGCACCCGGTATGGTCGTCGTTTTCCAGGTGTTGTTGTCGACCGAAATGGCGATGGCGTTCAACGCGCCGTTGTCCGTTTTCAGATAGTCGGTAATGTCGAACTGAAAGGGCGTGTAGCCGCCCTCGTGCGTCCCGACTTTCCGGTTGTTTATCCAGACCGAAGTTTCGTAATAGGCCGCGTCGAGATGAAGAATCACGCGTTTGCCCGCCGTTGCCTGAAACGGAAAAGTCCGCCGGTACCAGGCCGTTCCGGTATAAAACTGAAAGCGGGGGTCAACCGAGAAGCAGTGCGGTACGGTCACCTTTTCCCACCGATTCAGGGGGGCATCTTCCCGAAACCAGTTGCCCCGTACGCCCGCGTCGACGGGGTCGAGGGCAAACCGCCACTCACCGTGCAGCGGAATCGCGTTTGGCTCGCGGATGCTGTACTGCGCTGACAACGAAAGGGGTATCAGCAAAAAGAAGAGTATGAGTCGGTTAATCATGTTGTTTTTTTAGGGTTGAGTGAACACCGGTACGATCAACGCGTGGGTAGTTCGGCCGATTCCACGGGTTTGTCAACGAGTGTTAGTTTGGTGGCGGCCCGCCAGGGAATAATGGCCGTGACCAGCACAATGCCGGCCAACAGCGCGGTCACCCCGGCTCCCTGCGTAGTTAGTAAACTTAGCCCCCCCAGAATCACGGCCGTAACCACCAGCGAGACGGCTATAACGCGCAGACCAAACTGATTTTGACGGTTCACCTCGTCGGCTTCGTCGGCTTGCTCCTGCACGGTACTTGTTGGTTCTTCTGCACGGATAATTTCGTAATCGAGATAGTCGGGGCTGTCGGCCCGCTTGCGCGATGCCAGCCACTCGGTCAGGGCCAGCAGCAATACTGGCATCCCAACGCCGATGACAATTTCTTCAGCCCGGCTGAGTTTAATACCCATTGCCAGCGGTAAAATAATCTTGCCAAACAGATTCAGCGATAGCGTAATCAGGGTGATGCGAAGCGTGGTACGACCGGTCAGGCGTTTTGAAAAGAGCGCCCAGATGGGCGGGGCCAGCAGTGGGCCACCCGTTACGGCACCGATGGTGAGCACCACCTCTACGATGCCACCGATGTAGGGCACCAGTAAAGCGATCACAATCATGCCGATGCCGAAGCCCCAGGAGGATAGCCGCGCCACCCGAATCAGCTGTCTGTCGGTGGCGGTGGGGTTCATCAGCCCTTTGTAGATGTCGTTGGTAAACACCGCCGACACCACGTTGAGGGTGGTGTTGGCACTGGCTGAGGTTGAGAAATACATGCCCGTCAGCATCAGGCCCAGCAGCCCCGGCGGCAGCACTAGTCGACAAATTTCGAGGTAGGCGTTTTCGGTATCGAGGCCCACCAGCGCCGGGTTGATGGTCTTGTAGATCATGGGCGGCAGCATCCAGATGATGGGACTGACGAGGTAAAGTCCCGCGAACAGGAACGCCACTTTCCGGGCCGATTTCGGACTATCGACGCTGGTATAGCGCTGCACAAACGTCCAGTTACCGCCGATATAAGCCACCTGATACACGAAAAAAGCGAGCATAAACCCAATGGTATATTCGCCGTTGAGCAGGTTGAAAAAATCATCGGGCGCTTTGGCCGTAAAACCGGCTACGCCCCCCACCTGATCGAAAGCCAGCGGAAGCAGGATACACACGGCCGCCGAGAGCACCGCAAACTGGAGAATATCGGTGACCATCACCGCCCAAAGCCCACCCACGGAGGTATAGGCGATCATGAAAATGCCGAGCCCGATGGTGGTGGGTACCAGCGGCAGACCCAGCGAGACGCTCACCAGCTTACCCACCGGATACAGCACTGATCCTTTGATGAAGACGCTGACGAGGGTAAAAATGAAGATGTACGTTTTCTGAACCGTCAGCCCCAGTCGTTGCCGGATGTATTCGGCAGCGGTCAGGACGCCGGTTTTTTTCCAGCGCGGGGCCAGCCATAACCCCGTAACCAGTGCCCCGGCGCACATCGTCCACTGAATAGTGACGGCCACCCAGCCATGCTTATAGGCAATACTGCCCCAGGCCACGAACGTACTGGCCGAGAAAAAGCTCATAAACAGCGACAGCCCGCCAATGAACCAGGGCACGGCTTCGCCCCCGGCAAAGAATGATTTCAGGTTGCGGCCCGTGCGGGCAAACAGCAGCCCGATACCCAGCACGAAGGCCGAGAAAATGACAATAACCGCCGTGTCGATGGTCGTATTCATGCAGGATGAGTTGTTGAGGCAGGCACTTGAGAACCCCCTATAATGAGAGTACGTTGGTCGGTAAATGAAACGGCTCCGCTCCGGGCAGAGCCGTTTCATTTACCGACCAACCTATAATTAACCCTCCGTTCTTTATTTCCAGGCGGGGTTTTGTTCCAGTTTCGAGTTGGTCAGCACTTCGATGTTCGGAATGGGAAAGTAGCGGTGTTTATCCTGAACGGGCCGCGAAACGTAGTAGGAATTCAGTACGGTGGCCACCTGCTTAAATTTACCCGTTCGGGTGAGGTCATACCAACGGTCGGCTTCTACATACAACTCCCAGGAGCGTTCCTGCAACACGGCTTCGATAAAGGCATCTTTGCTCAGTCCCGGTGTCAGGTCAGGAACTCCCGCCCGCTTCCGAATGGTATTGATGGCTGTGTAGGCCACCGCCGTCGGGCCATTTTGCCGCGCTTCGGCTTCAGCCGCAATCAGATACACGTCGGCCAGCCGCAGAATCGGGAAGTTGTTTTCGCCATTGGCTCCGTTAGAATTGGGGTCCAGGAACTTCTTGATAATCACCCGGTCTTTCAGCGTTGCATCGGCCTGACCGATCAGCTTACCGGCTGAATTTACGTAGGCTGTATCGAGCAGTTGCCGCCGTTTATCGACCGGGTTGAACGACTTGTAGAACGACATATACCCAAAGGCCGATCCGAAGGCCGTTTTCGAGAATACCGGGGGCGAATTGGCGGGGGCATAAAAGCCCACCAAATCGGAACCATTCAGCCCGCTCAGGGCCGAGAACTCAGCCGCAAAAATCTGCTCTGCGCGGGCCGCATCTTCTCTGAGCGGATTGTACAGATCGAGCACATTGGGGAGTAAACTATAGCGGTTCGACTGAATAACAGCCCGGGCATTTTCGCCTGCACTGGCCCAGTTCCCGGCATACAGATACGTTTTCGCCAGCAGGCCCTGAGCCGCCCCGCTTGCCGCCCGGCCCCGGTCTTTGGGGGTGGCGGGCAAGTCTTTTATTGCCTGCTCAAAATCTTTGATAATGAAGGCATACAGGTCCTCAACCTTGCTTTTTGCTACTTCGGTCGACGAAATATCTTTGGTACTTTCCTGCTTAATGGGTACTTCGCCGAAGGTTTTTACAAGGTGGAAATAGTACAGCCCCCGCAGAAAATACGCTTCGGCCAGAATCTGCTTCTTTCGCGTTTCATCCATCGTAATCTTCGGTACGTTTTCGATAACCTGATTGGCCCGGTTAATACCGTTGAAGCAATGCTGCCAGTACTGCCCGATGAGGTCCATAGTGGCATCGTAGGAGAATACAGTTAGCTGGTCGCGGCCTACGACGGCCCTCGGAAACGACTGGTCAGCCGAATAGTCGGGCAACTGCGTACCCACCCGGCCATACAGATCGGTAACGGGTGTGTAGGCAGCAGTGAGGGCCGCTTCGGCATCGGAGGCCGAGGTATAGAACTGCTGGGGCGACACGAAAGAGTAGGGCGTTTCGGTTAACTGACACGCGCTTAGTTGCGCCAGCACAAAGGCCAGCCTCAAAAATGAACAGATACGGGCGATTTTCATGGTCTGTGTTGGCTACGGTTAGAAGTTGAGTTGAAGACCGGCAATGAACGACTTGGCGACCGGGAAGCCGATATTATCCACGCCAAGGTTGAGGTTGTTCTGCCCGGCCGTGTTTACCTCCGGGTCATAGCCTGAATACCGGGTCAGGGTAGCAAAATTGTTAGCGCTTATATAAATCCGGGAGTTGGCTAACCACGCCATCTTACCCACCGCCGGAACCGTATAGCCGAGAGTGATATTCTTGAACCGCACAAACGAACCGTCTTCGATATGAATATCCGACTGGTTCACCCGCTGGCCGGTAAGGGCTTTCTGGTAGCGATTCGAGGGGTTGGTGGGGGTCCAGCGATCCTCATAGGATGCGTACTGATTATAGCCGCCCGCTCCGCCTTCCAGCCGGGGTTTTGAGACATTGTAAATTTGATTGCCCTGCACACCCTGCACAAACAGGCTCAGATCGAAGCCTTTATATTTCAAATTGTTGTTGATGCCGAAGATGTAGCTTGGGTTCGGGTTGCCGATAATGGCCTGGTCTGCTCCAGAAATGACACCATCGCCAGTCAGGTCACGGTATCGAATATTACCCGGTATGCGGCCCGTCGGAATACTCTCGCCGGTTTGGTAAATACCATCGAAAACATAGCCATAGAACGACCCAATGGGAGCGCCTATCCGCAGAATGCTGTTGTTGGTGAATGGCCCAACAGACCCACCCCCATCACCCGGAACAATCTCAGTTCGGGTGCCATCAATGAGCGTGAGCTTGTTGCGGTTGGCCGACACGTTGCCGCTAATATCCCATTTGAGCGCACCGTTCAGCACACCCGCATTGACGGTCACTTCGATGCCCCGGTTTTCGACCGAGCCAAAGTTGCCAAATACCGACCCAAAGCCCGACGAAAGCGGAATAGTGCGCGACAGCAGCAAATCGGTCGTTTTCTTATAATACACATCGGCCGTAACCTGAATCCGATTGTTGAGCAAGCCAAAATCCAGCCCGATATCGGCCTGAGCACTTTTTTCCCATTTCAGGTCAGGGTTGCCGATATTGGCAGCCGCAATGCCAATGGTACGCACGTTGTTGAAGTTATAATTACCCACCGAATTCAACCGGGACAGGGAGTTGTACAGCGGAATATCGGCGTTACCGGTTAGACCGTAGCTGGCCCGGAGTTTCAGGTCGCTAAACACCTGCTGCCCCTGCATGAAGTCCTCTTCTGAAATCCGCCACGCACCGGCTACCGATGGAAAAAAGCCATATTTGTTATTGGCGCCAAACCGGCTTGACCCATCTGCCCGGCCGGTAAGCGTGAGCAGGTATTTGCTTTTAAAGTTGTAGTTGATCCGGCCCGTGTAGGAATCTAACCGCCAAGCTTGTCGGGTGCTGCCAATGGATACGATAGAGGCCTGCGAAAGATTGTCGTTCAGCACCAGGTCGTTGGGAAACTGCTGTCCGGTCATGGACTCGGCGGTTTGCGACTGTCTCTGCGTCGAAAATACCCCGGTGAGGGTTAGGTCATGGTTACCCAGCAACCGGTGATAATTCAGCAGGCTCTCGTGCAGCACCGTGTTCGTGTTGTTATTGCCTTTACCACCAATCCCGTTCACCTGCGAACCCGCCCGTATGTTGCGCGTAACATAAGAGTCGCGGGTATCGGTCACCAGATCACCCCCAAACGAACCCCGGTAGGTGAGACCGTCGGCAATGGTCCAGTCGGCGAAAATATTGCCCAGAAACCGCCGGGTTGTGTTTTGGTTCAGTACCTCCGAAGCCAGGGCCACCGGGTTGTTGAGGTCTAAATAACGGCCTGTGAAGATGGTGGGCGTGCCATCGGCATTATAGGGCGATTGCGTTGGGGGAGCGGTGATGGCGGCCCAGATAATACCGCCCGACGCGCCGTCCAGTAGGGTAGCCGTTACCGCCCCATTGTTAACGGAGTAGGTATAGGTGAGGCTCGTGCCTATTTTAAGATTTTTACTGACGGTATTATCTAAATTGACCCGTACTGATCCTCGCTTGAAATTCGAGTTGATGATGATGCCGTCCTGGTCGAAGTAGTTCATCGACAGGGCAAACTGCGACTTCTCGTTACCACCCGTTACCGATAGCTGATGACTTTGCATCGGAGCTTTTCGAAAGACAAGCGACTGCCAGTCAGTACCTTGCCCCAACTGGTCTGGATTGGGATAAATCGTCGTACCAGTGATCTCGTTTTCGTATTTAGCAAACTGCGTGGCGTTCATCACATCCAGCGTTTTACGAATTTGCTGCTGCCCATAATAGCCGTCGTAACTCACGCGGGTTTTACCGGCTTTACCCCGTTTGGTAGTTATCAATACCACGCCGTTGGCCCCCCGTGTGCCGTAAATAGCCGTTGCCGATGCATCTTTCAGTACTTCCATCGACTCAATATCGTTGGGATTCAGTGTCGACAGCACCGACAGGCGATTACCATTGTCGTTGCCCAGGCCGCTGCCCCCGCCCGCCACCGGGTTATCGCCCCCGGCAATCGGGAAGCCGTCGACTACGTAAAGCGGTTCGCTGCTGCCACTGATCGAACTGTTGCCCCGAATCCGGACACTGATACTGCCACCCGGTGCGCCTGAATTCTGGGTGACCTGCACCCCCGAGGCCCGCGCCTGAAGGCCCTGCACAAAGTTGGCAATGGGTGTTTGCCTGAGTTCGGCCGCTTTCACCGATGAAACCGAGCCGGTCAGGTCGCTCTTTTTCACGGTGCCATACCCCACCACGACTACTTCATTCAGCGAGCGGTCATCCGGTTGGAGGGTGATAGATAGTTTGCTTTGCCCCGAAACCGGCACTTCCCGCGTCTGATAGCCAATCGAAGAAACAATCAGCACAAGCTTCCCCTCCGGCGCGGTGAGTGTAAACTCGCCGTCGGCATTGGTGGTGGTACCCTGTTGCGTATTCTTGATCACGACGTTGGCTCCCGGAATGCCCTGATTGCCTTCAGCCGAGACGACCACGCCCTTCACGAGTAGGGAGCGGGCAGACTGGGCCAGTGCGGGTAGACCCAGCAGCAGCAGCAGACAGGTGAGCCACCCGATTCGCTGCTGAATGATACTTGTAGTAGAAAATGGCATAAGTGGTATGTGAACGTTAAAGAGTGTTACTGGAAAAAGACAAAATCACGTTGGCTGAATGGGGTTAAACCGGTCGATACGTTACCGATGGTGTGGCAAGTTGTGCAGGTACGTACACATAGGCAGTCCCCATAAGTTGGCTTTTTTCTTTTTACAGCACAAACTTTAAAAAGTAAAATACAATTAAAGCGGTCTGTCCGAATTATATTGCTGTGGGAACGCTCCCATTCTGTGGGAGCGTTCCCACAGAATGGGCTTATAGACCTATTTTGCGTTAGTAGTAGCAATCCCGGTATATTACAAGCATACGTACAGCATTGCCATGAAGCATCAGGTAACGATTATTGATATTGCCCGCCAACTCAATATCTCCAAATCAACGGTATCCCGGGCCTTAACGGGGCATCCACGGGTGAAGGAAGTCACGCGCCGGGCCGTACTGGATCTGGCCGGGGAGTTGGATTACCAGCGCAATATGCTGGCCATCAACCTGTCGTCGAGCCAAAGCCGAACCATTGGGATTATTGTGCCTGAGTTTGTCACGTCTTTTTTTCCCATTGTCATTATGGGGGCGCAGGAGGTAGCCTCGGAGTCTGGCTACACCGTACTGATTTGCCAATCGAATGAAACGTATGAAGCCGAAGTAGCCAATGCTCGGGTAATGCTGGCCAATCGGGTAGACGGGGTGCTGGTATCATTGACGCGCGAAACCAAAAACTTCGAGCATTTAGCCATGTTCACCCGCAAGGCCATTCCGTTGGTTTTGTTCAACCGGGTATGCTACGATATTGACGTACCCAAAGTAGTGGTCGACGACTATGAGGGCGCATTCAAGGCCACCGAACACCTGATTCTTTCGGGTAAACAGCGCATCGCTCATTTGGCTGGACCACCATCGCTTTACATCAGCCGCAAACGCCTGGAAGGGTATAAAGATGCCCTCCGAAAGCATGGCTTTCCGATTATCGATGAGCTGATTATCAGTTATGATCTGAATGTAGAACGGGCTAAAATTTACGTAACGTATTTGCTCGACCTGCCCCAACCCCCCGATGCGTTGTTTGCCATCAATGACCCTACAGCCCTAGAAGCACTTCTGATTATCAAGGCACGGGGACTCTCCATTCCTGATGAAATGGCGGTGGTTGGGTTCAGCAATGATTATGGGTCGTCGTTGGTAGAGCCAGGACTAACCACCATTGCCCAGCCTACCAGAGAGATAGGTCGAGTGGCAACTCAATTATTGCTCGACCAGATTAATACTGAAGCGTCAACCTGGAAATCGGTTACGCGCGTGTTGAAAACCGAGTTACTGATACGCGGTTCAAGCGTGCAGGGATTAACGCGTTGATCACCTCCCTACTGCTTGAGCCTTCCGCTCCCCAAAACAAGTGATTACACAAGTACAGTAAGCGCAAACCCCTCTTAGATAGAATCCACTTCAGTTCATTAATCAACGGTTTTTTTGCAATAACCCCGCTAAATTGGGCAATTCCTCGGCACAGTCAACCGCGCGGGATTACTACGGTTAGGTGTGCGTAGACCGCCAGCGTTGATCGGGGGTGTCGTAGCCCAATGCTTGATGGGGCCGCTTACTATTGTAGAGAACGAACCAGTCGGCTATAATCCGGCGAAATTCCGCTTCGTCGCCGGGGTCACGCCAGCTCAAACCTTCCCATTCCA
>Ga0123337_10006478_pt1 | contig 11166 bp, 4 predicted proteins | sample frozenSSSSmetaG_FD_89792 | JGI IMG/M metagenome (GOLD analysis project Ga0123337, IMG submission 89792) | Glacier valley bacterial and archeal communities from Borup Fiord, Nunavut, Canada, to study Microbial Dark Matter (Phase II) -... | ecosystem: Environmental > Aquatic > Freshwater > Ice >...
AAATCTCCTTCAATTTTTAAAGATCCATTTCTATTGATAGTTAGTTTTGTTTTGCTCATAATGCTATTTAGTTATTTTGAGGTCAAAGATTGTAAAATATATCCTGATAGTTTAGCAATAATAAACTTTTTTATCAAAACATCTTATTTATTCTTTATGTCCTCTTTATTTAAAAACAAATTTACTTAAAAAAACTCCGTTCCAAAATAAATTTGAAACGGAGTTTGTTTTTTATAATGAACTTTCGATTATGATTCTTGAATATTCAATTTACTGTTTTTTCTACTGAAACCAAAGTAAATTACCAATCCTAACAATAACCAAATTCCAAAATAAATCCAGTTCCAAACGCTTAATTCAGCCATCATATACAAACAACAGATTAAACCCAAAAGCGGAATCAAAGACAAATTTTCTTTGTAAGACCAGAATACCAGTCCAACAATTACAATTAGGAAAATCCACATTGGTATTTTGTGTTTGAATAAATCAAAACCACTTTCATATTTTATAGAATCAGAAATAGGCAATCCAGCAACAACTGATTCATATTTAGCATCATCTTCTTGATATTGGCTCAACAAATGCTCTACATCTAGTTTTTCGGTAGCATTAGTTTTTCCTTCAATACTGACTAAATAATCATATACTTTTTGAGTTTCTTCTTTATTTAATGATGTAATAATGAATTCAGAACTATTAGTTTTAGTCTCATTGGTAATAAAACCCATAGTGGCTTCTTTATTATAACCAAATGAAAAAATCAAAGCAATTACAATCAGTAAAGGAAAAATATATTTTGAATTGACATAAGGTGTTTTAAATTTTCCTCTTGGAATATCTGTTCTATTTTGCAGCGCCAAAACTCCTGCACAAACCAAAACAAAGGCAAACAGGGTTCCGATACTACACAAATCAGTTACCATTGTTAAATTCATAAACAAAGCTGGAACAGCTACTACAAAACCAACTACAATTGTTGCAAAAGAGGGTGTTTTGAATTTTGGATGTACCGTTGCGAATTTCTTTGGCAATAATCCATCACGGCTCATACTCATCCAGATACGCGGTTGACCCATTTGAAAAACCAACAAAACACTCGCCATCGCCACCACAGCACTTACCGCAATAATTCCGGACATCCATTTCAAATGCAATTCGTCAAAAACAAAAGCCAATGGATCACCAACATTCAATGTGCTGTAACTTACCATTCCAGTAAGTACTAATGCAATGGCAATATAAAGAATGGTACAAATAATAATTGCCCACATCATTCCACGAGGTAAATCACGTTGAGGATCTTTGCATTCCTCAGCAGTTGTCGAAATAGCATCAAAACCAATATAAGCAAAAAACACAGCCGAAACACCTTTTAAAACTCCAGAAACTCCGTTTGGCGCAAAAGGATGCCAGTTGGTAGTATCTACATAAAAAACACCTACTGCAATAACCAAAAGAACAATGCACAATTTTACCACTACCATAATATTGCTTGCATTACGAGACTCTTTCATTCCTCTATAAATAAGTGCAGTAATCAAAACAATAATCAATAAAGCAGGCAAATCGGCAACGATATGAAAAGAGCCTAAAACAGGAGAAGTAGTCCAAGCAGTGTATGCGTTTTGCAAACCAGAACTCAAGTTTTCGAAAGTTTTACCACCTTCCATTAAGGCTGTAGCATCTTTAAAACCATTTGAAGCGGTTAAGTAATCCATTTGTACCCATTGTGGCAAATCGATTCCTCCGCTAGAGAGTAGGCCCGTAAAATAATCACTCCAAGATATAGCAACCGTTATATTACCCACCGAGTATTCCATTATCAGAGCCCAACCGATTATCCAAGCTATAATTTCTCCAAAAGCTACATAAGAATACGTATAAGCACTTCCGGAAACGGGAACCATAGACGCAAATTCTGCATAAGCAAAAGCTGCAAAACTACAGGCAATTGCAGTAAACAAAAACAAGAAAATCACAGCTGGACCACCGTCAAAACTAGCTTTACCAATTGTACTAAAAATACCCGCACCAACTATTGCTGCAATTCCAAAAGCTGTTAAATCTTTGGCTGTTAAATGTTTTCCTAGTGCGTCATGCCCATCCAAATTGTTTTTCTCGACTTGTTTTAAAATATCCTGAACTGTTTTTTTTCTAAAAAGCCCTTTTAATGCCATGTTGTAAATTTTACCGTTAAAAACTATTATTTTGTATTATTTGCAATTATATTTTAATAAAACAATAAATCTATTAAAGTCCAAATATATAAAACATATTCTATCTATCAAGTCTAGGTTTTGATTTTTTATAATATTAGGATATAATTGAAATATTTCTCTTTTTTATCTTAAAAAAAGTCAAATATACATTTAAAAAAGACTATAAAACAAAATTAAAACCATATTTCGGATGGAAAAGTATAAAATAAAAATATTTTGTAAAATGAAACTTAATAAATACTAAAAGGAAATGTAGTTGGGCACTAAACTTTCATGAGACATATAAGTACACCTATGAAAAGTTGCCATTAAATTTTATCCAAAAACTTTATGTTTTTAAAATATTCTCAAATACACTTTGCATACATAGATTATCTGCCAAGTCGTTAAATGCAAATCTTAACAATAGACATCATTTTTTATTTAATATTATTGAATATATAAATTTCCTGCTTTATTTTTTAATTTTAACACACTTTTACTTAATTGTATATAAAAAATACAAATACCTAATGCCTATTAATATACGCTTTTAAGCACATTATAAATAAATTTAGAAATAAAAAGGCACAACCTCTATAATTAACATTTAATCTTGTTAAAAAAAATATAAATTATTACATTTGTAGGCCTTTAAATCTATTCTAAATAAAGAAAACAGATATTTCTGAACTTTTCTTGAAACTTAAACCTGCGAAAAATTGAACAAAAATACTTCAAACCTATATTCTGTTTTCCTTTTATTGTTATTTATAAATCTACACTCTTACTCTTACAGCTTTATAGATCCATTAAAAAATCCTCAAAAAAGCAAGTCTAAATTAACTTTAAATATAACTACTAAAAAAAGTTATAAAAAAGCTACTATTTCTCAATTAAAATCTTCTATTTCCAAAAGTGAATTTACAGAAGGGTTTATTAAGAAAAATTTTCAAAACTTACAAGACACAAATGAAGATTTAAAAAAAGCTAGAGCGGTTTTTAAAACTATTGACAGTACCAATAACAATACTGACTTGCTGGAGTCAAAAAATCTTTCAATGCTGCCCATCGGTATTAAAAAGACTATTCACAAAACCCAATACATGTTGGGAATCAGTAATGCAAAATTCACCCCAGAATATACCGAATTAACCGCCTTCGTTAGAATAATCATTCCTCAAATAGACTCCCTTGGAAAACAAAAAGAAATATTTTTTGGAGCCAATAATATAAAGCTTTCCCACAAAGGAGGTCTAATTGGTGATACTAAACTAGTTTTACTTGGTGATTTTTCCTTAAAAATTTGTGGAGACAAAGCCCTTTTGATTTTAAAAGGAGGAATGGACATGAAAACAGGTGTTGTCGAGAACAAAACCTATGTCACAATTGATTGTAATGGATTTAAGGAATTAGGAATAACTGCCGATGTAGAATTCTCAAGATCAATAATAGAACCAGTTGACGCTTTGAATAATGTAATTGGTAAGACTCAGCGAGTAACAGGAAGCTTTAAAACAACTGCTACCAATTGGAATGACATTTTAATTGATATTTCGTTGCCAAAATTTCAATTAACCTCCTTCAAAGGAACTTGTTTTGAACTCAATAAAGCGGTTATTGATTTAAGTGATTTACGAAATTCAGAAAATGTTACTTGGCCAGAAAATTACGTCACAGATTATTTGGTCCCTGGAAGCGAAAATTTGTGGAGAGGATTATATGTAAAGTCCTTATTAATTACACTTCCCGAAGAATTCAAATTTAGTTCCAGTAAAGGCAGAGTTACCTTCCAAGCTACCGATTTACTGATTGATAGAATGGGAGTTTCGGGTAATTTTACAGGAAGCAACATATTAAACATTGACCAAGGATCTGCAGGTGGATGGGCATTTTCGGTAAACAATATTAACCTAAAATTCAGAGCGAATGCTTTAGTTGCTGGAGGATTTGATGGAGCTATTGTTCTTCCTGTAACTGATAAAAACAAAAAATGCCCTTCTGATTCACAAGGAGAAATTGGATACACAGCCATAATCAACCCCATAGATAATGAATACCTTTTAAGAGCAGAAGTTAATAACAACCTATGCTTTCAAGTCTTTAAAGCTACTGCAAAAATTGACAAGGGTTCTTATATTGAACTAAAAGTCAAAGACGGAAAGTTTTTACCAAAAGCACTTTTGAACGGAAGTCTTGCTATAAAAGGAAGCAATACACCAGCCCCTGATGCTGAAGCTCCAAAAACAGCAGTAAACACAAATGTTCCAACAACAAATTTTACATATTACGATCCGCCAAAAGAACCTTCAACTACTACGCCTAAAGCAGACAAACCCGAAGAACCTGCCAAAAAAGAAACAGTAGCCTTTGAAGGGATAACATTTCAAAATCTACAACTGCAAACGGTTACTCCTGTATTTAAAGCGGACTATTTTGGATATAAAAATGAAGCAGAGAATGATCCAAAATCTTCCAAAGTTGCCAATTTCCCTATAACAATTCATGAAATTGCTATTATTGCAGATGATTTTTCGGCCACTCTAAAAATAGATTTATCTATTAATTTGATGAAAGATCAATTTAATGGTAGAACAAAATTTGATATAGTTGGAAAATTCGACCAAGATGAAGGCATTCAAAAATGGAAATTTGATCATTTAAAGTTTGAAGAAATCAGCTTAAAAGCAGATATCGGAGGTGCTAAATTTGATGGGTATATTGTATTAATGGACAAAGACCCAGTTTATGGTGATGGATTTAAAGGAGGACTAAAAGCAACTTTTCAAGGAGGTATAATAGTAGAGGCCAATGCCATTTTTGGAAAAAAAGAACTTTTTAGATATTGGTATGTAGATGCTATGGTCGATGGATTAAATATTCCTTGTAGTGCATTTGTTATTAAAGGTTTTGGAGGTGGTGCCTATTACAACATGAAAAAAGACGGATTTAGTTCTAGTTTTACCGCTTCTGGAGCAAACTATGTTCCAGATGTGGAATCAGGTCTCGGTATAAAAGCGATGATTCATTTTGCTAATGCAGCAAAACCAGATGCCTTTTGGGGTGGTGCAGGATTCGAAATTGCTTTTTTAAAAACAGGAGGTATTCGTAGAATTAGTATCTATGGAGAAGGTCACGTGATGCAAGATTTTGGATTTAAAGTTCCCGCAAATTCTTTAACTAAAAACTTAGAAAAAATAGTAACAGCAGAAAGTAAATTGGTCACAGCTGCATTAGACAAATTAAAAGAAAGCAATCTTACTGAAGTTGCAAAGACCGTTTACCCTGATGAAGTTTCAGGAAAAGTAGGAATCAATGCTTTTGCGGCAATAGAATATGATTTTGTTTCCAAAACATTGCATGGCTCATTCGATTTATATGTAGATGCAGCCGCAGGATTACTAAAAGGAAGAGCTTCCCAAAACAGAGCGGGCTGGGCAGTACTCCATTTTGCTCCAAACAAATGGTACATTCGTATGGGAACTCCAACAGACAGACTGGGTTTAAAAATGGCAATTGGTCCAATAGCTGTAGAAGCTGGGGGTTATTTTATGCTGGGAGATGACATTCCTGCAAGTCCTCCTCCTCCGGCAATTGTAGCCCAAATCCTTAGATTAGACAGCAGTAAATTAGACTACATGCGATCTGAAAATGCCAGTACATTGGGTTCTGGTAAAGGATTTGCATTCGGTTCCGATTTTAGCTTAAAAACAGGGGAAATGTCCTTTTTAATATTTTATGCCAATTTTGAAGCTGGACTGGGATTTGATGTAATGGTGAAAGATTATGGAGAAGCTATGTGCAAAGGAACTGGCCAAATTGGTATAAACGGATGGTATGCCAATGGACAATCTTATGCTTATTTACAAGGAGAATTAGGTGTTAAAATAAAAATATTCAGAATACGTAAAAAAATATCGATTATAAAAGGTGGAGGTGCTGTAATATTGCAAGCTAAATTGCCCAATCCAGTTTGGATTCGTGGGTATTTAGGCGGGTATTATAGTTTACTTGGAGGTGCAGTAAAAGGTAGTTTTAGATTTAAACTAGAATTTGGCTCTCAATGCGAATTTATAAGTAGTAATCCTTTGGAAGGGCTCAAAACAATTGCAGACATTAATCCAGCAGAAGGAAGCAAAGAAGTCAATGTATTTGCAATCCCTCAAGTTGGTTTTAATATGCCTATTGAAAAAAGTTTTGTAATTGATGGTGAAGAAGGTACAAAAACCTATAGATTGAAACTAGAAGAATACTCCATCAAAAAAGAAGGTGTCCCTGTAATTGGGACAATGAGTTGGAATGACACCAATGATTTAGTAAGTTTTAATGCTACCGAAGTATTACCTCAAAATTCAAAACTAACCCTTACTGCTAAAATTAGTTTTCAAGAAAACATAAAAGGAACTTGGACGACTGTATATGATGATGGTCAAATTGCAACAGAAACAGAAGTTAGAAACTTTACTACAGGAACAGCGCCAAACAATATCCCTGTGACCAACATTGCCTATTGTTACCCTGTCTTTGACCAAAAATATGTATATCAAAATGAAAGCAAGCAAGCTTATGTTGTTCTAAAGCAAGGACAGGCTTATTTATTTGATTTAAAACCTGGACAATCCCAAAAAGCATTTTATAAAACAACGGATAATACAGCAACTAGTTCCATAAGTTACGACAGTAGCAACAAAAGAGTAAATATTGAATTACCTGTTTTAAAAACGACTAAACCCTATTCATTATCGCTAATGACCCTAGAAACTAAAACAGATGGCACTAATAATTTGACTCAAAACTACGAAAAACAAGAGCTGTCTACTGATGTGAATGTAGAAATAAAAAACAATAAACTTAATGAAGCGATTGTAGGAGGAGAAGGAACAGAAATGTTACAATACAAATTTAACACTAGTCAATACCTAAGTTTCAAAGAAAAAATGGATGCTAAAAAACCAAAAAACACATATATCGAAATCATTTATTCTGATGTTCATGCCCTACATGCCGAGAATCAAACATCAGAACCTTTTGATGAAATTGAAATTATTGGAAATTCAATGACTTTAAACAAACCTCTAATAACTACCGAAGCTGTTTTGGATGACAATTATTATAAAAATAAAATCTATCCATTAATTTATCAAGGGTATCCTTTGGAATCCGATTTTACATTGAACAGAGACATCTCAATTTTAGGAATCCCTCCCACTAAGGGAATTGAATTATTGACTTGGTATCAAGACTATTTAATTAACAATCCAAACAGTCCTTATCTAAGCGATAGACTGCCTTATCGATACAACCAACCGTATTATTATAAAGTTGATTTTGTAAATCTTCAATACAAAGTAGTAAATAAGTATTTGAGTTCAGGAAACAAAACAATGATTGACAAATATGATTATATCATTAACGGTCATTTTCCGATGATACTAGACGGTACATATAATATTAAATTAAACTATACTCTACCTGGCGGACAGGCTGGTATGAGTTCGGGATCCATTTTTACATTCAACAAAACCAATTAGCATGAAGCTTCACTATATAATAGCATTATTAATTTTGGGATATAGCACTAGTTATGCACAAAATAATACAACTCCGGAAAAAGTAATACCCGAAAAAGAGTCAACAATCCAAGTCATTGTAAGAGTCCAAAAAGACAAAATCCTTTTGCGTTGGGCTCCTAGTGATAACCTTGCTTGGAAAAAATTAAACAAATATGGGTATCAACTCGAACGTTATACAGTAACCCGAGACAATAAAACATTATCAAATCCTGAAAAAATAGTTTTGTCTAATGAGCTAAAACCAGAACCACTTGAAAACTGGGAGAAAATAATAGAAGAAAACGACAATGCTGCTATAATTGCTCAAGCACTTTATGGAGATACTTTTGGAGTGGAAGGTACTAATAAATTGCAATCCATTGTTAATCAATCTGAAGAAAGTGAACAAAGATTTACTTTTGCTTTATTTGCAGCCGACAAAGATTTTGAAATGGCCAAAAAAGCAGGATTAGGTTTTGCAGACAAAACGGTACTGAAAAACGAAAAATACACCTATAGAGTAATTTCTAAAGTTCCTAAAGAAGAATTGGTCATTAAATACGGAGGCGTTTTTGTGGGTTTAAAAGAATACGAAGAATTACCCAAACCAATGGATTTTACTGCTCATTTCACAGACAACAGTGCTATGTTGAGTTGGAATTTTAAGATATTAGCACACGCTTACGGCAGTTATTATGTAGAACGCTCCCAAGACAAAATTCATTTTGAGCGTATTACTAATAAACCCTACACGAGTATGAATCAAGAAAACGAAAACAACAATCGTATTTTTTATGTTGATTCTATTGCTAATAATCTAAAATACAGTTACCGAGTTCAGGGAATTTCTGCTTTCGGAGAATTAGGACCTTACTCCGAAATAGTTTCTGGAACAGGAAAATCAATATTAAAATATGTACCCCATCTTACCATAAAAGATTTTAAAGATGATAAGACTGTAACCCTAACCTTTGAATTTGACGAAGCAGGAGATTCTGAAATCACAGGATTCGAGCTCAATCGTTCGGATGCTGATGATGATAAATACATCCCCGTCTTAAAAAATATTGCTCCAAAAATCCGAACAGTAACTTACAACAAACTGACGGCTACCAATTATTTCACTATAACCGCCATAGGCAAACAGGGCAGTAATAGAACCTCTTTCCCAATGTTGGTACAACCTGTAGATTCAATTCCGCCAGCAAAACCTCTAAATTTAAAAGGAGTCATTGACAGTTTGGGAATAGTAAAATTAACCTGGGATCCCAATAAAGAAAAAGATCTAATGGGTTATAGAATTTACAAGGCAAGTAATCCAAACGAAGAATATAGCCAAATGACGGTGAGTCCGAATGAAAGCAGCAAATACCAAGATAGTGTTATTGTAAAAAGTTTGAATAGTAAAGTATATTACAAAGTTATTGCAGTAGATACGCATTACAACATGTCGCCCTTTTCGGAAGTATTGATTGTCAAAAAACCAGACGTGATCCCTCCTACTTCACCCATTTTTACCAATTACGAAATAAAAGACGGTATGGTATCTTTAGAATGGATCAATAGCCAAAGTGAAGATGCAGTCTCGCACCAACTCTATCGCAAAGAAAATGAGCAAAAAGACTGGCAATTAATTTTGGACACCAAAGACAAGCCTGAAAGTTATCAGGATAAAAGCATAACAGAAGGTGGTACGTATCGTTATGCCATTTATGCCAAAGATGAAAGTAATTTAATTTCCAATCCATCGCCAGAAATAGCTGTTTTGGTTCCTGCTTCTTCTGTAATGCCAGCTATCAAAAGTTTTTATGCACAAGCCAATACTACAACCAATAGTATTGATTTGTCTTGGGAATACAAAGCAACTGGAGTAGAAAGTTTTGAGATTTACAAAGCAACTGCCGATGAACCTATGCAATTGATGCAAATGGTTACAGCACAAACCAAAAAACTATCTGATTCTAGTATTACTATAAACACAACTTACAAATATGCCATAAGAGCACTTTTTGCAGATGGAAGAGTTTCGAAAATGGTGTTTTTTAGTTTAAAGTATTGATATCGATGACATATTATAAAAACTTAATAAATTAAAGATGAGAAAAATTATAATTTTTATTTTTTTAATATCAATTAATGCTGGATTTGGTCAAAACAAAGTATTGTTGCATGTTAAACTGCTTTTAAACATAAATTACGGAACTGTTAACTTCACATTTTCAGATAGAAATGGATCATTATTATATTCTAGCAATGGAGACGGAGGAAGTAGTACAGCAAAAATCTACGATATAAATACATCCCAATTTCCTTTAACTTTATATTTAAATATAAATTACACTAGTGGATTTAATACAGGATGTACTACGAATAAAACGATTTCATATTCGTATTCAGATTATTTAAATGGAACAAGAATATATTTAGCTGGTTGTACCCCTAATGAAGTTTTACTTTACTCAGATTATTATGGAAAAATATCGGGAGCAGAAAGTACTAAAGGAGTATGTGAAAGTATCCCTTGTAATCAGGCTTATAGCACAGATGGTATAAATTGGAATATGGTTTCTGCAACAATTACAGACATTATTCCAAAAGACATTCCAAGCTTGGGTCCTAACTACCGAAACAATTTATTTGTTAAATCAACTTTTACAGTAAATAATTTATCAACTTATGCATCAGGTACATATGTTCCATTGCCATCTGTAACTATGCAGTTAAATACAAGAACATATAATATCATCGGTTGCCCTCCAAAACTAGATACAAATCACTCCCCTATAGCCAAAGGAGAAACTTGTTATAACAAAAAAGATGGTGAAGTTATCTATACTTTTGATAGGCCATTAGAGACTGGAGAAAGATTTCTTTTTACTTATAATCCAATAGGAGCGCCGACTGCTATTACTTCTGCATATTCTGACAATACAAATATGGTAAAAAAAATATCTTCCTTAGAATATAAATTAATAAACATTTCTCAAGGAACATATAATTTTAAATATCAAACAATAATTGGGGCAAATAATCCATCTCCGACAAGCGATGTTGTAGGTCCTGCTTTCACAATAACTCCAAAAGCAGAATTAAAATTCACCCCAATACCAATCCAACCTTTGTGTAGTACTGATAAAGGATCAATAGAAATTACTACTAATGGTGGAACAGCACCTTATTATTACATATTAGATTATGCCACAGAGAATATCAACGGACAAGTTGTACCTAAAAAAATATCGATTTCATTACCAATTCAAGGGTTAACAGAAGGCAATCACAATATTAAAGTAATCGACAGTAATGGATGCATCCAAACACAAGAATAAATAAAAACTATAAACCTGAATGCCATTTTTTAAAATATTAAGAACAAATGACCTTAAAATATAAACATTTTACTTTTTTGTATT
>Ga0123337_10006479_pt1 | contig 11166 bp, 8 predicted proteins | sample frozenSSSSmetaG_FD_89792 | JGI IMG/M metagenome (GOLD analysis project Ga0123337, IMG submission 89792) | Glacier valley bacterial and archeal communities from Borup Fiord, Nunavut, Canada, to study Microbial Dark Matter (Phase II) -... | ecosystem: Environmental > Aquatic > Freshwater > Ice >...
CCCATTCTTTTTTCCCGCCGTGGCGAAAGGCTGGAAGAGAACGTTGCGAATTTCGGCGGGGACGCCGGGACCGGAGTCCTGGACAGAGACCCAGGCGGCTCCGTCGCGGGTTTGTGCGCTAATTTCCAGCGTGCCACCGTCGGGCATGGCTTCGATGGCGTTGCCGATCAGGTTGAGAAATACACGTTCCATGCGAGCCCGTTCAAGCGGCAATTCAATCTGATCAGGAACTGCAATGTCGATCGATACGCCATTCGCCTGGGCGGCCGAGGAACTTGCGTCGGCGGCAGCATGAATGACTTCGCCCAAATGGCAGACTTCAGCCGGCTGGGTGCGCCCGCGTGAGACGTCCACAAGCTCCTGCAGCATGTCCTTGATGATGCGGGAAGAGCGGTAGATATTGCCAGCAAGACGTTTGGTCTGAGCCGGGTTCCACTCCGCATCCATCAGAAGTTCGGAGCCGCCGTAAATGGCGGCCAAAGGATTCCGCAGGTCGTGAACAATGGAGGAGGAAAGCTGTCCGATGGTATGGATGCGTTCACGCGTGATCAGTTCGGCACGCGCCTCCTGAATAGAATGGCACATCGTATTAAAGGTTTTGGCGAGACGGCCAAGCTCATCCTCCCCGACCATGGGAACGCGGACCGCGTAGTTTTGACGCGCAATCTCCGTAGCGGCGCGGTCCAGTTGTTTTACCGGCTCCAGGATACGGCGAGCCAGCCAATAGCTGACTGCCAGACATATCAAGATGGCCGCCAGCCACGTGAGGACTAAATTCCGCTGTAGCGCCGCCAAGCTCTCATGCACAGCAGCGAACGAGCGGATGATCAGCAGGTCTCCAACAGCTTTTCCCGCGACACTATGCAGACTGCTGCGGATGACTCCATAATCCTCATTGCTTGCGTGAACCCGGCGAAAGCCGGCGACGGAGCCCGATTCGCGGGCGAGCGCGGCACTTAATTTTGAGGGCAGAGTGGATGCAACCACCTGATTGCCGGAGACAAAGACAAAATCACTCTGGCCTGTATCGCGTTTCAACTGTTCGGCAACAGCCGCACTTACCGGGAAGCCGGCAACCAAGACGTTCAGCAGCCCAAGACCCTGGTCAGTGCCCACATAAACAGGTGTTACGACCATCTGATAGAGCAGGCCATTCTGCATGACAAACCCCGAAGTTTGCGCGGGAAAGTTAGGTGCCGCATCACGCACGGCGCGGATATCCGTGCCCAGACTCTGCACACCGCCGAGCGAGGCAATTACGTTACCCTGCGGATCTGTTACAAGAAACACGCCGGCAGTTTCAGAAATTTTCAACCACATTTCGCCGGCCGTGTCGCGAATGGTGGCTTGGTCACGGGTACTAAATGCAGCGCGCACATCGGACATGCTGCTGAGCACGAGACTTACGGAACTCAGCATGGCGGCGCGCGAGTGCCATAAAGATTCGTAGGCCTTGGCACTTACTTCCATCTCGCTTTCCACGGTCTGCGACATGGCGCGGAGCATCTGGTCCTGCACGAACCAGCCAGTGAGGGCCAATAATATTGTGATCGCGATGGAGGTGGAGAGCAGAATTTTCCACAAGAGCGACAGCGATTTAGAACGCCTAGGCATTCCTGGTTGCAGCATCACTTGCGAACCCCTGGATAGACAGAGCGGTCGTCCATGCCTTGCGGATAATCCCTCCCATGCTTGTTTTTGTGGGGGGCGGGCAGATAACCAGCTTCCGAGATGGTGATCAATGGCTGTTGACCTGACTGTGCAGATGGAATTTGCACTGTCCGGGTGAGCGCGCGGAGGGCTTCTTCGGTGGCGCGTTCGTGATATACCCGCATCTCATACGTTCCTGGAGGCGCGTTGATGGAATAAATGCCGTCGGTGCCGGTGACCGCAAAATATGGCGTATCGAGCACCACGATGACTGCGCTCATAGCGGCGTGGATATTGCAAAAGACGCGCACCGCGCCGGGTCTTGAAAAGCGCACGGAACGGCTGGTGCCGGGCGGGTACAATCCCACGTCGAAGATCTGTCCGCTATAGCTGGAGAAGGCATTGTGAAAAATGGGGTCGGCATTCGGAAAGTCGATTACGGAGCCGGTTTCAATGGCCAGCAGATGGGGGCGGAACATCTTGTCTTTCTGCAGGATTTCAAAGTGTCTTGTGGGCGCGGGCTGTCTTGGGCGCGCCTCCAGAGGATGAAGCGAGACCACCACACCTGAGAAATCCGCGCGCTTGCGTACTGCTGGATCGCGGGAATCTTTCAACTCCACTCGGCCCCGGAAGCTGGGGGGCTCCGCCGCTTGCAGGAAGGCGCTAAAACAGATAAGCCAGAGCCAGATCATAGTGGTTATTCAATCGAATTCCCTGGTTCAGGAAGCTGGTTCTGGTTTGGGATACTTCGAAGCTACCGAGGATGTTTGGGGCAATCCGGTACATCAGATTTCCCGCATACACGAAATTCCGCCGGGGAGAACCGGACGGTATGTCAGCGGCACGATTGAGTTGTTGTCCGCCGTACATATGAAACGTCAGTTTTGGTGTTGGGAAGATCGCAATCTGGCCCCAGCCGCCAGTGCTATGGACGGGCCTTGCCACACCCGGCGCAAGTATCAGGAATGCCTGGCGCAGCGCACCCAAACCGGCCACGTTTTGGCCTTGAAAGAGAGCGCCCGTGACCTCCACATTTTTTGCGGGACGCAATAATCCGTCGAACGTGAAAATTCGACTATCCACCGAAGTTCCTGCCACATGGGTGGTGCTGCCGTGATACCCCGGGGCGAATTCAAACCGGCGTGCACCGCTCTTGTGCCAGAACTCGATACGCCCTTCGTATCCGGGGCGTGCGCGCTCCAGCGTGCGGGCATAGGCGGCGGGAACATTGGCATCCAGCTCCTGGGTCTGGTAAACGCCGGCTTGGGCACGGAGCCCGGAATTTTCGCCAAGGCCGAACCGCTGCTCAATGCGCGCCTGGGGCTGCCAATCCCATAGGTTGCCTGCCGCGGTCAAGGGTGACACGCCCACCTGTGCCAGGGAATCCGGCTCGCGGGGCGCAATGATGGGCTTATCCTGGCCCACCATGATTGTCGTGTTGCGCCAGTTCAGATCTAAGGTGGCCACGCGGAGATGGAAGACGTGGTCATCCGGCAAAGCGGACCCCTCAAAAAAATCCATATACACAGAGCCGGTGGCTTTTCCGCCCCAGGGGAGCGAGGGCCCGTTGAAAGTCAGGCCAAGCACTGTCTGCCGAAGAGACGCTCCGGCCGGGCTTGGCCCGCTGTTGAACGCGGCGACGACCGGGTATTGTGAGGTGCCCGCGTTCCTGCCGTTTCGAAAGGCGTTGAAAAGCAACATGCCGGTAATGGCGACGGGGCTCTTTTGCGAGGACTCCACCTTACTTTGGGACATCTCATCGGTTCGCGCTTCCTGCACTGCAATCCGCTCTTCCAAGGGCGGCGCGGTTGCGGTGGATTCAGAGGCCGGTATGGGCATTTTCTTAAGGATTGCCAGCTCGCCGCGGAGAGATTGCACTTCTTCGGCAAGCTTGCGGTTATCCTGCTCCATGCGGTCCAGACGGGCCAGTATCCGGTCGAGCGCGGAATCCGTTTGGGCGTGAGCGGCGGACGCAATAACAAGGGAGGCAAGAATGGGACAGCGCAGTTTCATGCGAGTAATTGCTCCAAGCGTTTACGAACGGCAAACGGTGAATAGGGCTTGGTGAAGAACGCAGCGGCACCGCCGGACATGGCGCGCGCCGGCAGCAAGGGGTCGCTATCACCGCTGATGATGAAAACCGGAACGTTGCGCAGGCAGGCGTCCGCTTTCAAGATATTTAGAAATTCCAATCCACTGACAAAAGGCATACGCAGATCCGTAATTATGGCGGCTATGCGATCCGGAGCGCCAGCGATGATTCCGAGCGCCGCGCCAGCATCGGCGGCGACTTGAATTTCCATGTCGCGAATACATTCGAGTGCAATCTGCAGCGGTTCGGCGCAGGCCAGATTGTCGTCCACGATCAGGATGATTTTCTGCATAAAGCGGTCTATGGCAGAAACCGGTAGCCGATTTTGTGGACTGTGATGAAATGTCTCGGCACGTTCGGGTCCGGCTCCAACTTCTGGCGCAATCTGACGACGTGGGCGTCCACGGTTCTGGTGTTCGGGTAGCTTTCATAGCCCCAGACGGAATTCAGAATCATGTCGCGGGTTAGGGGCCTGTCAGGATTTTGGATGAAGTAGGTCAGCAGGTTGTATTCGGCGGGGGTGAACTTTAGTTCTTCGCCTTTGCGCACGACAGCGCGCCGGTCTAAATCCACTTGGACTTCGGCAAATTGCAGGATGCGGGGCTTACTTTCGGAAGATCTGCGCAGGACGGCCCGGATGCGGGCCAGAAGTTCGCGGGTACCGAACGGCTTCACCACATAATCGTCAGCGCCCATTTCAAGGAGCAGGACTTTGTCTACTTCGTCGCCCACCGCACTCAAGACAATAATGGGCGTTTTGACTTGTGCCGCACGCAATTGTTTGCACACTTCCACGCCGCTCATGCCTGGCAGGCGCAGATCTACCATCACCAAGTTCGGTTTGGTGCCGAGCGCCAAATTAAACCCCGTGGTGCCATCGGCCGCAAGCACAGCTTCAAAGCCTTCGCGCTCCAGCATCATGCCGATGGTGTCGCGCAAGCTTTCGTCATCATCGATCACCAGAATAGTTTCCATATGCAAGCAACGTTAGTTTACAGTTTGGTGCACAAAAAACGTTACCGGACGCGCTTTTCGTATACGAGTTGTGAAAGAACTGTAAAAGTGATGTTCACAGAGGCGCCGACGCTGGCATTCAGCAGCTTGCATTGGTAGCCTCGAGGGCGGCGAGGAAATAAACGCAATGAAGAAGATTCTGCTTTCGGGTTTGGGCGCAGTACCGATTATGTTGTTTGCGTTCAGTTCAGGTCCGCCGGTGAAGCGGACGGGCGCAGCAGTGGACGGCGGCCTTACGTGCGCTGTATGCCATGCCAATTTAGGACCCGCAAACTCCGATCCCAAAGGGTCCGTGACCATTTCGGCGGCGAGTTATGCGCCTGGCGTGAAGCAGATGGTCACAGTGAGCGTGAAGCACCCGGATGCGTTGCGTTGGGGCTTCCAGTTGATTGCGCGTACCGCGGCAGACCAGACCAAGCAGGCGGGCACATTCTCTTCCGACACGGTGGTGCGTGTGCGTTGCGAAACAGGAAATGAGCCGTGCAACGGCGGTATCGAATTTGTAGAACACTCCAATGCACCGCGTACCGCGGCTGGAGACGGGTTTACGTTCAACGTGACCTGGACGCCGCCCGCCACGGACGTGGGTAACGTGATTTTCTACGCTGCCGGAAACGCTGCCAACGGGGATGGAAGCTTGACGGGTGACCACATCTATACCACTCTGAAAACGATTTCCGCCGTCACTCCGGCTTGCGCGCTTGCGCCGAAACCCGCCATTCGGGATATTCAAAACGCCGGGTCATTCGTTTCCACCATTGGGCCCGGAGCGCTGATATCCATTTACGGAACCGGCTTTCAATCTGGTACGCAAGCTTCCTCCGTAGCAGGGCGCGACCTGGTGGACAACGCGTTCCCCAAGCAGTTTTCCTGCATGGCTGTTGAGGTGGATGGCAAGCGCGTTCCCATTACTTATGCATCCGGTACGCAGATCAACGCCCAGGCGCCTTTTTCACTGGCACCCGGCTTGGTAAGCGCGCGCGTGATTCTGAACCCGGATCTTGTGAATCAGGTGATGAGCGATGCAGCCACCGTTTCCGTGCAGACGCTGTCACCGGCGTTCTTTACATACGGAAGCGGGACCGTGGCGGCCACAAGCGGCGCCGCTTCTATTGCCGACCCGGCCGTGGTTCCGGGTAGCGTATTCGCCAAGCCGGGTGACATCGTTTCGCTCTGGGCCACGGGCCTAGGCGCAACGACACCCGCGCTGGTGGAGGGTGCGATTGCGGGGGGTGTCGCGCCGATTGCGGGAACTGTGGTGCTGACGGTGGGCGGCATCGCAGTTCCTGCGTCAGATATTCTCTACGCGGGGCTATCTCCAACTTCGATCAACGGTCTATATCAGATAAACGTAAGGCTGCCGACGGGTCTTCCCGACGGAAAAGCGACGTTGACCCTGGAAGTGAACGGAGCCAAGGCGCAGATGGGCCTGTCCATTCCCATTAAGCGCTAAGGCCGCGCAACTGAGAAGCTGGGCGGCGGGTTATAGTTCTATCAGCGCTTGTGGGTCAGGTTAATTCAGTGTGGTGGAAGCTAACTTTTTGTGCCGCGATTCTGTGCTGCGCGCTTGGTCCCGCAGGTGCGCAGACCGCAAAGAGCCCCTACATCGGTAGCGCGGTTTGTTATGGCTGCCACACGGCGCTGAGCCAGCAATTTTTCAAGAATCCGCACTACGTCAGCATCGCAACTAAGAAGGAAACGCCGGATAACACCGGGTGTGAAGGGTGCCATGGGCCGGGACGCGCCCATGCAGAGAATCTGGGCAAGAAATCTCTCATCATTGCGTTTTCCGATCTATCGAAAAAGCAGACTCTGGAAAATTGCCTTCGCTGCCATGCGAACAACTTATCGAAAGCCAACATTCAGCGATCCATACATACGGCCTCCGATGTGGTGTGCAACGATTGCCACTCGATTCATAAATCGCCCGAACCCAAGTATCTGCTGGCCAAGAAGCAGAACGAGCTTTGCTATGGATGCCATGGGTCCGTGCGGGCGCAGTTTTCCATGCCGTTCAAACATCGCGTAAATGAAGGTGTGATGACGTGCTCGGATTGCCATAACTCCCATGGCACTTTCGCGCCAGATTGGCGCATGGGTGCGCGGCCCCGGCTGGTTGACCAGCGGCTGGGCAATGAAGAGCCATGCCTCCGCTGCCATACCGAAAAGCGGGGACCGTTCGTGTTTGAGCACGCCTCCATCCGAGTGGAAGGTTGCGAAAGCTGCCATTCACCACATGGTTCGATGAACGCCAAGCTGTTGAGACGGCCCGTGGTTTTCACCCTGTGCCTGGAATGCCATAACGGGGCTGGAACGTTCGGACGCCAGAACAATGGCGTTCCTTCGCAGAGCAGTTCTCACAACTTGCTGGATCCGCGATATCAGAAGTGCACGACGTGCCATGTGAGAATCCACGGATCGAATAGCGACCCGAACTTCCTCCGATGACGATCCGTTTGTTCATTGCCGCCATGTTGGCCCTGGGCCTGGAAGCCCAACAGCCCGTCGCGCCTACTCAGGAGCCCGTCGGCGTTCTGAATGGTGAAACCAGGGGCATTTACAATGTGGTGCAGAGCTGGGAGCTGGGTTACCGGTTCAGTGAGGTGGGTGGAAACCGTGGAGAATACCGCAGCAATACGAATTACGGAAACGGCATCCGCGTGCTTAGCAGCAACCTGATTCTTCATTCGAAGAACGGCCGGGCGAAATACTTCGACGAACTGGTTCTTACTACCCAGGGGCTAGGCAACGACCCTTATGAATCCGCCATGCTCCGCGTTCGGAAAAATCGCGTTTATGAATACGACCTGACATGGCGGCAGAACGCGTATTACAACCCTGGTCTGGTCGTGGCCAATGGCACTCACTTCCGCGACACTACCTACCGCTGGCAGGATCACGATTTCACACTCTTCCCGGAGCGGCACTATAAGTTGCTGTTAGGGTACAGCCGCAATACGGAAGCCGGCCCTGGGCTTTCCAGCCAGCAGTTTTTCGACGGGCGTGGCGATGTGATTCCGTACTTTGCGAACATCAAACGCGAGTTCAACACGTACCGGCTTGGCGGCGAGTTCGATTTCCATAAAGTGCGGCTGCATGTGGTGCGGCGGTGGGAATTCTACAAGGAAGATACGCCGTATTTTTTGAATACACCCACGCGCGGCGATAACCCGCTGGACCCCACTACCCTGACCCAGTTTTCAAGATCTGAGCCTTATCACGGTCAAACGCCGGGGTGGCTGGTGAATCTGTTTGCGGAACGCCCCCGCTTCGCCGTAAATGGACGCTTCACGTATGCCGGCGGTGAGCGCAATTTCATCTTGAATGAGACGGCGCTTGGCACAGACCGCTTTCGTAATAATCAGAATCGTCAGGTGATTGTTTCCGGTACCGCGCGCCGCCCGGTGACCACGGGCGATGCTTCAATCAGCCTGTTTGCCACCACGAAGCTGACTGTAGTGAATAATTCGTCGTTTGCGAATACGCGGATCGATGGCAACAACTTTTTTCAGGAATTCGACAATGCCAGTCTGAGCGGCAGTGTGCTCAATTTTCAGTTTCTGGGTATCCGGCTATTCACGAATTCCACTGACCTGCGGTACCAGTTCAGCCGTAAATTCAGCGCTTACGCCGGATATCACTTTTCAGACCGTTTAATCCGGTCGATCGAAGATTCCGCCGCGCCTGGTGATGCATTCGACGGCGTCAGCGCCCAACAGACGAATCACCTGCATGCCGGAGTGGCGGGGTTCAACTGGAATCCGCTCCAGCCGCTTCGATTGCATTTGGAGGCGGAAGTGGGCCGCAACGATAATCCTTTCACGATTGTGAGCGAGCGCAACTATCATGCCATCTCCGCGCGGGCGCAATACAGGCGCAAGAACCTGCAAGCTAGCGCGCAATACAGACAGAACTACAACAATAATTCGATTACGCTCAGTTCTTACAGTTCACGGGCAAGGAACTACACCGGGAATGTTTCGTGGGCCGCGCGCGCCTGGGTTTCGTTCGATGCTACCTATGCCAATTTGCACTTGGATACACTTGGCGGCATCGCATTTTTCGCGGGAACGCCAAGTCCGCAATTGATTAGCGACCGGCAATCGCTTTATGTGAGTAACATCCATTCAGGCACGCTGGGAGTGCGGTTCGCGCTGGCAAACAAGGCTGACCTTTTTGTGGGTTACAACATTACACGCGATACCGGGGATGGACGAGCCAGCAGCGTGATAACAGCTGTGCCGGTGGATGCGCTGCTTTATTCGGTGCAGACTTTTCCGTTGACGTACCAATCGCCACTCGCGCGGGTCTCCTACCGGTATAGCGAGAAGTTAAGGTTCAACGTGGGCTTTCAATATTATGGCTATAAGGAAGACTTCGGACTGTTTAGTATCAACAACAATTACCGTGCGAATACGGGCTTCGCTAGCGTGCTTTGGTCATTTTAAGTTTAGACGCGGTTATTTTTTCCAAAACCCGGATCGTGAGTAGACCTGATCAACAGTTCCAACCGATCGAGGCGATCACCAATAATATTTTGTAAAGCTGTTGCCGCTAGCGTAGCGTCGCGAACTTCAGCTCTTCGCTCCCGAAAAAAGCAAATGGAAAAAACGGCGCTGACAAGGATGTAAGCGAACGCGGGCCAATTCTCGACGATTTCGCTTCCTATTACCTCCGTTATTGATGCCATACGGTTTCAGTGGGAAAAGGCGGTACTTTTCTCAGATAACTTGGCTACAAACTTGTATACCAAAGTGAGCACATTATTGTATACTCGACCAACGATGAAGCAACTTCTTGCGTTAGTACTTTGCGGTGCGGTTCCGTTGATGGTCTATTCCGCCGAAAACAAAGGTGGTTTCAAGATTAACTACGATGGTGGTTCTCTACAGAATGTGAAAGCCGGCAAAGACTTGAGGTTGTATATCGAGCCCAATCAAATTCGAATTGAAAAGGATAAGGAACCCATTCAGATTCTTCCCGTATCGGGGATTACTGAAATCAGTTACGGCCAGGATGTGCATCGCAGAGTGGGCGCTGCAATCGGGCTGGCGGTAATTTCTCTCGGGATCGGTGCGCTCATGTTGCTTGCGAAATCAAAGAAGCATTACGTCGGCCTTACTTGGGACGACGGCGGGAAGAAAGGCGGAATTGCGTTTCAAGCGGACAAGTCTGACTATCGAGGTTTGCTAGCAGGTTTAGAGGGCGTCACGGGCAAGAAGGCGGTAAATTCTGATGCGCTCACTGTCAAAAACTAAGAGCAAGTAGGATGATGGCGACCGGCTGGCCTGGAAGTCATTGCCTTAGCCTCATTTGATCACCACGTGTAGACTGTTACTCTTCAGAACTCGCTCGAACGGAGAAACCATCGGTGGGGGCAATTCAGTGCAGAAGATCGTCTGCCTGGACTCGATACCGGGCACGGGCGGCTTGTTCAAGCGAATATTCACTTGCTGTAGGCCCGGCAAGGCCCCTTGTGGACCTACATACGTGACAGCCCCCCTGAACAGGTAAATTGATATCCGGGAGAAGTCGTATTGAAGTTGTTAATTCCAGTTCCAAAAAGGCTTAGATAAACAGGATCCCCACTGGTATCGATGGGAACAGCGGTGCAAGGAGACTGAGAGCAGTCGAATACGGGGACTGGCGTTTGGATGCCATCGGAACTAACGCGGACGGCGAGCGCTGCAGCCAACCCCGAGGAGCCCACAGAGAAGAAACCGGGTGCTTCGGGGACCGTGGGAGCGGAAATTCCCTTGGGAATGAAAGGCTTTCCAACGTGCTCAATCGTGATTGTGGGATTGTAAAATCGGCTACCTGCGCTGGTCGGCCAAGGAGGAAAAAGGTAGTTAATCTGCGCCGGAGAGACAAATGCCAGTGGTGCAAGCTGATCGCCGATATGGACCCGAATACCCCCTAACGTTGTCGGAAATTGGGAACCGGTCGCACTCTCGCGGCGGTCCACCAGATCAACTCCGTAAATGGAAGCAAGGGACTGACTTGCCGCTAACCCGATTCCCGTAGCCGCCGAAACGGCTGATGCCAGTATTCCGTCGCCCTTACCGGCGTTAATAAACAACAAGACTTGCGTAGGGACAACATGGTATGCACCGGTAAATTCATAAGCGACATCCGGTAGCCCATCGCCGTTACTGTCCAGTGTGACGGCGTGACCGATAGCCGCGCCGCACGTGTGAGGTTTAAAACACCCGTACGGGGGTGTATAAATAAACAACGGCGGTTGGAACGTCGCATCCCCTTTCCCAAGCATGAAAGCGAAGCCTCCAAAAACGTCAGGCTTGCCATCCATGTTGAAATCCCCAACAAAAGACGGCCCACCCACCAGATTGAAAAAACTTGGACATTCGAAATGTGCCATCCCCGTTCCCGAGAAACAGTTGCCGTGTGTC